>Ga0302320_10025017_pt1 | contig 11624 bp, 14 predicted proteins | sample Bog_T0_3_FD_202130 | JGI IMG/M metagenome (GOLD analysis project Ga0302320, IMG submission 202130) | Peat permafrost microbial communities from Stordalen Mire near Abisko, Sweden - Bog_T0_3 | ecosystem: Environmental > Terrestrial > Soil > Wetlands > Peat | place: Sweden: Abisko, Stordalen Mire... | reverse complement strand
GGACTGAATTTTTTAATCGCCATCTTTGCTTGTCCCGCTTCCGCTTACATTTCCGTGAATTCGGGCACTTTCTGCCCAGGCTCGAGTTTCACGTAAGCCTTCTTCCAGTCGGAGCGATAGCCGGCGAAACGTCCGCGGCGCCGCAGTTTACCTTCGAACGTCGCCGTCCGAACCTCTTCTACCTTCACCTTGAAGAGCTTCTCGACAGCCTGCTTTACCTGAATCTTGTTGGCATCCTTCGCCACCTCGAAACAGAGCGTGCGCTCTTCTTCCTTTTTCGTGATGCCTTTTTCGGTGACGAGGGGCCGCACCAGAACGTCATGGATGGTCATTGTTTGGCCTCTCTGGCGGGAACCGACTTCGCCAGCGTTTCGCTGAGCTTCGCGGCCGCCGCCTGGGTGAGGAAAATATGCTGAGCGCCCAGCAGATGATAAGGATGCACTTCGTGGCTGCGCACCAGTTCAACGCTTTCCATATTGCGTGCGCTCAGTTCCAGGTTACGGTTCTCGCCCACTTCGACCAGCAGAACCTTCTTCGTCGCTGCGAGTTTCGAAAGCGTCTGCGAAAAGCTCTTGGTCTTGTGATCGGCCAGCTGGAACGCGGAAACGATCTTCAGATCGCCATCGCGCAGTTTAGCGGATAACGCCGAACGCAATGCACCCAACTGCATCTTGCGCGGCAGCCTGTAACTGTAATCCCGCGGCACCGGTCCATGGACCGTACCACCGTGGCGCCACACTGGGCTGCGCACCGAACCCATGCGCGCGCGTCCCGTGCCTTTTTGCTTCCAGAGTTTCTTGCCCGAGCCGGCTACTTCATGCCGGGTCTTGACTTTATGAGTGCCGGCGCGCTTTCCGGCCAGATAATGCCGGACGGACTCATACAGCAGGTCCTGATTCACTTCGGCGCCAAACACCGCGTCGGCCAGTTCCACCTCGCCGACTTTCTGATTATTTAAATCGATCACGTCTACGGTTGGCATAATTACCTCTTTGCCCTCCGCACCACGACGTAGCCACCGTTCGGTCCGGGAACCGCGCCCTTGACCACCAGCACGTTGTCCTCGGTATCCACATCGATCACTTCGAGGTTGCGCACCGTCACCTGCTCATCGCCCATATGGCCGCCCATACGCATACCAGGCACCACGCGGGAAGGAAAGCTCGAGGCGCCGATGGAACCGGGAGCGCGGTGGAACATGGAACCATGGCTGCCTTCGCCGCCGCGGAAATGGTGGCGCTTCACCACGCCGGCAAACCCACGGCCTTTCGAAACGCCGATCACGTCCACCATGTCTTTGGGCTTGAAGTCAGAGACCAGAATCTGGTCGCCGGTCTTCAGGTCGCCCGCCCCGGCCGTATTGCCCCGGTCGAGCCGGAACTCGCGCAGGAACTTCGCGCCTTCCACGCCGGCCTTCTTCAGGTGTCCGGTGGAGGGCTTGTTGATGCGCCGCGGCTTGATGAACTCGACGAGGCCCAACTGCACCGCATCGTAGCCGTCTGTAGCCGGTGTCTTACGCTGCACGACGGTGCAGGGACCCGCCTTGAGCAGCGTCACCGGGACAGCCTGCCCATCCGGCCGGAACACCTGCGTCATGCCGATTTTTTTACCAAGAATTCCTGGACTCATCTCTTCATTTCCTTAACCAGGCCCGTGCGCTCTCAGCCGCACCGCGCCGGTCGACTTCCTGAATCTTCCGAATTAACTTTTGCCGAACGCTTTGATCTCGACATCCACACCCGCCGGCAGATCGAGCTTCATCAACGCATCGACCGTCTGCTGGGTGGGCTCGAGGATATCGAGCAACCGCTTATGCGTACGGATTTCAAACTGCTCCCGCGACTTCTTGTCTACGTGCGGCGACCGCAATACCGTAGTCAGTGAACGCGAAGTGGGCAGCGGAATGGGGCCCGCCACCGTGGCCCCCGTCCGCTTTGCCGTATCCACGATCTCCGTCGTCGACTGATCCAGCACCCGATGGTCGTACGCTTTTAACCGGATGCGAATGCGATCTTTCAGAGCCATGTTAGTCCAGGATCTCGCTGACCGTGCCCGCGCCGACGGTCCTGCCGCCTTCGCGGATGGCGAACCGCAAGCCCTTATCCATGGCGACCGGGGTGATCAGTTCCACCACCAGTTGCACGTTGTCGCCAGGCATCACCATCTCCGTCCCTTCGGGCATCTCGGCGACGCCCGTCACGTCCGTGGTGCGGAAGTAAAACTGCGGCCGGTAGCCCTTGAAGAACGGCGTATGACGACCGCCTTCTTCTTTCGAGAGCACATAAACTTCGCCCTTGAACTTCTTGTGCGGCTTGATCGAACCCGGCTTGGCGATGACTTGCCCGCGCTCGACGTCATCTTTGTCGATGCCGCGCAGCAGCAGACCCACGTTGTCGCCCGCCATGCCCGAATCGAGCAGCTTCTTGAACATTTCGATGCCGGTCACAACCGTCTTGCGGGTGTCGCGGAAACCGACGATTTCCATTTCCTCGCCGACTTTGCAAATGCCCTGCTCAATACGGCCGGTCACCACGGTGCCGCGGCCCTGAATGGAGAAGATGTCTTCGATCGGCATCAGGAACGGCTTGTCGGTGACGCGCAACGGAACCGGGATATAGGTATCCACCGCTTCCATCAGGTCGTCGACCGTCTTCTCCCACTGCGCTTCGCCGTTGAGGGCGCCCAGCGCGGAGACGCGGATCACCGGCAGATCGTCGCCCGGGAACTGATACTTGCTCAACAGTTCGCGAACTTCGAGCTCGACCAGGTCGAGCAGTTCCGGATCGTCCACCATATCTACTTTGTTCATGGCGACCACGATGTAAGGCACACCGACCTGGCGGGCCAATAGAATGTGCTCGCGGGTCTGGGGCATGGGGCCGTCAGTGGCCGCGACCACCAGAATGGCGCCATCCATCTGGGCCGCGCCGGTGATCATGTTCTTGATGTAATCGGCGTGGCCGGGGCAATCCACGTGGGCGTAGTGCCGCTTGGCGGTCTCATACTCGACGTGCGAAGCCGCGATCGTAATACCGCGCGCCTTTTCTTCTGGTGCGTTATCGATCGAATCGAAGGACCGGAACGACACCTTCGGATTGTGCTTTGCCAGCACCTTTGTAATCGCCGCCGTCAGCGTGGTCTTGCCGTGATCGATATGCCCGATCGTGCCGATATTGACGTGCGGCTTACTGCGGTCAAATTTCTCTTTCGCCATTTGCCACCAATCTCCTTTTAGAACTTAAAACGTACCTACTTCGTAACCTTGCCCTGCACCCGGCTCACAATTTCTTCCGCGATGGTCTTGGGCACTTCTTCATAACGCGCGAAGTGCATGGTAAAACTACCGCGTCCCTGCGTCCGCGAACGCATTTCGGTCGCATAACCGAACATCTCGCTTAACGGAACGCTGGCCTTGATCACCTGGGTTGTGCCCTGAATCTCGGTACCTTCGAGTTGGCCGCGGCGTGAAATCAGATCGCCGTTGATCGGGCCCATATACTCGTCCGGCACCACCACTTCCACCGCCATGACGGGTTCGAGCAGCACGGACTTCGCCCGCCGGCACGCTTCCTTCACGCAGATGGAACTACAAATCTTGAACGCCATTTCCGAAGAGTCGACTTCGTGATAAGCGCCGTCGAAAACGGTCACCTTCACATCCACCATCGGATAGCCGGCCATAATGCCGCCCTCGAGCGCCTCAATCACGCCCTTTTCGATCGCCGGAATGAATTCCTTCGGAATATTGCCGCCGCGGACTTCATTCACGAACTCGAAGCCCTTGCCGGGATTCGGTTCCACACGAAGCTTGGTACGCGCATACTGACCGCTGCCGCCCGTCTGCTTCTTATGCGTATAGTCGTATTCCGCCATCTGGCGAATGGTTTCGCGATAAGCCACCTGCGGCTTGCCGACGTTCGCCACCACGCTGAACTCGCGCATCATGCGGTCGACGATGATTTCGAGGTGCAGTTCGCCCATGCCGGACAAAATGGTCTGCCCGGTTTCGGGATCGGTCGCCACGCGGAAGGTGGGATCTTCCTGCGCCAGTTTGGCGATGGCCATGCCCATCTTTTCCTGATCGGCCTTGGTTTTCGGCTCGACCGCCAGCTGAATCACCGGCGTCGGGAAGACAATGCGCTCGAGCACGATCGGCGACTCTTCGTCGCAGATCGTGTCGCCTGTCGAAATGGTCTTGAGACCCACGGCCGCGCAGATGTCGCCCGCATATATTTCCTGAATATCTTCACGCTTATTAGCGTGCATGCGCATCAGCCGGCCTACGCGCTCCTTGCGGCCCTTGGCGACGTTAAATATCGATTCGCCCGCGCTCATCTTTCCCGAATAAACGCGGAAAAACGCCAATTGACCGGAGTAAGGGTCGGTCATGATCTTGAAGATCAGCGCCGAAAACGGCTCGTCGTCCGAGGCATGGCGAATCAGAACCTTATCTTTGTCGTCGATATCCATCCCTTTAACGGCGGGAATATCGAGCGGCGAAGGCAGGTAATCGACCACCGCATCGAGCATGGTCTGGACGCCTTTGTTCTTGAACGCGGAACCGCAAATCACCGGGAAAACTTTCAGCGCGATGGTGGCTTTGCGGATTCCCGCCTTGATCTCATCGATCGACAACGGCTCGCCCTCGACAAACTTGCCGAACAGCACGTCGTCGAACTCGGAAACCGCCTCGATCATCTGTTCCCGGTAAACTTTAGCCTTTTCGACCAGGTCTTCGGGGATATCGACAATGTCGAACTTCGCGCCCAGCGTTTCGTCGAGCCAGATGACGGCTTTCATCTCCACCAGATCAACTACGCCTTTGAACTGATCTTCGGCGCCGATGGGGATCTGAATGGGCACGGGACGCGCCTTCAGGCGATCCACAATAGTATCGACGGAGCGATAGAAATCGGCTCCTACGCGATCCATCTTGTTGATGAAGCAAATGCGGGGAACGCGATATTTATCGGCCTGACGCCAGACTGTTTCCGACTGCGGCTGCACACCGGCAACGGCGTCGAAAACCGCTACCGCGCCGTCGAGCACACGCAGCGAACGCTCCACCTCGGCCGTGAAATCCACGTGGCCGGGCGTGTCGATGATATTGATCTGCATGTCCCGCCAGGAGGCGGTGGTGGCGGCGGAAGTAATGGTGATGCCGCGTTCCTGCTCCTGTTCCATCCAGTCCATGGTGGCCGTACCTTCATGGACTTCGCCGATCTTGTGCGAGCGCCCTGTGTAATACAGGATGCGTTCCGTGGTCGTCGTTTTACCGGCATCGATATGAGCGGCGATACCGATATTTCTCATCCTCTCCAGAGGTACAGTGCGTGGCATTTTAAAGCTCTTGAAATCGATTCGTTACCAGCGGTAGTGCGCGAACGCTTTGTTGGCTTCCGCCATCCGGTGCACATCATCGCGCTTCTTGATGGCCCCACCCCGCAAATTGGCTGCGTCGTTCAGTTCGTTGGCCAGTTTATCGGCCATGCCTTTTTCGGCCCGCCCGCGCGCATTGCCCAGAATCCAGCGAATGGCGAGACTGGTGCGCCGCGTCTGCGGCACTTCGATCGGCACCTGATAGTTGGCGCCGCCCACGCGCCGCGTCTTCACTTCGAGCAGCGGCTTGGCGTTTTCCACAGCCTTCTTGAATAACTTGATGGCCTCTTCGCCGCCGCCTCGCTCCTCGAGTTTCTTCATCGAGGAATAGAAAATTTTCTGCGCGGTCTGCTTCTTGCCGTCCCACATCATCGAACAGATGAACTTTTCGACCAGCGTCGAATCGTACATCGGATCGGAAGCTACTTCACGATTTTCTGCGCCTCTGCGTCGTGGCATTTCTAATCTGATCCTTTTTACTTACTGGCAGCGGCTTTGGGCCGCTTGGCGCCGTACTTCGAACGGCTCTGCTTGCGGTTGGCGACACCGGCCGTGTCGAGAGCGCCACGCACCACGTGATAACGTACGCCGGGAAGATCCTTCACGCGGCCCCCGCGTATCAGCACGATCGAGTGCTCCTGCAGATTGTGCCCCACGCCCGGTATATAAGTGGTGACTTCGATGCCGTTGGTCAGGCGCACGCGGGCGACTTTCCGCAGCGCCGAGTTGGGCTTCTTCGGAGTCGAAGTGTACACACGAGTACATACGCCGCGCTTCTGCGGGCAGCTTTGCAATGCCGGGCTGGCCGTTTTCCATGCGGGCGCTTTACGCCCTTTACGCACAAGTTGATTAAATGTCGGCACTAAAATTCCTTAAAAACTCAGACGGCCCCACCCGAAGGCAGCGACCCGTTAACCACAAATTTCACTGCGTCGTTTCTTTTGATGCGAGCGATGTTAACTTTCTGATCGCTCAGGCTTTAGACAGGTCCATGTCGTCAACGAAGCTGGTAAACGCTCCGTTCGTTGAAAACCTCGGGACCTCGCTCCGGCCGGATCTCCGACGCCGGAGATGGTAGCCAAAAGCTGATTAAGCTACAGCCAAACCTTTTAAGAATAACGAAAGCGTGAATCCTTGTCAAATACCATAAACCGCGTTGTGATGGCGGAGCCACTACCAAACCGCGGGCAGGCTGCGAAAGGACGCGCGCCACGCAGGGTGTCTTTGATATATTGGCCCGATTGTCAGCCAAGCCATGATAGCGCGCGCCTTACTTCTTAAGATCCATCTGGTTCTGGGCCTGGTTGCCGCGGTGTTTCTGGTGATTCTGGGACTTAAGGGAAGCGTGATGGCCTTCGAGGGCGACATCGACCACTGGTTTCATCCGGGCTTGTTCTACGTGGCGCCCGCGACGGCCACTCTACCCGAAGAGGAACTGATCGGCGCGGCGAATCGGCAGTTCGCTCCCTCCCGTGTGAATGCGGTACAGATTTCGCGACAGGCCGACATTGCCCGCGTGATGCAGATGACCAATGGCCTGACCGTATTCGTCAATCCCTATAACGGATCGATTCTCGGCAGCGTCCACGGCGGTTTCCCGAGCGACAGGATTACCGGCTACATTCATCAGATTCATTTGCGCCTGGTTGCCGATCCGCGTTCGGCTCCCGGTTTTGCGCCGATCGGGAAAACCATTGTCAGTTTCGCCGGGCTGATTCTCTGTTTGCTGGTGCCCACCGGCGCGATTCTGTTCCTGCGCACTCGGCGGACCTGGATCAAGTGGAACGCCTCGTGGTATCGCATCTGCTTCGACGCGCATCATGTGGTGGGAATCTACGCGGCCTTGTTCCTGTTGATTGCCGCCTTCACCGGAATCATGATCGGATTCGAATGGGGGGAGCGCGCGATCTATGCCGCAACCCATTCACGACCGCCCGCGCGCATGGCTCCCGTACGGTCGTCGAGCGTCGCCGGAGCCGCACCCATCACGGCCGACCGCGCCCTTGAAATCGCCCGCGAGGCTCTGCCTGGCGCTTCCGTTGCCGGCTTCCTGATTCCACTGAATGCACCGGGAGTGTTCACGGTGCTGATGCGCTTCCCCGAAGATACTTCCGAAGCCGTGCACAGCACCGTGAGCATCGATCAGTTCAGCGGCAAGGTTCTCCAATCCCGGAACTTTCTGACGGACTCGGCGGGATATCGCGTGATTCGCTTCAATCGATCGATTCACACCGGCGATGTATGGGGATTGCCGTCACACATCCTGGTTTCGGTCTCGAGCCTTGCACTGGTGGCGATGGTTGTCACCGGTCTGGTGATCTGGTCGAAAAAGCTGGCGATCTGATTGGGCACTGCGACCGCAGCAAGAAAGGGCGTTCGGTATGCTGCTTTATAAATGCGCCTGATGACATTCCGTTACGCCGGGCAGGACCACGCCGGCGTTCTCACACCCGGGGGAGTCGTCCCCATCCTCGAGATCAACACCAAATACGATCTCCAGCTGCCCAACAGTCTTCTCGAAATCATCCGCCAGGATATCCGCGAGATCCCTACTGCCCGCGTGCATCCCATCGGGCTGAACGAGGTTGAGCCGCGGCTCCCATATGAAGTGCCGCCCAAGATCTGGTGCATCGGTTTGAACTACAAATCGCACGCCGCCGATATCGACGCGGTTCAACCGGAGGAGCCGGGCAGCTTCATGAAGCCCGCATCGTGTATGTTCCAGCCCGGCGGCGAGATCGTTCTGCCTCCGCCCGAGGTTTCAAACGACGTCGATGCCGAGGGTGAACTGGCTATCGTGATCGGCAGAAGCTGCCGTTTCGTCCCGGTGGAAAAAGCGCGCCAGGTGATTTACGGGTTCACCACCACGCTCGACCTTACCGCGCTCGACGTGCTGCGCAAAAACCCCCGCTATCTGACCCGCGCCAAGAGTATCGATACCTTTTTCAGTTTCGGCCCGGTCATCGTGACGGCGGACGAAGTGCCGGATATTGATGGGCTGGAGGTGATTACGGAGCATAACGGCGGCATCTGCTCGCGCGATTTCGTCCGTAATATGAAGCACCGGCCGCTGGGTCTGGTGGCTTTCCACAGCGATTTCTTCACACTCCACCCCGGCGATATCATTTCCACTGGCTGTCCCAAAGGCGCCCGCATCAAGCCGGGCGACACGGTGCGCGCCCGCATCGAGGGAATCGGCACGCTGAGTGCAAGTGTGCGCGCAGGCGAGCGAACGCCATTCGGCTTCAATGAGTAGGCGGCTGGTACACTGAAAGCTGTGTTCGCGGGCCTCAAACGGTTCATTCTATGGGACTATCCGCGGGGTGTCTGGCAGTACGACATAATGTGCGCCGGCATCCTGCTTTTCGTATTTTTCACGCCCAAAGAGTGGTTTCGCGACCAACCGCGTATTCAATACGCCAGCCAGATCACCTCGCTGCCCAGCCAGGGGGAAGCAATGTTCTGGATCGAACCGGAGCTGGTGGTTCCCGTTCCCGAGGCGCAGCGGCTCGACACATTGGGAAAGATTCTGAGCTCACGGACCGGCAAGACGCAGGTGCTCACGCGCATCGAGCCGATTTACGATTCCGAAAAAGAAATCAAGGGCTATATGGCCTATTCGCGGCGATGAGCAGAGGTTCTCTGTGGTGCGCGGGTATGTTCGCGTTTTCGGCGTTTTTGCCGTCCTCGCTCGCGGCCGATTCTTTGACCGATGTTTTTGCCCGCATGGACAGGGAATCGCAGGCGTTCAAGACTATGACCGCCGACCTGACGGATCTGGTCCATACCGCAATCGTGAACGACGATGCGATCGAGTACGGTTCGATTAAGCTGAAGCGCGACAAGCCTGGAGACACACGCATACTACTCGAATTCACCCGGCCCGACGCCAAGGCCGTATCGGTGGAAGGCACGCAGGTGAAAGTTTATCTGCCCAAAGCCAACGTGGTGCAGGTGTACGATGCCTCGAGCAAACGCGGCGCGCTCGATAAGGCACTGCTATTGGGCTTCGGCGCAACCAGCGGCGACCTCAAGGCATCTTACGATATTACTTATGTCGGCGCCGAAACCGTTGCCGGGCAGCCGACGGACCACATTAAATTGATTCCCAAACCCAATAACGAAGCGCGGCAAATGATTCAGCAGGCCGACCTTTGGATCGGACCCGCGGGTCTGGCCCTTCAACAAAGATTTGCTACTTCGGCTTCGGGCGATTACCGGCTCGCAACCTATTCCAATATGAAAGTGAACGCTTCAGTGTCAGACAAAGATTTACGCATCAAAACCCGCCCAGGGGTTCAAATAAATACTGTAGGGAAATGATGCGCAAATCGATTTGGCATTGCCCTTGCCCTTCCCACCCTGAATGAAGCCTCCTTCCCAACGTCTTCTGTATCTCGATTGGCTGCGCGGTATCGCCGCCATCACTATGCTGCAGGGGCATGTGTTTCATTCCTTTCTGCGCAACGATCTGCGGGCGGGCGGCCCCTATCTGATGTCGCAGTTCGCGGGAGGAATGCCGCCGGCTGTTTTTCTCTTCCTGCTCGGTGTGACCTTTGCGTTCCTCATGGATAGCCAGGAGCGGAAAGGCGTGCCTGCAAGCGGGCGCTTTGTGGCTGCTGTTCGCCGCTCGGGGTATCTGTTCGCGGCTGCTTTTGCGTTCCGTTTGCAGCTTTGGATTGTGTCGTTCGACAAGAGCCCGTGGACGGATATCTTCAGAGTCGACATTCTGAACAGCATGGGTCTGGCGTTGCTGCTGCTGTCGGTAATGGCCGTGTTCCGGACCGTCGAACGAATTCGGCTTTGCGCCATTTTGGGCGTGGCGATTGCCGCGGCATCGCCGGTTATTTCCGCTCTGGACGTTTCGGGCGTACCCGAAATCGTGCGCAATTATTTCATCCCGGACCATCAGTTCTTCAGCTTTTTCCCGTGGGCGGCGTTCGTGGCGTTCGGGATGAGTATGGGCAGTATTCTGCGGCGCTTGAAACCGGAAGATGTTGCGCCTACCATGCAATGGCTTGGCTGGGGCGGCGTGGCTTTGGCGTTCGCGGCGTACAGCATTTCGAACATGTCGCTGTCGATTTATACTAATTCCGATTTCTGGCTCAACAGCCCCGCATTGATCTTCATCAAGCTGGGCGCGGTACTCATAATGGTGGCGTTTTCGTGGGTATGGAATCTGCAGATGACGGCGCAGCAGTGGAGCTGGGTGCGGCAGTTCGGCATGACCAGCCTGCTCGTCTACTGGGTGCATATCGAACTCGTGTACGGGCGCTGGCTCGGCTACTTCAAGGAAAACCTGACGCTGGGTGAGACCACGGTGATGGCGGTCGCAGTGATTCTGGCGATGCTGGCGCTGTCCTTACTGCGGACCAACTGGGCCGCCGTCAGAGCGTGGTTCGGATCGCTCAGCCCGGCGCCACGACGCGTTTCCGGCGATTAAATGAGCGTGATATTCCTTTCGGGTCCGATCGGAGCCGGGAAGACATCAGTAGCGAAGGAGCTGGTCCGGTTGCTACCTGCGCCGCTCTCCTACATTGAGGGCGACACGTTCTGGTCGTTCATCAGCAAAGAAGGCGAACGCGGGCCACGCGAACACTTTCCCGTGTTGGTGCGATCGATGACGGCGGCCGCTCTTCCGTTCGCGCGTGCGGGGTTTCGAGTCTTAATCGACTTCTCGATACCGCCGGGGTACGTCGACACGGCACGCAAAATTCTGAAGGAGGTGCCTTTTGACTTTGTGTTGCTGCGGCCCAGCCTGAAGGTTTGCGTGGAGCGCGCGGCGTCGCGAGAGAAAGGCGCGATTTCAGATTATGAAATGTTGAAGAACTTCTACGCGCTCTTTCAAGGCGGACGGACCGAACCAATTTGCGATGACGATGCCGAGCCTGCGCCCCTGGCCCGGCAGATCGCCGAGGGACTAAGTCAAGGCCGCTTCCGGGTGGTTTGAGGCAGCCGCCACACCACGCCGGAGCGATATGCGATAGACTATCGCCACGATGCAGATTGCCCGCTTACTTCTATTTCCGCTTCTCCTCAGCGCCGCCGCTTTTGCCCAGACTCCCGATACCGGTACGGCCCATAAAGCGGCCGCCACGGCTTTACTGAACTCGAATAACACCGGAGCCGCGCACCTTGCCTGCCCGGCGACTATTTTCCCGGAGCCCACGGCCAACCCACCCGGCGGAGGTCCTGCGCGAGGCAGAGGCGCGGGAGGACCCGGTGCCGGCCGCGGCCGGGGTCTT
>Ga0302320_10025013_pt1 | contig 11625 bp, 8 predicted proteins | sample Bog_T0_3_FD_202130 | JGI IMG/M metagenome (GOLD analysis project Ga0302320, IMG submission 202130) | Peat permafrost microbial communities from Stordalen Mire near Abisko, Sweden - Bog_T0_3 | ecosystem: Environmental > Terrestrial > Soil > Wetlands > Peat | place: Sweden: Abisko, Stordalen Mire... | reverse complement strand
GCGGCCAAGGGAGTCGCGCCGCCGCCCGGCAAACCCGCCAGGCAGCGCTTCGCCCGCACCAGCGATCCGGTCGGCGGCAGCAGCAGGGTGGCGTCGCGGCCACGAAAGGCGATCAGCGCCACCTGATCGCGCCGGACGTAGCAATCGGCCAGCAGCAGCTCCACTGCGCCCTTCGCCTCACCCAGCCGGTGCAGCGCGGCGGAACCGGAGGCATCGACGGCGAACACCGTCGTGGTCTCGGTCTTCTGCTGGAAGCGGACGATGCGGAAGTCGTCGCGGCGGACTTCGATGCGGCGGACGCTGTCGCCGGTGGCGTGGCGGCGGAGTTTTTGCCAGGGGGCGGCGGCTTTCAATGTCTCCAGCACGTTCAGGCGGACACCGGGGCGGAGTTCGCCCTGGCGGGTGCCGATCGGGCGGCCCCGACGCAGCGAGGCCTGGATCTGTCCCACCCGGCCGGAGGCGCGCGAGCGGACCGTACCGCCCGCCAGCATCGACAGGCGGGCCAGCAAGTCGGGCGGCAAGGCGGCTTTCGCGGCGTCCAGCACCACATCCGCCAAGGGACGATCGCTCAGGGATTCGTCGTCGGAGGACGAATCGTCGGCGGCCGGGGGTGGGGTTTCCTCGGGATCGGCCTCGGCCTGTTCGGCCGGCGGCATGCGGGTGGCGCGCGGGGCGAGGACGAGGCGGGCGGCCAACGCCAGGTCGGTTTCGGTGACGGTGTCGCGGCCGTCCAGGACCGCGGCCGCCGCGGCGGCGCGCAGCGCGAGAATTGGCGCGCGCAGGGAATCGATGCCCAGCGCCATGGCGGTGCCGCACATGACCTCGGCCGCGTCGGGCGGGAGCTCGGCGGCTCTGGGTTGCACCACTTCCGCCTCCCCTTGTGGGAGGGGGTCAGGGGGAGGGCTCGGTGGGGGTTTGGCTCCGGCCGCGGCGCTTCCTGTGCGGGGCCCCCTCCCCCCGGCCCCCTCCCTCAAGGGGAGGGGGAGAAGATTTGGCTCGGCGTCTAACCCGTGCATATCCCCCAGCGTCACCTCGGTGAGGTCCACCCGGAAGGCCAGGCGGTCCTGCACGGCGAGCGGGGTCGCTTCGTCCGGGGCGATTCCCTCGTCCAGCGCGACCAGCCCGAAGCGGGCCGGCAGCCGGCGCGACAGGCCGTCGCGCAGCAGAGCGACCTCGCCCAGGTCCATCACCGCGCACAGGCGCGCGGCCACGCCAGGTTCGACCCGTTCGGCCATGGCCAGCAGCACAACCCCACCGTCGGCTTCCGACAGCAGGCCCCTTTGTTCGACCGGGCGGCTGGCTTGCAGGGTCGCGGCCAGGTCCAGCCCGCCCAGCAGCCGGTCGTCCCCGGTGTTCAGCGGCAGCCGCCGCAGCGGTGTGCCGAGCGGCAGCGCCGCGCGCAGCAGCGCCAGCCAGCGGTCCCGCGCCGGACCGGCACCGGCCCGCAACTCGATCCCGCCCAGACCGACCGGATCCGTCGCAAACAAGGTCAGGGCCGCCAAGGCATCGGCCCAGGCTGCCGCGCCGCTCATGCCCCGAACAGCTCCTCGACGGCCCGCGTCACCCGAGCACCAGCCCCGGATTCGTCGAGCGGGTTGCGGCGCAGGCGGTGGCTCAGCGCCATCGTGGCGATCCGCCGCAATTGCCCATCCCCGACCGCCGCATCCCCCTCCAACGCCGCCAGCGCGCGCGCCGCGCGGATCAAGGTGAGTTCGCCGCGCAGACCGTCGGTGCCGAGCTGCATACATAGGCGTGCGGCGCGTTCGAGCGCGGAGTCAGGGACGGCGACCGAGGGCAGATGCGTGCGGGCGGCGACGATCTGGCGCCGCACCTTGGCCTGGGCCTTGCTCCAGGTGGCGGTGAAAGCCGCCGGGTCGCGTTCGAAGCTGTCGCGCCGGCGCACGACCTCGATCCGGGTCGGCAGGTCTTGCGGCGTGCGCACCTCCACCGAGAGGCCGAAACGGTCCAGCAACTGCGGGCGGAGTTCGCCTTCCTCGGGGTTGCCGCTGCCGATCAGCACGAAGCGGGCGGGGTGGCGGATGCTGAGGCCCTCGCGTTCCACCACGTTCTCGCCCGAGGCGGCGACGTCGAGCAGAAGGTCCACCAGGTGGTCCTCCAGCAGGTTCACCTCGTCGATGTAGAGGAACCCGCGGTTGGCGCGCGCCAGCAACCCGGGTTCGAAGGCCTTCACCCCCTGGGTCAGCGCCCGTTCCAGGTCGAGCGAGCCGACCACCCGGTCCTCGGTTGCGCCCAGGGGCAGATCGACGACCGGCACGGGCGCGGTCACGGCTTTGCCGAGGGTCGTGCGGGCCCGGCAATCGGCGCACCAACTGTCGGGCGCGGCCGGATCGCAACCGTAGCGGCAGCCCTGCATGACTTTCATGGGGGGCAGCAGGTCGGCCAGGGCTCGGATGGTGGTGGACTTGCCGGTGCCGCGGTCACCGAAGGCGAGCACGCCGCCGACACCTTGATCCACCGCGGCGATCAGCATCGCCAGCTTCATATCTTCCTGACCGACGATGGCGGCGAAGGGAAAGACCGCGCGGGCCATCAGCGTGACCGGTTGAGGATCGGGCTGGCCAGGCGCCACGCCCGGGCCCGCGTGCCGCTGGATTGATCGTGCTGTTGCATCCGCTCCATCGCCAGGTCCAGGTCGCCCGCCGTTCGTCAGGCGCATCACGTCAGTCTTCGAGCGGCCGTTCCGGGTGACCGGACGCGGAACCGGGTCAGTCGAGAGGCCGAAGCGCACGCGGCCCTTATCCGAGGCTGCTCCGGCAGCGTCAAGTCTGGTTGACACTCGCCGTGGCAAATCGCGGGTGGTGTCTTTCAGGGCCGGCTCACCGGACCGGCAATCGGGGTGGAAATCCGCGTCCCGTTAACCTGACGTTAAGGTGCTGGCGCCTAGGCTCCCCGGAAAGGGATCAGGAGATGCTTTCCCATGTCTGCCGACGCGAAACGGACCAGCCTCACGATTCGGACTAAAATTTTCAGCGGATTCGGATGCCTCATTGCCATCCTTGCGATTATCGGTGGTGTCGGCCTGATCGCGCTGGGCCAGGTCGGCGATTCGGTTCGTGTCGGCGCCGGTCGCACGCAGGTCTTCAATGCGGTGAGCGAGATCGAACTGCGCTTCGCCTTCGTCCGCCGCTATGTGCAGGAATATGTGCTGTCCGGCGATCCTGATGTGGCAGCGCACGGCGATGCGGCACTGGCCGATGCGCGCGCGGCGATCGATGCGGCGGCCCCGCAGATGGTGGCTTCTGCGAATCTGGCCAAGATCCAAACGATCTCCGAAACGGCCCGGACCTATGCGCGGTCCTTCGAGAAGGTCAAAACGCTGACGAACGAGGCCAGGGTGTCGCAGCATGAGGCGCTCGATCCCAGCGGGCTGAAGCTGCGGGAGGACTTCGACCATCTGGTGGCCGCTGCGTCCCGGAGCGGAAACCATGATGCAAGGTTGCTGGCGCTGGCCGGCGTGGAAGTCCTGATGGCGGCACGGCTCGATGCCAACAAAGCGATCGCCCGCCATGACGAGGCCCAGGCAACCAAAGCAGAGGAGACTTTCGCGCAACTCCACCAGGCGCTCAAGGCGATCGAGCCTGCCGCGCGGGACGGGGACCTGAAGCCGCTGTTTGACGAAATCACCGTCCTGACGGCGAAATACACCGACACCTTCCATCATATGCTGGCCCTTACCCAGGACATCGGGACCCTCGTCAACGGTGACATCCTGGCGGCGGGCGAGAGTATCCGGACCGGCTCCGACGCGCTCAAGCAGGCGATTCACGAACAGCAAGCTCTGGCCGAGGCCGATGTCCTGCACACAATTTCCCTGTTCCGGATGCTCAGCCTCGCCCTGGTCGCGGCTGGCCTGGGCCTGGGCAGCGCCTTTGCCGTCTTCACCGCCCGCGGCATCCTGCGCCCGCTGACGGGCATGACCGTCGCGATGAGCCGGCTGGCCGCTGGCGATCACGCGGTCGAGGTCCCGGCACGCGACAACACGGATGAAATCGGCGCCATGGCCCGCGCTGTGGAGGTCTTCAAGCAGAATGCCGTCCAGGCCGAGACACTGGCGGCTGAAAAAACCGCAACCCAGGCGATGCGGGACCAGCGGTCGACGCGGATCCAGACCCTGACCGTCGCCTTCGACGCCAAGGTCGTGGACCTGGTTGGTCAGGTGTCCACCGCCGCCGCCGGGTTGCAGGCCACGGCCCAATCCATGACCGCCACCGCCAGCGAGACCACGCAGCAGGCCGCCAGCGTCGCCGCCGCGGCCGAAGAGGCCAGTCTGAATGTGCAGACCGTCGCAGCCGCGTCGGAGGAGCTGGCGTCCTCGATTGCGGAGATCGCACGGCAGGTGGCGCAGTCGGCCAGGATCGCCGGCAAGGCGAAAGACGACGCCGCGCGCACCGATAGTGTTGTGCAGGCGCTGGCCGAGGGCGCCCAGAAGATCGGCGAGGTCGTCGGCCTGATCAGCAGCATCGCTGCGCAGACCAATCTTCTGGCGCTGAACGCCACGATCGAGGCAGCTCGGGCGGGCGACGCCGGCAAGGGGTTCGCTGTGGTGGCGTCGGAGGTCAAGAGCCTCGCAACCCAGACCGCCAAGGCGACCGAGGATATCGCCCGCCAGATCACCCAGATCCAGACCGTCACCCGGGAGGCGGTGACGTCGATCCAGGGGATCGGCTCGACGATCGGCGAAATCAGCGAGATCGCAGCCGCGATTGCCGCCGCGGTCGAGGAGCAAGGTTCGGCGACCCAGGACATCGCCCGCAACGTCCAGCAGGCGTCCGCCGGCACGCAGCAGGTTACGTCCAACATCACCGGGGTCAGTGCGGGGGCTAACGATACCGGTGCCGCGGCAGGGCGGGTACTCGGCGCGGCGGGCGAACTGTCTCGCCAGGCCGAGCAGCTTCGGGGCGTGGTCGATCAGTACATCGAGGGTGTCAAGGCAGCATGACCGTGCACCGGACAGACGCCGTGCAAGATTTAGCCGAAGGGTGGGGGCGATGCTGCCGGATCAGGTCGCATGCACGCCGGGACGACTCGCACGGTCCCGCCTGCCGGGCCGTTGGTCTCGTTCCGCCATCCAGGCACGAGGCACCATCCAACCGGCCGGTTTCATCGGGCTCTGGCGACTTCGATCTCCATTCTTAATGTTTCTATTTCGTGCCGAAGCTGCCGGATTTCCTCTCGCAGGGCCGCGTTGTCCTGCTGGAGCCGGCGGACGAGCACGTCGAATCCCGATGTCAGTGAGATCGTAAAATCGGCGCTGCTCTTGCGACGTCCCGCCAGCCAGGCGAACAGTCCGGACAGCAGTGCCGTGATGGTTGCGGCGATGGCGGTGACCGCATCGGAATCCGGAATGTCATGCATCGGCAATACCATCCTTATCCGCCGCCACCCGCTGGATCATATGAAATGCGGTCGCAGCAGATACCACCGCGGTGGCAATGCGCGCCAGCAGATCGAGCCGGTACAGACCGCTGTAAAGGGTCACCGCATCCGTCAGGTGGGTCAGTCCGCACAGAATGATGAAGGCTGCGAATAGATTGAACGAAAGCCGGGTGATCCGGATGCGGTGCAACCGGTAGATCAGGAGCGCGGCCCCAATGACCATGTAGGATGCCCAAATGATCAGATTGACAATGGAATAGGCCGATAACATCAGCGGATCGTACGACAGGCAAATCGCATGCGGGTAGTAGCGATCCGCACCAAGCGCCGACAATAGGGCAGAAATCATTGAAAACATCATACTCCAGTGAAAAGACAACTCGCCCGGCACGCGATTGTGCCGATCCGGTGAAATCTGGAAGCCCCCGGCGGCTGTGTCCTGCCGATGCGGTCGGCCCATGGGGGAAGCCAGCCTAAATAACGTATATAGTTACTGCCATTAACAATAACATGTCAAGGAATTTTCTCTCGCCTCGCCCGCGCACCCTGCGCCAACCCTGCGATGTACCACCGTGCCAGGGCTGGGAACGGACTGCGACGATCCGCCGGATGTTACAGCGTTAATCGCGCGGCCGGTCGCGTTCCCCGCGGGTCGCGTGCCACACCAGATAGCCCAACATTTCCGCCGTCCGTGTCACCGACGCGCGTACCGCCTCCAGCATCTCCGGCATGCGCGACGGATCCACCCCGTCGGCGATTTCCAGCGCGGCGAGTTGCGCGTTCTCCACCACCGTTGACAGCAGGTTGCGGAACACGAGGTCGGCCTTGGAATCCAACATGCCCGCCATTGGACGGCGCTGCTGGATCACGGATTCCTGAAACTGCCGGCGCGCTGTCTCGGCCAGCTTGCGTTCGGTCAGGTCGGTAAACATCAGCACGAAACCCAGCGCCCGGCCCTGCGCGGCGAAAACCGGATCAGCTCGGATTAGTAACGGTATGATTTCGTTGCCGGGGCCGCCGACCTGCACCTCACCGCGCCAGGGTTTGCGGTTGTTGACCAGATCGCGCAGCGCGCGTGTCGCCTCCTCCGGACCGGCGACATGCTGCAGCAGGTCGTCAATCGCCTCCGGCCCCCTTGCAACCCATGGCAGCAGGGCACCAAAGGCCGCGTTGACATGCAATATCCGGCCCTCGGGGTCCGCGATCACCACGGGCTGGCCGGATTGCTGCACCTGGCGGCGCACCTGATCGAGCTGGTCCTCCGCGATCAGCATCCGCACCGATCGAAACTGGACGATGACATCGCTGATGGTATCGCCGATCAGACGCGCGCCGGCGAGGTCCGCGGGGCTCCAGGGGTCGGCAGTGCCCTCCACGAGCTGATGCCACTGCGCGAAGGACCGCCGCGGCGAGAGGATGGCGGGATCGTCGCCGACCAGATGCGGCTCGAACGGATTTCCCCCCCAGGTCACCGTGCGCACCCGTTCGGGCCGCAGCCAGACGATGTATTCGCCGGGCACCGCCGAGACCGGCACTGCCAACAGGCCGCAGGCAATCGGGGTCAGAGCGGCGAAGTCCGGCACGTCCTTGCCGATCGAGGCGGTGGCAACCATGCCGGCATGCGGCTGGCGGTCCAGCCAGGCGCCGATCTCCCGCAAGGCGGCGGTACCCGGCACTTCGCCCACGGTCCGCACCTCGCCCTCAAACAGCAGCGCCGCACCGGTGGCACCGACCGGTTCCAGCAGCACGCCGGTCCGGTCGAACAGCGCACCACGCCAGTCGCCCTCCCGCGAGATCGCTCTGCTCATGCGCTGTTCCAGCCGCCGCACGGCAAACTCGGCCTGGGCCTGGGTAAAGCTTTCCAGCGCCGCGATGCGGGTTGCGACGGCCTCGGCCAGAAGGTCGCAGATCGCGCGCTGCTCGAAATGGACGAATCGCGGGGCGTAATGGTGGCAGGACACCAGGCCCCAGAGCTTGCCGCTGACCACCAGCGACACCACGAGGGTGCCGCGGACGCCCATGTTCTTGAGATATTGCACATGGATCGGCGAACTGCTGCGCAGGAAACACAGCGACATGTCGAGCGGGCCGCCGCTGACCGGCGAGACGGGGGGTGTCAGCGGCGAGGGCGTGTATTCGACGTCCTGCAAGACCCGGACGCGGTTGCGCACATACAGCCGCCGGGCAATGTGGGGGATGTCGGAGGCGGGATAGTGGTTGCCGAGAAAGGCTTCCAGCGACGGGTCCCGCTCTTCCGACAGGATCTCGCCATGACCGTCATCGTCGAAACGATAGACCATCACCCGGTCATAGCCTGTCAAAGCCTTGAAAATACGCGCAGTCTCGTCTGACAGAGTGCGCAGCGACGGAGCCCCCATGATCCCCTGAAGTGCCTTCTCCAGGTGATGGGACAGGTCAACCGCGGGGCCGGCGGGTTCCAGTTCGATGATCAGGCCCCCACCCGGCGGGCGGTGGATGAGGCCGTCGAAGGCCCGCCACGGCGAACCGACATGGCACCGCACCCCGCGGGCGATGGTATGCAACGGGTCGCCCAGATGCGGGCGCAGCCGTTCCGCGAGATCGCCCGGAATGTCGCCAAGACGCCGCCCGATCACCTCGCCATGCAGCGACAGGAATGCTCTGGCGTTCTCGCTGGCCTGGACAATGCGTTCATCCTGTTCCTGCACGAGCAGAAGCGCGCCGTGCGGCTGGATGGAGCCGGCGAGATGAATTTGTTCTCGTTCGCAGTTCGACAGGTCGGCCTGCCCAAAGGCAGGCGTCAGGACAATGCGCTTCGGCACGTCAGTCCCTCCCCCCGCGGCCGTATGTTAGTCCTCGGAGTATGGGCCCGGACGCGAACGCCCGTCTATCTCGTATTGCGCGAGCTTCTTATAGAATCCCTGCCGGCTCATGCCCAGCAACTCGGCCGCGGCGGTGCGGTTGCCATCGGACAAGGTCAGGGCGGCCTCGATATAGTGCCGTTCCACCAGGCCGACCGTGTCCCGCACGAGGTTTCGCAGCGGTGTCTTCCCGGTCTCCTCGATGATCGCGGCAAGGGCGGCCTGCAGGCTCGGGGAGTCCTCATTCACCGGCAACCGCCGCCCGACGTCGCGCAGCAACAACGCGACATAGCCCGGGCGGGTCGCGGTATTGCCGGCTGCGGAGATTTCGACGGCCGTCTCGCCGCCCAACTCACCCTGAATGCCGGTCGCGAACAGACGGACCGTGCCGTGGCGGTGCAGGTTGGCCAGCAGCACGGTCAGGTCGGCGCCGGGGCGGGCCAGCCAGCGGGCCAGACGCTCACCCAGGACCGCTCCCTCGCCGCCGGCCTGGACCAGATCCAGGAACGCACGATTGGCCCGCCGCACGAAACCCTCCCGGTCGATCACCACGAAGGCGTCGGGCATGCGGTCGATGAAGTCGTCAAGCGAGGTCTGGTCATTGCGGCGGATCGGCGATTGCGGCGCATCGGCGGAGACAAGCTGGACCATGAACAGCGGTCCGGGTTCACTGGTCATCAGCGAAGCGCGCACCAGCCATGCAGCCTGGTCGGGACCGAGGTGCAGCAGAATGCCGGGGGCCCGGCCGGACTGGCGCACACGCTGCAGCATCGCCAGAAAGGCCTCACGCGCTTCGGGCGCCATTTCCGGCAGAAACTCCCGCCCGCGCGCCAGACCCAGTCCGCGGATCGCGGCGGGATTGACTTCCATCACCCGCAGGGTGTCGGCCTTCAGCAGCAAGACGGCTTCGTTCGACGCATCGAACAGCATACGGTAACGGGTCTCGACCTCGCGCAGCTTCCAGTATTCCTGCTCCATCGCCTGCTGGGCCGCGATCAGGCGGGCCTGCAGTTCCGCGACGGTGTGGAGGTTGCGCCCGATGGCGATCAGGCCGGCCTTTCCGCCCAGCCGGACCGTGGTGTATTCCATCGGAACTTCGAGGCCACTGGGGAAGCGCTGGGTGACCTGGCGATAGGCGGAAACGCCGCTTTCACGCGCATCCTCCACCATGCGCATAACCTTGCCGCTGCCGGTTTCACCAACCGTCTCGACCCATGGACGGCCGACCCAGCCAGAGACCGGTTCGCCCGACACCGCGTTCGAAAGGACGACATCGCGGATGACGCCGCCCAGATCCAGCGTCAACGTGACGTCCGGCTGAACAAGGCTGACACCCGACACGAGTGCTGCGGTAATTGTAGCCTCCTGGAGACACCTGGCGTTGATTTGGTAACGTCATAGCGCGGTTTACACGCCTTGGACAGAGCATTGCGCAAAATTTATCTACATCCATTTTTGTCGCCAGCCATGGACGACTGATCGTTGCAAACATCCGCATACCCGGCAATGCCGGACAGCGCCGGCAGCGCCGCAGCGCAGCGCTTGTCCGATTGGCACTGTGCGTCTGCAACCTCGCACGACAATGCGATATTCAGATCGAATGCAACCAACGCTTCCCGCACCACGCCTTCAGGATCGGCCACAAGGTCGAGCGCATCGTTCAGTCTGGCGCGAAACGCTTTGGCAAACACAGCGACATCGCCGATGCCAGGAAACGCCATGAAGGCCGTCGCCTGAAAGTCCGGCCCGAATATCTGACCGAGTCGCCGAGCCAGAATCTGCCCGCCGCTCAGATCGCCGAGATAGCGCGTATAGGCGTGCGCGAGAAGCAATCCGCCGTCACCCGCGCCAGCCCAGGCGATTCGCGCCGCGTAGCGTTCGGCGGCGGGCAGCAGCGGCAGCGACTCGAGACCGCCAGGTCCCGCCAGTTCAGCAATGTCGGCGATGATGCCAGGGGCGCGATACAGCGCCGGCCAGGTGAGCGCGCCGATGCCGGGGGTGTCGCGGTACTGCTCCAGGGCATGCTCCATGGCCTGGTACACCGGCAGCAGATTGCGCAAATAGACGGCATAAGCCGATCGGGTCGCAGTCCCGGCGAGGATCGACGCGACGATCCCGGTGCGTTCTGCCCGGGCATGCAGATCGCGGGTGGCTCGGCGCAGCTGTTGCACGAGGCTGCCGGCGGGGAAGGCTGGAGGCTCAGGGTACGAAATGTCGGACAAGCCTGCTTCCTGGCAATGAAACCATACCAATACCGGTCAACCGGGCGCTTTCTGAGATCACATTGTCAACCATTTATTACGTCATGCCTGGGTTGGGCCGACGGTATCAGCACGAAACGTGCGCGCCAGGCCTTCGCTGAGGGCGGCCGGTATGAACCCGAGTGCGTCAATCATCGGAGCGACATCGAAGGCCTTGTCCTCCAGCAGACGGCGGACCTCGGCTGGTGCGATCGTCGGCAGGCCGGGCAGGAACCGGGTCAGCGCGGCGGCGGCAATCAGCGGGGGGGCGGGCACCGACAGGATGCGTGGCGGGCGCAGACCGGCCGCGGCGGCGATGGCGCGGATGAAGGCCGCGTAAGTGACCGGGCACGGGCCGGCGACCACCAGGCTGTGCGGACCGGCCCAATCCCGCGCCAGCGCGGCCAGCAGTGCGCGCGTCACATCATCCTGATGGATCGGCTGCACCAGCGCCGCGCCGCCGGCCGGCAGCGGCAGCACCGGCAACCGGCGCAGCAAGGCGGCCAGGCGCTGCACGTTGTTCTCGCCCAGCGCGCCATAGATCATCGTCGGATGCAGCATCACGCCCTGCCGCCCGCTGGCCAGGAAGGCCGCCTCGCCCGCCAGCACGCCGTTGCCGTGATCGTCCGGCCAGCGGGTGAATTTCCGGGTGCTGCCGAGAAACACCAGACGAGCCGCGGGGGGTGCCGCTGCTACGACGAATGCGGCATGGCGGGCATGCGCGCAGCACACGACGGCCGTGGCATCGGTCAGCGCCGCGGCCAGCCCGCCGGGGTCGGCAAGGTCGGCAATGCGGGGCGGCACCATCGGTCCGCCCGCAGCCCACCGTGCACGGTCGCGAACGACCGGCACGATCGTATCACCCGCTGCCAGCAAGGCACGGCTGAGCGCGAGGCCGGAGCGACCGGATGCGCCGATGATGTGGACCTGACGGATGGACATGGCGGCCCGCTTATCCGGCGGGACCCGGAGGGCAGCAAGTGGGCCGGCCTCCCTGCGCAGTGAGCTCCGCAATAACACTGGTTGACGGCCGGCCAGCCGGCCGCTACATCGCCGGCCCTGCCGCTGATCCTCGGATTGGCCGGATGCCCAGATGGCGGAATTGGTAGACGCGCAGGTTTCAGGTACCTGTGGCCGCAAGGTCGTGG
>Ga0302320_10025011_pt1 | contig 11625 bp, 12 predicted proteins | sample Bog_T0_3_FD_202130 | JGI IMG/M metagenome (GOLD analysis project Ga0302320, IMG submission 202130) | Peat permafrost microbial communities from Stordalen Mire near Abisko, Sweden - Bog_T0_3 | ecosystem: Environmental > Terrestrial > Soil > Wetlands > Peat | place: Sweden: Abisko, Stordalen Mire... | reverse complement strand
GGAGTCGGAATGGATGGGCCGGTAATAGGTTCTCAGGTCCGGCTCAGCGTCCTAGTTGTCAGCACTGCTGTGGCCCTTCTCGCCTGTTCGTGCGCCGCGACGCCAAGCGCCCGTGGCGGTAGTGCCGTCGTCGCCGTCGGCGCCGAGAACGAGTACTCGAACGTCATCGCCCAGATAGGCGGCCGATACGTGGACGTGACGGCCATCATGTCCAATCCCAACGTTGATCCTCACAGCTTCGAGGCGAGCCCATCGGTGGCACGTGTCGTCAGCGCCGCCCAGCTGATTGTTCAAAACGGCCTCGGCTATGACGCCTTCATGAACACGATCGAAGCCGCCTCACCGGACTCAAAGCGCAAGGTCGTCGACGTGCAGAAGCTCCTTGGGCGCCCAGACACGACACCGAACCCTCATCTTTGGTACAGCCCGGGCACGATGCTGCTCGTCGCCAAGACGATCGCGGTCGACCTGTCCGACCTCGATCCTGCTCACGCCTCGTATTTTCGGGCGAGGCTCGTCACATTCGAGCATTCCTTCACTCCGTGGCTGCACGCCATAGCCGCCTTCAAAGCCGACTTTCCCCATGTCCCGGTCGCCACAACCGAGCCGGTCGCCGACTACATGCTCCAAGCGGTGGGAGCCGACAACAAGACGCCGTTCGCACTGCAGGCCGACATCATGAACGGTGTCGACCCGGCACCGGAGGACATCACCATCCAAGAGGCTCTGCTGAGCAGCCATAGTGTCGATGCTTTCGTTTACAACGAGCAGGTGACCGACTCGATCACCGAGTCGTTCCTGGCGCTGGCCAAGAAGAACGGCATCCCCGTCGTCGGCGTATACGAGACGATGCCGACTCCGGGCTACGACTATCAGACCTGGATGGTGGCCGAGGTCCAAGCCCTCAAAAAGGCCATCACCGACAAGATCTCGACAGGCAAGCTGTGAGCGACATCCGGCCAACCGGCGACGAAGGCGAGGTGCTACGACTCGAGGGCGTCTCGCTCAACTTGTCGGGGCGAGAGATCCTCCACGAAGTCAGCTTCACCCTGCAGGCCGGGGAGCTCACCGGTCTGATCGGGTCCAACGGCGCCGGGAAGACGACGATATTCAGGGTGATCCTCGGCCTCGAGACACCGACGGCCGGCGCGGTGCTCATCTCCGGTCGGCCCCGCCCGCGCCGCAACAGGTCGATCGGTTATGTCCCCCAACGCATCGGACTCGACCCGGACGTGCCGCTGCGGGCCCGTGACTTAGTGGCCCTCGGGATCGACGGCGACCGTTTCGGAGTCCCTCTGCCTTCGCGCCATCGCCGGCAGCTTGTCGAAGAGATGCTCGAGGCCGTCGATGCCTTGGCATTTGCCGACACCCGCGTCGGCCAGCTCTCGGGCGGCGAGCTGCAGCGGGTGCTTATCGGCCATGCCCTCATCGCCAAGCCGAAGCTGTTGTTGCTGGACGAGCCCCTCGCCAACCTCGACATCAGCGCGGAGCAAGGGGTCGTGTCCCTCTTGAGAACGATTGCCACCAATCAACACATCGCGGTGCTCATCTCAGCCCATGAGATGAACCCGTTGCTGCCGGTGATGGACCGCGTGGTCTATGTCGCTTCTGGCCGCGCGGCCAGCGGCTCGACCGAAGAAGTCGTCCGCCAAGATGTGCTCAGCGCCCTGTATGGCCACCACGTGGACGTTCTCCACGTCCACGACCGCATCCTCGTGGTGGCAGGCAAGGACGAGGCGCACCACGACGAGACCGGGGTCTCGAGCGCCGTCGTGCCCCGCGGGCTCGGCTGACCCAGGTGAGCGCCATTTTGACCGGCATCTTCGAGCCGGGCCTGTTCGCGAGCCAGCCCGTGCGCGTTGCGCTCGCCGTCGGTGGTGCCGTTTCCCTCGTGTCCGCCGTCGTCGGGGTTTTCACCGTCATCCGAGGCCAGTCCTTTGCCGGCCATTCTCTCGGCGACCTCGGCACTACAGGAGGCTCCGGTGCCTTCCTCGTCGGAGCCAGCCCACTTTGGGGCTTTGTCTCCTTCGCTGTCATCGGTGCCGGCGCCATGGAGCTATTCGGGGTGCGCCGCCAACGGGGCCGGGACATGGCGACAGGCATCGTCTTGGGAGCAGGGCTCGGCATCGCCGCTTTGTTCTTGTACCTGGGAACCGTTGAGCGCAACACGAGCGGGGCAGCCATAACCATCCTATTCGGCTCGATGTTCGTTATCCGTACCTCGATGATCCCGATCTTCGCCTGTTTGAGCGTGCTAGCCCTAGGCCTCGTCGGCCTGCTCTACCGACCTCTGCTCTTGAGCGCCGTCAGCGAGGACATCGCCTCGGCCCGAGGCATACCGGTGCGCGCGGTCGGCATCATCTACCTGCTCGCCATGGCTATCGCGGTATCGCTTTCCTGTGTGACCATTGGGGCCATCCTCTCCACGGCGGTCCTGATAGGGCCGGCGGCGGCAGCTCTCCGCTTGACCAAGCGGCCCGGCCTCGCCTTTGTTTGGGCTGGCCTCATAGGCCTCGGGGTGACATGGGTCGGCATTCTGCTCGCCTACGACAGCTACTTCTGGCCCCCCATAGGGCGCGGTTGGCCCGTGAGCTTTTTCGTCGTAGCGCTGATCCTTGTCATCTATCTCCTTGCCGACTTGTCCGCCCGTCGCTCCTCGAAGCGGCCGTCGGCAAGCGCCCTCGGAGCCGGCTGATGTTCGCAGGGTTCATGATCAACGCCTGGATCGTGGCAACGATGGTCGCCGTCGTCGCAGGCATCGTCGGGTTCTTCAGCGTGTTGCGGGGCTCGGCCTTCGTGGCCCATGCCGTTCCCCAAGCCGGTTTCGCGGGTGCCGCCGGTGCTTCGCTGATCGGGGTGAGCACGTTCGCCGGCCTGGGCGTCTTTGCTGTCGTGAGCGCCCTTGCCATCGCCGTGTTGGGCAAGCGAGGCCGCCACGACGCTATGACGGCCCTCGCCCTGGTGTTCATGCTTGGCCTAGGTGCCCTCTTTTTGAGTTGGAGCCAGGAGTACGCCTCGGAGATCTTCGCCCTCCTTTTCGGCGAGGTGCTCGGCGTGAGCAACAACCAGGTCCTCGTCACCGCCCTGCTCGCAGCGGCGAGTGTCGTGGCGGTCGTGATCCTGTTCCGCCCGCTCTTTCTGGCCTCGGTCATGCCGGAGGTGGCACAGGCGCGTGGGGTCCGGGCCCAAACCATGGAGATCTGCTTCCTCGTGGTCGTGGCGGTGGCGACGACGATGTCGGTCCCGGTCGTCGGGGCCCTTTTGATGTTCAGCTTGATGGTGGGCGCCCCGGGTGCGGCCAGGTTATTGACGGGCCGGCCGCTCCTCGCCCTCGGACTGTCGGTCGCGATCTCTCTCGTCATCGTCTGGGTCGCCATCGCTGCCTCGTACGAGACCAACTGGCCGATCGGCTTTTTCGTCGGGGTCCTCGGGGCCGTATTCTTCGTGGCCGCCCGCGCCTATGCGTCCTGGCGCCGCTCGCACCTCGTGGCTGGCGCGCATTTAGGTGCGGCCCGGGCCGCACAGATCGCGCCGGGCCAAACGCCTGCCTCGGCTGAAGCTGCGGGCAACGGCATCGGTACGGTTCCCGCCTAATGTCTCAAGAAGTGGTGCTTCCCCGATCTGTCCACGAGTCCGTCAGCCTCAGGCTGGCCGGAGTCGAGCAGCGCTACACCCACATGCGCCGGGTCCTCGTCGAAACCCTGGCGGCGGCTGGACGCCCTCTGACGGTGCCCGAGATCCTCGCCTCGTCGCCAGAGCTGCCCCAAAGCAGTGCCTACCGCAACATGACGGCGCTCATCGAGGTGGGCGTGGTCCGCCGCGTCGCCGGCGCCGACGACCACGGACGCTTCGAGCTTGCCGAGGAGCTGTCGGGCCACCACCACCACTTTGTCTGCGCTACCTGCGGGAAGGTCGAAGACGTGCACCCCTCCCCGAAACTGGAACGCGCCTTAGGCGAAGCAGCGCGGGCTGTGGCCGAAGAACAGGGTTACGAGGTCACCGAACACCAGCTCGACATGGTCGGCCTCTGCGCCCAGTGCCGCTCCTAGTCGCCAGACACTGCCTTTTGCCGAAGGCGCCTCCCGCCCTCAGCTGCCCCGCAAGCGAGCAAGCGGCATCTTCACCCCGCTGCGCAGGGCACACCACTCAAGGAGCGCCTCCTCGTCGGAGATGGTCGTAGGCGAGCCGACGAAAAGGCGACGGTCGCTTCGAGGGAACCTGTCCAGGTAGAAGCCCGAGGTGGGCGCGCTCGTGTTCTCGGCGGCCGCCTTTTTCGCCGGACCGCCGGCCGCTAGCCAGACGACGGTGTCCGCCCCCTCTTCGGGGGTGCGCAACAAAGGCCGCAACACGGCCTCGAAGCGGGGCAGGGCGGACCTTAAGCCAGGAGTGTCTGCCCAGCCGGGGTGCATCGAGAAGCTCGCGACGCCGGCCGGGGCGAAGCGACGCGCCCAAGCCTTGGCGAGCACGACTTGAGCACGCTTGCTCCGGGCGTAGGCGACGACACCGTCGTAGCCATCGGCTTTCATCTCGAGGCGCGCCAGGTCAAATCCCTGGCTGTACATGCCCCCGGAGCTGACGGTCACGATCGTGGCCGGCGAGGCGCTCCACAACAAGGGCGCCAGGGCGGCAGTCAGGGCATAAGGGCCGAGCACCTGGGTGGCGACGGTCAGCTCGGTCCCGCCTCGAGTCGTCTGGTAGCTCCTCGTGAGCGCACCGGCGCTGTGGACGAGCACGTCGACATGGCCATAGCGAGCAACAAGGCTGCGCCCAAAAGCAGCCACCGCTTCCGGGTCGGAGAGGTCGACGAGGTCGAGGTGCACCTGCCCGGGCCCGGCAGCCTCGACCGCGGCGCGGGCTGTGGCACCCCGCTTTGGGTCGCGCCCGACAAGGTGCACGGCGGCCCCGAGACTTGCGAGCGCGGTTGCCGTCGAAAGGCCTATGCCCGAGGTTGCCCCGGTGACGATGGCGGTCTGTCCTGTCATGGGCGGCGGCGGCGAGAAGGCCCCGAGGCGTCGACGCACGCCGATGCCCACCCGGCTGAAGCTCGGGAGGACCGTCGCCTCGGCGACGACGTCAAACGCCCGCAGGAGCGCCTTGCGCACGGCGGAACCCTGCGCAGTCATCCGAGCGGGGAGGAGAGCGCGGCCCGCAACCCTGCTGCCGCCCGGTCGCCAAGACGTCGCAACGCCAGGGCCAACAACGGCGACGCCAGGGCCGCAAGGCCCCTGCCGGTGAGTGTGGCCGAGTAGGTCACCTTCGAGGCTCCCGGCCCGGCCGGGGTCACCTCGATGGCGTCTCTCGAACAGATCATGGAGTTCTGCGCCTCGAGCACAACCCTTTTCGGACGGTCAAGCTCGACGATCCGGTAGTCGAGCGGTACCGGGCGCCCGAGCATCTTGATCTGGAGACGATAGACGCTTGCCAGGCGGGGAAGCCCTTGGTCGAGGTCCTCGGCGCCAAGGACTCCAGGATCCCATTTCGCGGCATTGGAAAAGCGAGCCATGTAATCGAAGGCGTCCGCGACTGGCCACGAAGAGTCGATCTCGACCCGGTAGGTACTCACAATGTTAGTTTAGTGCTAACCTAAGAGTAATACAAGAGCGGCTGGAGAAACCTAGAGGGACGCAATGAAGATCGCCATCATCGGTAGTGGTGTGTCGGGACTGGTCTGCGCACACCTATTGCACAAGAGCCACGACGTCGTCCTCTTCGAAGCTGACGACCGCCCGGGTGGCCACTCGGACACCCACCACGTCGAGCTGGACGACGCCAGCGTCGAGGCGGACACTGGCTTCCTCGTCTACAACGAGCGCACCTACCCCCTGTTCTGTCGGCTCTTGGAGCGTCTCGGGGTCGACACCCAGCCGAGTGACATGAGCTTCAGCGTCGCCGACGACCGCACCGGGCTCGAGTGGCGCGGCACCTCGCCCTCGACCGTCTTCGCCCAGCGCCGCAATCTTGTTCGTCCCGCATTCTTGGTAATGCTGGCCGACATCGTGCGTTTCAACCGCATGGCAAGAGGCCTGCTCGATGACCCTCCCGGCGACGAGGTCACCCTCCAAGAGGTGCTTTCGAAGCATCGCTGGTCGAACGGCTTTCGCGACTGGTACCTGGTGCCGCTCGGATCATCGATCTGGTCCGCCGAGCCTAAGACCTTTACCCAGATTCCCGCGGCCACCTTCGCACGCTTTTTCGAGCGCCACGGGCTCTTGAGCCTGCGCGATCAACCAAGCTGGCGCACAGTGAGCGGAGGCTCGCAACGCTACGTGGAAGCTATTTTGGCCCCGTTCAAAAAGGAGGGCCGCCTGCGCCTAGCCACACCCGTGGACAAGATCCGGCGCGACCTTGCCGGGGTCGAGGTCGTAGGGCCGGGGGGCATCGAGTCGTTCGACCATGTGATCGTGGCAACTCACAGCGACCAGGCACTTTCGATGTTGTCGGACGCTGACCGCGCCGAGAGCGCCGTCCTTGGTGCCATCGGGTACCAGCACAACCGCGCCACCTTGCACACCGACGCACGACTGCTCCCTCGTGAGCCCCGGGCGTGGGCGAGCTGGAACTACCACCGCCTGCAAGCTGACACGGACCAGGCGACGCTCACGTACTACTTGAACCGGTTGCAAGGCATCGACTCGAAGACGCCCCTGCTTATGACCTTGAACCGTGACGAGGCCATCGATCCTTCGCTTGTACTGGCCCGGATGGACTACGCCCACCCGGTGCTCAATCCGGGGGCGATAGCCGCCCAGAAGCGCCACGAGGAGATAAACGGTACCCGGCGTACCTGGTTCTGCGGCGCCTACTGGGGATACGGGTTCCACGAGGACGGCGTGGCGAGTGCCGTCAAGACATGCGAGGCGCTGGGGACGACCTTTTGACACCATCTTTGGTGAAACAAAGTCGCTTGGACCTCGGCGCCCGCCCGGGGTTGCGTAGCGCCCTTTACGAGGGGAAAGTGACACACCGCCGATTCGGTCCCGGACCAAGCCGCGAGTTCACCTACCCCGTGAGGATGCCGCTGCTCTACTTGGACGAGGTCGCTTCGCTGACCCGGTTGCATCCTTTCTTCTCGGCCCGGCGCCCCGCTCCTATATGGCTTCGTCGTGCGGACTTCCTCGGTCCCGAAACGACGCCGCTCGAAAAGGCGGCGCTTGATCTCGTAGAGGAGCGTCTCGACCTAAGGCCGGCGGGTTCCGTGGCCTTGTTGGCGAACCTGCGCACATGGGGATGGCTGTTCAACCCGATCAGCCTGTACCTGTGCACCGGGGCCGACGAGAAAGTCGAGGCCCTCGTGGTCGAAGTGGAGAACACCCCTTGGCACGAAAGGCACTCCTACGTGGTTGGCCCACCCGGTCGCCACCGATTTGCCAAAGTTCTCCATGTGTCGCCGTTCTTGCCGATGGAGGACGTCAGCTACGAGCTCTCCTACGGGGCGCCCGCAGAGCGTTTCGCCTTGCGCCTCGACGTGCTCGAAGGCTCAGAGCGCCTCCTCGGCGTGACGATGTCCCTGCGCCGTCGGCCGCTCGACCATGCAGCGCTCGCCCGCTTGGTGTGGAGGCGGCCGGCAGGCACATACCGCGTCTCTACTGGGATCTACCACCAGGCCGCTCGTCTCGCTCTACGCAGGGCACCCTTCTATGTCCATCCGGGGCGCGAGAAGCTTAAAAAATGACAAGGGAGGCCCACTCGAAGCAGACAGGGCTCGAATCAGATGACCTCATCGGGCGCGCCGTGCCGCGCAGGGTGCGCCCTGGCTTCGAGTCCGCCGCTCGGCGCCTAGCCCTGCTTCTCGCAGCACGAGGGGATGCACCTGGGTTCGAGATCGTCGAAGGCACGCGTACCTACCGGGCCGGCCATGGCGACCCCGTGGCGCGCCTCGAGGTGCTCGACCCCCGCTTCTACAGGGCGGTGCTCCGCTCCGGCTCGGTCGGGCTCGGTGCCAGTTACGTCGCAGGCTGGTGGGAGGCGGACGATCTGACCGCGTTCCTGCGGGCTCTGTTCTCCCGCGTGAAGCCGCTCATCGCCCGCTTGGACCGCCTCGGGCGCGCCTTTTGCGGCGTGCTCGATGTCCCGTCACGACTGGCGGCGCCGGGCCCGGCCGACGACAAGGAAAACGTACGGGCGCACTACGACCTATCCAACGACTTCTTCGAGCTCATGCTCGACAAGACGATGACCTACTCCTGCGGCTTATTCGAGACACCGACGGCGAGCCTCGAGCAGGCCCAGCTGGCCAAGATCGACAGGCTCTGTATGAAGCTCGAGCTGCGCCCGGGCGACCACCTCGTCGAGATCGGCTCGGGATGGGGGTCGCTCGCCCTGCACGCGGCGCGCAACTACGGCGCCCGGGTCACCACCACGACGATCTCGCAAGCCCAGTTCGGCTACGTGGAAAAGCGCGTCGCCGAGGCGGGTCTTAATGATCGTGTCACCGTGCTCGGCGAAAACTGGCGTGAGCTGCAAGGACGCTTCGAGAAGTTGGTCTCAGTCGAGATGATCGAAGCCGTCGACTGGCGGCACCATGGCAAGTTCCTCGCTAAGTGCTCCGAGCTGCTCGTGGCGAATGGACTTGCCGTCTTGCAGGCGATCGTCATCGATGACCGCAGTTTCGAGCGGGCCAAGCGCCACGAGGACTTCATAAAAAGCATGGTCTTCCCAGGTGGCTGCCTACCTTCTGTTGCCTCGCTCTCCGCCTCGCTCATGGTGGAGACGGACCTGCGTATCGTGGATCTCGAAGACATCGGGAGTCATTACGCGGCGACGTTGAGACGGTGGGCGGCGAACCTCTCCGGCCGTGAGACCGAGCTACGCCAGCTCGGGGTAAGCACCGAGTTCCGACGGCTGTGGACCCTATATCTCGCCTACTGTGAGGCGGCTTTCTTGGAGCGTCATATAAGCGACGTGCAGGTCGTGCTGGCTAAACCATCCCGCCAAAGGCGCCTCGCGCCCCGGGTCGTTTGAGCCAAGCCCGCTTCATGACCGCTTGTCGACGATCGACTCCACGACACGGACCAGCTCGGCACCGTTACCACCCGTGAAGAAATCGGAACCGAGGCGCTTGGCTTGAGCTGCGTCAACTATGGCGGCCCCGCCGATGATAATTGGCACATCAACTAGCGCAAGGCGCAAGGCGGCGACCACTTTTCGCGCCGCAAGCGCAGAGCTCTTCGTGGTACAGGCAAGCCCGACGGCAACGAGGTCGGGCTCTTTAGCGGCCGTCTGCGCGAGGGCGTCGGCGGGAGTGTCCGCCCCTAGTTCGATCACCGCGAAACCTCGCCACCTAAGAAGATTGGCTGCCATCGACACAGGCCCCCCGTGCTGCTCGCCCGGGGGCGCGGCAACGATCACCGCCCCGCGCTTGTGCCCTCTGCGGCCAAAGCGGGCACCCAGCCGGCTCACCAGACGCCCTGCAACCGAGCTCGCCCGGTGTTCGTCAGCCACCGTGAGCTCTCCCTCCTCCCAAAGCCTGCCGATCGACTGCATGGTGGGCGCCACGATCTCCAAGAGAACTTCGTCCGGCTCCATCCCCGAGCCGAGAGCCGCCTCGAGCACGTCCCAGGCGCCTGCCTCGTCGCTCGCGATGAGTCTCGCTTCGAGATGCGTTCGGGCCGGCACAACGCCGGTCGGCCGATGCTGGTGAGCCGCTCCGCGCGAAGTGCGTCGCATGCTCTCCAGGTCAGCCGGGTCTATCTGCCAGGTACCCGCCACCCGCCGCGCAGGCAGCCGGCCTGTACGCACGTAGCGATAGGCAGTCATGTAGTGCACGCCGAGCTTCTCTGCGACCTCGGGCAGGCTGAGGGGTCGTCTTGCCATGTCCGTCCTTTGCGTTTCCCGCTCACACAATAGGCACTAAGTTAACACTAAATATATGTATTCATTATAATGATAGCGCGTTAATCATCGGCAAAGCGACTTTGCCTGATAACGCACTCAGAGCGACAGCCTGCCCTTACTACCAATACTTTGTTTGCTGGCGAACAATCGCCGCGCGCTTAGTTCGAAGGCGGACAATCGCCTAAGAATGAAGCGGCTTCAGGGCCGGTTCCTGCCGACGGCCAAAGCTATTCCAAGAAGCGAGGCCGCTCCCGGGCCCTCACGGCCGGCACACACGCGCCTCACAGAGGGAAAAGAGCGGCGAAGCAGAACAGGCCGCTCGCGGCGAGCTCAATGAGCCTCGGACCATAACGGGCGCGGAGCAGGGCTGTGAGCGCCGAATCAACGCTCTTCGCACGGCCCGGGTCACCGCGCGCTGCCGCGTTCAGAGGTAGCTCCCGACGAAGGTCACGGGAAAGCCGCGAGAGAGGTCCCCGAGCTCCCAAGTGCCGTGTCCGTCCCGCGCTCCAGGCGATTATGGCGCTCGAGAGCAAATACCCTTCTCGTAGTCGCGAAGAAAGCCCCAGAGGGCAAAGGGGCCCCTTCGACGATAAGACACGCCCCATCCGAGCTGTTCGGCAGCGGCCGTCCACGAGAGAGCTCTGGCTGGCCATGAATGAGGATGATGGACGCGAGGATGGCCTTCGAGTGACCGAGGAGCAGCTCGACGGCGCAGGCACGAGCCAAGGTAGATGGCCGCTATGGCGCCTGATGCCGCAGATCAGGTCACCAGCGCCATCGGCGAGAAGGTGGCTCGAGTGCATGCGGCGGACGCCGCCGGCCATCTAAGAAATCAGGCTAAGAACCTCGACCACAAGGTGGGGAATTCGGACCAGGTCGGCCGGGCGCTCGAGTTTTCAAGGCTGTCGCCAACCAGAGCAGGAAGGTCGCGCGTTCGGTTCGATCAACCGGTCCCTTGCGGCCGATCGGTTGAAGCTCGGCCCGAAGAGGCCAAGGTCGCTCGACCGCTCCGGTCTTTAACCGGCACGACGCAGGCTCACTCGAAAGTCACCATCTACCCAAGCGCATCTTGAAGACGGCTCGGATGTCCTATCCGGGGCGAGCAGGCGATACACCCCTCGTACTCAGCTCTTTCGCGCGAGAGGATCGGCGACCGTGACGCGTAAAGTCGAGCCACGGCCACCGTTGCACCTACCATCGAGTCATGGACGACAAGGAGATGGACAAAGTGGTCAAGGAGCTACTGCGGCTTCCAAACGAGACCACGAAGCACCGCGCGGCCATCTCCCGCATTGCCGTGAGGCGTCGCGAGCTAGCCGGACGACTCGGTGAGGCGATCGGACCGACCAAGGCAGCTCAAACCCTTGGGGTCAGCAGACAGACCTTCTGGCAGATCCTGAATCCTGATCACGCAAAGGAGATCAAGAGGCGATCGAAGAGCAATAACCGCGAAGATCTGAACCTTTCTGATCACGCTGAAGCGATCGAGAGCTGAGTCACTGGTATCCAGAGATCCATGCTCGAGCCGCCTGGTGGCGAAGATAACCGGGGGCCAGCCACACTGGTGACGTGACGTCCTCCATCTTTCAGCCCTCGGGTGATATCGCTTCGAGGGCGAACCGTGTCAACGGGGCACCTCTGGCCTTCGACTACGACGACATCAGTCTCGTGCCACGGATCGTCTCAACCTTGGCCCATCGCCTTGATGCTGAGCCCGCGGTCAATTTCGGCCCCGTTCGACTGGCACTCCCGATCATTGGTGCACCCATGCCAGACGTCTGTGGCGCGGAA
>Ga0302320_10025009_pt1 | contig 11625 bp, 6 predicted proteins | sample Bog_T0_3_FD_202130 | JGI IMG/M metagenome (GOLD analysis project Ga0302320, IMG submission 202130) | Peat permafrost microbial communities from Stordalen Mire near Abisko, Sweden - Bog_T0_3 | ecosystem: Environmental > Terrestrial > Soil > Wetlands > Peat | place: Sweden: Abisko, Stordalen Mire... | reverse complement strand
ATGAAGAAGAAGTCGAGCTTGTCAAGCCAGCGGCCCGCTTGTTGTTGCAGACCAAGGTCGCTGGTGGCGACGGTGATCTTGACGTCGGCGCCAGTTTGCGTCCCATCGATCACTGCGGTGACCGTGAGCTCGCTTGCGTCAGCCGGGAGCCAGATGGCCTGCTGGAATCGCTCCTTCAGGGTCGTCGGCTCCCTGGAATAGAGATACCCGGTGCGACCCCGAAGGAAGACTCCCTTTTGATCCACGATCTTCACGAGAACGGAGTGGTATTTGTCGTCTGCCGGGGTGTCGGGGTAGAAACTCAACTGGTAGGTGGCGTGGCCATCTTCGACGATGCTGCCCAACTCCGCTGCCAGATCGCCCGACCGCCGGATGATCCGGCCACCAGTGGCTGTCGCCAACTCTCGAATGGGTCCTTGGATCGGGCGCAGATCCTGCAACATCGAAGCTTTGGTGCGGCCGGCAGTCATGTCGCGGGGAACGCCGCCGGGGGAAGTCGTGGTTGTCGGGTCCAGCTCTACATTACGATTTCCAGTGTCCGCATTGATGCCTCCCGCTTCGAGCTGAGAGACGTCGAATGGATATACGGCAACGTGGGCTTCGTTCATCGCCTCTTGTGCGTGCAGGGCGTAGGCATCAATTTCATTGACTGACTTGTTGGTGCCGGCGGCCATGTCGTTCCAGTTGACCAGCACGTTATCGCTCGATATCCAGACCAGGCTCTTGTGTCCCGCTACGGCCGAAAGATGGCGAGCGACAGCGCGCAGAATAATCAAGGAAGCTCGCCCCGGATTGTCGCCCATCGTGAGCAGTTGGGGGTCCACGGGGACGTTGGAATCCGGCACTTGAGTTTCATTTCCGTTGACCGAGTTGAGGTCCGCGGCATTGTGTACGGTCTCGAACTGCTGGCGGTTGCGTGCTTCAGACTCGTGTGCCTGGGAGGCGGACTGCGCCGTGGGCATCCACTTCTTCAAGCGCGCAATGACCGCCGCGTGATCTGTGGTGATCTCGGTCAACACGTGAAAGCCGAGGCCCGAGATCGTGTATAGGCCCACACGCTCATTCGGGTCAAGGTTGGCGAGGAACTTGAACATTTCGCCGCGCGCGTTGGATAGGTCGCTCCAGGTGATGTGGCTTTCGTCGATCAACAGAATCGTGCTGTTGGGCACGGGAAGTTGTATGGCCTTGGATGCGGGGTCGCCAATTGCAGTCGCTGCCGCTGGTTGATTCGAAAACGTTTGCCCCTGGGCGACAGAGGACGGCGCAGAGATTCCCGCAGTTGCCGAGCCGCCGCCAACAAATGAGCTGAAGAACTTGACCGTCTCTTTCCGTCCGTTGTCGTAAACCTCAAAGTCCTGAGATTTGAGGTCCTTTACCGGATGGCCTTTCTTATCAACCACCACGACGCCCACATCGACAAGCCGGGAGGTCACCTTCAGGACAACGGCGCCTTCGTAGTTTGCGGAAGGAGTGGCCGGCGCATCGGGGAGCTTGTCGGCCACACCAACGCTCATCTCGGGTTCAGCCGGAGGGGGCGGCGCAGCGGCGGGCGTGTCTGTTGCTGCCCGTGTGGGAGGCGTGTCGATTACGGGTGAGGGTGTGGGCGCTGGGCCTGGCGAAACCGAATCCGCAAAATTAGCGGGGGCGGCTTCGGCGGGTTGCGGGCTTGAGGCCGCTACGCTTGCGGAGTCGAGCGGAGGCAGACCGTCTGACGGTGCTGTTCCGTCCGCGGTGAGTATGCGCGTCTCACTGCCCAGGCGATGATATTGTCCAAACGCAACGTCATTGAGGAATGTTTTGACCGGGTCAGCCGTGAGAACGGATTGTCCACTCATGGTGTCGTGGGACACTTTGACGCGCGAGATCGCCACACTCCTGACGGGGCAAGTGAAGGTTTTTCCTCCGATGTCGATGTCGCCGTACTCTACCATGATCGCGGCTCGGCCGAGGGGACCGTTTGCTTGAAAGTCCGCTTCAACCGTCAAGCGAAGGATGGCTCCATTTTCTGGATTGATGGCCATCTCTCCGTGATATCCGGCTAGCGCGTCGAAAGGGGGTTGGCCAAGGCCCGAGGTCTCGATGACACAACAGAAGTGCACCGAATAATGTGATTTTTGACTTGGCACTGTGTAACTGAAAACCGCCTCAGGACCGCTCGCACCTGGTTCCCAGTGACTCCAGGCAAGCTTGCTCTGGGCTGCGTCCAACAACACTGTGCCGAGAATGGGCCCAAACTCTCCCCAGGAAACCAACCCCTGCGTGTCCGGCCCCGGCGTTTTGGCCGGTCCCGCACCTGTAGCCACCATCTCCTTGCCGTCACGGTAAAACACCTTCTTGCTCGAATTGGTCGCGAGACGCAAGGGCATGTAGGCGGCGGTGAAATGCGGATTGTCCTCGAAACGGCGTGTATCCCGAGTTGCGAAGAAGTTGGGTAGCTGATGGGTGCTCTTGGTTACATAGTTGACCACCAGACCCATGATCTGACGCTGCGCGGCTGGCGCAGGGGCGGCTGTAGCGGGAATTTCCGCAGCTGGGAGGCTCAAGAATTCCGCTGAATCTGCCATGGCGACAAGTGCCTGATCCGAGTTGTCGCCAGGCATCTGGGCTTTCAATTTTGCAAGTCGGACTGAACTCAGCCGTTCGGTGAGCTCTAAATCAGACAGCTCTTGCGCCAATTCTGCATCCGGCTTGCCGTGGGCGGAGGCCAGAATCTGCTCCAGCTCATTTACGGTGACCCGTTTTGCAGCGAATGCGGGGAGTGTTACGGTCAAAAAAAATAGCAAGATTGCGAGCTTGCGCATTGAAAGAACTCCCTATCGGGCAGCAACAACCAGCAATGTGGCTCAGAATGTCTCGTTCTGCGAGGACATGGTTACGAAGACAGTCTAACTCCAACTTGCAGGGGTGTTTTCTATTCGACAGGTTGTTTCATGGCTTGGTTAGGTGAACTTTATCGAGATGGTTCGGGGGAGTTCTCAGCAGGCCATACTGCGGACGAGACGTTGCGCAATGACTACCCTGTTTCGGCCTTCTCGCTTGGCCTGGTAGAGAGCGGCATCGGCAAGATTCAGGATTGTTTCTGACGGGGTTGCGGAATCGTCTCGATCAACGGCGACGGCGCCGATGCTCACCGTGAACGAGATCTCACCGGCATCCGATATGAAGCTGGTTTCAGAAACGGCCCTGCGCAACTGTTCTGCCCGGTCCATTAGTCGTGCCGGGTCACAGCCGTTGAGGACGACGAGAAATTCTTCGCCGCCGAACCTGCCGATCAAGTCGTCTGTGCGCACTCCACGGCGGAGCCGGGTGGCTAAATCGCGCAACACCGCATCCCCGACAAGATGGCCGTACTTATCGTTGACGGCTTTGAAATGGTCGATGTCGCACATCAAAATCGCCATTGAATTGAATTGGCGAAGAGCCTCGTCGAGCGCCTCAAGAATCTTTCCACGGTTCCAGAGGGCGGTCAGCGCGTCATGCGTCGCCTTGAACCGCATCTCTTCCCGAGCCGCCACCAGCTTGTCTTCCAACTGCAGAATCCGCTCCCCGGTCCGAAGGCGCGCCTTGAGCTCATCGGTGTTGCATGGCTTGGTTAGATATTCGTCGGCACCAGCATCGAGCCCCTCGACGAGAGCTGCTCTTGTGTCTTTTGAAGTGAGCAGGATCAAGTAAACATATTGCAGCCCATTTGCGGCGCGAAGGCTGCGGCAGACCTGCGGCCCATCCATCTCCGGCATCATCCAATCGAGAAGCGCGAGGCGCGGGCCGTCTGGTTCGAGCAGCTTTTCAAGGGCTTCGCGCCCGTTTGCCGCCGCGACCACCTCATACCCCATTCGCTGGAGCATCAGGCCTACCATCCTGCGGGATATTGCATCGTCGTCCGCGATCAGGATCTTCACGGAGCTACCCCTTCGCAGAGCGTATCGAGCGCATCGAGCACCCGCGCCAATTCCAGGTCGAGCCGGCGGAGAGCGGTCCCGGCACCCTGCAGATCATCCGATTTGCCTCGATGCTCAATCTCCGCCGCAAGTTCTGCGGCGGGCTTGGCAGCGAGGTTTGAGAGGGTCCCTCGCAGAGAATGAGCACAGCGAAGCATCTCACTGGAGTCATTTTTCTGCAGAGCGATCTTGATCTTGCTTAGCTGCTTCGGTCCATCTTCTCGAAAGAGATTTACGAGTTCGCTGAGGAATTCGCGATCATCGCCAACGCGTTCCAGGAGTTCGGGGCCATCGATAGCTTCCAGGACGGAAGCTCGAGCGTGTTGAGCCGAGTTCTTTGGAGAGTCTTGGTATCCAATGCCGTTTGGCGTTTTCTGCGCAATGTACTGTTCCAGGACCTCATCCAGTTCACGCGGACGGATTGGCTTGGTGAGATACCCGTCCATGCCGGCGGCAAGGCAGCGCTCCCGATCGCCCTTCATTACGAGAGCGGTCATGGCAATGACAGGTTGATGGTGGCCCGTCTTTGCTTCTCGTGTACGCAACGCCGCTGTGGCTTCCAGGCCATCCATTTCCGGCATCTGGACATCCATCAGGACCAGGTCGAACTCCGCGTCGCTTAGCGCATCCAGCGCCTGCTGGCCGTTGCCCGCGATGGTCACACTGTGGCCGCGCTTCTCGAGCAGCCGCGTGGCAACTCTTTGATTGACTTCGTTGTCCTCGGCCAACAGGATGCGCAAGGCGGAGTTTCGGTCGCGACCGTCCGCAAGGTTGCGCTCGGTGATCAAGGCCTCTTGCCGATTTTCAGAGACAGCGCCCAGAACACGTTCAATGGCTTCACGGAGCTCAGCTCGCCGAATGGGCTTGAGCAGATAAGCGGCAACTCCCAGCGCCTCACATCGCGCCGCATCGTTTCTATTTCCGCCAGAGGTCAACATCATGATGGCCGGTGTGCTGGAATCTTTTTCGCTGCCGATCCGCTCGATCAGCGCAAAGCCATCCATCTTGGGCATATGCATGTCGGCAAGGATGAGGTTGAATGGGCTTCCCAGGTCGCGCGCAGCTTGCAGCGCGGCTATGGCCGAATCTCCATCGGAAGCAAGCGTCGCCTTCATGCCCCAGTTGGTGAGCAGTCCTTCAAGAATCCGGCGATTTGTGCGATTGTCGTCGACAACCAGAACACTGGCTCCTGTCAAAACGCCCGGCTGAGCGGGGCCGGAGTATTCCGAGAGGGCAACTTCCTGGCTACGAAGTAGATCGACCGTCACATGGAACGCCGATCCCTTGCCATATTCGCTTTCAACCCAGATGCGACCGCCCATCATCTCGACCAGACGGCGCGAGATGGTGAGGCCAAGGCCAGTACCACCAAATTCGCGAGTTGTGGATGTGTCGGCCTGGGAGAACGAATCGAAGATCGTCTCCAGCTTTTCCTTTTGAATCCCCACACCGGTGTCAGACACGGTGAAATGGAGCTGGCAGCGATCATGATTCGACCCGCTCGATTCCACCTTGATCGCTACCTCGCCTTCGCGCGTGAATTTAATTGCGTTACCGACCAGGTTGACCATGATCTGACGGAGGCGATTCGGGTCTCCGCGCAGCAATTCGGGAATGTCAGGGCTCACTTCGCAAAGCAGTTCGAGGTTCTTCTCGTCCGCGCGAAGGGCCAGTGTCTTGAGGGTATATTCAAGGCACTCGCGGAGATCGAAGTCAATGGCTTCGAGGTCCACTTTGCCTGCTTCAATCTTCGAGAAGTCCAAGATGTCGTTAATCACGCTCAGGAGAGATTCGGCCGAGAAGCGAACCGTTTCAAGGTACTCTCTCTGTTCTCGGGTCAAATCCGTCTCAAGGGCCAGCTCTGTCATGCCAATCACGCCGTTGAGCGGCGTGCGGATCTCGTGGCTCATGTTGGCCAGGAACTCGCCTTTTGCGCGGCTTGCCGCCTGGGCGGCATTGGCGAGTTGCTCCAATGTCTGGTTGGTGCGCCTCAGCTCTCCTGCCTGATGGGCCAACTCCTGCGCCGCCAACTTTCGTTCGGTGATGTCGTGGGAGATGCCCAGCGTGCCGACAGTATGGCCGCGCCGGTCTTTGAACGGCACCTTATATGTGACGACCCACCTTTGAGCGCCGTTTTCCAGGGTAGAGTCTTCTTCTTTACCCACAACCGGCATGCCTGTGCGCATGATTTCCTGCTCGTCTTCGAGTTTCAGCGCTGCGAGTTCCGGACTGAAGAAGTCGAAATCGGTCTTGCCAATTGCCATCGAAGGATCGGCGAATCCACGATCGCTGGCCATCCGGTGGCTGATGCGCACAAAACGGCTCTTGTCATCCTTGAAGTAGACATTTTCGGGGATGTTTTCCATGAAGGCGTCAAGCAAGTGCCGCTCCGACCAAAAGCGGCGGTCCGCACGCGAAATCAGAATGGCTTGAACCAACACTGTCAGCGTCATTACGATGATGGCCACTACGCCAATGGGCGGGATATTGATTGCATTCTGCAGTCTGTCAGCCTGAAGCGGCATGGGGATGAAGGTGGTGGCAGCCATGCCTGTGTAATGCATGATTGGGAATGCCGCTCCGATGATTGCCGCACCGGTGCCCTTTCGCCAATCCCAGAGAGAACTGTCGCCACGAAACTGAAATGCCAGGGAAAGCGCAATGCCGGAAATGACGATGGCGAACAGCGCCGACAAGATGAGGAGTACCGGCGAATAGTGGCACATTGCAGGCAAGCGCATTGCTTCCATGCCTGTGTAGTGCATGAGGGCGATGCCGCTGCCCATGGTGACGCTGCCAACGAGCAATGCGAAGATGCCCATGCTCTCGCGGCTGACCACAAAAAGCGCAACGACCGAAGCGAACATGGCTGCGATGAGCGACAACAGCATGGTTGGCCAGTCGTAGCTGACAGGCACGGGCAGCCGAAGCGCCTCCATGCCGATGTAGTGCGATGACCAGAGACCCATGCCCATGGCGACGCCGCCAGCGCCGAGCCAGAGCAGCCTCATCCATCCGCGGGCTGAGGTGACCCGGCCGACCAGATCGAGAGCTGCGTAAGACGCAAGTATGGCGATAAAGATCGAAAGTGTAACGAGCCGGTAGTCGTAGTGCCCCATAAGCGGGACGGCCGCTTCTGCCATTGGTAGCCCCCGTTGTGTGACTCAGCATTCGCGTGGACGCAAATCGAACGCCGGCGAATGAGGAGGGATCATTGGGCGGAAAATGATGATTGGCCGATCGGTCACGCCCTTGGGCTTGGCACAGGTACGGCACAGAATGAAGATAGAGCGCCCTGAAGTCGAACTTAATCGAGCCAAATGCGCACGGCAACTACACAAATGGGGGACTTAGGCGGACGTTTAGTGCATGAACGTCGTTTGCCGGCATTGAGGGTTGAACTTGTGGGGAACATTGGAGATAGGTAATCGAAGTGGAGGCTTCAGAGAAGGGCCGGTGCCGCGGTATTCAAGCGATTCATGAGCGCCGTCCCTGTAAAATATAGACATGAGCCACGAAGGCATTCGCATTGTAGACAAAGACCATGCAGCGCGCGAGACCGAAGCCGACCGTCCGCTGCCGCGCATCGCCGTTACCCCGGAGAAGGTCCGGGTGCTACTTTCCGAGGGCAAGGGGCTTGAAATCGACTGGGCTGACGGCCATCGCAGCGCCTGGAGCTTTGCATGGCTGCGCGAAGCCTGCCCCTGCGCCACCTGCAACGATGAGCGCACCCAGCAGGGCCGCAAGCCTGGGCAGCCCAAGCCCGCTCCCACCGCCCTGCTGCCCATGTATACGCCGCCGCCCAAGCCAGCCAGCGCCCATGCCGTTGGCCGCTACGCTTTGCAGTTCAACTGGCAGGACGGCCATACTGCCGGAATTTATTCCTGGGAGTATCTGCGGCGGGTGTGCCAATGCAGGGAATGCACCTTTGCCGCGCAGGAGACGACGGGTACGCCGAATTAGGCTGGCATTCCTGTCATGGCCCGAGCGGTTCTCGGCGGTCTGCTGCCGTGACTCAGGCCCAGCCGGCAATTGCCATCCGCACGGCTTCTTTCGCGCTTCCGGCCACCTGCATCAACGCACGGTTCTTTGGCTTCAGGAACCCTGCCGTGACCGCAGTGTCAAGAAACGCCAGCAGGCCATCCCAGTATCCAGCCGTATTGATGAGGGTGCAGGGCTTGGTGTGGAGGCGCAACTGTGCCCAGGTGACTGTCTCCAGCAACTCCTCCAGCGTGCCGTAGCCGCCGGGCAGTACAAGAAAGGCATCGGCCAGCTCCATGATTCGAGCCTTGCGCTGGTGCATGGTTTGAACCAGTTCCAGGCGGGTCAAACGGGCGTGGGCGATTTCTTTGCCCGCGAGCACGTCGGGCAGCACGCCGATGACCTCAGCGCCGCCCGCCAGGGCCGCGTCGGCCACTGCGCCCATGAGGCCGGCGATTGCGCCGCCGTAGACCAGTCCCAAGCCTGCTGCGGCAATGGCTTCGCCGAGAGCCACAGCCTCAGCGCGAAATGCGGGATTGGTTCCATCGGCTGAACCACAGTAAACGGCTAAACGGCGTGCGGGATTGGCAGAGGTTGTCATGATGTCTTAAGAATAACGCCGTGGCGCGCGACTACTTGTGCGCAAGATATTCAGCGGGAGTCAGAATCGCGATCCCGCGGAATGGATTCAGCGTCAGCAGGTCCTGGTCGCCGGTGATGATCGCGTCTGCCCGCCCATGCACTGCAACTTCCAGAAATTTATCGTCCTTTGGGTCTCGGCAGGCGCGGATTGCGGGTGGGTCTGGGATGTGCAGAGCAAGTTCCCAGACCTGGGCGAGAAAGTTCTTGACATCTTCCGGACGGAGGAACGGAGCAAACTTCGCTCGCCTGAGTACGATCTGCAACTCCGTCCATGTAGCCGTTGAAAGGAGGGTTTCGGCCTCAAGCCATGCTTTGTCCACTGCCCTGCCCGGAACCGAAGCGCCTCGTAGAGCACGACTGACATACACATTGGTGTCGATGACGATCCGCTGGCTCATCCTTCATCGGCCAAAAGTTTCTCAAGCAGTTCGTCGGTCATTCCCCGCGATTCCGCATAGCGTCCCATCTCATCTGACAAGCGGATGAGTTCCTGGACCCGAAGCTTGTGAATTCTCTCGTATTCCTCCGCAGACACCAACACAGCTACGTCCCGCTCGTGGCGCTGAATTCGCACCGGCTCTCGTTGAGCGGTATCAATCATGGCGGCAAAGTTCTGTTTAGCATGGGTTGCGGAGACAGTTGGCATAAGATCAACTTAAATCAAAATGCACAATTTGTCTATTTTAGACAAAATGTGCATTTCGTAGGGCCATTCTTCGCGCAGCTGGCTTCGCGGCCGCTGGTCATCCCTCGAACCGTTCCCGTTTCGCTGCCGCCCCAAACAGTACACTAGGAGGAAGGAACCTTTCCCGCCTGGACGCGCATCTTGCAGCCGCTCATCGACAAATTGAATCCCGAACAGCGCGCCGCCGTCGAGGCCACTGAAGGCCCTCTGCTCATCCTTGCCGGGGCGGGCTCGGGAAAAACACGTGTCATTACGAGCCGCATCGCCTGGCTGATCCGCGAAAAGGGCGTTGCGCCGGACTCGATTCTTGCCGTGACTTTTACCAATAAGGCGGCCAAAGAGATGGGCGAACGCGTCGATCGCCTGCTCGACCATTCTTCTCTGGCGAAGCCTTTGATTGCGACGTTTCACTCGCTTTGCGTTCGACTCTTGAGACGGGATATTGAGGACCTGAAGGTAAACGGCGAGGGGCTTACACGCTCGTTTGCCATCTACGACGAGAACGATCAACAGGCCATCGTGAAGCAGATCATGCGGCGGATGGGCTTGGACACCAAGCAACTGACCCCTCGAACGGTTTTGGGGCGCATATCGTGGGCCAAGAACCACATGGTCGATCCCCAGGAGTATTACCTTTCGTCGAAGGATCCGAATAGTGAGCGGATTGCCCACATTTATCAGGGTTATCGCGGCGAGCTGCGCAAAAACAACGCCCTCGATTTTGACGATCTGCTGCTGGAGGCGGTTCGGCTGCTCAAGGTTTCGAGTCAGGCACGGGACCGCTACCAGCGCCGGTATCGCTATCTTCTGGTCGACGAGTATCAGGACACCAACCGGCCCCAGTATGAGCTGATGAAGCTGCTTGCCGGGGAAGCGAAAAATGTTTGTGCCGTCGGCGATGAGGACCAGAGCATCTACTCATGGCGCGGCGCCGATATTCGCAACATTCTGGAGTTTGAAAAGGACTTTCCCAACGCACGGATTGTAAGGCTGGAACAGAATTACCGGTCTACACAGGTGATTTTGGAGGCCGCCGGAGCCGTGGTCGCCAACAACCTGCGCCGCAAGGGAAAGAAGCTGTGGACAGACAGGCAGGGCGGAAGCCTGGTGGGCTATTACGAGGCGCCGGACGGCGAGAACGAAGCACTTTTCATTGCCGATCGCATACAGAAGTTTCTGCGCGAGGCCGACTCCGCTGAGAACTCGAAGGAAGCGCACTGCGCAGTTCTCTATCGCACCAACTCCCAGTCGAGACTGGTTGAGGAGGCTCTTCGGCGCTACAACATCCGTTACACCATGGTCGGCGGGTTCAGTTTCTATGAGCGCGCCGAAATCAAGGATCTGCTCGGCTATTTACGCCTGGTGCGCAATCCGCACGACTCCATGGCGCTGCAACGGGTGATCAACACTCCTGTTCGCGGCATCGGCAAAACGACGCTCGAAACGTTGGAACGGCTGGCGCTTGAGACCAGCGCATCGACCTGGGATGCAATCGGCGCAGCCATCCAGAACCGGCTCATCCCCAACCGTGCGTTGATTGCCATTGAGTCGTTTCGGCAGCTCATTCTCGATGCGCAGGCAATGATGGACCCAGACTTCGCGGGAAAACTTTCCGCCGATGTTGCAGCAGGCGCGGAGTCCGCAGACGCAGACACGGGTTTTGAGTTTGGCGTCGGTTCGGCGGATTCAGCTAGTGCGGAATCTGCAACGAGCTTTGACTTCGGCGGTGACGAGCAAGCCCAACTTCCGCTGCTGAATGCCAGCGATTTTTCGCCTTTTGCCGCACAGGCGAAGCGCCCTTTTCTCATCATGCCAAAGCAGGGTTCGGAGCCTGGGAAGGGAAGGCCACCCGACCCGGATTTTGAATCGGACGCGGAAGAAGTCGCAGCAGACGAGAAGGGCCGCGGGAACGCATTCCGCGCTCCCGGTGACGCTGCAACGCTGCCTGAATTGATCCGCTTCCTGATTGACCGCACTGGCTATATCAAGGCTCTTGAGACGGAAGGGTCGCCTGAAGCCTTCAGCCGCATTGAAAATTTGAAGGAGTTGGCTAATGCGGCGCATGACGCCGAGGCTCGCGGCGAAACACTGGCTGAATTTCTCGACCATGCGGCACTGGCTTCCGATACGGACCAGTTCGATCCGGAGGCACGCGTGACGCTCATGACCCTGCACGCGGCCAAGGGTCTGGAATTTCCGCTCGTCTTTCTCGCAGGACTTGAGGAGGGGCTGTTCCCCCATTCGCGCACTCTCAACAACCCAGAGGAACTGGAAGAGGAGCGCCGCCTGTGCTACGTGGGCATGACGCGCGCCATGAATGCGCTGATTCTGACCCGCGCGCATTACAGGAGACGCTATGGCAACGACGCTCCGGAGATG
>Ga0302320_10025005_pt1 | contig 11626 bp, 14 predicted proteins | sample Bog_T0_3_FD_202130 | JGI IMG/M metagenome (GOLD analysis project Ga0302320, IMG submission 202130) | Peat permafrost microbial communities from Stordalen Mire near Abisko, Sweden - Bog_T0_3 | ecosystem: Environmental > Terrestrial > Soil > Wetlands > Peat | place: Sweden: Abisko, Stordalen Mire... | reverse complement strand
CGGTCGTCAAATTCACATTCCCGCACCGCTCCCCCGTGCCAATCAGCGTCCCCTGCACATGCTCCGCGCCCGCCAATATAGCCGCCCGCGTATTCGCCACGCCAAACCCGCGATCCGTGTGCCCATGAAACCCAAACTTCCCCTCAGGCAGCGCCTTCCGCAGCCCTGCAATCGCCTCCGCCACTTCCTCCGGCGTCGCTCCGCCCGTCGTATCGCACACCACCACCCGGCTCACGCCCTGCTGCACGCACTGCCCGGCCATCTTCTTGAGATACGCCCGCATCTCCCCGGCCAACGCCTCGTCCGCCGCCGCGCCATTTTCCACCCGCCCGCACCACGCATCCATCGCGTGCTCCAGGTCCACAATCACCTCAAGCCCGTTCTGCCGCAGGCACTCCACCGTCTCTCGCGCCATCGTTAAATTCTCGTCAGCCGTAGTCTCCAAGCTCTTTTGCACGTCCAGCAGCCGCGACTTCACCACCACCACCGCCGTCTCCACCCGCCCCTTGTGCCGCAGAATGAACTGCACATCCGGCCAATCTTCAACCTTCATCCCCCGCCCGCGCGTCCGACCAAACAGCGCCAGCTTCATCGCCCCCGTATCCACTCCCTCAAGCGCCGTCGTCAGATCTTCCACAAACTGATTCGCCCCGGCAAACCCAATCTCCGCGTACCTCACCCCAAACGCGCCCATCCGCTGCAGCAGCGCCACCGCATTCGCCACCGAGATCTCCAGGTTCGGCTGCTGCATCCCGTCCCGCAGACTCGTATCAAACAGCTCCACCTTCTTCGCTTCCGGCTTCTTCGCTTCCACACTCATCACTCAGCTCTTCCCCAATCCTTACTCTCGCGCACGGTTCGCCTCCCGCCGTACACTCGATGCTTTCCTATCATTCCATCATATCGACGTGAAGGTTTCGGGCGAGGTGAGGTCCTCCCGGAAGAGGTTCGGGATTAACCCAACATCAAAATATAGGCGGCCCGCAAGCCGGGACCAAACAAGCAGACAAGGGTTCAACGCCTTAATAGCTTAATTTCCGAGAGAGAGAGCGTACCGCGAATTCGAATCCTCAGCAACTTTCCATGCTCTCCGTAAGTGAGTCCCTCATCTCCAAATGTGGACTTTACGGCATCATCCAGTGACAGGTTGAAAAAGTCCCATCCTTCCACGGGACCGCTCCCAATAATTGAAACAATACCCTCTGTGCCTTCTCTGCGAGCCGGACCAAGGTGCACGCCGAATTGAATCCACCTTGTCTCGGGCTTCCGATCTACAAATATTGACGGCAGCTGGAGATTCACGTAGATTCTGCCATCGGTGGCAAAATTGGCCCAAAAACTCAGTAAGTTACACCTTGAGCTCTGCGCGTGGCTTACGTGGTACTCGACGCCGTACCAGCCCCGCGACTTGATCGACAGCCCGGTGGACACCGGCCCACCAACAGACAAGGAGGAGAAGATTGGAGCAACCCCGGCCCGATCCTCCTTGACAAGAACCCAGCCGTTAGCAGTAGGTGACTCGCTAGGCAAGTAGTCGAACGGAATTTTCGCCAGAAGAACGCCCTTCTCTAATTGGGCTGCTTTCCCTTCTTCGTCGGAAAGCGGGCGGGGCTCAATGGGTTGATACTCGCATTGACCTGTTCCATCCTCGTTCAGCCGGAGAAAGACACTTACGGGATCGAGCGAGATATTTTTCTCGCCGATGAGCGTAACGACCGCCCGTAACCTCCCGAAGGGAAGCGGGAATTCCTCAACGTCGTACGCTGTCGTCCCCCAAGAGGTAGGCTGCGAGGTCGTCCGACAAGCGCGCCACCGTCCGCGCAGGTAGACGGCAAGGACGACACGGTGCAAAGCCCCCGGCTCCATTCGAATGACCGGCTCGTCGTCTTCCGCCCATTTTCCTGGGAGTATATCTAAAATCCATTCGTCATTTTCATCAAAGTAGGCAATCTTAGACCGGACCTCCGAGAAGTCTGCGACTGATGTATGAGGGATTGGAATGTTCTGGAAGCACGCTGCAACTGGGAGCGTCGTATCATCCGTCGCCGGAAACTTAGGTGGCACCACCAGTTGGACGTTGTGGCTTGGTCTTGAGGGACCGGACGGCTTCATCGGCTCGGGCGGCGTGGGCGTCGCAAAGTGGAAATGTTGTTCCACGTTCTGCGTAGGGTTCGCCGAATTGGAATTGGTGTTTCCCGCTCCATTGCGAGGCAGTGAGCTAAGCTTCTCCGCATCTTCGTTGCCTTCGGCCTTCCCCAGCCACAGAAGCAGAATGCCCACAATTAAGCAAGGCAGGCTATATTTCTGACTGACCGCTCCCATCAATCTTTCCGGGACGATCTCTCGGACCACAGTGAACATCTCAGCTGCTTCTATGATTACAAATAGCGCACATAAACAGGATCCGGCCACAACTCGAATACGGCGCATCATGCAAGTTTCCTCGTAGTTACGATGCTCTCACTTGCCACTTTATCGGAGCAAAGGATTTGTCAAATCACGCCATTCGTAGTCGATCCGCGAAGGTACCCGCGGGAGAGCTTCTAGTCGGTTAACGCCAATCCGTCGGTTACCGGTCGCTAAACATCTTCACTCGCCAATTCATTTGTTTTCTTTTTTGTCTTCTGTACCACCGGGGAACTTCGAGAACCATGGAAGGTTGCGGCTCGCGGTGTTCAATACCAGTGAGGCCTGGTGTGTTTTTCCGGAAACTATGTCATCAAACTGAACGTGGAGAATGGCGGATTTTTCCTGCCTGTCAAGGTCCGCCAAGGTAATTGGGAACTCACCCCAGATCCAGCCCATGCTGATCTGACCGGGTCTGATTGGTTCTGATGTTTTTTCCGGCCAGAATTCCGACGGCTCAATCGCTAATTGTCCATTCCATGCTGGATACATCACACGTAAATCCGTACGGGAGGGGAGATTAGGAACCATACGTGCATGCAGGACCGCCCCGTTGTCGAGGTGGTCGATCCACATTTGCCAGTTGGTTGTGCCGGTTTCTGGCCCATGCACGTTTATAACCGCCCCCGAAACGATAACAAGGGAGACGTTCCTATTATTTGGCTCTCCCAAGATGGCAGTAACGCCATTTTGAATGTCTAACTTGAACTCTGGCCCCGATTCGCTTTGCCGCACTTGCGCCTCAAGCTTGATGTGATCTTGGTACACGTTATCGACAATTAACCAAAAGAATAAGAGTGCATACCCGATGCCGAGAGCCGCAAATCCGATTCCAGTTGCCCTTTTCCAGTTTTGAATCATCTCCTTCCATCCCCAAAGCTTCACGCCGATTGCTTCGCCGATGAGAGCCACGAAAATCGGAAAAACAACTCCAAGGAAGGTTGAACCGAGCGCACCCGGGATTCCCAGGAACGAGCGCAACAGCAAATGCCAAATAGCTAGGAACATATCCAAACACAGTACGCTCGATGCCTACATGCATCAAGCACGTAGGCATCGGTGCCCCGCCGTGAATGGCGCCGCTCTCTCGCGCGACCGCTGCTGCAAGCAATGCCCCTGCTCGGCAGTTGCTACAATCGAAAAGGTCCATTTCCCTTCATGCCTCTCCGTCTCTTCAACACCCTAACGGGACAAATCGACACCCTCGTCCCTGAGGGCGGCCCCGCCCTCCGCATGTACGCTTGCGGCCCCACCGTCTACGACTACGGCCACATCGGCAACTTCCGCACCTTCCTCCAAATCGACGTCCTCCGCCGCACCCTTCTGCTCCTCGGCATCCCGCTCCAGGCACCCGACCAGCCCGCCACAGTAATCGAAGTCGAGTGCGACGCCGAACCCGTCATCGACCACGAAACCCCCCGCGCCCACTGGCCCCGCTACAAGGTCGGCGTCAGTTAGTGCTTTGGTTGACGGTCGAACGAGGCAGAACCGATGTCTCGCCGACCCCAAGATCTCATGAACCCAAGCGGTTTAGGTTATACTGAGGCTCGATGGGCTCAATCCGGCTCGAAGGCATTCGCTTCGTCGTCTATACCATGAGCCAAGGCATGTTCATGGATTCTATGCCGAAGTCGAAGTCATCCTCGATCTGCTTCCAGACGGCGACGTAGCGCTGGCAAACAGAAAAGACCCGATCCGTCCAGCAGACGCAAGCCGCTCCGATGTCCGTCACGTTCTCGCGGTGGGTGCCCGGCACTTTGACTTGCTCGTTCAACTTTGGGAGAAACATCATGGCTGAGCACAGAGTTGCAACCACAGACGCTGAAATCGACGCCGCGCTGAAGGCAGCAAAGCAGCGTGAAGTCGGCCCGCTTGCAAAGAGCGTCGAGCACATTCCCACCCTCAGGTTGCTCATCGTTGAACTTACAAATGGCCGCCGCCTTGTGCTGCCAATCGAAGAGATTCAGGATCTTGGCGCGGCAACACACAGGCAACTTCAAAACTACGAACTGCTTGGCAGCGGAACCGGCATCAGTTTTCCCGACCTGGACGTTGATCTCTACGTGCCCGCGCTCATTGAAGGCGTCTACGGCAATCGCCGCTGGATGGCCCAGCTAGGCCGCAAGGGCGGTAGCGCAAAATCCGACGCCAAACGCCGCGCCTCCAAAATCAACGGCGCAAAAGGCGGCCGACCTCCCAGGGCCATCGCCGCCAGCGTCTGAGGATCCATTGCGGCCCCTTTTCCTCAACATTCGCGGTCGCACCATAGGAGGTATCTCGTTCCCGCAAAAACCCAACCGCTTTGGTTTTATGCTAGGATTGCTCAATGCCAACCGTTCTGAGGATTGGCGCGCTCCGGGTTGGCATTTACCCGAACGACCACAGACCGCCGCACGTCCACGTTGTCGGGCAAGGGAATGAAGCGGTGTTCGTATTGAACATTCCGATTGGCAGCGTTTCGTTGCGCGAGAACTATGGCTTCGCTCGCCACGAGCTCACTGCAATCGCACGAGCATTGGGGTCAAATCTGGGCTTCCTGATGCGCGCCTGGGAGGAAATTCATGGACCGGAATGAAATCAACATCAGCCCTGCTGAGTTCGCCCTGGCAAATCGTCTGGGCCGCGAGATGCAGTCGGCCACGCCCCGCGCTCTCTCCGCCCGATACGACCGCCGCAACGACCGCGTGGTAATTCATCTCTCCACCGGCATCGATCTCGCCTTTCCGCCTCACATAGCGCAGGGACTCGAAAACGCAACGCCCGCGCAGCTTGCCGCGATCGAAATCTCCCCGTCCGGCTTCGGTATTCACTTTCCCCGTCTTGATGCCGACCTCTATCTCCCCGCACTCCTCGAAGGCTTTCTGGGCTCGCGCCAATGGATGGCCAGCCGCCTCGGCGCAAAGGGAGGCCAATCCACCAGCGCCGCAAAAACCGCCGCCGCAAAACGCAACGGTCGCAACGGCGGACGCCCCAAAAGGAAGACCGCTGCAGTTGCCTGAGGCTTGGAATCGCAGAGCACCCGCCAGCCCCAACCGATCCGCGCCAGAAAAACGCCCACCCCCTGTTAACCAACCCACCCCCTCACTCGTTGTGTATGCAGAAGGGTCACGAGCCCTTCAAAAACAGTGAGGGAACACCCCATGCTCAGTCGTCCCCGCATCGCCCAGCTTCTCAGCCTCACAGCATTCGCCGCCGCCCTCTATGCAGCCACCGTCTCCGCACAAACCCAGCCCGCGCCCACCCGACCGGCCTCGCCCACCCGACCGGCCTCGCCCGCTCGGCCCGCAGCCCTCGCCTCGCCGCCCCCGAGTGCTCCAATCTCCGAGAAGGAGCTCGACGGGATCCAGTTGCAGCTCATGCAACTCCTCCGCCTCAGCCCAACCCTCACCACCGTCGTCGCCCGTGACCCCTCCTTGCTCGCCAATCAGGACTACGTCGCCCGCAACAACCCGCAGCTAGCGCAGTTCCTGGCTGCACACCCTGAGATCGGGCGAAATCCGGATTTCTACCTCTTCACCCACGTCCACTCTCAGGACGGAAGCCCCGACGAAGCCCTCGAGCGCGCCGTCTGGCCGCAATTCCAACGGCCCAGCCAAAATGGCTGGGCCTCCGGCGAAGCGCTCATCCCGATCCTGGTGTGCCTCGGCTTCGCCTGCTTCCTCGCAGCAGTCGTCTGGCTCATCCGCCAGTTCCTTGAGAACCGCCGCTGGAGCCGCATCTTCAAGCTGCAAAGTGATGTCCACGGCCGCCTCATCGACAAGTTCAGCTCCACCCAGGAGCTCGCCGCCTACATGGAAACCGAAGCCGGCCGCCGCTTCCTTGAGGCCGCGCCCATCCCCGTCGGCTTCGAGCCCGAGCAGCGCGTCCCCAACGCAATTGCCCGCGTCCTCACCCCGCTCCAGGTCGGCATCGTGCTCGTTCTTCTCGGCATCGGCTTCTTTATGCTCCGCAACATTCGCCCCGAAGCCCACCAGCCGATGCTGATCCTGGGAACCATCACCCTCATGCCCGGCCTCGGATTTATCATCTCCGCAGGCATCACCTGGGTGCTCGCCGGGCGTCTCGGCCTGATGCCCAAGAGTTCGCACAACAGCCTTGCCGCACCGTTCGACTCGCGGAACGAGCAGTAACCCAGAATCGTAAGAGAATCGGTGCCCCTGTTCATGTCTTTGCCCATGCCCCTGGAATCCATACTTCCGAGTCTCTTCGCCGGCGAAGCTTTCCGCGCCGCGGCCATCCCCGCGGAGCTGCCCCCTGAAACCCTCATGGGCAACGAAGCCTTCGCCGGCTTCTACTCCCGCTCCGCTCGCCCGCTCTGGGCCTATCTCGCCCGCGTCTCCGCCGACCCCACCCTCGCCGACGACCTCATGCAGGAGAGCTTCGTCCGCTTCCTCTGCGCCGCGCGCCCCGACGATGGTGAAGTCGCTGCCCGTCGCTACCTCTTCCGCATCGCCACAAATCTTCTCCGCGACCACTGGCGCAGGCCGCGCCAGGCCTCCATCGAAGAAATCCCCGAAGAATTCTTCGCCACAGTCTCCACTGCTGCCCAGTCCGACTCCCGAATCGTCCTCGGTCCCGCGCTTGCCAGGTTGACTCTCCGCGACCGTCAGCTCCTTTGGCTCGCCTACGCCGAAGGCTACTCCCACCACGAAATCGCCGAGGTCACCGGCCTCGCATCTGCAAGCATCCGTCTTCTCCTCTTCCGCGCGCGCCGAAGAATCGCGGTTCTCCTTCGCGATCAAGACACGCAGGGAGGCAATCGCCAATGACCCTCGGTCCCTGCCCGCACGAAAAAGAAATCGCCGCGCTCCTCGCCGGCGGCCAATGGCCCCAGGCAGCCCCCGCTGATCTACGCGCCCACGCCGCCACTTGCCGCTCCTGCGCCGAGCTTGCCCTGGTCACTACCGCATTTCGCTCCGCCCGCACCACTGCCGCCGCTGCCGCGCCACTCGTCTCTCCCGGCATCCTCTGGTGGCGCGCCCAGCTCCGCCGCCGCAATGCCGCCATCGAACGCGTTACCCGCCCCATCCTCGGCGCGCAAATCTTCGCCCTCCTCATCTGCTTTGTTGTCGCCGTCGGCTTTTCCGTCTCCCACGCCGCGCAGGGTATCGGCTGGATCAGCGATCTCACCCAACTCATCCGCCTGCCCTCAATCGACATGGCTAAGCTCTGGCCATCCTCCACCCAAGGCTCAGCGCTCTGGGTACTCGTTCCCCTGGCGGCCATGTTGGCCCTGTTAGGCGGCGTAGCCGTCTACCTCGCTTCGTCTGAAGAGCGATAGCAACGTTCCACATCAAAATACAGATTCGATCACCCCTCACCGTCGCTCCCGTGTAACCACTAACCACTAACCACTAACCCCTAATCACTAACCACTAATCACTAACCACTGCTTCTATTCCGGCGGCAGCCCACCCCACTGCCAAAACCTTGTTGTCTTCGCCTGCGCAATCCACTGCGAAAGCTGCGCGTCCGGGAACCGCTTTACGTACGGCACTGCCCAGCCAATCTCTGCCCCCGAAATCGCATCCGGCACGTTCTGCTCCACGCCCGTAGCCTTCTTGAAGATCCCCGGATCCTTCAGCCCTGCCTCTGAAATCGTCACCAGCCGATGGATCGCTCCTTTATCCTCCGCATACAGGTCCATCCCGTTCGCCTCGCCCAGCTCCGCAATCATGATCAGCGGCGCCAGCGCGTAAAGGTGGTAGTGCAGCGCCATCCCCGCCCGCCCCAACTCGCGCATCAGCACGCCACTCGGCTGAATCTCCCCTACACCCGTCTGGTACGCATCCACCCCCCACTTGAAGTCGCGCGCATCGTTTCGCGCCACACCCGAAGCGGCGACCGCCAGCCCCGCCCAGTAGAGATGGTTGTTCCACGCATCGCTGTTCGGGTTCTTGCGCTTGTCGTCCACATAATCCTTGATCCGGTCAGCAAGCGTCCCCAGCCAGCTCTGAATGGCCTTGTCCTGTTCCGGCGTCCCCAGCCCGCTCATCCTCACCTTCAGATACGCCATCGCCGTCCCACTCAGCATCCACTTCTGCTCGTAGGTTGCCTGGCCCGTCGGCATCGTAGCGGTCCACGCCTTTGCTTCCGCCGCCGCTCCCAGCAGCGAGTACACGCAAGCCGCCGCCGCCCTGCTTCCCGTCGTGCGATATGCATCCGCCGCTTCGCCCGCCCATTGGCCCAGGTGCGTCGGAGCCTCGGTCGCCTTGCGAAATGCATCTCGCTTCGCCTCGTCGATGATCGAGTGATTCGCGTCTGTGTAGTAGCTCTCCGCGTCCATGCTCTTCGCGAAGGGCGGCGGATAAGGGCACGTATACGCCGCATCCGTCAGCGACACCGTTTGCCCATCCCACGGCGACTTCAGCTTCTCTGCTCCCGCCGCCGCACATACGGCTGCCATCGTCATCCCCACCAACCAGTCACGCCCAAAATTCATCCCCACCAAACCAACACCTCTCATCTGATCCTCCCCAGGTTCAGAACCAAACCCTCCAACAAACGCCCCAGCAACTCCACCTCAGAGCGGACTCAACAGCATACTTCTTCAAACCTCTTTGGATGCTCTTTTCCTGCTCGCCGCCAGTCCCGCCACGACGCATTCTCGCCCAATTTCGTCTGCTTAAGACCAACTCGGTAAACTGGAAATAGATCGGGCATGCATCCAGATGCCCGATCAGGAGTCGTCTGGTGAAATTCCCCCTCGCATCCGTCGCCGTACTCTGCCTCGCCGTCTTCACCGTCCCTGCCGTCGCCCAGGACTCCGGCGCTGACACCTTCAAAGCCAAGTGCATGATGTGCCACGGTGCAGACGGCCTCGGCAACACCCCGGTCGGGAAAATGGCAAAGATTATCTCTTTCAAAGACCCCGCCGTCATCAGCGCCACTGACGCTGACCTCATCGCCATCGTCACCAACGGCAAGAACAAGATGCCCGCAAATAAGGGCAAGCTCACCGACGACCAAATTTCCGCCCTCGTCGCCTACATTCGCACTCTTCAAAAGTAGTCGGCCCCAGCAGGCGGGTACCTCTGCGCCTCAATATGTTTTCCACCGCGGTCGCCAGGCCTAACCCCTGACACCTAATCACTAACCCCTGTCTTCCATGACCGACTTCATCACCACTCCCCGCCTTCTGCTTCGTTCCTGGCGCCCCGCTGACCGCGAGCCATTCCGCGCCATCAACGCCGACCCGCGCGTGATGGAGTTCTTTCCCTCCACCCTCACTGCTGCAGAGTCCGACGCCCTCGCCGATCGCATTGAAGCCCACTTCGCCACACACGGCTTCGGCGGGTTCGCCGCAGAGTTCCGCGCCACCGGCACATTCATCGGCTTTATCGGTCTCGCCGTCCCCCACTTCGACGCGGCCTTTCTCGTCCCGCCCGCCGCAATGTCCGACCCCAATCCCCCTCAGGTCCCCGAGAATCAAATCGTCGAAATTGGCTGGCGGCTAGCCCATTCCGCCTGGGGCCAGGGCCTCGCCACCGAAGGCGCTCGCGCCATTACCCGCTACGCCTTCGAGACACTAAACCTCCCCAGCCTCGTTTCCTTCACTGTCCCCGCCAACCTGCGCTCGCGCCGCGTCATGGAGAAGATCGGCATGGTCCACGACCCCTCTGCCGACTTCCTCCACCCCAACATGCCCGAAGGCCATCCCCTCAGTCCGCACGTGCTCTACCGCCTAAGTTCTGAGCCTAAGTGGTGAATGGGCTGCCTGTTTATAGAAACTGCCTATCGATTGCTGGCAAGAAGGAGTCGCCGTCGTCTCGCGCTCCTCATTCTGAGCATCTTGACTCGCGGCGGCGAGGAGCGGCTGAAATCAACAGTTGTTCAACATTGGCCCCCGCCAACTCGCCAACCTACTATCGCGGCGAAAACGCGGCTAACTTGCTGATTTTGTTGACCCGAGTTACATGTTCATCAGAAATGGGGTTTGATGCTTGGCATCTCAACCCATCCGGCCACACCAGTTCTCCTTTGCTCAACGGCTCAATCTGTTACTGAGCCACGCGGGGGTGATGATGGTGGTGGTAGTGGTGGTGATGGCGGTGATGTATAACCACAACCACCTGCGCCTGCGCCGCATAGGGTATCGCGAAGCAGAAAAGAAGAACCAATCCGAGTAAAGTCTTTTTCATAACTTATTGTCCCGCGCCGCATAGCTCCTGTCAGAGCTATTCTGACCTACGCGACTCGCGCCACGATCCGTACACGCCAGCATATAAAAAGCTAATGGCGAATAGCTAGGCGCTCGAACTTTGCTGCGCGCGCGATCTCTTGAATCGGGTCGAAGGCACAGCCGCCAGCGGCGCCGCAACGCTTAACCCGTTGCGCACCGACTCTGTCATCCGCGGTCTATCCATCTCCCGCCTCAAGTTGGCAATAATCTCTCGTGCCATTTCAATCCGGCTTTTCTTCTTCATGACCGACCTCCTATTTGGGTAAGTGCTCGATGGTGGGAAGGGCTACCTATGCCTTGCTGGCGCTCAGGGATTTCGTTCGCTGGAATGGGAAGGAGTTATTCCGGGAGCGTTGCTCGAGCCCGACCAATCCTTGTCTCCACCGGGCTTTACTAAGGCTGATCCTAGCGGCGCAACAATCCTGTGTATGCTCACATTGGACCACCGCGAACACAAAAGCCCAGACCCTATACCCCAGACCCTATACCCTGCTTTTCGATCACCGCATCCGCCACCAGTGCCGCCTCCACAGCTTCCCGCACAAGGTGCACACGCACAATCGACGCCCCCGCCAGAATCGCCGCTACCATCCCCGCGATGCTTGCGGTCTCTCGCGCATCAACTGGCGCAGTAGCACCTCGATACAGCGGCGCCAGCGCTTGGCCCAGAAATGACTTCCTGCTTACCCCCGCCAGCAGCGGCCTTCCCAACTCCAACAGCTCTGCCTGCCGAGCCAACAAAGCAAAATTCTCGGCACCTCGCTTGCCGAACCCGTACCCAGGGTCCAGCACAATCGACTCCCGCTGAATCCCACCAGCCGCAGCCTTCGCCAGGCTCGCCTCCAGCCCCATCTTTACCTGGCGCATCAACTCATCAGGATCCAATTTCACTGGCGCGCCCCACTCATCCGGCCGGCCCCGCGTGTGCATCAGCACTAGCCCACACCCCGTCGCTGCCGCCACGGCCTCCATTCCAGAACCCCAGGAAAGCCCACTCACATCGTTCACAATTTCCGCACCCGCGTCGATTGCCGCCCG
>Ga0302320_10025004_pt1 | contig 11627 bp, 9 predicted proteins | sample Bog_T0_3_FD_202130 | JGI IMG/M metagenome (GOLD analysis project Ga0302320, IMG submission 202130) | Peat permafrost microbial communities from Stordalen Mire near Abisko, Sweden - Bog_T0_3 | ecosystem: Environmental > Terrestrial > Soil > Wetlands > Peat | place: Sweden: Abisko, Stordalen Mire... | reverse complement strand
GATTGCGCAATCGAAGGCGCAGGTGGCGCAGGACCAGGCGAACCTTACGCAGTTGGAAGAGCAGTTGAGCTATACCGACATTGTGTCTCCGATCGATGGCATTGTGCTTTCGCGTGATGTGGAAATGGGCGACGCGGTGAGCTCGATTCTGGTGCTGGGTTCTTCGGCCACGCTGGTGATGACGCTGGGCGATACCAGCGAAGTGTATGTGAAGGGCAAAGTGGACGAGAGCGACATTGGCAAGGTGTACCTGGGGCAGCCGGCACGGATCAAAGTGGAATCGTTCAAGGACAAGACGTTTACCGGCAAGGTCACCAAGATTTCTCCCATGGGCGTGGAGAAGGACAACGTCACCACGTTTGAAGTGCGGGTATCGATCCAGAATCCGGGCGGGGAATTGAAGGCGGAGATGACGGCGAACGCGGAAATCATCCTGGAGGAGCACAAAAACGTGCTGCAGATTCCGGAAGGCGCGATTCTTTACGACAAGGACAAGAAAGCGTCGGTGGAGATTCCCGATCCCAAGGGTAAGGACGGGAAAGACAAGATCGCGGTCAACATTGGCATCTCGAATGGGGCGAAGACGGAAGTGTTGAGCGGGTTGAAGGAAGGCCAAGAGGTGGTGCTGCAGTAGGGCGGGGTTCGGGTAACGGGCTTCGGCTTTTACAACTTTCGTGGAGTGACTCGAACATGAGACAACAACGCATGGTGCGGATTGCGAATTCGATTCCGGCGCGAACGCCGTGGCTGGCGGTTGTGCTGCTGGCTGCGAGCTTGGCGGCAGCTTCTACACCGCAGGGACACTTCGAGCGGACCTTCCAGGTGAGCGGTCCAGTTGACCTGGAGGTGCAAACCCACTCGGGCGACATTATTGTGCGGAGCGGGCCGGCGGGATCGGTTTCGATTCGCGGCAAGATCTATGTGGGCGACCACTGGCTGTTCGGGAGCCGGAGTGGCGACGTCGGCGAAATTGAACAGCATCCTCCGGTGCGGCAGGACGGGAACAGCATTTACATCGACTATGTGAACGTCCGCGACATTTCCGTGGACTACGAAATTACTGTGCCCGAGGACACGACGATCCACTCCCACAGCGGGTCGGGAGACCAGACGATTGAAGGCACGCGCGGCAACGTCGACCTCCAAAGTGGTTCGGGAGATATAAAACTTGCGCGGCTTACGGGAGAGATTCGCCTGCAAACCGGTTCGGGGGACGTGCGAGCGCGGGAGATTTCGGGTGCGGTGCGGGGTGGCGCGGGCAGCGGCGACATCGAAATTGAAGAAACGGGACGGGGCGACGTCGACCTGCACACCGGCTCGGGCAATATTACGGTGCGGGGCATTCAAGGCGCATTCCGGGCCGAGGCGGGCAGCGGCGACGTGACCGCCGAAGGCACACAGACGGGCGCATGGGAGATTCGCACGGGATCGGGGAATGTGCACGTTCGGCTACCGGCGAATGCCGCTTTCGATGCCAATATCACCACCAGTTCGGGCACCATCGACGTAGATGCGCCGATCACGACGACTGTGCAGGGACGGGTGCAGGATTCGCGCAAGCAAATCATGGGCAAAGTGCGCGGCGGCGGTCCCCAGCTAACGCTGCGGACTGCATCGGGCGATATAAGGATCGAGTAGGACGAGAGCAAGAGCTTTACCCACCACGGAGTCACTGAGACTCGGAGGATTTCTAATGGTCTTTTAGGTGGCTTGGTCTGTGGCTTGATGGTAGTTTAGCCTTCCCTGATTACCTGGCAGTCGCGTAGTGCCGGACGCATTCGTCCGAGGTCGCTCGCGGGACGGACGAATGCGTCCCGTCCCTACGTGATTTCAAACTGAGGCACTGTGTATTACCTCCGTGCCTTGACTCCGCCGTTCCCAGCAATTACTTTCGAGATTCTGGGAGTACTTCGTTTGTGGCGCGAGGAGAACCTTGGCTCGTCCAATCATTACGCTGACCACTGACTTTGGCGCCAACGACCACTTTGTTGGCGCCATGAAGGGCGTCATTCTGGAGATCGTTCCAGATGCGCAGATTGTCGATATCTGCCACTCGGTGCAGGCTTTCGACGTGCTGGATGGCGCGCTCACGATTTCGCAGGCGTATTCCTACTTTCCCAACCGGACCGTGCACGTGGTGGTGGTGGATCCTGGGGTGGGCACGGCGCGGCGGCCGATTGTGGCCTCGTGCGACAAATATCATTTCGTTGCGCCCGACAATGGGGTGCTGTCGCTGGTGTACGCGCGCGAGCAGCGTATGCACGTGCGGCATATTACGGCGCAACACTACTTTTTGCAGCCGGTCAGCGACACCTTTCATGCGCGCGATATTTTTGCTCCCGTGGCGGCGTGGCTGGCCAAAGAAGTGGACTCGCTAAAGTTTGGCGACGAGATTGAGGACTTCGTGCGTTTTTCGGCGCCGAAGCCGAAGGCGGCCGAGGGCAACCGGTTGCGCGGAGTGGTGCTGAAAGTTGATCGTTTTGGAAATATCGTCACCAATATTACGCCGCAGGACGCTCCCATGCTGTTTGCGGAGGGCGCCAAGGGGTTCAAGATCGTCGTGGGCAGCCGTGAGATCACTGAAATCCACCGTACCTACGCGGAGGGCGGGCCGGGAGAAGTTTTCGGGATTCTTGGGAGTATGGGATTTCTGGAGCTTGCCACCAATCGCGGCGCTGCCGCCCAGTTGGCGGGGGTCAGCAAGGGAAACGAAGTGAGCGTCGTGTTGGGTGGGGGCGCGGCCGCGGGCAAGGGAGCGTAGGAGTACCGAGTACCTCGTAGCCAGTGCGGATGCCGTCGGCATTGGGAAACTTTCAGCGACTGATCAGTGGCTTCCAGCGAATCCCTGTTCTTCTGTTTTCACGAACTCTTGGGCTTGGGGTGGGCGTAGCGATCCATCTCGGCCGTCCACTTGAGAAAGCGCCAGAGGCTGGTGCGCTCGCGCCAGAGAAATTCCCAGAACTCAAGGAAACCGATCTGCGTCATTTTGACGCCGCAGTAGGTCTCAATGCGCCACAGCAAGTAGGGGCTGCGCCACGGGGCCAGGCGATGGCCTTTGGTGGCATTCCACAGAAAGCGGAGAGAGTGGCGCATGGGGACATCATAAACACAAGGAGGGGTCTTGGTGAATCTGCTTCTGTGCCTCGTGTCGGACCCGAAAATTCTCAACCACAGGGGACACAGAGGTACACAGGGTAAAGCCAGTTCGGCTCCATGTTAGAATCCTGTCTCCGCCGGGGAATTTTTTTCATGTCCGATGCAGACGCCCGCCAGAAGGCCGAAGACCACTATTATGCCGCGCTGGATTTGATGGCGGATGGAAAGCTGGAAGAAGCGGTATCTGCTTACCGGGAATCGCTGACTGTTGATCCTACCTTTACCGAAGCCATGCACGGATTGGCGCGCGCGCTGCAGGACTTGCAGCGTTACGATGAGGCGATCGGCGTGGCGCAGCAGATTACGGAGTTGGATCCGGATGACGTGCTCGCTCACACCAGCTTGTCGGTCCTTTATCAGAAGAAGGGGATGATTCCGGAAGCTGAGGCTGAGGGAGCAAAGGCTCGGGTGTTGGGGTGGAAGCAGCAGTTGAAGAAGGGCTAGCTTCGCGTTGCGAGCCACGAGCTTCGAGTAAACTGTCCCTTCCGCACAAAGTTGATTGCTCGCCGCTCGACGCTCGGGACTCGCAGCTAGAGCTCGTACTTCTTCATCAAATGGCGGAAGGAGCGGTAGGAGATGCCGAGCAGGTCCGCGGCTTTGGTCTGCACGCCGTTGGATTTTTCTAGAGCGCTTTGCAGCAGGGTGCGCTCGATGTCGGCCACGTAGTTTTCCATGCCCACGCCTTGCGGGAGCACCGCGCCCGGCGCTATGTCTGATGTTCCCCCACCCACACCGGCGGCGGCGGCGCGGGCCTTGGGACGCTCGGCGGGCAATTCCACGTGCAGTTCGTCGGTCATCTCAAGCGCGACCGCGCGCTCGACCGTATTCTCCAACTGGCGGACGTTGCCCGGCCATTCGTAATCGCAGAGAGCGTCGAGCGATGCTTTATTGAGGCGCAGGATGCTGCGATTGGCTGCGGCGGCATATTTTTTCAGGAAGTGATTGGCCAGCAGCGGAATGTCTTCGCGGCGCTCACGCAAGTTGGGCACGCGGATGGGAATGACGTTGAGCCGATAGTAGAGATCTTCGCGGAATAGATTTTCGGCGACGGCTTTGTCGAGGTCGCGATTGGTGGCCGCGATAACCCGGACGTCGATAGGAATTTCGCTGGTGCCGCCAACTGGCCGCACGGTGCGCTCCTGCAAGACGCGCAGGAGTTTCACCTGCATGGCCAGCGTCATTTCGCTGATTTCGTCGAGGAAGATCGTGCCACCGCCGGCGACTTCGAAGAGACCGCGCTTGTTCTGATTGGCTCCGGTGAAAGCGCCTTTTAAGTAGCCGAAGAGTTCGCTCTCCAGCAAAGTTTCAGGGAAAGCTCCGCAATTCACCGACACGAAAGCTTCGGTGGCGCGAGGCGAGCAGATGTGAACGGCGCGGGCCACCAGCTCCTTTCCGGTGCCGCTCTCCCCGTGAATCAGGACGGTGCTGGCGGTGGAGGCGACGGTGCGCAGAGTCTGTTTTAGCTTTTCCATCGCTACGCTGGAGCCGATGATGTTGTCGAGCGAGTTATGCGATGCTGCGTCGCGGCGCAGGGCGAAGTTCTGTTTGCTGAGATGGGATTTCTCAAGCACGCGGTTGATGGCGAGCTTGATTTCGTCCACCAAGCCGGGGCTTTTGCGAATGTAGTCGGACGCGCCTCCAGCTTTTACGGCTTCGACTGCGGCTTCATAGTCGTCGACGGCAGTGATGAGGATGACAGGGGAATCGGGCGAGACGCGGTGCGCGTGGCGCAGCACCTCGATGCCGTCGATGTTCGGCATCTTGATGTCGGTGATGATGAGATCGTAGAGATTGCCGTCAATCTTGTTCTTGGCCGCCTGGCCGGAGTTTACGGTCTCAACGCGGTGTCCCTCGCGGCGCAGGGCGATGTCCAACATTTCGCAGATGGAGCGCTCGTCGTCGCAAACCAGAATGTTAGCCATGCAGCCTCCCTTCCGCCGCGGCGCGTGAGAGTTGCGCCGGGGCAGCCTGCAAGACAGGTGCGAGAGATTCTGCTGGACGAGGCGCGGCGCTGGCTCTCTCTGCGTCGAGCCGGCGCAGCCGCAATACAAAAGTTGTCCCCTGCCCCGGCTTAGACCGGGCCCACACTTTGCCTTCATGCGCCTGCACAATCTGGTAGACGACCGCCAGACCGAGGCCAGTGCCGCCTTCAAAGGTCGATTGGAAGGGCTCGAAGATCTTTTCCGTTTGTTGCGGGGTCATCCCCGTTCCAGTATCGGCAAAACTGATCTGCCAGTCGTCACCCAATCGCTCGATCGTTACCTTCAGAGTGCCGCCGTTGCGCATGGCGCGGATGGCATTCTCGACGATGTTCCAAAAAACCTGTTTGATGCGATCTCCGTCTGCAATCACCAGCGCTTCGGGAACTGAAAACTGGCTCTCGATGGTAATGCCAGTATTCTCGGCGGTCATGCGGTGGCGCATGAGCGTGAGCGTGTCCTCCACCAGGGGCACGAGGTCAGTCCTTTCGAAGTGGTATTTCTTGCCGCGGGAGTATGCCAGGAAGTCGGTGATGATTCCATTCAGGCGGTGCGATTCCCGGGTGACGATATCGAGCAGATGCCGGTGCTCTTCGCTGAGATCGGGGATGCCGGAGAGCATGCTGACCGAACCGGCGATGGAGGTGAGCGGGTTACGAATCTCGTGGGCGATGGCTGCGGCCAGACGGCCCACGGCTGCCAGTCGGTCCTGCATGCGGACTTCGCGCTCCAGGCGGCGAATCTCGGTGAGGTCGTCCAGCGCGTAGACATAGCCCAGAGCGCCGCGGTCCGGAACATTTAGGGCGGCCACTCTTACGCGAACGGTTTTGCGGAAAGTCCCGGCCGTGTCGAAGCGCACCTCGGCGTGGGTTTGAGGCTCGCCATTGGGCAGCGGATCGAGAAATAACTGCGTGACGGATTTTCCCAGCAACTGCTCCGGTGTGCGATCCAGAAGCTTCTGCGCGGCGCTGTTGGCCAGCGTAATTCGGCCGTCGAGCCCGGTGGTAATCAAGCCGCTGCCGATGGACTGAATGATGTTCTCGTGCAGGATCTGAAGGTCCTCGAGTGCTCCGCTGGCGTCTTTGAGCTGCACCCGCGCCTGGCGCAGTTTGGCGACGAGCTGGCCCGCGAGATAAGCGACAGCGAGATAGGCAAACAGGTTTACGAAAATGATGCCCTGCAGCGCCTTCAGTTCAGGATGAGTCGTGCAGTAGGATGGCACAACTCCGTAATAGTTAAGTTCGAGCACCGTGCCGTAAAGAATGAAGGCGAATGCGGCGACCAGATACGCCCACACCCTGGGCAGCAGGATTCCGGCCACGATGATGGCCAAAGGGTAGAGAAAATTCAGCGAGCTGTCCCAGCCGCCCGTCTCATGCACGACCAGGCTGACCAGGATGAGGTCGGTGAGCACCTGCATGGAGGCCTGCAAGCGGTGCTCATGCCAAACCGACATCAGGATGACATAGAAGAGCGAGACGGTATACCAGAACAACATGGTGCCGAGGAAAAGGCGAAGAGGCAGGCGGGTGGGCGTGAGCTCCGCAACCGCCAACTGAATGGCGAGCAGGAATGTCAGGATCAGAATCCGTACTTTGACCAGCCAAGCCAGCCAAATCCGCTCGTCAAATGTCGATTGCATTGAGGTTTTGAATCAGCATCTCGCTTGCCGCGCCGAGGGCGAGACGCCCCTTCGACAAGCTCAGGGCAGGCTCTCGGGACAGCCGGCAAGATGCCGGCGCTACTTTTTCTTATCCCGCTAACTTTGCGATCATGGCGAAGAGCGGCATATAGAGCGAAATCACGATGCCGCCGATGGTGACGCCGAGCAGTCCGATGATGACCGGCTCCAGCATGGCCAGCATGTCCTTGGTGGCGGCGTCCACTTCTTCTTCGTAAAAGTCGGCGATCTTCTGCAACATGCTGTCCATGGCGCCAGTGGCTTCACCGACGCCAATCATCTGGGTCACCATGTTGGGAAACACGCCGCATTCGCGCAGTGGATCGACGATGGTGCGGCCTTCTTCAATGGCCTTGCGCACCTTCATCAGAGCCTCTTCGAGCACGGCGTTGCCCGAGGTTCTGGCCGTAATCGCCAAGCCTTCGAGAATGGGGACGCCCGAGGTAATCAGAGTGCCCAGAGTGCGCGTGAACCGGCCCACGGCGATCTTGCGCAACAGCGAGCCGATGACGGGAAGATGGAGTAGAACTTTATCGAAGTAGTAGCGTCCGCGCGGGTGTTTGCGGATTTGCTTCAGGCCGAAGACCACTCCGACACCGGCCGCGATGAGCACCCACCAGAAGGTGCCGATAAACGCGCTCAGTCCGATGACGATCCGAGTGGGAAGCGGCAGAGCGACGCCCAAGCCGGCAAAGAGGTTGGCGAAGATGGGCACAACCCACTTGAGCAGGGCGGCGACAATCAGTCCGGCAATGCCGACGACGGCGACGGGGTAAATCAAGGCCGACTTCACGGCGGATTTCAGGCGCACCGCCTTTTCCACGTAGGTGGCAAGGCGCTGCAGGATGATGTCGAGAATACCTCCAGTTTCACCCGCTTCAATCATGTTGGTGGTGAGGTCGTCGAACACCTTGGGATAGCCGCGCATGGCGTTGGCCAGCGTTGCGCCGCCTTCTACCGTGGTGCGGACGCCGGTCAGCGTCTTCTGAAACGCCTGGTTCTCCTGGTTGGCCGCCAGAATTTCCAGACACTGCACCAGCGGCAGTCCGGCATCGATCATCACTGAGAACTGGCGGAAGAAGATGGCGATCTCTTTGACCTTAACCTTGCCCGTTCCAAACGTGGGCATGGCAAACTCTTTGCCTTTTTCCCGGATTGCGCCCGGTGTAATGCGCTCGCGCCGCAAGGCCTGGCCCAGCGCATCTTTGTTTGGTGCTACGCGCTCTCCGGAAACTTTCTGTCCGGAGGCATCCTTACCGGAAAATGTGAAAACTGGCATGGTCTTGGCTTCTCCTGTAACTCGTCGCTGATTCGTTCCACTCGGGCGGCTTAATCTTTTTCTTCTCTTCTAAACATCTTCTTGAGCATCGCGAGCCGCCGTTCGCGATGCCGATCCTTGCCTTAGTGCTTCGCGGGCGTCGCTCCCTTGGCCAATGTGGCCCCGGCCGCCGCGCCGCGGTTCATCAAGCCTGCGCCGCGGTTAATCATTTCCTGAAGCTCGTCTGGATTGCTGGAGCGCTGCATCGCGACTTCCAGCGTTATTTGCTTCTGGAAGTACGACGTGGCCAAGGCCTGGTTGAAGGTCTGCATGCCGAACTTCTCTTGTCCAGACTGCATCGCCGAATAAATTTGGTGGATTTTGTCTTCGCGGATCAGGTTGCGCACCGCCGGGTTGGGGATAAGGATTTCCATAATCATGGACCGCCCTTTGCCGCTGATGGTGGGTAGCAGGCTTTGGCACATGATGCCCTCGAGCACCAGCGACAGCTGGGCGCGAATCTGCGGTTGTTGGTGCGCGGGGAATACGTCGATGATGCGGTTGATGGTGGAAGTCGCCGAATTGGTGTGCAAAGTGCCGAAGGTCAAGTGACCGGTTTCGGCGATGCGCAAGGCCGACTCGATGGTTTCCAGATCGCGCATTTCGCCGATCAGCACAACGTCGGGGTCTTCACGAAGCGCGGCGCGCAAGGCGTCGGAAAAACTCTTGGTATCGGCATGCAGTTCGCGCTGGTTGACCACGCAGTTCTTGTTCATGTGCACGAACTCGATGGGGTCTTCGATGGTGAGGATGTGGTCGTGGCGCTCGCTGTTGATCTTGTCGATCATGGCGGCGAGCGTTGTGGATTTGCCGGAGCCGGTGGGGCCGGTCACCAGCACCAGTCCGCGCGGCTTGTCGCAAAGCTTGCTGACCACGGCGGGCAGGCCGAGCTGATTGAAGGACTTGATTTCGAAAGGAATGAGACGGAAGACGGCCGCGGTTGCGCCGCGCTGGTTGAAGACGTTGGCGCGGAAGCGGGCCAGGCCTTTCAATCCGAAGGAGAAGTCGAGTTCGAGGCTTTCCTCGAAGCGGTGCTTCTGCGAATCGGTCATGACGCTGTAGGCCAATTGCTTGGTCTCGGCGGGCGTCATCTGTGGAAGATCGAGCGGCACCAGGTGGCCGTGCACGCGGATTTGCGGCGGCGAGTTGGTGGTGATGTGAAGATCGCTGCCGCTCATCTCCAGCATTCTTTTCAGCAAATCGCTTAACGACAGCCCCATAGCAATTTTCCCTTCCCGTTTTCCTTTGTCGTCGCTGGTCGTTAGTCGTTGGTCGTTGGCCGACAACTTTCGATCAGCGCTCAAAATGTTTCAACAACGTTGCTCCCACTTAATCGCTGGTTCCCAGCCAACGACAAACGACCAACGACTAACGACGGTTCTAGTGGATCGTCTCGCGCGCCACTTCTTCCAACGTGGTGATGCCCGCGGCCACCTTGATCAGGCCGCTGCGCCGGAGCGTGATCATGCCGCGCTCGATGGCTTTCTTTTTCAGTTCGACCGCCGAAGCGCCGACCAGCACCAGTTCCCGGATTTCGTCATCCACTTCCATCACCTCGTACAAACCGCAGCGGCCCTTGTAGCCCGTGTTGTTGCAAATGCTGCAACCCTTGCCTTTCTGAATCTTGATGGTCTTGGCTTCTTCCGGGGAAAATCCTTCTTCGATCAAAGTTTGCACAGGGACCTCGACCGTCTCGGAGCAGTCTTTGCAGATTCTTCGAATCAGGCGCTGGGCGCAGATCAGGTGAACCGAGGTCGCGACCAGGAAAGGTTCAATGCCCATGTTCATCAAGCGCGTGATTGTCTCGGGTGCGCCGTTCGTGTGCAGCGTGGAGAGGACCAAGTGGCCGGTAAGCGCGGCTTTGATGGCAATTTCTGCCGTTTCGAAATCGCGGATTTCGCCGACCAGAATGATGTTGGGATCCTGACGCAGGAAAGAACGCAAGGCAGCGGCAAAGTTCAAGCCGATCTGCTCTTTCATCTGCACCTGGTTCACGCCGCTCAACTGAAATTCGACCGGATCTTCGGCCGTCATAATGTTGGTGTCGGGCTGGTTGAGGCGCGAGATGGAGGAATAAAGCGTGTTCGTTTTTCCCGATCCCGTAGGACCCGTGACCAGCACCATGCCGTAAGGTTTGAGAATGGCTTTCTCGAACTTGACCAGAGACTCTGGCTCGAAGCCGAGCTTGGTCATATCCAGCCGCAGATTTTCTTTGTCCAGCAAGCGCAGCACGATTTTTTCGCCCCACAGCGTGGGCAGAGTGCTGACGCGGAAATCGAGCTGCTTTTTGCGGCCGCCGATATTCATCTTCAGCATGATGCGGCCGTCTTGCGGCAGGCGCTTTTCGCTGATGTCGAGCTTGGCCATGATTTTCAGGCGCGAGGTGATCGCGTCCTTCAACTTCATGGGGGGCGACATGATGGCCTGCAGCACGCCGTCAATGCGGAAGCGCACGCGGAATTCTTTTTCGTAAGGCTCGATGTGAATGTCGCTGGCCCCGCGCTTCACCGCGTCCGTGAGCACCAGATTCACCAGCTTGACCACCGGAGCTTCGTCCGCAGCTTTTTCCAGCTGCGACAACTCCATCTGCTGCTCTTCGGCCTGCACCTCGATGTCGCTCTCGTTCAGCTCCGACATCGACTGCATGACGGTCTCAAGGTCTTCTTCCGCCTTGCCTCCGTAGGCCTTATCGATGCCCGCCAGAATGGAACTCTCCGACGCCACGACCGGCTCGATGTTGAAACCAGTCATGAACTTAATGTCGTCCATGGCGAAGACGTTGGTCGGATCGACCATCGCGATGGTCAGCGATGCGCCGACGCGGCTTAGGGGAAGAATCTGGTAGCGCTTCGCGGTTTCGAACGGAATCAGCTTGACGACCGCGGGATCGATTTCAAAATACGAAAGGTTGATGGCGGGCACGCCATATTGCCGGGAGAGAAAATTAGTGACGTCCTCATCCGTGAGGAAGCCGAGCTTCACCAAGGCGGACCCCAGGCGGCAGTTCTGCTCCTTCTGGGCCTTGGTCGCCTTCTCCAACTGCTCTGGGGTAATGATCTTCTCTTTGACGAGAAGGTCACCCAGCCGTTGAGACATACGTCGATCTCCTATCCACGTAGTGGAACGATGCCGAGCCGCCGGCATTTACACGAAGCGCCGCTTCTTGCTATTGGGAGAAGAGCAGTGTCTTTGTGTTGACACAAATTGTCACCGCAAGTCGATTACCGTACCAGTTACCGTAGTACTTGGACTTGGAGTTGCATTTACCGGCTTAGGGCTTGCCTTCCGGAACCCACGCCAGATGAACTTTTCGCGACGCTAAGGCTCAAACCTTGGCCGAGGTACATGCACTTCAGTAAGCGGAATCGAGGTTCGCGGGCCGCGTATGTGGCGCTGGTGTGGGGCGGCGTACACTCAGGGAATAGAGGAGATTAATGTTACGGGCGCGCGCGCGAGAGCGGGAGCTTCGAAGCTACTATCGCGCCTTATTTCG
>Ga0302320_10025003_pt1 | contig 11627 bp, 9 predicted proteins | sample Bog_T0_3_FD_202130 | JGI IMG/M metagenome (GOLD analysis project Ga0302320, IMG submission 202130) | Peat permafrost microbial communities from Stordalen Mire near Abisko, Sweden - Bog_T0_3 | ecosystem: Environmental > Terrestrial > Soil > Wetlands > Peat | place: Sweden: Abisko, Stordalen Mire... | reverse complement strand
AGTGAACTGAAGTTTAAAAGTCGAATTATCCCCTAAGTGAAACGATGTGGGACTCGAAGCGTAAGTGGAATTATCCCAGGAGCGAAGCGACGCGGGATATTTTTTCTTGCATTCCAGCGATAAAAATTGTATGAAGAACCACTGCCATTTTAAAAGGAGTTTCATCCATGAAGCGTATTTATTCCATATTATTTTTTGTCCTGATTATACCGGTCATTTACGCAGGCTTAGCCATCGCGGCGGAGCCGAAGCTAGTCGAAAAAAACATCTCTCTCGGCAAAGTCTATGCCGACTGGGAGATGTATGTTCCCTCCCTGAGGATAAGCCCCGATTCTACCCGGATGGCTTTCATGGCCCGCAAGGGGAATAAATTTGCCATCATCGAGAATGGCCAAATATCCCCCACGTTTGACAGTATCGGCAAAGATACCCCGATTTTCAGCAAGGATTCAAAGCACGTGGCCTACATCGCCAAAAAGGGTGCAAAATGGCTCATCGTCCATGACGGAAAGGAAGGCGAGAGGTACGATGCGGTATTTGTGCCGGTCGTCAGCCCGGATTCAAAGCGGATGGCCTATGTGGCCAAAGAGGGAGACCATCAGTTTGTAGTGGTGGATGGTAAAAAGGAAAAAGCATATGACTACATCGTCCAGAAACTTAACAGCCCGGCCTTCAGTCCGGATTCCGCCCATGTGGCCTACGTGGCGATGAACGGTAAAAAGATGTTCATGGTCGCGGACAGCAAGAAGGGGACGGAGTATGATGTGACCTCTGGGCCGGTATACAGCCTCGACTCTTCCCGTTTGGGCTATATCGGCAAACAGGGCGATAAATTTGTTTTCGTCGAAAACAACAAGGCCGAGCCGAGCTACGATGAGATCACGGTCTGCAGTTACAGTCCGGACTCCAGGCAAGTGGCGTACACCGCCAAAAAAGGCAAAAAATGGTTCATGGTGACAAACGGGAAAGAAGGTCCGCCTTACGATGGGGTGGCCATTGCCGTCTTCAGCCGGGACTCATCCCGTGTCGCCTATCTGGCGGTCAAAGGCGAAAAGAGCTTGATGGTCATTGACGGCCAGGAAGGCCCGACCTTCACAGAGCTGGGTTACCTGGAATTCAGCCCCAATTCAAGACATGTCGCGTATTCCGCCACGGACGGGAAAAAAGGGTTTATGGTGGTGGACGGCAAGGCCGGCACAAAGTATGATGCGATTCTTGTCCCCCTTTACAGCCCTGACTCCGCTCATCTGGCCTACGGGGCGCAAAAAGCGGGCAAGTGGCTGGTCGTCAGGGATGGTGTCGAGGGCAATGCCTATGACAAGGTGACGCTGCCGGCCTTCAGCCCCGATTCGCGGCGCATGTTCTATATGGCACAGAAAGACGGCAAGTGGAGGATGGTTATTGACGGAAAAGAGGGAAAGGACTACGACGGCGTATCCATTCCGGCATTCAGCCCCGATTCGAAACATTTGGCCTACGCAGCATTGTCAGGCGGGGCTTGGTTTATCGTTGTGGATGGAGAGGAAGCCTCGAATAGATTCGTGGCCATCGTCAAGGGCACCTCGCTGGTATTTACCGACGCCACGCACCTTCATACACTGGCCCTGGCCAACCAGGGGTTTGTCCGTTACGAGATCGAGATCGTGAAATGATTTAAGTGGCTGAACGTGCGGAGCTGATATTAATAGTCTCGAAATAGAATAGACATGGCAAAGAAATCTCTCCCACCCCCTCTTTTAACCTAAAGGGCATGCGAGAAATGAGGGGAGTACCTCCCTTTCGTAAAGGGAGGTTAGGAGGGATTTTATAAACCAGATGTCGTTTCTATTATGTGACCATTAATAAATACCCCGAAAGAAGTATTTACAAACGTCAAGGTCCATGATTAAATTACTTATCAGGAGATAAGGTATCGAAATGCCAGAATACAGGCCATTGAGTCATTGTCGTGTCATTTCTTCCTTTTTCAGCAAAGCCATGTTTGCCGTATTGGGGCGTGGCGCTATCCTGTGTATATTTATCTTGTCATTGTTCCTGACGCCGGGGACGGCCCGGGCTCAAATATCGCAGTTAAGCGACGAGGTCCTCAGGGGGATCACGGGTCAGGCCGGCCTGTCGATCATGCTTAGCGGATCGGAACTGATTCACTTTAATCTCATAAGCTTCTCCGATACGCAAATCAACCCCAACTGGATTCAGTTGTACGACTTTAACATAGATAACGGGGCGGGAGGCGCGTTCTCCTTTGCCACCCTTTGGGACCCTCTTGCCAACCCGGTGGTATTGCAGCCGAATACCATTGATGTGGCAACGGACAACAGCGGCCGGACCTTCATTACGATGGTGGATACCTCCCAGATGAACCCCCGTTGGTATAGCGTGGGTAATCTAGTGTTGAACTATTACAGTGACGCGGATTCCGCCTATATAGCACAGTCCCTGGGATCCATTAACCTGGCCGCACTGAGCCAAGGCCCTTCGGTTTACCAACTCTGGGCGCACGCCCCCAGCGGGATAAGCTTCAACTATACGACGGCGATCTCTGCCAGCGCTCTGACCTATACGTACAACACCACCCCGGCGGCCCTGAGCCTTTCCGGGATCCACATCGTCGGTTCGGCCACCGGTGGGTCGGATGATCCGGCGAACCCCGCCACATGGGTGTTCGGCGGGACGTCAAACTTCTTCAAGATCGGGACGATTGGCGATGCTTCCAATACGCCCGCCACGATGGACGTAGCGACGGATAACAGCAATAATACTTACATATCTCTGAGCCTGCCGATGGCCGGCACCGTCCGTGTGGCAGACGTCAACTTCGGTGGTCAGGACTTCGGCCCTATCGCCATTGACGGCATCCAGATCCACCGTTTAAATATGAAAATCTCCCCCTAAATAATCCTGCGCCGCGAGGATTATTTTCTCTTTCCACCGAAAGAACATGAAATCATCATAAAGTCCTTAATTTTTGTCTTGCATTCAGGCGATAAAAATTGTATAATAAATCATGTTAAAAGAGGGTTCATCCATGAAGTGCATTTTTTCCAGATTATTTCCTGGCCTGATTATACCGGTCATCGCGGTCGTATGCTTCGTCCTCCTTGCCCCGGCTTTTGCAGATATGAAGAAGGTCGACGAGGCGGAGCTGGCCCGGACGAATGCCTCCGTGACAGGAGCGCCCGTCAAAGACTGGAACGTCGGCGTTGAAAAAGACGCGGTCATCCCGGAAACGTGGCAGACCAATGAAACCCTTAACAACTCTGTTTATTCCCCACAGATGAACAAGGATACGGGGGATGCTATCAACCTGGATCTGAACATCAAGGGCCAGACAACGTTTCAGTTCTATTTTGGACAGTGGAATTCGAGCATGACGGGGGGCATAACCTCGGTCAAATCGCATTAAGAGACGCTGTCCTGCGACTCCAAGCGCCGCCTCCGCGTAGCAGGGTTCTGTCCTGACGATGGGGGGAGATGAAAATGCGGATAAAAAAATACTTCCTGCCATGTTTCTTGCCGGTCATTGCGGTTTTATGTTTCGTCTTCCTTTCACCGGCTTTTGCAGATATGAAGAAGGTCGACGAGGCGGAGTTGGCCCGGACGAATGCCTCCGTGACAGGAGCGCCCGTCAAAGACTGGAACGCCTCTGCGGTATCGGCCGATGGAACCTTCGACAAAACGGTACTGGTCTCTTCCCCGCCGAACAGCAAGGGTTTCAGCCTGAACCTGCCCAGCCTGGGTCCGGAGACGTGGACGTACAATTTCGGCGCTTACGATCCGAACTATGTGGGCATTCTCACCGGTGTCAAATCGCATTAAGAGACGCCGTCCCGGAGCTTTTTATCAGGCATCACGCGCACGACCATGATGGAATGATGTCCCCTGTTATTAGAGCCGTATCCAGCCATCCTGTTCCTATCCCTAAATAACTTTTTATTGCTTATTCTCATTGTTTTATATACTTTACATCCTCGTCTCACTAAAACGCCGGGACAGTAGGGAAGTTAAAAGAAATTTAAAAATGCATTGTCAGGGATGCCCATGGAGAAGTCGATCGATCATATCAGCCACGCCCGCCTACTCGAGGAGTTGCGCATCAAGAGCTCTGCTATTGACTCCGCCGTCAACGGCATCGCTTTCGGGGATCTTGAAGGCCGGGTGACCTACGCAAATGCCGCCGCCATTACCCTTACAGGCTATATGCTGGAGGAGGTTCTCGGCTGGTCCGTGTTGACATTTGCCGATAACCAGGAAGAGGCGGCTCTCATTTTAGCCTATGTCCTCGAAAAGGGCAGTTGGATCGGCGAGGTGGCCGGGCGGAAGAAGGATGGTTCGCTCCTCGTCGTCCACCTGTCGGCAAGTCTCGTCCGCGGTGAGGAAGGCGAGCCTGTCTGTACCTTGTGCTCTTTCATCGACATTACCCGTTTCCGACAGGCGTTCGAGGAACTGCGCATCAAGAGCTCTGCTATTGACTCCGCCGTCAACGGCATCGCTTTCGGGGATATTGAAGGCCGGGTGACCTATGCAAATGCCGCCGCCATTACCCTTACAGGCTATACGCTGGAAGAGGTTCTCGGCTGGTCCGTGTTGACATTTGCCGATAACCAGGAAGAGGCGGCTCTCATTTTAGCCCATGTCCTCGAAAAGGGCAGTTGGATCGGCGAGGTGGCCGGGCGGAAGAAGGACGGTTCGCTCCTCGTCGTCCACCTGTCGGCGAGCCTTGTCCGCGGTGAGGACGGCAAGCCCGTCTGTACTTTGTGCTCTTTCATCGACATTACCCGTTCCCGACAGGCGCTCGATGAACTGCGCCTCAAGGACCACGCCATTGCCTCTTCCATTAACGGCATTGTTTTCGGTGATCTTGAAGGCCGTGTGATCTACGGAAATGCCGCCGCCATTGACCTTATAGGCTATACGCTGGAGGAGGTTTTCGGCTGGTCCATGTTGACATTTGCCGATTCCCAGGAGGAGGCGGCTCTTATCTTCGCTGAGGTCTTGGAAAAGGGCAGTTGGATCGGCGAGGTGGCCGGGCGGAAGAAGGACGGCTCGCGCATTGTCGTCCACCTGTCGGCAAGCCTTGTCCGCGGCGAGGACGGCGAACCCGTCTGTACTTTGTGTTCCTTCGTGGATATCACCCGTTCCCGGCAGGCGTTCGAGGAACTGCGCCTCAAGGACTATGCCATTGCCTCTTCCATCAACGCCATCGCTTTCGGCGACCTCGATGGCCGCATCACCTACGTGAACGAAGCCTTTCTCCGTCTCTGGGGTGGCGACGATGTTGCCGAGGTCATCGGTCTCACCGTCTTTACCTTCGCCCAGTCGGAACAGGAGGTCGAACGGATTCTCCGGCATGTCTTCGAGCAGGGCAACTGGATGGGAGAAGTCGAGGGTAAGGCCAAGGACGGGCGCGCCGTGACGGTTCAACTATCCGCTCACCTTGTTGCCGACGAACAGGGCCGGCCGATCTGCCTGATGTGTTCTTTTGTGGATGTCACTGAGAAGATACGTGCGCAGGAGGTCCTCCGACAGACGTTAGACGAACTTGAAGAGCGGGTGGCCGAGCGGACGATCGCGCTGACCGAGGCCAACGAGAAACTCCGCCGGGAAATCGAGGAACGCAAACTCGCCGATAAGAACCTCCGGCAAAAGGAGCGGGAACTTCAGCTCAACGCCCTGCACCTGGAAGAAACAAACATCGCGATGAAGGTCCTGCTCGAAAAACGGGAAAAGGACAAGAACGAGTTGGAGGAGATGGTCCTGGCCAATGTCCGGGGTCTGCTGCTCCCCTGCCTTGAACGTCTTCGGGGCTGCCGCCTCAACGACCGGCAGAGTATCTATGCGGATATTCTCGAGTCCAATCTCCAAACCATCGTTTCCCCGTTCCTTCACCGCCTCTCCAACCGCTTCCTGAACCTCACCCCGACGGAGATCCAGGTGGCCGGTCTGGTGAGGGAAGGAAAAACATCCAAGGAGATCGCCTCTCTGATAAATGTTTCCGAACGGGGCGTCGAATTCCACCGCAACAACATCCGCCGGAAATTAGATCTGACCAACGCCAAGAAGAACCTCCGCACTTACCTCTTGTCGCTGTCTTAGTCTAATTCCAAATCAAGTGCTACCTTTGTTGGCAGCAAAGCCCGGCGCATGCCTGGGTCGTCGTCGGCTTCCTCAACGTATAACCTGAAGGTCACGCGTGTATACAATATGCCTCGTCGCTTCCTCCTAGCCGCCACGGTATCATCATTGGGGAAGGCACGGCGATCCGCAGCCTTTTTGTATACTGCAAACACTGAATTAGTAGGGTTTCACAAACAGAATTTTGAGGGGGTTTTTCCTCATCTCATGTAATCACATATATACATATTACTTGACAATCATATCGTTTAGTATTATGCTTAAACAAAAAAGGAGATAAGAAATATGCTTAGAGCTTCGGTAACTTTACCCAATGATCTTTTAAAAGAAGCCAAAGCTGTATCCGGTAATAATTTATCGGCTCTTGTGGCAGAGGCTTTACGAAAATATCTCAAAGATGCAAAAACAAAAAAAGCCCTCAATAGCTTCGGCAGTTGGCAGGATCGAGAAAAAGATAGTGTTGATATAGTTAATGCGTTGAGAAGTGATAAGAGGCGTAATTATGCAGACCGTGATAATTGATACAGATGTGGCTATTGATTTCTTAAAAGGGAATAATTACGCAAAAGAACTTTTGTCAAGGCTTTTCCGGTCTGATTTGGCACACTTGAGTATTTTATCTGTTTATGAATTGCATGCCGGTATGCGTGACAATGAGAAAATAAAGACGCAGGACTTTATAAATGCCTGTAACGTAGAATTAGTTACGATGGATATTGCAATAAAGGCGGGAGAGCTAAGAAGATATTACAAGACCAAAGGCATTACATTAACATCCATTGATTGTTTGATTGCGGCAACATCCATTATTCGCAAATTTAGAATTGCAACCAGAAATAAAAATCACTATCCGGACAAGTCATTATTACTTGATCTTTGATTGTTGAGTTAACAAACATCATCATTTCCCAATTCAATTATGATACCGCGGCGGCAGTGAAACTCGAATTAAAGTTACGCAGTAAACTAGAATTCGTTAGTTGTAATGAGACTCAAAATTCAGGAGCAACGTGAACTGAATTTTGTAAGTCGAATTATCCAATGCCCTCTGGATATTGGAAACTGCCTCACTTCGGTGCGGCTAGGAGGAAGCAACGAGGCGTATGTGCGCCACGCCATAATGGCGTAGCTCACCGGTAAGGAAATGATCTGTTTTTATTGTGCCCCCTTTGGGGATGCACTCCCGGAAGTATATACATTGAGAAAGCCGCCGACGACGCCAACAAAGGTAGCGCTTGATTTGAAAATGGAATAACACCTGGTGCAGCCTGCGAATACTTTACACCTTCCCGTGTTCCAAGCTTCCACTCGCGATAGGAATATTCACGATGCTCGGGACACGGATGTTTTCCTCAGCCTGACTCTGGGCGGTCTTCCGATCCTTTAAGGCATAACGGTTTAACCCGGACAGGTGTATCGGCCCCATGTAGCGCTCCCACTCAATAATCCTCGCATCCACGGGAAAGGCGCTGCGATCCGCAGGTGTCATCCGTGAGGAGAGATCCATGAGCTTATTATTATGGAAAATGTAATTGGGTGATGCATAAAAGGAAAAGGTTACGGCCAATTTCATTGTTGTATTCACGAAATTCGTCACTTTACGAATCCTGTTCCTCATTCCCGTAAATTTGCAGATCCCATCATACATCGTCACAACACCTTTCAATGCTGACATCGCCATGACAAAAAGTGTCCGGTCAATAATCCGGAAGTCACGTTTCGGTGTTCCCTTCGGGTATAGCCTTTCATAGGCTCCGGCGTTGCGGTTTGTTTCCGACTGGAGCAAATGCCTCATCCGGCCGATCGTGAGTGGATTTACCGATCCGGTTGAACACTGATATATTCGGTGTTTTCCCGGCATCGCCAGCACTTCGGCCGCAGCCAAAATAAGGCTGTTCGCTACGAGATCCGCCGGAATGATATCAATGACACCGTTTGTCCGCGCGGGAAAGAAAGGCGTCTTTTCCCTTGCATAGGCAAGGATAATCGCATCCGCCACTTTGACGCCTTCAACCCACCCCGGGACTGGTTCCTGGTAAGTGCTTTCAATGATTGACGGACGGACGATGGTCAGAGTGGAGTCCTGCAGCTCTTCCATGATAATTTGTTCACCGAGCCACTTCGTGAAAGTGTACGTGTCGTTCCAGCCATATCGATGGGATTCTTTTACGCCCAGTTCAACCAGGCGTTCAGCCAGTTGATCGGGTCGGGGACAGTTTTCTTCAACGTCGCTGATCTTTTTCTGCAGCTTCGCAATCAGTGGGCGAACATGATAAAAGCCTTTCGGATTTCTTTTAAATGCCTTACGAGTCGGAACAACGACTTCTTCGCGGCAGTCCCCTGTATTGAATCCGTTCACATAACAGGTTGCAACATGGGCCAGCGGAATGTTTCCCGCTGCTTTGATCAGATCCGCTATATTCAACAGGCTCAAGGTGTTGATCATTAATGCTCGCTGAAGTTGTTCCCGGAAGTCTACGCAGGCCGCTATATGGATAATGATATCAACCCGGCCGGCGAGCAGCGTGAAATCTTCCCTGCTCAGGCCGAAATTTTTCTCCGTGAGCTCGCCCGTGACGCATTCAATTTTATCCAGACAGAATTTCCTGAAATAAGCAGGGCTGTCATCTTTAAGCCGATCAAAGATGGTGGAAACGGCAATTTCATGGTCAAAGCGCTCCCTGGCCGTATGATACCGATCGTTTCCCCGGATCACCAGGATAATCTTTTCGACATCCGGTATCTCACGAATCATTTTTTCGATGACAACTTTCCCTAAGAATCCGGTCGTACCGGTGATCATGATTCGTTTGCCGGCCAATTGTTCCTTCACGGATATTTCATTGCTGGTGAACATGAACAGTCTCCTTCTTATCAAAATCTATTACATTTATTGTTGAAACTCCAATTCCGAAAGCTAAGCGTAGCGGAATTGGTAAGTTGAACAATCCCGCGCAGCGGAGGGTTTAATACCTCGCAGCTTGCTGCGGAATCTGTTTCCAAGGCTTGCTTTGGGGTTCATTCCCGTGATTTTCTGCAACGACAAAGTCGGCAATCCAGGCGGGAATAAAGGCCCAGGCGCGATTTCCGCCCGACGTCCCTCCGAGGTCCATCGTGCCGAACAACCAAACCTTGGATTTATAGTACAGCGAGGCCCCTTGCCCCTGAAGCCTTTCAGCAAAGCTCAGGATACCCGGCTTCTTCAATGTGCCGTCTTCGACAACACAATAGCCGGCATTATGGCCATCGCTGTCCGGCCAAACCGTCGTATAGTGCGAAGCCAGCGCGGCGCCGACCGACATGAACCGGACGAAATCGGCGACACTACGCAGAGCCAGTCCAAACCGGATTTTTAGATAAAGGGCCACAGGGAGATGCATGGACTCCTGCTCGTCTTCCTTTTCCGTATACCCATGGACAGTCCGGAGATATTCCCTGCCCCATTTCCCCGTATCTTTCAGAAATGCCGAAAGGCGCCACATTGGGGATGAAAAATCGACGGCATAGACCTTCCAGCACTGTTTGAACATCTCATCCGCCATCGCTTGGGCAACCGTCGTCCCATTTCCCAATGTTATATTGTCCAGGGCGCCGATGGTATAGGATGTCATGCCGAGATAAAGGGGATTGGCCAGAGAAGCCTCTCCAAACTTGGCTTTTAAGGCGCTGATATGCTCGGCATTGAGGGGTTTGGTGACGTCTCCATTTAAAAAAATGATCCGGCTGAACATCTGGGCATACCGGAATTGTTTTTCCATCTGCTGAAATCTGTTTATTCCTGCCGCAAGCTGATCATCAGCGATGTCGATGACAGCAACGCGGACTTTATCCATCAGCAGTTTTTTCAAGCTCTCATCCGGCAGGTCATAGATTCTTTTGAGCAGCAGTTCGGACATGTTACCGACGCCTCCGGCATAATCGATCACAATGACTGAGCGGTTTGCAGTTATTTTGAGGGCATGGATAATATCCTCCATGATCCTGTTCACGATAGCTTTTCTGCCCAACTGATCTTGAGATACAAAGGTTGAATCCAGGGTTACCTGCTCCTGGGGCACCTCGGATACGGGGTACAAGCCAAGAAACCGGCCATGCCGATCAATGCTGAACCTTCCGATACCCCGGACCGCGCGGGAATCCATGGGGGTGTCGAGCAGATCCTCCATGTGGTTGGCAACGTATATGGGCGCCTGTCCGGTGACTCTGGCGTGAAAAGCGGGATACAGTTCCCGCAAAATACCGTAGAGATTAATCCCCGCCGGCCAGAGGTTGCCAAAACAGCGACTGGCGATTTTCACCTCCGCGGGTGAGCCGACCATCGTATGAATTTTGTTTTTCCTGAAAAAATTCCCAACGCTCCGCAATAAATTGAGGATGTGTAATGTTTCCTTCATAACCCGCTTGGAATTTTCAAATCCCGGCACGTCACAATATTCGGGATGTGAAGTAACGGCCTTGAAGAAAGGTGCGCGGAAAATATATTTTGCCTGCCGGCGCAATTTTCTTCCGGTAATTTCCTGATGGGACAGATCTTCAGGAATGTAGCCGTCCTTGACGGTCATGGCATTGATTTGTTCAATGGAATGAGGAATGTCGTTTGCCTGCTCATAGCGTTTCATCAGGTTGTGATAGTCCTGTAAGCCCTTCCATGATTTCTCGTTATGAAAAACATCCTCAGCTTTCACATGCTGTCGCTCGACTTTCAATATGGACATCGTGCCGGAATCCAGAATTCGATCTTCAATACCTGCAATACGAGAAGGCCTTACAATCTTGATTTTCTTTTCTTCATGGGTTATAGATAAGTCAATGGGTTGATCAAGGATCTTTTCCATCGTGGCGGTTTTCATAAAAACTCCTTTAATATCAATTGATTTTATATTTTTATTGAACCTAATCTCTTCTTAATCTTAAGTGGCTCAACTATTACATATTTTTTCTGAAATGCATAACTGGTTTATTCACAGTATACTACAAGCTATAACCAAGTATTATGAGCCGACATCCTTTAATTGGCTTATTGATATAATCTAATTAATTAATATAGTTACGGACTAAATACAAAATGGAGAACCCGATATGTCCAATGATGGATTTAGGCATAAAGGAGTCCTGCAGGAGTTGTCAATAGGGTGAAAAAATATCTACTGGACGGACTACGAGAAGCCTTTTATGCTCAACGTGGGCGGGACGGTCTTTCCGGGGATTGCCGTCATGCCGGCAACCGCAAAACGGTAGGTTGTCGCATGGGGCTAGTTTTACGATCAAGGAACTCATCAAATTTGATAAGAACTTCCTTTTTGTGGAAGAAAGTATAGGAAACGCGGTTTTGTATATCAAGGGAATCTAGGCTACAAAATATAATTCTTCTATGAAAAAATATTGAGATATTGTCAAGAGTTGTGTATGAAGAATTAGGCGGCGATCCGTTTTTCTTCAATACCGTTGACGAATTTCACTCCCTTCACAACATCAGCCAAGCGCTCCGGACG
>Ga0302320_10025002_pt1 | contig 11628 bp, 10 predicted proteins | sample Bog_T0_3_FD_202130 | JGI IMG/M metagenome (GOLD analysis project Ga0302320, IMG submission 202130) | Peat permafrost microbial communities from Stordalen Mire near Abisko, Sweden - Bog_T0_3 | ecosystem: Environmental > Terrestrial > Soil > Wetlands > Peat | place: Sweden: Abisko, Stordalen Mire... | reverse complement strand
TCTCAGCGACCTTGGAAGAGCTGCTGTTGTCAGCGGAATACATTATGGCGGGCGGGAATTACGAAGTGATTTTGTGCGAGCGCGGGATCCGGACATTTGAAACTTACACGCGGAATACGATGGATATTTCGGCGATTCCGATTATCCACAAGCTGTCGCATTTGCCGATGGCGGCGGATCCATCGCATGGAACGGGGCGGCGCGACAAGGTTGCGCCGATGGCGAGAGCGTCGGTGGCTGCGGGAGCGGATGCTTTGCTGGTTGAGGTGCATTGTGATCCAAACAATGCGTGGTCGGATGGGGCGCAGTCGCTATTCCCAGAACAGTTCGCGAAGCTGATGGATGAGTTGCGGATGATTGCTCCGGCAGTGGGGAGAAAAATCGGGTAATTGGGGAATTTAGTAATTGTGTAATTTGAAAACGGGTGCGCCGAGAAGTCCAAATTACCCAATTACTAAATTTCCCAATTACTCAATTCTTTTTATGCCGATTCGGCAAATCACGATTGTCGGAACCGGGCTGATCGGCGGGTCGTTTGCGCTGGCGCTGAGAAAGCGGGGGTTCGCGGGGCGGATTGTGGGGTGCGACCGGGAGTCGGCGCTGAAGAAAGCGAAGATGCGTGGGGTGATCGACAACGGACTTGCCGAACCCGTGGACGCGGTGCGAGGGAGCGAGTTGGTGGTGCTGGCGGCGCCGGTGCTGGCGATTGTCGATTTGATTGGACGGTTGGGTCCGGGGCTGCCCGCGACGACGTTGCTTACGGATGTGGGGAGCACGAAAGCCGCGGTGGCGCAGCAGGCGCTAAACGTATTTGGGAAGAATGCGGGAACGCGATTTCTGGCGGGGCATCCGATGGCGGGGAAAGAGAACAGTGGCGTGGATTATGCGGACGCCGATCTGTTCCAGAATGCGGTGTGGTTCTTGACACCGTTGCCCGGGCAGAGCCTGAATGAAGGGCTGTTCGCGGAATTTGCAGGCTGGATTGATCAGATTGGAGCGCGGGTTGCGATGCTGCCGCCGGAGGATCACGACCGGTTGTGTGCATGGATCAGCCATCTGCCGCAGATGATCTCGACGGCTCTGGCGGCGACTCTGGTGGAGGAGTTTGGCGAAGAAGCACCGCTGCTTCCCGCGGGCGGGCGGGCTCTGCAGGAAATGACGCGGATCTCGGCGAGTCCGTATTCTATGTGGCGAGATATCGCGATCAGCAACCAGAAGAATCTGGAAGACGCGCTGTTCAAAGTGGAGCAGCGGCTGGCGCACATCCGGGAAAATCTTTCGACGCGGCAGTTGGCGGAGGAATTTGAGCAGGCGCACGGGTTGAAGAAGAATCATCCGGGGAAGAAAGAGTGATTCACCACGGAGACACAGAGGCACGGAGAAATCGACTGCTGGTTGTTAGTAGAATCAAGTTCCCGCAATGCGTTTCTGACTTTTTCGTTTTCTCCGTGGCTCTGTGACTCTTATGGTGAATTGCATTTAGAATGCGGACGCTATGAATAAGGTTGTGGGCGGTGCGGATGAGGCGATTCGCGATGTGGGGGACGGCTCGGTCATCATGATCGGAGGGTTTGGGCTGTGTGGGATCCCGGAGAATCTGATTCGCGCGCTGGTGCGGAAGGGATCGAAGAATCTAACGACCATCAGCAACAACGTGGGTGTGGATGGGCTGGGCAATGGGCTACTGCTGGCGGCGGGACAGATTGTGCATCACATTGGAACCTACGTGGGCGAGAATAAGCTGCTGGAAGAAATGGTGTTGACGGGGAAGATTCGTCTGGATCTGGTGCCGCAGGGGACTTTTTCCGAGCGGATTCGCGCCGGTGGGGCGGGGATTCCGGCATTTTTTACTCCGACCGGTGTCGGCACGATTGTAGCGGAAGGAAAAGAGACGCGGGAATTCGACGGACGGACTTACGTGATGGAGCACGGGTTGAAGGCGGATTTTGCGTTTGTCAAAGCCTGGAAAGGCGACCGCATGGGGAACCTAGTGTACCGGAAGACCGCACGGAATTTTAATCCCATGATGGCGACGGCGGCGAAGGTAACGATTGCAGAAGTGGAGCACTTGGTGGAGGTGGGGGAATTGGATGGGGACTCTATTCACACGCCTTCGGTGTATGTGAAGCGGATTTTTCAGGGAGAGTTGTATGAGAAGAGGATTGAGAGACGGACGGTGAGGAAGGCAGTAGCGAGTACCTAGTAACGAGTACCGGGAATAATGACAAACACCAAGCCAGGAAAAGACGCTGAGAAGCGCGAGCGGATTGTGAACCGGATTGCGCGCGAGTTGCGGGATGGATTCTACGTGAACCTCGGCATTGGGATGCCGACGCTGATCGCGAATCATGTTCCGCCGGGGATAGAAGTTGTCTTGCAGTCGGAGAATGGGATGCTGGGGATTGGACCGTATCCGGCGGAGGGACAGGAGGACGCCGACCTGATCAATGCGGGCAAGGAGACGGTGAGCGAGATGGCGGGGACGTCTTATTTCTCGAGTGCGGATTCGTTTGCCATGATTCGCGGCGGTCACATTGATTTGAGCGTGCTGGGCGCGATGGAAGTGGATGAGAGTGGAAGCCTGGCGAACTGGATGATCCCAGGGAAAATGGTGAAGGGTATGGGCGGGGCAATGGATCTGGTCGCCGGTGCACGGCGGGTGGTGGTGGCGATGGAGCACACCACTCGCGAAGGTGCGCCCAAGATTTTGAAGAAATGCACCCTGCCGCTGACCGGCGTGAAAGTGGTGGATACGATTGTGACGGAGATGGCGTATATCCGGGTGACGGGGTGGGGATTGGTGTTGGAGGAAGTGGCTCCCGGGCTGACTGCGGAGGATGTGCAGCGGGCGACCGAGGCGAGCTTGGTAGTGAGTGAGGGCTTGAAAGTGATGGAAGGCTGAGTGAGCCCAGGGATTGAAGCACTTCTTTTTTGAGCGCTTACGCGGTTTTTCACAACATCCGAACGGTCCTCCTCTGATCTACTAGATCCGGAACGGCGCAGCGAGCAGGCGAAACGGCAGTGTGATCACGAGGTAGATAATCTCCAGCACCCCGCGGACCGCGACACCTACGATGCGGAAGGGAAGCAGCAGTAGCCAGATGAACGGGTAGGCGATCAGCGCCAGTAAGGCTAGCGGCCAGCAGAGTACGAAGAGGATGCACCACAGGAGGAACGTGAACATGATCGGACACCTCCTTTTTCCTTCCAGTTAATTGTACGGCGGCGGAGTGGGGAAAGTTCCGTATGAGAATTCCTTGCAAGGACAGCAGAGCGGCCTGCGCATAGGGATCCTTCGACTGCGGTTTTGCCTCGCTGTCGCGAAGCGCAATCCTCGCTCAGGATGACATTGGGTTGGAAAACGCTGGACTACTCGTAGCGCAGGGCTTCCGCAGGGAGAGTTCTGCCTGCGGACCATGATGGGTACAGCGTGGCCACAAACGAAATCCCAATGGCTCCGAGAGCAACCAAGATGCCATCCATCAGGCGCGGGGCGAAGGGGACGTAGTTGATGGAGTAGACCTCGGGCGAGAGCGAAATGATGTGGTAACGACCTCCCGCGTAGGAGATCACATAGCCTAGCAGCAGGCCGATGGCGGTGCCGATCACGCCGATCAGCACTCCTTGCGCAATGAAGATATTTCGCACCTGCGATTTGCGTGTGCCCATCGACATGAGCACTGAGATATCTTTGGTTTTTTCCATGACCATCATGATCAGGGAAATCAGAATGTTCAGAGCCGCGACGAAGACGATCAGCCCGGTGGTAATGTAAGTCACCAGGCGCTCCATGTTCAGGGCGTGAAACAGGGCTTTGTTTTGCTCTTTCCAGTTCGTGGTCATGAAGCCCTTGCCGGCCGCGTCTTCCAGTTGGCGGGCAACTACGTCAGCTCTATCGATGTCGTCGACCTTGAACTCGATTACTGAAATCAGATCTCCCAGGCCGAACAGTCGCTGCGCATCGGACAGCCGTGTGAATGCCCACGATGAGTCGTAATCGTAGAAGCCGGAGTTGAAGACTCCAACGACGCGAAAGCGGCTGTATTTTGGCACCATGCCGAAGGGAGTCAATTCACCTTGCGGGCTGGTCACGAGGACGACGGAACCGACCGTTGCGCCCAGGTTGTCAGCCATGTCCTTGCCGAGGATGATTGGAGGCATGGCGGCGACGCGCGCGTGGACTCCGGCGAGGGAATCGGGAGAATCCCCGGTTGCTGGCGCTCCCTGGACCGCCGAGGCGGCTGTCCCCACATGATCTTTTTCTGGCTCGGGAGTGGCTTCTTCGAGGGGGGCGGCTGAACCTTCTTTGATTGTGTTGAGCAGATCGCCAACCTTACGCTCATCGGCTGGAATCATGCCCTTGAGGACGGCGCCGCGGGCACGGGGTCCGCGGGAGATCAGCACTTGCTCGAAAATTGCGGGAGCAGCAGCGATCACATGCGGCTGTTTGGAGAGGCGATCGAGAAGCGGCGGCCAGTCTTTGATTCCATCATCGGCGACGCGCAGCAGGCTCACGTGCGAGGTGGATCCGATCAGTCGCTCCTGCAAGTCCTGGCGAAATCCGTTATTGATCGCTAGCGCGACGATGAGCGAGGCCACACCGGCGGCCACACCGACAATCGAAATGCCTGTGATAATGCCGATGAAGGCTTGGCGTCGTTTGGCGCGCAGGTAGCGGGTCGCGATGAAGAGTTCAAAGCGCATGAGGGTTTTCAGCCGTCAGCTCTCAGCCTTCAGCCAAGTCGGATTATAGCTATCGGCTCCGCGCCATGGGCGTGATTCAGGCAAATAAAAGACGGCGCTTAGGATTGCAAAGGACAACGCTGAGAGATGCAGTCGCTGCGAGGACCGCTATTCACGACCGTATTCTTGGCAGGACTGCGGGTACGGTTGAACGATATTTAATAAATTCTTCGCCGAAGCGTTGCTTGAGTTCTTTATCTTCCATCGCGATCATTGCTGCGCCGGTCGCAATCGCGAATGCGGTCAGCGCCCAGCAGACTGCCAGGCCCGTGCCCAGGCTCCAGGCTAGCATTTCGCAGAGATGGCCCAGGTAGACGGGATGGCGCACGTGGGCCCGGATGCCGGTGGTCACCAGGCGCTGCTGGCTGTGGCCGCGCAAAATCTCGGGCAGGCCTCCGAGTTGTCTCAGGGTGAACTCGCTGTGAGCTAGCTTGTAGAGGATCACGCCCGAGCAGAATAGAGCGGACGCCGGAATCCAGGTCGAGTTGTTCTTGTAGAAGATCAGCCTGCGCCACGGGCCCGTGATTGCGGCCATGATCGCCCACATTGCGATCCAGAGGGGCAGGAGAATCCTGTACGGTGATCGCCGCCGTGAGCGCCAATACTCAGCGCGCGGATGAATCAGCAGCCAGAACATGGGGATGGTGGAGTAGACGGCGCAGGCGATCCACCCGACAGTTCGGAGAAACGTCAGCATCGATCGATTCTAACTGCTGGAAATGTGCGCCAAGCACGTCTTCTCGTTCTATGGCAAATTAGAAGATCAGATTAGAAGATCTATGTCCGCACCTGCCGACTCGAGAGCTGGACGCATCGCCTTCACGCACCCCGATTTCGTGTTGTTCCAGATTGCACGCTTCTTGATCGTTGCTGCGGTTGAGATGCAGGCGGTCGCGGTGGGATGGCAGGTTTACGACATCACCAAGCGCGCGCTGGATCTAGGGTTGGTCGGTCTGGCGCAGTTTCTTCCGGGCATTTTGCTGTTTCTGGCTTCGGGCCACGCCTCCGACCGATTCGACCGGCGCAAAGTGCTGGGTGCTTGCTATGCGGGATATGCGCTGTGCTCCGGCCTTCTGCTGGTTCTCGCGGTGCGGAGCACGCGGGCGGTGCTTCCCATATATGTTGTGCTGATTCTGCTGGGCGTGGTGCGCTCGTTTAATGGAACGGCCAGCCGCTCGATTCTGCCGCAGTTGGTTCCCGATGAGCACTTCGCCAATGCCGTGGCGTGGAACGCAACCACGTTTCAGGCGGCTACAATTCTCGGGCCATCTCTCGGTGGAATTCTCTATGCGGCTTTCCGCGGGCCGTCTGCGGTATACGCGGCTGCCATGCTGACCGCACTGGGAGCGTTAGTCTCCGCTTTTCGCATCAAGACCCGGCCACAAGCGCGACGGCGCGAGCCCATGACGATGAAGACGGTTTTCGCGGGACTGCACTTCATCTGGCGCGAGAAGCTGATTCTGGGAGCGATTTCGCTTGACCTGTTTGCCGTGCTGCTGGGTGGAGCTGTGGCTCTGCTGCCGGTCTATGCCCGGGAGATTCTGCACACGGGGCCATGGGGACTGGGGCTCTTGCGGACGGCTCCGGGAGTAGGCGCGGCCGTGATGGCCGTGGCGCTGGCTCATCGTCCGCTGCGCGGGCGGGCGGGGCCGACATTGCTGTGGTCGGTTGCCGGCTTCGGGATCTGCACGATTCTGTTTGGGGTCTCGACCAGCCTGGTGCTGTCGCTGATTTCGCTGATCTTCCTGGGTGCGGCCGACATGATCAGCGTCATCATTCGGGCGACCCTGGTGCAGTTGCGTACGCCCGATGAGATGCGGGGGCGGGTGATGGCGGTCGATATGGTTTTCATCGGGACGTCGAACGAACTCGGCCAGTTCGAATCCGGACTGACGGCGCAGTGGTTTGGCACGGTTCCCGCAGTTTTGCTGGGAGGAGTGGGAACGCTGGTGGTGATTGCTCTCTGGGCATGGGGCTTTCCCGAGTTGCGGCGCGCGGGCGCTCTGAGCGCCACAAGAACGGAGCGCTTGGAAGAGGCTGCGGAAACGACCGAGGGAATTCCGTAGAACGGTTGACTTGGGTTTCCGTGCGCTAAGCGCCCCGGCTGGGGCAGAAGCTACTTTTGCGGAATCACGGTCTTGGCCGCGCCCATGTTGTCGTAACGATCGTAGACTCGCACGACGACGACATGCTCAGACGAAGCGGCGCGATCCTTGTCCGATTCCGGCGAGACCTTGAAATCATAGTTCTCGGTTTTGGCGTCAGAGAGACGGCCAATAGGCTCTACGTACTTCCACTCGCCCGCGTCAACCGAATATTCCGCGCGCTTGATGGGGGAAAAACCATCGACCGCACGGAACGTCACATGAATTTGCCCAGCCTCGACGGATGCAGCCAGATTTTCGATGCGCGGTGGAGTTGTGTCCACCTCGAAGCGGCGGCTTTCTTTTGACGCCGTCAAGGCTTCGCCGGGAGAGTGCGACGGCGCATCCGTCGCGACCACCTTCACGGTATAGCCGCCATCGGGCAGCAGGCTGGCATCGAACGAATACGCCTTGTCGGTGAGATTGTCTTTGAGCAGCAGCCAGCGGGTCTCGCCGTCGCCGCGGTAGTAGAGGGAGTAGACAAGCTGGTCGTCGTTCTCATCGTGCGCGCTCCACTTCACTCCGATGGAATCGCGATCGTGAGAACTGGGAACCGGGGATTCGAAATGTATTCCTGCAGATCCGGCGAAAGACGATCCGGCGGAATCCGATCCCAGGCTCACGCCAGGAATTTTCGGCTGGGGCTGGTACTTCACACCGACCTGAACAGTGACGTCATCGATTTCGGGAGCGGCGTTCTTGGGCAGGTAGTTCAGCATTACGCTGTCCACGCCGGGCGCCGCGGCTGCAGCGTGCAGCACGGCCTTCCACTGCGCATAGCGCGCGGCTGGAATCCCGGTTTCTGAGGTCTTTGCCAGGTCAAGCTTCTTCCACCCGCTCCAGTTGCGGTCGGGATTATCCACGTTGCCGCTGCGAGCATAGAGATCCACACTGCCCGAACCGCGAAATTCGGCGCGTCCCCAGCGTGAGAAAATCTTAGCGTCAAACACATCGCTCTCGTAGGTACCCTCGGTCTCTGGGCCCGGCCCAAGCACAAATACCTTTCCCAGATTGCTGGTTGCGGCATAGAGGCCACCGCCGGGAGCTTTGGCAAACGCGGTGACTTGCGAAGCTGGCGCTTTCAGAAGATCAGAGAAGTCGTCGAGCCCGCCGATGGCAAAAATATGCCCGCGATTGCCGGTGCCGGCCAGCAGACGTCCCTGCGCATCAAAGGCGAGGGCGTAGACAATGTCCTCGTGGGATGTCCACACTCTTGCGGGGGAACCATCGGGCGCAATGCGGTACACATCCGACCCGCCGCTTGCCCCACCGCCCGGGAATGGAAACGGTCCTGCCATCTGCGGCGCTCCGGGCGCGGGTGTGATGGTGATTCCTGGAGCTTGCGGCGCTGTGCCGCCGGCGGGTGCGTTGGAACCCATGGTCAGAAGAGCAGCGGCCATGCCCGGCCCGCCGCCGCTGCGCTTTTCACCGACTGCCGCTGCGTAGATATTCCCTGACCGATCAAGCGCCAGCGCCGTGATCTCTTTCTTGGGCGCACTGTAGAGGACAAATCCCTCGCCTGCCGGAGAAATGCGATAAATGAGCCCGCTGCCATCGGAGCCAGCAATCAGATTCTCCTGCGCATCGAAAGCGAGCACGCGAATGTGAGTCTCGTCGCTCTTGAAGAAGATAGAGTGCTCGCCTTTGGGAGTGACACGATAAATCTCCCCGTGGTCGCCGGTCGCTACATAGAGGTTGCCGGTTTTGTCCAGCGCCAGGTCCCAGATATATTTTGTACCCGGTTCGAAGTAGAGCGACGAACTCCACGAAGGATCCGCGCTCGGTTTGGCCGCGTCTTTATCTTTGTCTCGGTCTTGGGGCGAGTCCGTTTTTGCCGGCTGCGTCTTGCCGCCCGGCTTGTGTTCGAGCTTGTATACCTTGCCGTCGGGAGCGGTGGCGGCATAGATTGCGCCGCCCGCGCCGGTCTGCAGTGCCTGCACCTGGAGCTCTTTGGGCTCAAAAATGATGGCCGCCTTGCCGTCCGGCGTGATGCGGTACACGCGGGCGGGCGCGCCCGCGGCTACATATACGTTGCCAGCATCATCGGTCGCAATCGCCCAGATATAGGTGGAAGGCGTGGCGTACAGGCTCTTGAATGTTGGCGCCAGTTCCAGGCCGCCGGTGCTGCGAATGGCTACACCCGTGGCCGTGCCCTTGATTAGTTCGTCAAATTTGGACTGCTCCCAGGTGCGCGTGCCCTCGGCGAACGCGGCCGAAACCAGCCCAGCGCCGCTCAAGTTTGTTAGGAGGAAACCGGCAACAAGGAAGAAGGAAAGCTTTCGCGCACTCTGCAATTTCGTACCTCGAAGCGTCGTTGTAGGAGAATATTCAGGTTATCATGGCTGCCCGATGCGGAGCTGAGGTCACGGGCGCGGACGAAGGCTGATTCTCCGTGTTATCGTAGGATTTCATGCATTCCTCGCGTCAGGACCTGCTGCGCTTACTCGCCTACAAGTCTTTCCGGCTGGGCGAGTTCAAGCTTTCTTCGGGTGGCACCAGTGACTACTACATCGACTGCCGCACCACGACACTTGACGCCAAGGGCGCGCGCCTGACCGGCGAGGTATTTTTCGACGAAATCCGGGAACGGGGATGGAAGCCGCAAGCCATCGGTGGGCTGACCATGGGTGCCGATCCCATCGTGGTGGCGGTCTCGGTGGTGAGTGGGGAGTTGAACGGTTTCCTGGTGCGCAAGGCGGAAAAGCAGCACGGGACAGGACAGCGCATCGAAGGTTTTCGCGAGAAAGGTGCGCGCGTGGTGATTGTGGACGATGTTTGCACCACCGGAGCCTCCACCGTGCAAGCAATCGAGGCGGCGCGAGAATTTGGATTCCAGGTGGTTGGAGCGATGTGCCTGGTAGAGCGCGAGGAGGCTAAGGGAAGGCCCAGTGTGGAGAAAGCCGCCGCTCCAGCGCCATTCGTTTCCATCTTCACCGCCGCGGACGTGCGTGCGGAGCACGTTCTACAGACGGACGACACCGAGCCCATGATTTTTGCGGTCGCCGCCACGTGTGAAGTCTGTGGGCGGCCGGCAGTGACGAATGTTCCGGGAAACCGCTGCGCCGCGCATCGAAGCTGATCGAATTGGTTGACAACCTCATGATTCAAACTCTCGAATGGACTGACAACGGAGTCCGCTTCATCGACCAGACGAAGCTGCCCACGGAAGAAATCTACGTCGTCTGCAAAACCCACGAGCAGGTGGCCGACGCTATCCGGACCATGGTGGTGCGCGGAGCCCCCGCCATTGGCGTAGCCGCCGCTATGGGAATTGCGCTCGGCGTGAAGAACTCCAAGGCGGAGACGGTCGGCGAACTTAAGCGGGAACTCGATCAGATCTGCGATGTGATCGGCAAGACCCGGCCCACAGCCGTTAATCTTTTCTGGGCGATCCGCCGCATGCAGAAGAAGTTCGAGCGTGTGCGTATTCGTCCCATCGCGCAGATTAAGCAGGACCTCATCGAAGAATCGCAACGCATGCACGCCGAGGATATCGCCGCCAACCAAGCCATGGGACGCTACGGCGCCACGCTGATGCCGGACGAAGGCGGAGTGCTTACGCACTGTAATGCCGGTGCGCTGGCCACGGCAGGCTACGGTACCGCGCTGGGCGTGATCCGCGCGGCAGTGGAGCAGGGCAAGAAGATCCACGTCTACGCTGACGAGACCCGGCCGTTCCTGCAAGGCTCGCGGCTTACCGCCTGGGAACTTATGAAAGACGGCATTCCTACGACAGTCATCTCCGACAACATGGCTGGCGCGATGATGAAGCAGGACAAGATTGACGCGATCGTGGTGGGCGCCGACCGCATCGCCGCTAACGGCGACGTGGCCAATAAAATTGGGACATACTCCGTTGCAGTCTTGGCCAGAGAGCACAGCATCCCCTTCTATGTGGCTGCGCCTATCTCAACCATCGACTTCGCCTGCCCCGACGGCAGCAAGATCCCTATCGAGCAGCGTAATCCGAAGGAAGTCACACACATCGCCGGGAAACAAATGGTCCCCGATGGCGTGTCCGTCGAGAATCCCGCATTCGATGTGACGCCGGCGAAATATGTGACCGCGATCATCACCGAACGTGGTGTCGCTCGCGCGCCCTACGAAGAGTCCCTGCACAAGTTGGCAAGCGCAGAAGCCAGGGTCGAAGTCTAGGGATCGCCTAAGGATTCAAGAGGCAGATTCCCTCCGGTTTCGCTCTGGACGCCCTCACCGGTTAAAGCCGGTTCGAATGACAGGTTGTCCCGGTCTCGGGATTATGCTGCCGGGCGTGATGCAGGTCACATCGCTGGAACTAAGTCCTGTGTACAGTTTTTAGAAGGTGCCTTTTCAGACGTCGCGAGAGGATGGGGGCCGGTTGGTTCGCGTGTTCCGTATAGTTCGAACGTGCCATGTGGAACGAGGCCCTAGTGTGAGAAGATGCCCCTTCTACCGTTCCTGAAGCCGGCGGGCTACGGCGGGACGGGATTGGACCCAAGCGGGGGCTGATTGCATCTAACGGAACAAGAAGCGTTACTCCGGGTTATAGGATTAAAGAAGGTCTTCCGGTCCGGCGAATCGGATCTGGTGCTCTTTGACAATTTGTCGTTTGAGGTGAAGCGAGGCGAGATGCTCGCCATTGTCGGGGAGTCGGGAGCGGGGAAGAGTACCTTGTTGCACATCCTGAGCGCTCTTGATCATGCTTCGGCGGGTGACGTATACTGCGCGCAATTGCAACTGAATGCGTTGTCGGCGGACGAAG
>Ga0302320_10025001_pt1 | contig 11628 bp, 7 predicted proteins | sample Bog_T0_3_FD_202130 | JGI IMG/M metagenome (GOLD analysis project Ga0302320, IMG submission 202130) | Peat permafrost microbial communities from Stordalen Mire near Abisko, Sweden - Bog_T0_3 | ecosystem: Environmental > Terrestrial > Soil > Wetlands > Peat | place: Sweden: Abisko, Stordalen Mire... | reverse complement strand
AGAAAAACCCCTCGCTACTTTTTTGCGGCCATCTCGCCGCGCACACGGGCCATGATGGCCAAGTAGGCGGCCGCGGTCTCGGTGATCTTCTCCGGATGGCCGGCATCGACCGCGGCAAGATTCACCAGGTCGCTGCCCACGCCCAAAGCGCGCGCACCGGCACGCAGGAAGTCCTCGGCCGTCGCTACCGTGACTCCGCCCGTGGGAATGAGCTTGATGTGCGGGAATGGCGCCAGCAGAGCCTTCAAATAACTCGCTCCCCCCATTGCCGAGCAGGGGAAGATCTTCACGTAGTCGGCGCCAGTGCGCCACGCGGTGATCACTTCCGTGGGGGTCATCGAGCCGGGAATGGAGAGCTTGCCCATCGCCTTGGTCTTCTCCACCACATCGGCGTGAAAGCTGGGGCTGACTACGAACTCGGCGCCCGCGTCGATGGTTGCCGCAGCTTCCGCCGCAGTGGTTACGGTGCCGGAACCAAGCAGCAGCTTCGATCCGTACTTCTTGCTGAGTTCCTTGATGAGATCGACAGCGCCGGGAACGGTCATGGTGACTTCGACGACGGTGACTCCGCCGGCCATCATGGCCTCAACGATGGTGTGCGCCTGGGCGGTGTTGCGCGCACGCAATACGGGAATCAAACCGACGCGCTCCAGGGTTTGCTGGGTGGTTTCCTGCAGGTTTTCTGACATGGTTTCCTCGGTTCTTCTTTAGAGCGTTTTCATTTCAAGCGTGAACAATACCTTCCGTGGCCCATCCTTAAATCGTTCTTTGATTCAAGGGTGGGACACCACGAATCTCAATCTCGACGGTAAAGAGTTAAAACGAAAATCTTCGAGTACGGTAGCCGCATGAGTTCGTGCTCTCCCTGGTCTCAAAATCGAGACCAGGGGCGCCCGGGTTTGTGCGCAAAATTACGCAATCATGCAGTCACGGCGCTAGCGAGCGATGCGGGCTGACCCGCCGGTCATGGTGCGTTCGACTTCGGCCAGCGAGGCCGTGCTGGTGTCGCCGGGAGTGGTCATTGCCAGAGCGCCGTGGGCCACGCCGCAGCGCAGTGCCCAGTCGATCGGCTTGCCCGCCAACAGACCGTAGATCAGGCCGGAGGCGAAACTGTCTCCGCCGCCTACACGGTCGTAGATGTCGATATCGCGCTGCGGGACGTGAACGATCTTGTCTTCGTAGAGCGCGATGGCTCCCCAGGCATTGCGGCTGGCCGTCTGCGCGGTGCGCAGGGTGCTGGCAATGAGCTTGAGGTTGGGGTAAGTCGCGGCCACTTCGCGCAGCATTTCTTCATAGCTGGCGATGGGCAACTCGTCGAAGTTCTCGCTGACGCCCTTGAGCTTGACCCCCAGCATGGCGGAGAAATCCTCTTCGTTGCCGAGCAGCAGGTCGACTTTGCGTACCAGTTCGCGATTCACTTCCTGGGCCTTGGCCTTGCCGCCGATACTCTTCCAGAGGGAGTCGCGGAAGTTGAGATCGAATGAAACCGGGGTGCCATATTTGCGCGCTGCTTCCATGGCCTCCACCGCTACTTCGGCAGTGGACGCGGAAAGCGCCGCGAAGATGCCGCCGGTATGGAACCAGCGCGCGCCATTGGGCGCGGAAAAGATCGACTCCCAGTCGAAGTCGCCGGACTTGACCTGACTGATGGCAGTGTTGCCGCGGTCGGAGCATCCAGCGGCGGCGCGCAGGCCGAAGCCACGCTCGGTGAAATTGAGTCCGTTGCGCACGCTGCGGCCAACGCCGTCAAAGGGCGTCCAGCGGAGCAGGGAAGTATCGACTCCTCCTTGCAGCATGAGGTCCTCGACCAGTCGGCCGACGGGGTTTTCGGCCAAGGCTGTGGCAATTGCGGTACGCAGGTTGAAACAGCGGCGCAAACCACGCGCGACGTTGTACTCCCCTCCGCCTTCCCAAACCTGGAATTGGCGGGTGGTGTGAACGCGGTTGTCGCCGGGATCGAGCCGGAGCATCACTTCGCCGAGACTGAGGCAGTCCCAGCGGCGGGAGGAATCAGGAACGTTAATCATTTTCATCATGGCTGGTCTGGGCTTTCGTTTCCCTATCACTTTAGCGCATTTGCCTAAAGATCGTCAGGGTGGTGGTCTGACCTTTAAGCGGGTCGAAGATCGGAATGTCCCGGTACCGGCAGTCCGCTCGAAGAGCGAAAAGCTATGTATCGGCAGAGAGAAAGTGGCGAACTGCCACCCTTCTATATATAGTTCGTGTTCCGAATTATTTCAAGCGCGGGGCAAAGACAGGAAGCGGCGCCTGGAAAACAAGGATTGGTGAACCAACGCTTCTCCCCCGTCTCAGCACCCCGTAGGTCTCTGACCACGTAATTCTGTACCTCTGGTTCGTGCCCTCCCAGGTCTCAAAATCGAGACCTGGGGCACCCATCGTTGGTACAACTTCGGGCGGTCAGAGACTAGCGAGGATCTTGACCGCATCGTTTGAAAGCATGATCCACGCAGACTAGGGAAAACTTAAATACCTAAGGCCAAGCCACGAGTGCTTGACCTTTTAGCTTGTGCTTTCCCCGGTCCCCAAATGCGAGGGACCGGGGGCACCCAGGCATTACGGGCGACACTTCCAAACCATTTGGCTGCGACACTAGCCGCTTCTGTCCTCAGTGCATGATGACTGGGGCGCGGTGCTTGCATCCGCAGGAGCGGCGGAGAACGATCTCTACGGGCAACACAATGCGGTTTCCGGTTTGTGGGGTCTCGCTGCGCTCCAGGCGCTCAAACAGTTGGCTGGCGGCTACGCGCCCCATCTCTTGTGCAGGTTGACGCACCACGGTCAACGGCGGAGAAGTGAGATCCGCCAGTTCGAAGTCATCGAAGCCAGCCAGTGCGACCTCGGAGGGAATCTTTACCCCAAGCTGTTGCAGCGCTGCAAACACGTAACGAGTGGCCAAAGTGTTGGAAGTGAAATAAGCCGTGGGAGGCTTCTTGGACTGGAGCCGGCTCTGAACCGCCTCCAGCGTGGATTCCTGCGTCTCACATCCGAAAAATGCGTCGCATTTCAGGCCCGCTTCGAGCATGGCCTTGCGATAGCCCTGAAAGCGCGCGTTGATGGTGAACAAAGTGCGGCTCAGGCCCATGAAGACGATCCGGGTATGGCCGTGCTCGATCAGATGCTGCACCATGCGCTTGGACCCTGACTGGTTCTGCACCATCACGGTATCGAACGCCGGATCGGCAAGGGGGCGGTCAAAAGCAACGAGGGGCGTTTTACCCAGCATGGCCCGGGTCAAAAGGGAGTGCCCGCGATTGGCAGGGATGACCACCAGTCCCTCGACGTGGCGCTGCAGCATCTGCGAAGCTTCGGCGTGCTCGGTCTCGGGATCTTCGTTCGACGTAGTCAGAATGACCGAGTAGCCATGCTGTTTGGCCACGGTTGAGACGGCGTGAGCGCACATGGCAAAGAAGGGATCGTAAAGATAAGGAATAATCAGGCCAATGGAGCGGGTGCGCTGCCCGCGGAGGGCACGGGCCATCTCGTTGGGGCGGTAGCTGAGTTGCTCAATGGCGGCCTCGACACGGCGCGCCGCGTCTTCCGAGACCTTGGCGCTGCCGTTGAGCACGCGAGAGACAGTCATCGTGCCCACGCCTGCCAGACGGGCCACGTCGTTCATGGTTGGTTTCCGTTGCACCTGTGGCCTCATTGCCTGAGCGAGTTACCTTCTCATCAAGCGTAACCCCTATGGTAAAGCCTCCGCGAACGGTCTGAACAGCAGGAAAATCGATTCAGTGCCCTGCTCCTGCGAAGATTGGTCTGCCGGGACACCCGGAAGGATGATCGCTTGTTGCGAGTGATATCCTTATCATCGATTTTTGATGTACCCCGCGCAGGTCACGAAGAGGGCAGCGGGGAAGTATCCGGAGGATTTGGAATGCGAAACAAGATCGTCTTGGGAATGGTCTTTTGCGGGTTGGTCGGAGGATTTTTACACCTGAGCACCACGATTGCCGGAGCGCAATCTGCGCCGGCGCCCAGTCTCAGCGCAAATCTGGTTCAGCAACTGGACCGCGGATGGCTGTTCCGCCAGGGGGCGACCAACCCGGCGCAGACAGAAGACCAGGGCTGGATGGCGGCTACCGTGCCGGGCGATGTCCATCTGGATTTGCTGGCCAACAAGAAGATTCCCGACCCGTTCGTCCGCGACAACGAAGCCAAGCTGCAGTGGATCGAGAAGGAAAGCTGGGAGTACCGGTTGGACTTCGATGTGACTCCGGCATTGATGGAGCGCAATAACATCGATCTGGTCTTCGATGGGCTGGATGCGGCCGCGCAGGTCTTTCTCAACGGCGATCTGGTTCTCACCGCCGACAACATGTTCCGCGTGTGGCGAGTGCCGGTGAAGGCGCAACTGCATCCCGGCAAGAACCATCTTTGGATTGCCTTCCCCTCGCCGATCAAGGCTGCGGCTGTGGTTGCTGCGGGAGATCCGTGGCGGGCAAAGACCAAGACCGACGAGAAGACCTATATCCGCAAAGCTGCCTATGAGTACGGCTGGGATTGGGGGCCGAGGTTTGTCACCAGCGGAATCTGGAGACCGGTTCACCTGGAGGGATGGAACAAGGTGCGCATTGCCGATTTTGCCATCCGCCAACGGGATGTGAGCAAAGACGTTGCCCATCTGGATGCAGAGGTGGAGATCGAGGCTGCGAATGCGGGCGATGCCAGGGTGTCGGTTCGCTACGCGGACAACGGAAAGCCTGTCACGTTGACCACTTCGCTCAGCGTTCATGCCGGTCGCAACGTGGTTACCCTTCCCATCGAAATCAAGAAGCCGAAACTGTGGTTTCCGGCTGGCTATGGCGAGCAGCCACTCTACGAATTCACGGCGCAGGTGGGCGCTGGCGGGCAAAGCAGCGAATCCCGCGTAGCCAGGGCGGGTTTGCGTTCCATCGTGCTGCACCGCGAACTGGACAAGTGGGGACGGTCGTTTGAGCTGGTTGTGAATGGCATTCCGATCTTTGCCAAGGGTGCGGACGTGATTCCCTTCGACAGCTTTCCCAATCGCGTGACCACGGCCAACTATCGCAGCGTTTTGCAATCGGCGCGCGACGCCAATATGAATATGATTCGCCATTGGGGCGGCGGCTACTACGAGACCGAGGAGTTCTATTCCATCTGTGACGAACTGGGCATCATGGTGTGGCAAGACTTCATGTTTGGCAACGACTGGCAGCCTGGGACCTATGCCTTCAAACAGAACATCGAAGCCGAGGCCGAAGATCAGGTAAGGCGGTTGCGGAATCATCCCTCGATTGTGGTTTGGTGCGGCAATAACGAGACTGAGGCCGCGATGAATTGGGGCGTGCGCACCACCGCTCCTGCCGACGTTAAATATCAAATGTGGCAGGATTACCTGACGGAGTTCAGCGGCATCCTGCCTCGCGTGGTGGCGCGTCTGGAGCCGGAGATTCCTTACTGGCCCAGTTCACCCAGCGCCGACTACGAGCCCATCAGCGAGCACTATCACACGGGCGACGCGCACGTTTGGGATGTGTGGCACGGGCGGGTTCCGTTTTCCACGTATGAGACGCATCACGACCGTTTCGTGACCGAGTATGGCTTCCAATCCTTCCCGGAGATGCGCACGGTGGAGGCCTTCACGCAGCCCGAGGACCGCGCCAATATCTTCACGCCGGTCATGCTCGCGCACCAGAAGAACAACGAAGGCAACTCCATCATTCACGACTATCTGCTGAAGGACTATGCGGAGCCGAAGGACTTTGCCAGTTTCCTCTATGTCAGTCAGGTGTTGCAGGCCGAAGGAATCAAGATTGGCGCAGAGCACTTCCGCCGCCAACGTCCGGAGACGATGGGCTCCATCTTCTGGCAGTTGAATGATTGCTGGCCGGTGGCTTCGTGGTCGTCGATTGATTACTACGGCCGCTGGAAGGCGTTGCAATACTATGCGCGGCGGTTCTATGCGCCCGTGCTGGTGTCGCCGCATGTGGAGAATGGTTCCCTGAAGGTGTATGTGGTCAGCGATAGGACCGAGCCAGCGGGAGCCTGGCTTCGGGTTCGGCTGATGGATTTCGATGGCAAGGTGCTGCTGGAAGACAAACACGCGATCCAGATCTCCGCGTTGACCAGTCAGGTCTATCTGGACTGGCCATTGAAGAAGCTTGCGGAGGCAGGTGCGGCGGATACTTCGCGGGTTTTTGTCGTTGCAGAATTGATGGACCACGACGCGGTTCCTTATTCGCGCAATCTGACTTATCTTGCACCGACCAAAGAGATTCGCCTCAAGCCCGCGGCTCTCAAGGTGGAGTCGACTGGGGGGGACGGCAAGTACAAGATTCGTGTCAGTTCGCCGGTGCTGGCGCGTAGCGTTTATCTCTCGTTCGGCAATCTCGATGTCAAGGTCTCCGATAACTACTTCGACATTCTGCCGGGAGAGACGGTGGAAGTCGGCGTGAAGTCTTCCGCTTCGCTCGACGTGCTCAAGGCGCAGCTGAAAGTGGTTTCGCTCACCGATGCGTTTGCGCAAGGGGGCGGATCGCCGGCCAGCGTTTCGGCGGCGCGATAGACGTTTCAGGATCCTGACCGACAACGTGGGCGCCTGAGCGCTTTGTCTCGGCTGGGCCATTGAAAGTCTGATTCCTTTGCCACCTTTACCGCAAATAACGCGGTAGAGGTGGGGTGAGGGACGCTTGTGCTTACAGGTCGGTTCACACGGAACGGCATGGGTGGGACTACCCTGGAAGAGCCGGACGCGCGGGAGCAGAAGAGACCATTCTTCCAAGTTGGCGAGTTGGCCCGCTAGGCGGATCGCGGGTTGGCAGGTTGGCTTTTTTTGTGAATGAACGATGGGATCGGGGCGGGCAGCGCCGGTGGAGGCCCATGATGGAGCGTGGGATTTGCCCAAATTCATCAAACGTTTGCATTCTATTTGCCTCGCTGAATTAATCTGTTAACGACCCGTGTGGCCTGTTTACCTGCACCTCAATTGGCCGCTGGGCGAGGACAGACCGGTTGAGCCAAACAGTATTTGTTCTGGAAGATGACACCGATATCGCGCGGCTTGTGCAGCATCACCTGGAAGCTTCGGGCTTCGCCGCACGCCTGTTTACGACTCCTACCAACCTGATTTCCGACGCCGAGCGCCAGCCGCCGGTGCTGTTCCTTTTGGACATCATGGTGCCGGGGGGCGATGGACTGGATGTTTGCCGCAGACTGAGGTCGAACGCGGCGCTTTCCACCATCCCGATTATCTTCCTGACCGCTCGTGCGGGTGAAAACGACCGCGTGCTCGGCCTCGAACTGGGCGCTGACGACTACATCACCAAGCCCTTTGCCACGCGGGAACTGGTGGCGCGCGTCAAAGCTGTGCTGCGCCGCTTCGAACGGCCCTCGACGCCTTCGGTCATCAGCTTTGAAGAAGTCATCATCGACGCCAATGCCATGCAGCTGAAGGTACGCGGCGAATTGACAACGACCACGGCCACCGAATTCCGCCTGCTCGACTACCTGGCGCGGCATCCGGGCCGGGTCTTCAGCCGGGACCACCTGCTGGATTCCGTCTGGGGCGACGCGCGCTTTGTCACTCCACGGTCCGTGGATGTGTATGTGCGCCGTATTCGCGAGAAGATCGAAGTGGATCCCGAAAACCCGCGCTATCTGAAGACCGTGCGCGGTGCAGGATATCGGTTCGAACTTCCCAAAGGCGAATAAGCATTGGCCCGTAAAGCACTCACGCGCAAGGTCTTCTCCAAGCTGCTGGGACTGTTTGCCCTGCTGCTGATCTTCCATACGGTGGTCATGGAGCTGGTCTTCAGCCGCATGGTGGAGCACCTGCCCGACGCGCCCCTCCCCATTCTGGGACGGGAGGCGCTCTGGTCAGGGCTGATCGCCCTTTGCGCTGCGATTCCTGCGGCCGCCTGGGTGGCCGGTGGAGTCACGGCGCGGCTGCGACGCGTGGTGGTCTTTGCCCGGCTGATTGCTGACGGCGATCTGAGCGCTCGCTTGAAAGAATCGGGCAGCGACGAACTGGCGGCCATGGAAGCCGCCCTCAACCAGACCGCAGAGCGGCTCGACCAAAGCTTTACGGAGATTGAGAGCCGCCGCCAGGAATTGGCTGCCATGCTCGACTCCATGCAGGAGGCGGTGGTCGCCATTACCGAAACCGGTTTGGTGCGCTGGTCCAACCCGGTCATGCAGCGCATTGCCGGACTGCAGATTCGTACCGGCCGCCCCTTGATTCACTCGGTGCGCGACCCGGAGCTGCTGGCCTGCGTGCGCGGGGCGCTGGAGCAGCGGGAACTCCGCGTAGGGCGGGCCAGTTCCCTGGCGCCGGGGCGGATCTTTGACATCAGCGCCGTGCCCCTGCCTTCCGGCGGAGCGCTTGCCGTTCTGCACGATGTAACCCGCATCGAAGCTGCCGAAAAATCCCGCCGCGACTTTATCGCCAACGTCAGCCATGAATTGCGCACGCCACTGACCTCGATCCAGGGCTATGTAGAAACTCTGCTGGAAGAGCCGCCCCCGAGTAGCGAAATTTCCCGAGAGTTTCTGGGCATCACTCTCAAGAATGCGACCCGGATGAACCGGCTCACCGAGGACCTTCTGGCGCTGGCAACCGTGGAAAGTCCGGACTATGCGCTCACCAGCCAGCCGGTAAAGGCCAGTTCGCTGGTGCAGGATGCAATCGATTCTCTGGGCGGGCTGGTGGTGGATTCCGAGGTTGAGTTGGAGTCTGCCGGCGCGCCCGACGATCTGGTGCGGGCCGACCCGGATGCGATGAACCAGGTCTTTGGCAACCTGATCGAAAACGCCTTCAAGTATGCCCGGGAGAGCAAACGGATTCGGGTGGGCGCGCGTTTGCTGGAGACGGAAGTGGAATTCTGCGTCCAGGATTTTGGCCCAGGAATCGCTTCCGAGCACCTGGGCCGCATCTTCGAGCGCTTTTATCGCGTCGACAAGGCGCGCTCGCGCGAGTCCGGGGGGACCGGGTTAGGACTGGCGATTGTGAAGCATATCGTGCAAGCGCACGGCGGGCGTGTCTGGGTAGAGAGCGAATTGGGCTCGGGGGCGCGCTTTCATTTCACGCTGCCGCTGATTGAAGTCAGATAATGGCCTGGCGGCGTGGCTGTGAGGCCAAAATCGGCCTCCCAAACCCCATTGCGGCCTCTCGGCCCCCGGGGTCCAGATATCCGGATCGATGCGGAGGGGAGCATCCTCTTGGGTTCAGCGGCGAAGTAAGCGTTTGGATCCCGTCCTCTCGAATGGCCGAATTTCGACTTCGCCACCAGAGTTCGCGGGCGGGGTATTCCTGGCACACCCGTTGCCGGGGGTGCTAGGCTATTGGATAACTTCCCATTGTGCCGTCGGAGGAAAGAAAAGTGAAGACCGCCTCGATAGCGTCCTGTTTGCTTTTTCTGCTCGTTTCTTCGCTACCTGGCATTGGGCAAAGCCCGGCTGCGCGAAAGGCCGCTCGGCAGGCTGCGCTGTACGAACAATACGCCAAGCCAATCGAGTGGATTGAAAACTCAAGGCATTTATTCAAGGATTCGGAAACAAGCACGATTTTCACGCTCAAGACCTCTTGGATTCCCGGAGCAGATCACAAGGGGATGTTTAGGTACATCATGAGCGCTTTTCCAAAGGGAGCAACAACGATAGCCGATGCGCCGAAAAGTCCAGAACTCGACAGCCCTAAAAAAGTTGAAGATTTTATGAAGCGCGTTAATTTGTGCACGATCAATCTTGTTCTTCACGATACAGATGGTTTTTTGCTGCGTAAGATACCCGTTGAGTTTTCTTATCGGGTTGGCGAGGACGCACATATAAGCTCGCTCGCCGCAAATGACTCGGTAGAGATGGATCTTGATGAATATAAAAAGTTTGTAGGTGATTCTCCGATGTCCGAGAGTTGGTCCGTTACTTGGGCCTGTTTTGATGCTCCCTAGTACTACAGTTGTACTTGCTTCGGATGGTTTGAATCCGGGCCTAAGCAGGCTGCGTAAAAAGGCTGTATTTCGCCAAGAATCCTGAAATACGTCCCTCGGTGGCTAAAGCCAACGCTGATTTGATTGACCTTATCGGCACGGCTAAAGCCATGCCTCTTCAAAACTAATGGCAAAGTAGAGTTTTTCCGCAGCCTGGTAAGGACGCTGCTCCTTCCGAAACAACTATCTGCAACTGTCGTACAGGTACCGTGACCGTGTGAAGTGGTGGTCATCCCAGGTCTCAAAATCGAGACCTGGGGCACCCATAGTTCGAAGTCAAATTACAGAATCACACGGTCACGGTACTAGAGCAAAACCAAAGTTGCTGTGTCCTGTTCAGTCCAGTGCAGGGTCCCGCTCGCTGGGGCTCGCGTCAAGTCGAGGGTATGGGTTCTGAGACACACCATTCCTGGAACCGCTTCAACGGACCGCGAGCGAACGACTTGCTGGTCCGAGAATGGCATTTGTCTCGTTCCGGCCAGCAGTTCTCTACCCTCAAAATGCCACAGGAATGCATTCGCCGCCTGTGTCAATCCTGCGCTCCCCGCCGCATTTATTCGGCTATCCCGCTGGTGGAACAGCGCTAGAGGCTCTTCACTTCTTCCCGCATCGGAATCGCCACCTGTTCGACAATCTCCAGCCCGAAGCCGTCCAGGGCGGGGATGTGCATCGGCGTGTTCGATAGGAGACGAATGCGCTGAATGCCCAAGTCGGACAGGATCTGGCCTCCCAGGCCAATCGCGCGCAATATCCGCCCAGTGCGGGCCTGCGAGCCTTCCCGAGAACGCAACTCATCGTGCAGCATGATCCGCGGGCAGGCGGAGGTATGCCCAGAGGGAAGCGCCGCCGCGCTCTGAGGATCGAATCCACTGGCGAACTCTGATCCATGATCGATCTCGAAGCCGCTCGACGTGTTGTGCAGGTAAAGAATGGCCCCGCAACCCTCTGCGGCGATCATCTTCATCGATTGGTCGAGGGTTTCACGGCAGTGGCAATCGGCGCCAAAGACGTCGCCCGCAGTGCAGCGGGTATGGACGCGTACCAACACGGCGCGTTCGCATGGGGGCCGCGCATCGGCAGGGAGCAGATCGGAGAATACACCGGGAATCTCCTGCCCTTGTGCACGGGAGCAGGTTCCGCCCGCCGGTCCGCCATGCAGGGCGGGACAGTCGGCGCACAGGTCTCCACGCACCAGGGCGATGTGGCTCTCGCCGCCGTTGACCTCGCTCGCATAGGCGATCATGCGGAACTCGCCGTAACGGGTCTGGATGCGGGTCTCTCCGGCGCGCACGATGTAGCGCTCGTTGCGCAGCCGATAGCGAATCAGCTCCGCCACCGTCAGAATCAGCAATCCATGTTCGCGGCAGAAGGGAATCAGGTCGGGGATGCGGGCCATCTCGCCGTCGTCGCGCATGATCTCGCAGATAACGCCAGAGGGATGCAGGCCCGCAAGTCTGGCCAGATCGACGGAGGCTTCTGTTTGCCCGGCGCGCACCAATACGCCGCCTTTGCGGGCCCGCAGCGGGAAGATGTGACCGGGACGGGCCAGATCAGCAGGCGTGGCCCCAGGGGCGATGGCGGTGCGGATGGTGTGGGAACGGTCGGCGGCGGAGATTCCCGTCGTCACGCCCTCCCGCGCTTCGATGGTCTCGGTAAATGCGGT
>Ga0302320_10025000_pt1 | contig 11629 bp, 11 predicted proteins | sample Bog_T0_3_FD_202130 | JGI IMG/M metagenome (GOLD analysis project Ga0302320, IMG submission 202130) | Peat permafrost microbial communities from Stordalen Mire near Abisko, Sweden - Bog_T0_3 | ecosystem: Environmental > Terrestrial > Soil > Wetlands > Peat | place: Sweden: Abisko, Stordalen Mire... | reverse complement strand
CGATGAAAATGAATTGAAGCGCCGCATGAAGGCCCAGATGGACGAAGCCATCAAAACCGATCGCATGAAACCCAGCGAAGCCATGCGCCTGCTGGATGATTACGAGCGCGGGTTGAAGGGGTACACCTACCTTTCGTTTTGATAGTGAATGAAATCCGTCGCCATCGTCGGTGCGGGCGTCACGGGCCTCGCGGCCGCCTTTTATCTTAAACGGGCCGGCGTGCCGGTCACCGTTTATGAAGCCGGCGCGCGGGCGGGCGGCGTGGTGCAATCGCTCCGCCGGGATGGCTTTCTCGCCGAGTTCGGACCCAATACCATCCTGGAAACCTCCCCCAAGATCGCGCAGTTAATCCGCGACGCCGGCCTCGAAACACGCAAGCTGGCCACTCACCCTGCGGCCGAAGCGCGCTTCGTGGTGCGATATCGTCGCCCCATCGAAATGCCTTCATCGCCAGCCGGTTTCCTCACTACCAAATTATTCACCCTCGGCGCCAAACTCGCCGTCTTGCGCGAGCCGTTCATTTCTCCGCGCCGCGATGGCGTGGAGGAAAGCATCGGCCAGTTCGTCGTGCGCCGGTTCAACCAGGAATTTCTCGATCACGCCATTGACGCGCTCGTGGCCGGAATCTACGCCGGTGATCCCCACCAGCTGTCGCTGCCCCATGCCTTCCCCAAGCTCAAGGCCCTCGAGGATAAATATGGTTCGATGATCAAGGGCCAGATTCTCGGCGCCCGCGACCGGAAAAAATCCGGGGAGGTAGCCAAGGACCGTGCGCCGAAGTTTTCTTTTGATGAGGGGTTGCAGGTGTTGCCAGACACGCTGGCGGCGGCCCTCGGCGTCGCTTTGAAATTCAATGCGCCAGTGACCCGACTCACCCAAACCACCACCGGCTGGCGCGTCGCCACCCCGGAAGGCGAAACGGAGTTCGGCGCCGTCATCTACTGCGGCACGGCGCACCGGCTCGCGGAATTGCCCGTTGCGGCCCAAAAAATTCCGTCGCTCGCCCCCTTGGCGGAAATCAGTTATCCACCGGTGGCCAGCGTCGTGCTGGGCTTTCGCCGCGAGGACGTGGCTCATGCCTGCCAGGGATTCGGCATGTTGATACCAAGAATTGAGGGCTTCAAGATCCTCGGCACGATTTTTTCCTCCGCGCTGTTTCCCAACCGCGCGCCCACCGGTCATCTGACGCTGACCAGCTATCTCGGTGGCGCCCGCTACCCGGACCTCGCCCAACTGCCGCCGGAATCCTTGGTCGAAACCACGCTCGCCGATTTGCGCGTGCTCCTGGGTGTCCACGGCAAACCGGTGTTCACCCAAACCGCCGTCTATCCCCGCGCCATCCCCCAATACAACGTGGGCTACGGCAAATACCGGCAGCTGTTGAACGACCTCGAAGCCGCCGCCTCCGGCCTTTTTTTCGCCGGACACTATCGCGACGGCGTCTCGCTCGGCGATTCCATTGTCTCCGGCGTCAACATCGCCGGACGCGTCGGGCAAATTTGTTGAATCCGCAAACCGGAACCATTGCTTTACCATGAAAAAAACCAAATATGCGCTGCTCTTGCTGTTCAGCCTGTTGTCCGCCACGCACCCCCTCCGGGCGCAAGAGGATACCAACCAAAGTCCCGACGAAGTCCTCCAGCTCGTCCGAAATTTGAAATACCAGCAGGGCGATATTGACTTGCACGGCGGCCTGGCCAGGTTGACGGTGCCCGCGGAATTCAATTATCTCGGCCCGGACGACGCCGAAACCGTGCTGGTAAAGTTGTGGGGAAATCCGCCGTCCGAAACCAAACCGCTCGGCCTGCTCCTGCCGGCCGGGATGACCCCATTAAACACCAATTGCTGGGTGGTGACGATTGATTACACCGAGGATGGCTACGTCAAGGATGGCGATGCTAGCAAGATCAATTACGACGATCTGCTCAAGCAAATGCAGAAAGCCGTCGCCGAACAAAATGCGGAACGTCAAAAGCAAGGTTACCGGACCGTGGAACTGGTCGGTTGGGCGGCGCCGCCGCGTTATGACCCCGCCACCCACAAGCTTTACTGGGCGAAGGAACTGAGCTTCTCCGGGGCCACACATCGCACCCTGAATTACAACATCCGCCTGTTGGGGCGGAAAGGCGTGCTGCAGCTGACCGCCGTGGCACGCATGAGCTCGTTCCCTGAGATTGACCAGCAGACCCCCAAAATATTGGCCATGGTGGATTTCAAGGAAGGCAGCCGCTATGCCGATTTCGATCCCAAAATGGACAAGGTGGCCAAGTACGGTATCGCTGCACTCGTGGCGGGCGGCTTGGTCGTCGCGGCCAAGGCTGGACTATTAAAGGTTTTCTTGGTTGGCCTGCTGGCCATGAAAAAATTCATCATCATTGGCGTCGTCGCGTTTTGGGCCGCCATCAAGAAAATGTTCTCGCGCCGCGGCAGTTCCAGCGGCTCCCGCTAGAAAGTTTATCCCGCTCATGCGCCAATTTCGGGACCTCATGTTTGCGGTGACGGCTGCCGGCCTGCTGGGACTGGCAGTTTACCTGACGTTTACGGTGGGCCGCTGGGTCGGCAACGGACCGGGCCTGCATTTCGGCGGCAGCACCAGCGTGATCCACGAGGTTCAGGCACTGTCCGAACTCGTGACGGTCAGGTATATGATGGACAAGGTGGTGTTGCTGGAGGACGTAAAGTGGTACGGCCAAAACCGCGTGCTGCTGTTGGCCCATGGCACTGTCAAGGCCGGTATCGATTTAAAGCGGCTGCAACCCGGCGACATCAGCATCTCCGGCAAAACCATCTGCCTGAAGTTGCCGATGCCGCAAATCACCGATGCCTATTTGGACGACCAGGCCACCCAGGTGATCGATCATTCCACCGGGTTATTGCGGTCTTTTGACAAGGATTTGGAACAGTCAGCGCGTCAAAATGCCGTGGATGACATCACCCGGGCGGCGCGCAAGGGAGGAATCTTAGAAGAAGCCAATAAACGGGCACGAAACGAACTGGAGATTTTCCTCAAACACGCTGGCTTTGAATCGGTTGAATTCCGGTAACCTGCCTGTCAATTTTCTGTACAGCCTGTCTAATAACGACTATCTGAGGCGGATCACAGATCACGGTTATCGTCAGCCGGCGGCGCGGGTTGGGAATGTTTCTGGCACGTGCCGGCGCCCGGAGCCCGGATAATCCAGATATTTGTGCGGTCGCCATTCGCAAATTCATCGCCACGCTGTCATGCGTGCCACGCGTTTCGCGCACGACCGTTCCCGAGGTATGAAATTTTCTTGCCACGAAATATTTGACCGCAATTCGTATGCCATAAGATTTTCATAAGATTTCCGAAGAAAAAAATCCTCAGTCGGCCCTTCGCTGGTCACTCCCATCCGACATGATCCCCGGCGTCCTAAGCCAAAAACTCATCCGCCAACTAATTGCGGCAGGTCGCCGGGCTCAAAACCTCATCTTCTGTCGCCGGCAGGTCGAAAGTGGTGCAATTCTGGCGGTTTGAAATCCCAGCCCGGTGTTTGGCGTTTTCTTCCCAAGGTTCATCAAACCCCTTCTTCCTTCTTCATTTTCTTCGTAAACCCTCCACGGCGACCTGGCAGCGCTAGGAAACGGGGCTAAACCGCCGCGCAGAGCGAAAACCGAGCCAAGATTTTTCGGGAATTTCAAACTGTCATTTTTCCACGACTTTCACCCGCCGCCCACATCTTCCGGGCTGTCGGCTTGAACCGGGAACGGAATTGCCCGGCGCTTAATGATCTGTTTGCAAAAAAGTTCCAACGCGGCCCGTCGTTTCAATCCGATCTCTGCCAGGACGGCTTCAGCCTGGCGTTTCAGTTCGGGGTCAATACGGCTTTTGGCTATGGCACTCACATACCCAATGTGGCCCAAACGTGGCCTCGCAGTGGTTCATCGGGCCGGCGCGAAGTGGGGAACGAAACAGCTCCGTGCCGCATTTCCCCGATTCAAGGCTAATGCTGGATGTTTCAGGTTTGAATTCCCTGATTGGACCAGCCCCGCACCAGCTCCGGAAACCGGCAGTCCGTGCAGGCCGCATTGCTATGCTCGCAAAAATCGCGGACAATCTGGATCAGTCCCTGCTGCTGCGGCGCGCCCTTTAAAACCCCAGCTTCCGTGGTTCCCAACAAACGCTGGCGCGCCAGTTTCAGCAGCGCATTGTCCTCGGCCGCCGGCCACCCGAAGTATCGGCGTTCGATTTCGCCTCGGATCTTCTCGTTGCGGCCTTCCCGGGCGCGCACCCAAAGCCATGGCAACACCACGTTCACCGCCAGATCCGTCACCCGCCCTTCGCCCAGCAGCGGCTGTGGCTTGGCCAGCCGCGCCGATTTGAACGTCCAATGCCACGACCAGAATTCGTCGCGCTCCACCTGGAAAATGGCGTGCAACGATGCCAGCCAGCCACGCTCGGGAATCTCTGTTACGCACCACTCCTCCAGTTTCCCCGCCAAACTGTTATCCGCCAGCCAGTGTGCCGCCAGCGCCAGCCGCCGTTGCGGATGGTTCGCCGGTCGCTGCCCGTGAAATTTCCAGACCGCCCGCGGCAGCGCGCAATCCGCAAAGGCATCGCGGTCGCGCCACCACACATCCCACGCCCGGCGTAAAAAGGTGTCCGCCGTTTTCTGCGCGCGCGTCAGTTCCTCCGGTAGCAGCCCACTCACGCCTAATAGCCGCGCCTGCACTTCAAATGGCGACGATGTCCTTTGCGTCCCCTGCGTTCCTTGTGTCCAGCGCGGCTTGAGCTCCGCGAGGTTCTGCATCGGCCACGCATTATGCTTGTAACCCAGCGCCCGGAATAGCTGTTCCCAAAGCGCCTGTTCCCAGCCGCAATGCCGCGCCCGCGCCAGGATGGCCGCCGCCTTGTTCTGAAAACGCACCCGGGCTGCTGCCTGCAATAATTCTACCAATTGCGGCCCGGTTACCTCGCGCAACGGCGCCGAACACTTCCCCCGCAAACGTTCCGGCAGCGCCACCTCGTTCTCCAGCGCGAGGGCCAGTTCCGCCGGCGTCGCGTCCAGCACACTTTTCAAGGCGATCTTGGCCGACGGTCCCTGGGGCGCCGACGCCGCATGTTGCGGCTCATCCCAGATCACGTGCAGCACCACATTCTTGAACTGGGGATTGGTATCATGGCCGTGCGCATGCCAGCCGCTGGTTTGCAGGTCAATCTCCACGTCGCCCGACACCGGCGCCGCCTGGTCGAATTGCAGCACCGCCCCGCGAAAATCCGGTCCCCCCTCCACGCTGGCGAAACCGGGATGCAGCACCCGCACCGTTTTCCCCGTCGTCGTGCGGAGTTCGTCGCGCCGGAGACGCTGATGCTGCCAGACCGCTTGCAGCAATTTTTCCGGCGGCGTGGAGGCGCCATCGCGCAGCAGATTCACCGCGCGGCATTGTTCCCGCCACACGGCATAAAAGTTTTCCGCCCGCAGTTTTGCGCCACTGATTTTCACGCCGCTGTTTTTGCGCGTTTGGACCCCAAAGTCAAGCTGGCAAATGTGCTTTCGATCTGAGTTGTGGGACAACAGTTTCCTGGTTTGCGAGTTACCAGCGCGAAATCCTTGCGCCCGGCAATGTTTCCGCAGTTTTGAAATCCCAACGGGATTTCGGCCCTAAGCCAAGGTTGGCGCGCGAGCGCCTACCTTGGCTTATCACGTGCGATGCTGGCCTCATGGAGGGCCTTGTAATTGAAAGGCCGGGCGCGGCAAAATTGGACACACCGAAACATCCATCACGGAGTGAGCCGATAATAATTGTCGGGGTTGTACAAGTAGTAGCAGTCAACCGGATCGAGCCGTGGTAGCAGGATGTACCGTTGGCCGCTGACGTCCACGCGTTCCGGCAATGCCGGCTGGTGGCTGACATAAGCGGGCGCCGGCGAATCGTTCAGCGCGGACGGGGCGTCAGGATTTTTGTCATACGAATCTTCCCGAATCGTGTCAACGATCTGGTCCACCCAGTTGAGTTTGCGGGCGCGGTCGCCGAATTCCATCCAGTTGCCGGTGCTGCGATTTTGATACATGCGCTTGATGAATTCATCCAGGCTGATGCCCATTTTGGCGGCGACGGGCGCAGCCAGACGTTTCCACCAATCGTCCATATCCTTCACCTGCTCCTTCTGTTCCGTCAGGTTGCCATAGGTCATGGAAAGGATTTGATGGTGCAGAACGATGGCGTTTGGGTAGGCAAATGATTTTTTCGATTGGGTGACAAGGTTGGCCGCCATGCTGGCGGCGAACGATTTCACGACGACGTAAACCGGAGCCGCGCTGCCGTCCATCGCCTTGAGGATTTTATAACCGGCCATGACGGAACCACCGGGCGAGTCGTCAATCACAATAAAGATCGGATATTCTTGGCTTTGGTTATTGAAATAATCAATGCGCTCCTGGATGTAATCAGCCGTGTCCATCCAGATGGGGCCATTGAGGGGAATGCGCCGGTCGCTGATGGTCAGGACGCCGTCCTTGAACGGTTCTTTGTCATATTGAATGTCGTGGTTGACGCGATTCTTCCACAAATCGTGTTTTGAACGCAGATCGAGGTCGCTGCTCAGCTTGGCCACTTTCAAATCGAGGTCGGCCTTCTGCAGCTGCAAATCCGCCGCTTGCAACTTCAATTCCTGCTCGCGCTGGGCGAGTGTCTGATTCTTGTCGGCGATTTCGGCGGTGGTCAAGTCGTTGGTCAATTTCATCCTTTCCAATTGCTCCCGACCCGCAGCCAATTCGTTGTCGAGCTGCGCCTTGCGTTCCGCATCCTTCAACACGGTTTGCCTGGCCTCCAAGTCAGCCTGTTTGGTAAGCGTATCCAACTGGGCTTGCAACGCGGCGGTCTCCGCCTGCTGCTTTTGTTGCGCCAAATTGTTTTGTAATTCGAGCTTTTGCTTCTCGGCGGTGAGTTTGGCCAGGTCCGCGCGCAACTGTTGCTCGGCAATGCCGTTTTCCAGCTCGAGCCGCTGCTTTTGGGAGGTGAGTTTGGCCAGGTCCTTTTGCAACTGCTGTTGGGCAAGATTGTTTTCCAGTGTCAATTGCTCCACCTGCTTCTTTAAATCCGGAACGGGGCTGTTGGTGTCCGTCTGTCCGATGGCCAGAGACGCCCATCCGATGCCCAGCAGTATGATGCCGAGACATCCGATTGATTTTGAATGATGCGTTTTCAATGGATACCAGCCTTTCTAATCGGGATTTTCATTTGGTTTCCGGCCCACGACGGGCGGGAGCAGAGCGTTTCTGCGCCCGCGGTCGGCCCGCATGTATTCCAACTGTTCCTGCGGTTTGATTTTCCGGTCCGATTGAAGCACCGTAAGGGCGTCGGTTCAAGTTATTTTGAGGCCATGAACCGGCTGGAAATTTGACGATCGCGCTAAAGCCACAGTTTCAAATTTTCACGGAGCAAGCGCCGGGCGCGATACAATCGTGATTCAACGGCTTTGGGCGTGGTTTGTAAAATGGTGGCAACTTCAGCCACGCTGCGTTCCTCCCATTCGTACAGTACCATCGCCGCGCGCAAGTCTTCCGGCAGCTGATTCACGGCTGCATGCACGGCTTCATCGCGTTCGCGGACGAGAGTTTCTTCACTGGGTGCGGGTGAATTTGCCGGGAGCGTGCTGCCCAGGGACTGCCTGGTTTCGGTGTTTTCCATTTCCAATGAGACCGTTGGATGACGACCCCGCCAGCGAAAATGGTTGCGGGCGAGGTTGGCGGCGATGGCATAGAGCCAGGAGGCAAATTTCTGATCCGGGTGGAAACTGCCGTGCGATTTGAAGATGCGGACGAAGGTTTCCTGGGCCAGGTCATTGGCGTCGTCCTCGTTGCCGGTCAGGCGGTAAAGAAAATGAAAGACGGGCGTGGCGTGGCGCACCATTAAATCGTTCAATGCGGCATCCTGGCCGGCCGACAACCTTGCCATGTCCGCCTGGTCACTGGCGTCCGCCTCAATGCAGCTGCTCATGGCCGGTGTCGCCTGACATGGGTTGCCCGGTCGGCTCGAGGGATCCCAGCGTGACACGCATCATTTCGGCAAGATAGCGCTTCCCTTCCTCCGGCGGCATGGTTTGACTGACAGCGATGAAATGCTGAAGCATCTGGGCCTGACATTGCGCACGCAGTTCGCCGAGTTCGGTCAATTTCCTTTGCCCCGCAGCGGTGAGGTTGGTTCCATGACCAAGTATGGCTTGAACTTCACTGTTTTTGGCAGCGATGAGCGCGCACATTTTGGCGCATTGGGGTTGGTAGCCTTCGTGCAACTGCCGGATTCGCGCCATTTCGGCGGCGCCCAGGTGAAATTCATCGCGCAACCAGCTTAAATCATCCGCCGAACGGCTCATCGTCATGACACACACCCGCTGGCTGGTAAAATAGGAGCCGGCGAAAACCGCCGCGGCTACCGCCAGCGCACCCAGCAAAATGAAGACCGGGCGGTTCATGTTCAGCGCAGCGGAGCTGGCGCGACCAGGGCGACATAGCGCGCCTGCTCGTTTTGTCGGGTGGTTTGCGCGCCTTGATAAGTACCCAGCAAAGCGCCTACCAGCACAAGGGCTGTGACAGTGGCGAAGGCGAATCGCGGGCGCAGGATCAGCGCGGCCAAAGCCTCCAGCCAGGAGCCAGACTTAACCGGCCCTTCGGCAGCTTCGATCCGGCGCCAGACGTTTTCCTGAAAACGCGGGGGCAACGAGGGCGACCGGCGTGATTCGCGCAAGAGCGCACTCAATTTGGCATCGATGGAGTTCATGTTTTCTTTGGTTGGTGAAGGCGGCGGAATTTGGCCGCCGCCTTTTATTTACCACGTTTTCCATTCCGGGACAACCGGCTGAATATTCGCTGCTTACCTCAGCTGAGCGACCGCCACACAGCCGGGCATGGTCGTGTGGGAACTGCATTCAGCCACGGCTCGCGGGCTGCCGATCATGGTTTTTCGGCATATCAGCGCCGGATTTACGACGTTGTTCGTATCTTTGGCAGTCTTGATTTGGTTGCCAGCGGCGCGGGGGGAGAGCAGCGATTCGGTCGCCAACGAGGTGAAGGCAAACGCGGTAACAACCGCACCGAGGAGGAGAACTTTAGACTTCATATTTGGATTCTTTCTTGGATAAGGCATCGCTTCATTGCGCTGCCGATACAGGTAATACCCCGCCGGATTAAAAAACCCTCAACCCGTCTGAAAATTTTTCAAACCATGCAGCGAGACGAAATAATTGAGAATATTCTGAGGGGTTTCGGTTCCGACGGGGTAATACAATTGTTCGAATAACCTGTCACAATGCCAATTTAACCAACCAAGAGCTGAAACATGAAAAAATCAAATTTATGCATCATCACGTTAGCCGGGGTACTCGGTGCTGCCGTCGTGACCATTTTTGCCCCAAAAATCACCGCGGCCGATGGCCCCATGCCCTCGTGCTGCAGCACAATGCCGTCGGGTTGCGGCGGCATGGCGGACATGGGGTCGGCCAAATTTGCACTGATGGAGCCGGTGAAATCGGTTTATGATCACTATCTGGCTATTCAAGCCAGTCTGGCGAGCGATTCCCTGACTGGCGTGGCCGACAATGCCGACGGTATCGCCAAGGCGGTGCAAGGCGACGCCATGAAAATGTTACCGGAAGCGACCGCAACCCAGGCTGAAACGTTGGCGCAGGCGACTGACTTGGGATTCGCCCGTGCCGCCTTCAAGCCATTGAGCGACACGCTGATCAAATATCTTGCGGATCACCAGGTCAAAGACGCGTACGTTCGAGTGTATTGTCCGATGGCCCGGGCCAGCTGGCTGCAAAAGGACAATAGTGTGAACAATCCTTACATGGGGAAATCCATGTCTGGGTGTGGAGAAATCCAATAATGGGGCGAGCGGATGGAATTTAGCGTGGCCTCTTTGAAATCGAGGCCGGCTAGGACGGGCGGGGTTTTCCACGCGGGGTTTTCCACGCTGGCGTGAGCGGGCCGAATCTGTCACATTCCCTCACGACCATGAGCAAACGGTTTTACATCACCACCGCGATTGATTACGTCAATGGCCAGCCGCACCTCGGCCATGCCTATGAAAAGATCATTGCGGACGTCATCGCCCGGTCGCGGCGTAGCCTCGGCCAGGAGGTGTTTTTTCTGACGGGTCTGGACGAGCACGGCCAGAAGGTGCAGCAGGCGGCGCAAGCGGAAAAAAAGGAGCCTCAGGTTTATTGCGACTCGCTCGCGGCCGACTGGCAGGCATTCGCAAGAAAACTTGAACTCACCAATGACGATTTCGTGCGCACGACCCAGCCCCGCCACATGGAGTTCGTGCAAGCTAAATTGTCCCAGCTGCATACCGCAGACCATTTTTACAAGTCGAGCTACGTTGGATTTTATTCCACGAAGGAGGAAACTTTCCTCACGGAAAAAGACCGTCGCTCTGACGGCACCTTTGATCCAAGCTACGGCATTGTTAGCGAGTTGAAGGAAGAGAATTATTTCTTCAAGCTTGGGGCTCACCAGCAATGGTTGATTGACTATATTGAAACAAATCCCTCATTCATTCAGCCTGACTATCGCCGCAACGAAGTCCTCGGCTTCCTTAAAAGCAATACGCTCGAAGATCTCTGTATCTCGCGTCCCACTGCGCGATTAAAATGGGGCATTCCGCTGCCCTTCGATGACGATTTTGTCACATTTGTCTGGTTTGATGCCTTGGTGAATTACGCAAGCATTGCTTTTGCCCATCCCGAGCTTGAACTCTGGCCGGCCGACATCCACGTCATCGGCAAAGACATCGTGAAGTTTCACGCAGTATACTGGCCGATCATGCTCAAGGCGATGGGCCTGCCATTGCCAAAACAGATTCTTGTGCACGGCTGGTGGCAGAAAGATGGCGCTAAGATCAGCAAGAGCACCGGCAACGTGGTGGACCCGATTGCGGTCATCGACGAATGGGGTTTGGACGCCTTCCGTTTTTTCGTGTTGCGCGAATTGGACATCGGCCCCGATGGCAACTGGACCGACGCCGGTTTCAAATCACGTTACCAGGCCGAACTCGCCAACGGGCTGGGCAATCTTCTCAATCGCTCGCTGTCGATGCTCAAGAAGTATCGGGATGGAGTTGTCCCGGCGACATCGGACGAACTGGCCGCCGATGCGGCCAAGGCAACGGAGGAAACCATGGCGTTGCTCCAACAAAACCAACTGCAGGCGGCGTTGCAAAGCATCTGGGGACTCGTGACGCGCGCAAATCAGTATGTCGACCAGACCAAACCCTTCAGCCTGGCGAAAGATCCTGCCAAGGCACAACGGCTGGACGCGGTGCTGTACAACCTGGCCGAAACCTGCCGGGTGCTGGCGGTTTTGCTCTGGCCGTTTCTGCCCGGCACGGCGACAAAGATCTATGCGCAGCTGGGTTTGAGCGGCGAACCCAGCCGGTTCAGCGCGGCCGCGTGGGGCGGCTTAAAACCGGGCCTGGCCATTGGCGTTCCCGTGCCGCTATTTCCGCGCAAGGATGTCTAATTCCGAATCACTTGCGCAACGCCGCCTTTGGACTGGATTTTGCCTTGACTGAGGTAGCGGCGTGGTGTCGCCATCGTGGAGGCCCACGAACATACATTCGGATCCCGGACATAATTTTTTGAGCTAAACCAGCAGGTGGACTTGC
>Ga0302320_10024999_pt1 | contig 11629 bp, 6 predicted proteins | sample Bog_T0_3_FD_202130 | JGI IMG/M metagenome (GOLD analysis project Ga0302320, IMG submission 202130) | Peat permafrost microbial communities from Stordalen Mire near Abisko, Sweden - Bog_T0_3 | ecosystem: Environmental > Terrestrial > Soil > Wetlands > Peat | place: Sweden: Abisko, Stordalen Mire... | reverse complement strand
CAAACCGCCACCCAACCTGACCCGCCCGGTAGGGTGATCCCAAGTAATCCGTTTGGTTCCAGTCAGTTCGCGGCTATTCATCGCTGGCAGGTCGATTGCTTCCGGCTGAGCAAGGTTACGCCTGTCTGATTTCTTACTGGGCGAATCCGCTGTTACGAAGACGACCTTCCCTGGTATGACGAATCGATTGTGGCGATGCGCGATGACTGCTTTCTTGTTGTTCAGCGCTGGCACGGGATCAGAAATGCTCGCACAGATGTCGCCGGGGCCTCTCAGCAAGGCGCACCAGGATCTGGACGGCCCGCTGCAATGCGCGAAATGCCACGTGTTCGGAGGTGGCTCGCCGCAGTTCCGCTGCCTGGACTGTCACCAGGAAATCGCCCATCGCCTGACAGAGAAGCGCGGCTACCATTCCACGCAGGTGAAAGAAGGAACACGCAGCAATGACTGCGCACGATGCCATTCCGAACATAACGGCCTGAACCATCGCATGGTGCGATGGCCGGTGCCTAAGGAGAAACTCGACCACGCTCAGGCTGGCTGGAAACTGGAGGGCAAGCACGCAGAGCTCAAATGCGCTGCTTGCCATACAGAGAAGTTTATCGTCCCTAAAGACCGTGCGGTGCTCAAACGCCACGATCTCAACACCGTTTTTGCCGGCCTGGATACCACCTGCACGAGTTGCCACCGCGACGTACATACGGGCCAACTGAGCAACCGCTGCACCGATTGCCATTCTCAAGACACCTGGAAGAAACCGCCCGGATTCTCGCACGAGCGCTCGCGTTATCCGCTTACTGGCCTGCACGCCAGAGTCGACTGCGACAAGTGCCATCGGCGGCCTGCGGGCGGCACTGAGGAGGCCGTCCAGTATAGGGGATTCATCCAGTTCAATACCTGCACATCGTGTCACAAGGATCCGCACGGCGATGCTTTTGGCGGCGATTGTTCGCGTTGCCACAGCACGGGGGGCTGGAAGGAGATCCGCCCGGCGAATGGGTTCGATCACAGTAGAACGGACTATCCCTTGCTAGGCAAGCACGCTGCGGTGGCTTGCAGGGACTGTCATAAGACCGAGAACTTCAAAACGCACGTTGCCTTCGCGCGCTGCCTCGACTGCCACAAGGATATACACGGAGGTCAGTTCGAACGCCGAGCCGATGGCGGGGATTGCAAGACCTGCCACGATGAAACGGGTTGGAAGACGGCCCATTTCACCGTAGCGGACCACGGCAATACGGCCTATCCGCTGGCCGGAAAGCATGCGGTTGTGGTTTGTGCGAAGTGCCATTTGCCGAAAGGCAAGGAGACAGCGTACCGCGTGCCTTTCGCGGCCTGTACCATGTGCCATCAGGACGCACACAATCGGCAATTCGAGTCCAAGCCCCACAATAATCGATGCGAGGATTGCCATGCCCTCGACGGCTGGAAGCCCGCTTCTTACACGTTGGCCAATCACAACGAGACCAGCTTCGCCCTAAAAGGCGCCCATGCTGCCGTGCCGTGCTTCGACTGCCATGCGCAGCGCGGCGTCGACACCCCGTATCATCCAGCGTCGGCGAACTGCACCGATTGCCACCAGAACGTGCATGGACAAATGGCCTCTGCAAACCGGTGCGACGGCTGCCACTCGGTGGCTACGTGGAAAGGGAGTATCCGGTTCGATCACTCCCAGGCTGCGTTCGCGCTAGTTGGACGGCACGCCGCGGTAGACTGCCTTGCCTGTCACAAGCCGGTGGTGGAGCGCGCCCTGCTGCGCAGCATTCCCTTCCGTGGCGCGGCGAAGGACTGTGTGGGCTGCCATACCGACGTGCATGGCGGCCAGTTCCAGGCGAGCGGAGATGAAAGAGGATGCGCCCGCTGCCATACGGTGCTGAGTTGGCGACCTACGGAATTTGACCACAGCCGCCATTCCACCTTTAAGCTCGATGGTGCGCATGAGCGGGTCCCCTGCGGACTATGCCATAACGGGCGGCGCGAAGCCGGCGGGCGGTTCGCTGTGGTTTACAAAGGAACACCGAGGGAGTGCAAGCAATGTCATCCCTGAAACACGCTTTGTGGATCTCAGCCGTTCTTGTCTCGACAGCCGGCGCGCAGCAAGTCGAACGGACGCGCAGCCCGCACGGTAAGCTTTTGGTGCCTTGCGAAGCATGCCACACCGCGACCGCATGGAAGCCGATTCGCCCGCATCCCGAGTTCAATCACACTACCCAGACCGCGTATCCTTTACGTGGAATGCATGCCGGCGTGGCATGCCAGCAATGCCATATCAATGCCGTTTTCCAGAAAATTGCCCACGACTGCGCTGCCTGCCATGCCGACCTGCACCGCGCTCAGATGGGCACTCACTGCGAACAGTGCCATACCGTAAAGGGTTGGACGCCCGTGGTGCACCAGACTGTAGGCGAGCATTCCAACCGTTTTCCGCTTCTGGGCGCCCACGCCAAAGTGGAATGCGAAAGCTGCCATGCCGGCGCCGCAACGGGCGTGTTCGTCGGGATGAGTACCGAGTGCCTGATCTGTCACCGGGCGGACCTGCAGGCCGCCACAAATCCGAATCACGTAACCGCAGCCTTCCCCACCGACTGCTCTCAGTGCCACAACGTGAACGCCTGGACCAGCGCCAACTTCAACCACAATCTGGTCTTCCCACTTACCGGCTCCCATGCCACGCTTCCGTGCGCCCAATGCCACACCGGCAACAACTTCGCCACCGCCCCGACGGCCTGCAGTGGCTGCCACATGGCGGATTACAACCAGACCACCAGTCCCAATCATGCGCAAGCGGCCTTCCCGACGGATTGCTCGCTTTGCCATAGCACCATCAATTGGAGCGGCGCGACTTTCAACCACTCCACCACCACTTTCCCGCTGACAGGCGCTCATCTGACGGTGGCGTGTGCTCAGTGCCACGTAAATAACAATTACACCACCGTCCCCACGAACTGCAGTGCCTGCCATCTCACCGATTACAACCAAACCACCAACCCGAATCACCAACAGGCCAGCTTTCCGCTAGACTGCTCACTTTGCCACAGCACGACCAACTGGACTAGCTCCACATTCAACCACTCCACTACGACTTTCCCTCTAACCGGCGCGCATGTAACTGTGCCTTGCGCATCCTGCCACGTCGGCGGCAACTACACCACAGTGCCGACCGATTGCTACTCCTGCCATAAGGCCGACTACACGGGCGTTCAAAATCCCAACCACATCACATCCGGGTTTCCTACCACTTGCGCTACCTGTCACAACACCACAAGTTGGGCAGGAGCGACATTCAATCACACCTGGTTCCCCATCTATTCCGGAACTCACGCCAATATCTGGACCACATGCGCCGATTGCCACCTCGACCCATCGAACTACAACTCGTTCAGTTGCACGAACTGCCATACCCACAATGAAGCCGCGACCGATCCGATTCACAAGAGCGTCAAGGGCTACTCCTACACACCGACCGCATGCTATCAGTGCCACCCGCAAGGTAGGGGTTGAGGGATGAAGAGAACTTTGACAATATGCTGGGCCACCGCGGCGCTTGCGTTAGCGGGTTGGGGCCAAGGGCAGGCGACTGAGCACGCCACTGAAGCGGCCCGCCGCACCGTGTTCTCGGTTCGCTACGTGGCCCAAGGCGCAGTTTATATTGATGCAGGCAGTGGCGACGGCATCGTTCCTGGAATGGTTGTGGAGATCTCGCGCCTGGAAGCCGGCGGCGCGGCTGTGGACCGCCAGACTGTGGCCACCGCAGTAGTCACCGCTGTGGCTACAACCTCCTCAGTCTGCGAGATTCAGTCAAAAACGCTGGATCCGGTCAAAGGCGACCAAGCCCGTCTGTCTACCGCCGATGAAACCAATCTCGTTCGCGCAGACGTCAGTCAGGCGCGGCGTCATTACCTGCAGGTTCTGGAGTTCACGGATGGCGATCCTCTCGAAGACGAAGTCCGCGAATACGTTCCGCGACCGCCTTTGGATGAGGTGGATCGCTTGCGTGGCCGAATCGCGTTCGAGCGCACAGAAATCATCGACCACGATAATCCCGCCGCCTCGAACTCCGAGAACGGCGCGGTGATTCGCGTCGACTGGTCGCGAATCGGAGGCAGTTACTGGACGCTCACCGGCTATTGGCGCGGCAGCATCACTTCCACGCCGACGGCCTCACAAACCACTCTCGTCGATCTGATGAACAGGACTTACCAGATCGGACTGTTCTATGCCAATCCGAAGTCACCATGGCGATTCGGCGTCGGCCGTTTGATTCTGCCTTGGGCGACCAGCCTCGGCGCCATCGACGGAGGTTATGCAGCACGGAAGGTGTCACGCATGGTGACCGTCGGGATGTTTGCCGGGACGAATCCCGACCCGACCCAATGGACCTACGCTCCAAACCAGCAAACGGCGGGCTCTTTTGTCAATGTGGAGACCGGTAGCTACGATGGCGCTCACTGGAGCGGAACTGCGGGTGTCGCCCTGGCACGAGTCAACTGGCGGCCGGAGCGGCAATACGTCTTCCTGGAAAACAACTACTCGATCGGCCGAACGTTCTCCATATTCCAAACTGCTCAAGCCGATTACCGCGATCCGAAGCTGATGAACGGAGCAACCGGCGCGCAACTCAGTCAAAGCGTGATTACCGCACGCTATACGCCGCGGAGGCGGATCAGTTTCGATGTAAGTGACAACTATTTTCGCGGCGTTCCGACTTTCGACCAGAGGCTGATCGGTACAGGGCTGCTCGATCAATACCTGTTCAGCGGCTTCAGCGGCGGGCTTCGCGTGGAACCGATCGATAACCTGATGCTCACTGGCGATTGGGGCAATAGCCGGCGCAACGGTGACAGCTCTCACGCCGTCAATCAGGCATATGGCATCACCTGGAAGCGGCTACCGATTCTGGACCTTCGCTTCGACCTCCGATACAACTCGTTCAGTAGCAGCTTTGGCGCCGGCACTTATGAATCCGCCGGAATCTCGCGGGAACTCTCGGACCGCCTGCGTTTGCAGTTTCAGTTTGGCGTGCAGAACACCCAGTCGGCCTATTCCAATCAGACTCGCGCCCGGTTCTTCAATTCAATGATCGATTGGCAACTCGGAAGGCACTATTTCGTGATGGGCAACTGGCTCAGCTACCGCGGTCTGTCGCAAAACTATGACCAGATTTCGTTCTCTCTGGGATATCGGTTCGGCAAATGAAACGCACTCTCCTCGTGATATTCGCCTTCACTACCCTCGGCTGCGCAGACGAGTTGCGCGGCCTGATGGACATTGCAGCCAAAGCGGCGGAGCGCCAGATCGCCGTCCTCGCTTCGGTTCACTGTACCGAAACTGTGGTGGAGACGAAGGTGAACCAAAAGGACAAAGCTGAGGAACGCCTCCGGCGCAGTTTCGATTATCTGGTCATGACGGACACCGACGACGGCGATGTCGCCGTTACGGAATCGCGGATCGAACAGGGGACGTCGAAAAAGGTCGAGGCGAAGCCGCTGCTCGCCTCCACCGGCTTCGCGACAATGATGTTGATTCTCCATCCTTATTACCAGAACAGCTTCGCCTTTTCGGATCTCGGGCCAGTGCAACAAGACGGCCTGACCTGGCGCAAACTGGGATTCGAATATCGTCCCGGCAAGCGCAGTCCCAGCATCCTTCGTACCGGGAATCGCGAGTACCCGCTCGCGTGGAAGGGCGAGATCCTGCTGGACAAAGGTACTGGCCGCGTGTTGGCGATCCACGCCACCCTGGGCTCGCAACTGGAAGAGGTCGGTCTGGTCTCCCTGGAAGCCAGCGTCCGCTATGGGCCCGCGGGCAAACCGGAATTAACCGAGTGGCTGCCGGTAGAGGCGGTGATTGATTTGAAAACGGCCCACCAGCATTGGCGCAACGTGCACACATTCGATGGGTACAAGCGGTTTGCCGTGACTACCACGGAGAAAGTGGAGATCGCAAAATGAGTGCCACCGCTCTCACTGCCACATCGAAGCGGTCGAAACCGATCACGATGCATGGGATCGCTGTCGCGCTAATGTCCTGTCTCCTGCTGGCGGTCTGCCTCTACTTCCTGGTAGTCGGGTTCAGCTATTATCTGCTTCCGCTTGCAGAACGCCCGTTTCATCCACTCCACCGGCAGTTCCGGCCCGCGGGCGGTATCGGTATCGGATTCGGTGTTTTCTCGACTATTCTGTTCGCTGCGATCTACGTCTATCCACTGCGCAAGAAATGGATGTGGCTTCGCAATATCGGCACCACGCGCCACTGGCTGGATTTTCACATCGTGATGGGGCTGGCCGCGCCGCTTCTCACGGCGCTCCACGCGGCGTTCAAATTTGGCGGATTGGCCGGCATGGCTTACTGGATCATGCTCGCGGTGGTGGCCAGCGGAATCGTCGGCCGGTATCTCTATGCCCAAATTCCGCGAAGCCGGAAGGACGCGGAATTCTCGCTCGCGGAATTGCAGAAGATGACTTCGAGCCTGAGCGAGGATTTACGCGGCCAGAACCTGGTAGCAGAACAGGTCTGGCTCCCGCTGGTCACGCCCATCCGCCGCGAGGACGCGCTCCGAATGCCGCTGGCGCGGGCCTTAGCGCGGATGCTCGCGCTCGACCTGGCACGTCCCTTTCGCATGGCTGCCTTGCGGCGGCAAGCGCTATCTTCCGGTGAACGGATTCGGACTATCGGCGGATTGCTGGCCAGCAGCCACCCTGATTTGGAGCGCGTGGTGGAGCAGGTGCGGCGGCAGTCGTGGTTAACCGCCAAGATCTGCTTTCTCGACCGTGCCGGCCAAGTCTTTAAAATGTGGCACGTGATTCATCGCCCGTTCAGCTACGCGTTCCTGTTCCTCCTGGCGATCCATATCGGCATGGCTATCTGGATGGGGTTCATTTAAGGAAACTATGGAAACTTTAATTGCTTTCTCGATTGCCTTTGCAATCTCCGCTTTTTTCGTGCGACGTGACCGGACTCGCTCCTCGCGTTCGAAATCGACGAAGAAATCGGCGTGAATGCATGAACACCGAACGACAACGGCGTTCGCTCCGGAATGCCGATCTCCGGCGGTACTTTGGGTTCAGCCATCCGCGAGAATCCCGACAAGACCAGGTAAGGCACGCGCGCCGCGGCTTTCAGCCGCCAAGCCCAACCTTCTGGCTCGTGGTTGCTGGAGATCAGCCGGTCGTTGAGGAGCGGAATCGCGCATTGTTAAGGATTTTCCTACACGAGCCCGAAGCGTCAAGCTCGGCAATTCTGGAAACAAGCCATCTGATGAGGGAGTACGTCCGTCGGCTCGGCCAACCCGAATCAGGCGCCCCGACGCCTGGAGACAATGCGGTAACGAATCCAGGAATGAAGTGCGGCAAGTTGCCACCTGCCATTCGTGGGTACATTTATAAGCGCCTCATGTTTTCAATCAATTGTGGAGTATGGTGGGTGGAACCGCGCGTGCTCTTGCCCTGCATCGCGATGCGATCCCCAAGAGTGACCACCCGTTGGCTATTCCTACTTCCGGTTCTCGGCGTAGGTCAAACGGCTGACAAGCTGCCGGTCCAGCACGATAGCGTCGATGTGCATGCTAACTCACCGGATACTCCAGCGGCTTCAACCCCCGCCAACTCGGTTAAGCCGGCCGACGTGAAAGATCTGCCAACGCGACCCGCCACTGTCAATGACACGCTGCCTCTGTTGCCAGGGATCGTTCGCGCACCCGACGGCGGATTGAAAATCAACGGCTCGGGCGAACAGCGTAGCGCCATGCTGGTGAATCAGGCCGATGTTACCGACCCGGCGACCGGCAGCTTCGGCACCAGCGTGCCCGTGGACAGCGTCCAGGTGATGAATGTGTTCAGCACACCTTTCCTGGCGCAGTATGGGCGTTTCAGTTCCGGGGTGGTTGCCGTGGAGACGAAACGCGGAAGTGACAAGTGGCATTTTGAAATCAACGATCCGCTCCCCGACTTTCGGTTTCGCAGTTGGCGCCTCCATGGGATGCAGGATGCTTCGCCACGGCTGGTGGTCGGAGGGCCGCTCATAGAGGGCAAGCTTTATTTTGCCCAGACTGTGCTCTACGACGTGCAGAAGACTCCTAACCGCACCTTGCCGTTTCCCGATAACACTTCCAAACAGGTTCGCACCAACTCATTTACGCAATTCGATTACATCCCCTCATCGAAGCAATACCTAACGGCGACACTGCACCTTGCGCCGCAGAATATCAATTTCGTAAGCCCCGATTTCTTCAATCCCGAGCCCGTAACACCGAGTTACCGGCAGCAGACCTACATGGGGACCATAACCGACCATCTGGCGTTAGGGCAAGGCGTTCTGGAAAGCGCTGTTTCATTCCAGCGGTTCGACGCTCTGGTAGGCTCCCAAGGCACCAGTGCTATGGTCCTCCAGCCACAAGGGAATTCCGGCAACTACTTCGCAACGCAGGACCGCGAGGCCGGACGAAACGAGCTCAGCGAAACATGGTCGCCGGGTACTCTTCACGATCTCGGCACTCACCAACTCAAACTCGGTGCCTTGGTAACGCAAACCTCCGACTCCGGATCGTTCGTAGCACGTCCCATCAACATAGAGGATGCCGGTGGACAACTGCTGGAGCGCATCGACTTTAGCGGCGGTAGCCCGTATAGCCATTACGACGTGGAAACCACCATCTTTTCGCAAGACCGCTGGTCTCCGATGCGGGATGTAGCGTTCGATTTCGGCGTTCGTCTGGAGCGCCAGAGCATCTCCGAAACTTTTCGGATCGCGCCGCGCGCCGGTGTAGCCTGGGCACCTTTCGGCGCGCGCCAGACGGTAATCCAGGCCGGCTACGGGGTCTTCTACGACCGTGTGCCGCTGGGGGTTTACGCGTTCAACCGCTTCCCACAGCGCGTCGTGACTAATTATGCCTCAGATGGGAGTCCGATGGGGCCGGCCATTACCTATTTGAACCTCATCGGTTACGGCGCTAATCCGAATTCGCCACTCATCCAAGCGGAGAATCAACCAGGCAACTTCGCACCGCAGAATGCCACATGGAATGTCCACGTGGAGCACACGTTTTCCCCGCGGCTGAAGGTTCGCGGCGGATATACGGATAGCCAGTCTTCCGGGCTAATTCTACTCCAGCCCGGCGCGGTTCAGGGGACGAACGCGCTGGTGCTTAGCGGTAACGGGCAGTCGCGCTACCGCGCAGCCGAAATAACGGCTCGCATGGCATGGGCGCACGGACAGTTCTTCATGGCCTACACGCGCAGCCGCAGCCAGGGGGACCTGAACGACTTTACCGGTTTCTTCGGCAATTATCCGCTTCCTCTCATCCGGCCCAATGTGTCCTCTACGCTCTCCGGAGATATGCCCAATCGCTTCTTGGCCTGGGGAACACTGAAGCTGCCATGGGGGTTGCAGATTCTACCGATTGTCGAATACCGCAACGGACTTCCCTATGCGCAGTACAATGTCCTTGGCAATTACGTGGGAGTTCCCAATTCTACGCGATTTCCGAACTTCTTCTCGACAGACGCACGCGTTTTGAAAGACATCAGAGTCAGCCCTAAATATACACTTCGCCTTTCGGTGACCGGCAACAATCTCAGCAACCATTTCAATGCCCTGGCCGTACATGCAAATACTGCCGACCCGCTGTTCGAAACGTTCTTCGGGAATTATCAGCGCCGGTTCCGCGCTGATTTCGATGTTCTATTCTAGGTAATCTCAAGGATCAATGTTCGGGCTAACGCCAAAACACGCAAAGCTGGTATCGGCGGTGCTGATTGTCGCACTCTCAGCAGTCTTTGGCATGCTGCTGGATTGGCGCGCGCCTGGTGTTAGTCGCTACGCCAAAGACTGGCTGATGCGCCAGCGCGGCACTCTGCCCGTTCCGTCAGACGTCGCGATTGTCGCGATCGATGAAAAGAGCATAGATGCGTTCGGCCGATTTCCATGGTCGCGCCAAGTCCTGGCGAAGACCATCGACGCTCTGAGCGCTTCCGAGCCCAAAGTGATCGCGGTAGACGTCTTGTTTCCCGACCCTACCAACCAGGACGATGACGATACTTTAGCGCGGTCGGTCGGACACGCCGGCAACGTAGTCCTCGCCGCGCAATTGATCGATTCCCCGGTCCACGGAGGACCGGCTACCTGGCTGCGGCCTCTGCCCGAGTTGTCTGCGGCGGCAGCAGGCGTCGGCCATGTGAATGTCCAGGTGGAATCCGAAGGTGTGGCGCGCCAGCTCGCCGTGCAGGCGTCCGACGATGCAGGGCAAACCTTGCGTTCTATCGCGGTGGAGGCGGTGCGGGTGGGTGACCGCACTTCACCCGCGGGAGCAACCTTTACGGGGAGAGCTCTGGTTATCGGGGAGCGCACCATTCCAGTGGAGAGTTGGTCCGCTCCCGTGCTCATCGGCGAACTCGGTTCGCGCCCGCCATCTATTCTCCAGACCGGCCGAATGAGTATCGATTACATTGGACCGGCCGGCTCATTTGAGCCGGTTACCTACAGCGTCTCCGATGTTCTGGGCGGATCCGTTCCCCAGGCTGCGTTTCGTTCGAAATATGTTCTGATCGGATCGACGGCCGCTGGACAGGGCGATCGCGTCGCTTCGCCTTTCATCCATCAGACCGATGCGCATGCCGACGAGCATGGCGTCCTGATGTCTGGTGTGGAAGTGCTCGCGAATACCGTAAATACCATATTACGGTCGCGATTCTATTCGGAGAGCAGCGATTGGAGCGCGTTTCTCTGGGCGGCGCTAATCGCCGGGATGGCTCTGGCCGCGCTGGAGTTCTCCCAAGGCAAGCAGGAATTTGTGCGCCAAGGGGGGGTGCTCTGCCTGATGGCGGTGGGAGTACTGGCGGGCAGTTACTTCGTCTTCACACGGTTTTTGGTTTTTCCGCCACTTGTCCCTGCTCTCTGTTCGCTGGCCGCGGCCGGCGTCATGGGCCTTCTCGCGCGGTCGCTGGGCGCGAGTGCCCAACTCGACCGCAGTATAACGGCGCTTTCGCAATCCGCTGAGATTCTTCCCGCACCGAAGAGCCGAACCGAGCCGCCGCACCATGGTTGGCTGCCGCATGGACTTGAGTGGAAGGCCCAAAGGGCGGCCGAATTGAATGCGCAATTGATTGGGCGCGCCAGGTTCGTCGACCTGGCGTTGAACAGTGTCGAGGATGGCCTTCTTATCGCCACGCCGGAGGGAACCATCAGCTTTGCGAATCGCCGCGCCGGCGAGATTCTGCAAGCGTCCGCAAGCGCTCTAGTCGGACAGCATCTCCTGGAGCGCTTAGGAATTCCAGACAAGGACTTGTTAGACCGTTTGGTCTCGGGGCGTGCTCGCGTAGAGAATGAAATCGGTATTCGTGACAGCCGTCCCCGGCGCTATGTTTTGCGTATGGCCGCAGTCGCCTCGAGCCTCGACGGCAGCGGCCCGGTATCAGGGATCGTAGCTTCTCTGTCGGATATCACTCGCCAGCACGAGTTGCAGCAAACCAAAAATGACGTGATCGCTCTGGTGACTCACGAAATGCGCACTCCTCTGACAGCGATTCAGGGGATGACGGAACTGCTCGCCGTTTACGACATGGATCCGGATCGTCGCAAAGAGATCAGTTCGACTATCAATGACGAGGTCAAGCGGTTGACCCGCATGATTTCC
>Ga0302320_10024997_pt1 | contig 11630 bp, 10 predicted proteins | sample Bog_T0_3_FD_202130 | JGI IMG/M metagenome (GOLD analysis project Ga0302320, IMG submission 202130) | Peat permafrost microbial communities from Stordalen Mire near Abisko, Sweden - Bog_T0_3 | ecosystem: Environmental > Terrestrial > Soil > Wetlands > Peat | place: Sweden: Abisko, Stordalen Mire... | reverse complement strand
GCGAAGACCATCGACCGTATCGTGGACGTGTTCCCCGCCGCCGAGAAGGACATGGTGCGCGCCATGCTCTCGGAGAGCTTGCGGGCGGTGGTCTCCCAAACCCTGATGAAGAAAGTGGGGGGCGGCCGTATTGCGGCGCACGAAATCATGATCGGCACCCCGGCCATTCGCAATTTGATCCGCGAGGGCAAAATCGCGCAGATGTATTCGGCCATTCAAACCGGGCAGGGGCTGGGCATGCAAACCCTCGATCAGTGCCTGCAGGAATTGGTGCAGAAAGGCCAGGTCAGCCGCGAAGAAGCGCGCTATAAAGCTCAGAACAAGGACAGCATCTAATGGAACGCGATCAAGCAATTCGCCTCATGCAGGACCTGCTGCGGCGCATGGTCGAGAAGAAAGGCTCCGATCTGTTCGTCACCGCGGGATTTCCCCCGGCAATCAAGGTGGACGGAGAGATCCGGCCGCAGTCGGACCGCTCGCTGACTCCGGAACAGAGCGCCTCCATGGTGCGCGCGATCATGAACGATCGCCAGACCAAGGAATTCGACGCAACCAAGGAGTGCAATTTTGCAATCGCGCCGCCGGGTATCGGACGATTCCGCGTCAGCGCATTCGTGCAGCAAGGCTATACCGGCGCGGTGCTGCGAACCATCAATGCCAAAATACCGACACTCGAGGAGCTGGAATTACCGCCGATATTGAAGGAGGTCGTGCTGTCGAAGCGCGGTTTCGTCCTGCTGGTCGGCGGCACCGGCTCGGGCAAGTCCACCTCGCTGGCGGCCATGGTCGGCTATCGAAACGAGAAAACCCGCGGCCACATCGTGACCATCGAGGATCCGGTCGAATACGTCCATGCACACAAAGGCTGCGTGGTGACGCATCGCGAAGTCGGAGTCGACTGCGAGAGCTGGCACCTGGCGCTCAAGAACACCCTGCGCCAGGCACCCGACGTGATTCTCATCGGCGAAATCCGCGACCGCGAGACCATGGAATACGGCATCCAGTTCGCGGAGACCGGCCACTTGGTGCTGGCCACCCTTCACGCCAACAGTTCGAACCAGGCGCTCGACCGAATCATCAATTTCTTCCCTGAGGAGCGCCGCGAGCAGCTGCTCATGGATTTGTCGCTGAACATCCGCGCGCTGATTTCGCAGCGGCTGATTCCCCGGGAAGCGGGCGCCGGGCGCATCGCGGCCATGGAAATCATGCTGGCATCGCCGCTGATCTCCGACCTGATCTTCAAGGGCGAGGTCGCGAAGATCAAGGACGTGATGGCGCGATCCAATCGATTGGGCATGAAGACCTTCGACCAAGCGCTGTTCGAGCTGTATGAGGCGGGCCTGATCTCCTATGAGGACGCGCTGCGCAACGCGGACTCGAAGAACGAATTACGCTTGCGCGTGAAGCTGGAAAGCAAGCGCGAAACCAAGACCTCGGACGATGGCGCGCAGTCGTTGCAGATCGTAGAGGAAGAAGAAGGCCAGGTGTTCTAGCCAATGGCCGCAGAGATCCCGCAAATACCGCCGCAGGTGATGAACACCAAGCCGCTATTCAAGCTCATGGTCGAGAAGCGGGCCTCCGACCTGTTTTTTTCGTGCAATGCCCCTGTCAAGATCAAGATCGAGGGCAAGATATTTCCAGTCAACAAGCAGGTCTTGAGCCCGGAGACCGTGCGCCAGGCGGCGCTGGGACTCATGACCCAGGACCAGATCGAGCACTTTACCTCGGAACTGGAAATCGACTTCGCGATCTCGGAACAGGGCTTGGGCCGCTTCCGGGTAAATGTTTTCTACCAGCGCGGATATCCGGCAATGGTGCTGCGCTACATCACCGCCGAGATGCCCAAGCTGGAGGATCTCGGCATGCCCGATATCTTGCGGGACCTGGTGATGCTGAAGCGCGGGCTGATCCTCATGGTCGGCGCGGCCGGAGCGGGAAAGTCCACGACTCTGGCCGCCATGATCAACCACCGCAACGAGACCTCGTCGGATCACATCCTGACCATCGAGGACCCCATCGAATTTCTGCATTCCAACAAGAAATCCATTGTGAATCAGCGTGAAGTCGGGCTCGACACCAAGTCCTTCGCACGTGCCCTGCGCGGCGCAGTGCGCGCGGCCCCCGACGTCATCCTGATCGGCGAGATTCGCGACCGCGAGACCATGGAGGCGGCCATTACGCTGGCGGGCACCGGGCACCTTTGTATTGCGACGCTGCACGCAAACAACTGCGCCGAGACTCTCGACCGCATCATCAATATGTTTCCGCGCGACCAGCACAACCAGATATTCCTGGATCTGTCCCAGTACCTGCGCGCGATCCTGTCGCAGCGCCTGGTTCCGGCGAAGAGCGGCGTGCGCGTGGCGGCCTGCGAGGTCATGGTCAACACGCCACACATATCCGAACTCATCAAGGTGGGCGATGTGGTGAGGGTCAAGGAGGCGATTCGCACCGGCACCGAACGCGGCATGCTGAGTTTCGACAGCTCGCTCTACAATCTGGTGCGCGAGGGGCGAATCGAACTCGAGGACGCGCTGACCGCCGCCGATTCGCGCACCAATCTGGAAGCAAAGATCAACTTCGGCTGACGATGAGCGCGCAAGGCCCCGCCCGAGTGTCACAGTTTCGTGACAATGAGGTTCAGGCCGCTATACTCCGCGACTGGCGCGTTAGTGGTAGCAGTTAATGGAACCGACCGACACTTCCGGATCTGATTACTTTCATCGGGTTGTAGACTGCCAGTGGGCCTGCCCGGCACACACCGACGTCCCCGAATACATCCGCCTGATCGCTCAAGGCGAGTTTACCCAAGCGTACATGGTGAACCGGGATTCCAATGTGTTTCCGGGCATTCTGGGCCGGGTGTGCGATCGGCCCTGCGAACCCGCCTGCCGCCGCGGCCGGATCGAGGAGAAGCCGGTGGCGATCTGCAGGCTGAAGCGCGTCGCCTCGGATAACCGGGACGACATCGAGGCGCTGCTGCCGCGGGCGCCGGATCGCAAGAACGGCAAGCGCGTCGCCTGCATCGGCGCCGGCCCCGCATCCCTCACGGTCGCGAACGATCTGCTTCCCTTGGGCTACGAGGTCACGATATTCGAGCAGTACGCGGTCCCGGGCGGCCTGATGCGCACCAATATCCCGGCTTTCCGCCTGCCGGCCAAGGTCCTCAACGAGGAAATCGGCTACATCGTCAATATGGGCGCCGATCTGCGGCTGAATTCGCCGATCAAGAGCATGCGTCAATTGCTGGATTCCAAGGAATTCGACGCCGTGTTCGTGGGCTCGGGCGCGCCCAAGGGAAAGGAACTCGACTTACCCGGCCGCCGCGACTCCGACCGCATTCATATCGGCATCGCCTGGCTCGAATCGGTCGCGTTCGGCCATATCGAGCGCGTCGGCGAGCGGGTGTTGATCATCGGGGTCGGCAATACCGCCATGGACTGCTGCCGAACCTCGTTGCGCATTGGCGCCAGGGACGTGAAGGTCATGGCGCGCAAGCCGCGCCAGTTCTTCAAAGCCTCGGAGTGGGAACTCGAGGATGCCGAGCACGAGAAGGTGGAAATCGTCGTCAATCATGCCCCCAAGTCCTTCGTCACCGAGGCTGGCCGGTTGACCGGCATGATGTTCGAGAAACTCGAGTACGACGTCGCAAACGGCGATATCACCGCCACCCGGTCGCTGGGCGAGGTATTTCTGCCCTGCGACGACGTCATTCTGGCGATCGGCCAGGAGAACGCCTTTCCATGGATCGAGCGCGACATCGGCATCGAACTCGACAAGTGGAGCGTGCCCAAGGTGGACAAGGCCACCTTGTCGTCCACGCGGCCGGGGGTTTTCTTCGGAGGCGACGCGGCGTTCGGCCCGAAGAACATCATCTGGTCGGTCGAACATGGCCACCAGGCCGCCATTTCCCTGCACAAGTTCTGCCAGGGCGAGCCGATCGAGGCGCGCATGCCCCGGGGAGTCAGCCTGTCGAGCCGCAAGATGGGAATGCACGAGTGGGCGTACAAGAATGAATACAACGGCGTGGAGCGGCGACTGGTCCCGCACGTGGGGCTGATCGAGCGGTTCAAGAAGATCAATATCGAGGTGGAGCTGGGATTCACCGCGGAAGAGGCGGCACTCGAGGTGCAGCGCTGCTTGAACTGCGACATGCAGACCGTATTCGCGGCAAAGCTGTGCATCGAGTGCGATGCCTGCATCGACATCTGCCCGGTCGACTGCCTCACCATCACCCAGAACGGGCCGGAGCCGGATTTGCGCTCCAGGCTGACGGCCCCGGCGGCCAATATTTCACAGGCGCTGTATGTGTCCACGGCGCTGCCGCAAACCGGCCGCGTCATGGTCAAGGACGAGGATGTATGCGTGCATTGCGGGCTGTGCGCGGAGCGCTGTCCGACCGCGGCCTGGGACATGCAGAAATCCACCATCCGTATTCCGCATGCCATCGATGAGGAGGTCGCCGCATGCCCAAGCTGAAGTCCACGGCCAATCGGGTGAACGACTTCGTGATGAAGTTCTCGAACGTGAACGGAACTGGTTCCGCGAGCGCCAACTCGCTGATCATGAAAGCGGTGTTTCGCATGGGAGTGCCGGTAACCGGCAAGAATTACTTTCCCTCGAACATTCAAGGGCTGCCCACCTGGTACGAGATCCGCGTGACTCGCGACGGCTACGCTGCGCGTGCCGGCCGCGTCGACATCATGGTGGCCATGAACGCGGAAACCTACTCCAAGGACGTGCGCGAGCTTAGTTCGGGCGGCTATCTGATTTACGATTCGACCTGGCCGCGCAGCTCGCTGCTGCAACGGGGCGACATCAGCGTGATCGGGGTGCCCCTCGCCAAGCTCGTGAACGAAAATTTCGAGGGCGTGCGCAACCGGATATTGTTGAAGAACGTGGCGTATGCCGGCGTTCTGGCCGCGCTGATCGACGTGGAACTCGAGGTGCTCGTCGGCCTGTTGAGCGACAGCTACGGCAAGAAGCCGAAGTTGCTGGAGTCGAACACCAAGGCACTGCGGCTGGGATACGACTACGCCAAGGAACACCTTGCGGCACCGCTGCCGCTGCGCGTGGAGCGCATGGACAAGACCCGCGGGCACATCATGATCGACGGCAACACGGCCGCGGGCTTGGGCTGCGTCTATGCCGGCGCGACCGTCGGCGCCTGGTACCCCATCACCCCCTCGACCTCGCTGATGGACGCATTCAAGGGGTTCTGCGAGCGCTACCGCGTCGATCCTGAGACCGGCGAGCGCAACTTCGCGATTCTACAGGCCGAGGACGAGCTGGCTGCCGTGGGCATGGTGCTCGGCGCATCGTGGAACGGGGCGCGCGCCTTCACGCCGACCAGCGGCCCGGGCATTTCCCTGATGAACGAATTCGTGGGCCTGGCGTACTACGCCGAGGTGCCGTGCGTGATCTTCGACGTGCAGCGCGTCGGGCCGTCCACCGGCATGCCGACCCGCACGCAACAGTCGGACCTCATGATCTGCGCCTATGCCTCGCACGGCGATACCCGGCACGTGCTGTTGTTTCCGGCAAATCCGCAGGAATGCTTTTACATGGCCGTGCAGGCATTCGACATCGCCGAGCGGCTGCAGACGCCGGTATTCGTGCTCTCCGACCTGGATATCGGCATGAACGACTGGATGTGCCCGGACCTCGAGTGGGACGATGCCTACCGCCCGGACCGCGGCAAGATGCTGTCGGCGGATGAGCTGGCAAAACTTGACAAGTTTTACCGCTACGTCGACCGCGACGACGACGGAATCACCTATCGGACGCTGCCGGGGACGAGTGCCAAGGGCGCCTACTTCACCCGCGGCTCGGGCCACAACCAATACGGCGCCTATACCGAGGATTCAACCGAATACCAGGTGGTGCTCGATCGCCTGAAGCGAAAGTTCGCGCGTTCGACCAAGTATCTGCCGAAGCCGGTGATGATCGGCAAGGGCAATAGCGAGGTCGGCGTGGTGAGCATCGGCAGCTGCGACGGAGCTATTCGCGAGGCGCTGGATCTCTTGGGCCGGCAAAAACTCGAGATCGACTATCTGCGCGTGAAGGCCTTTCCGTTCAACAGCGAGGTGGAAGCGTTCTTGAAGGCGCACTCGATCATTTTCGTGGTCGAGCAAAATCGCGATGCCCAATTGAAGTCGTTGTTGACGCTCGAGACGGCGGTCGAGAAGACAAAACTCCAGTCCATTCTGAGCTACAGCGGATTTCCGATTTCAGCCCAGCCCATCGTCGACGGCATTCGCGCCAAGCTCGAAGAGGCGCCGCGACTGAGCACGGTTCCGCGCTAGGTTCAACGAGCCAACCATGTCCTATATCAACAAGCCCAAGGTTTCCCACCCATCGCTGCCCACCAATGAGCTCGGCATGACCCGCCGCCAATACGAGGGCAGCATGTCCACCCTATGCGCCGGATGCGGGCACGATTCGGTGACTGCGGCGATCATCGAGGCGTGCTGGGGTCTTTCACTGAGCCCAGAGCAGCTGGTCAAGCTGTCCGGCATCGGCTGCTCGTCCAAGACCACGGCGTACTTCGTCAGCGGTTCGCATGGCTTCAATTCCGTGCATGGGCGCATGCCCTCGATCGCGAGCGGCGCGAACGCCGCGAATCGCCAGCTGACTTACGTGGGCGTATCCGGCGACGGCGATTCGTTGTCGATCGGCATCGGGCAATTGACGCACGCGATTCGCCGCAACGTGAACATGCTGTACTTGATCGAGAACAACGGCGTGTATGGATTGACCAAAGGGCAGTTCTCGGCTTCCGCCGACATCGGCACCAAGGCCAAGCGCGGCGACGTCAATTCCTCGCCGCCGATCGACCCGGTATTGCTGGCCCTGACCTTGGGCGCGACCTTTGTGGCACGCAGCTTCTCCGGCGACAAAGCGCAGCTCGTTCCGCTCATTCAAGCCGGCATGCGCCATAACGGATTCGCGCTGATCGACGTGCTGTCGCCGTGCGTGACGTTCAACGATCATGAAGGCTCGACCAAGAGCTATGTCTTTACCCGCGAGCACTACCACGCGGCGGTTGAGACCGACTTCGTGCCGCGCGCGCAGGAGATCGCGGTGGATTACGCGCCGGGCGAGGCGATACCCGTGAGCATGCACGACGGCAGCCAGGTCATACTGCGCAAGCTCGATCCTGCCTACGATCCCACGGATCGGACTGCCGCATACAACTACATCGGCAACAAGCTCAAGCAGAACGAATACGTGACCGGCCTCATCCACATCGACGAGACGGGAGACACCGAATTTCATAAGCTGAACCGCACGGCCGCCGCGCCGCTGAACAGCATCCCTTTCGAGAAGCTGTCTCCGGGCCGGGCCGAGCTCGACAAGCTGATGGGCCGCTATCGCTAGCCTGCGGCTTGGCCTTGAGTCTACAGCGGCTTGCGATGCCGGGTCAGGGTGGCGGCAATCGAGGCCAGCACGGCCATGCGCACGGCGAGACCGTTGTTGACCTGCTCGCGGATCACCGACCGCGGGCCGTCGGCGACATCCGAGGAGATTTCGACGCCGCGGTTCATCGGCCCAGGGTGCATTACCAGCACGCTGGGGGAAGCCAGTTTCAGGCGTTTCGCGTCCAGGCCGAAATCGCGATAATAGGCCGCCGAGTCCAGCGCAGCGGTTTGCGCCATGCGTTCCTTCTGGATGCGCAGCATCATGACGACGTCCGCAGCCGCGATCCCATCCTCGATGTGCGTGTAGCGCGTGGCTCCGCGGAATTCGTCTTCCGAGGGCAACAAGGCCTCCGGGCCGACGATGCGTAAATCCGTCGTTCCCAACGTGCTGAGCGCGCGTGCGGTTGAGCGGGCCACGCGCGAGTGCTTGATGTCGCCGACGATCGCGACCTTGAGACCGGCAAAACGGCGCTTGTGCGAGCGGATCGTCAGCGCGTCGAGCAACCCCTGGGTCGGGTGAGAGACATGCGCCTCGCCGGCACTGATGACCGACACGTGCGGAGCCACATGATCGATGAGGAATTCCGGCATGCCGGCTTCCGAATCGCGGATTACGAACACGTCGGTGTTCATCGCCTCCAGCGTGTAGATCGTGTCCAGCATGCTCTCGCCCTTGGCGCGCGAGCTTTGCTGCACGTCCAGGTTCAGCACGTGCGCTCCCAGGCGCTTGCTGGACAGATCGAATGAGGCGCGGGTCCGCGTGCTGGGCTCGAAAAACAGGTTGGCGACCGTCACGCCGGCGAGCTCGCGTCCCTCATAGGCGGGCTGGCCGGGAAGACGGCGGTAGCTCTCGGCGCGGTCGAGGATCGCCGTCAGGGCGTCGCGGGCCAGGCCGTCGAGCGTGATGAGGTGGCGCAGGCCTCCAACGCTATCTTGTTGTGTACGCATTTGCGCCTCATGTTTTTTCTTCGCTAAACCAGCGCTCCAGGATCACGCAGGCTGCCGCGGCATCGACATCGGCCTTCACCACGCGCCGCTTTCGCAACCCCGACTCCCGCGCGATCTTGAGCCGTGAAGCCGCCTCGAGCGATGAATAGCGCTCGTCCACCAGCACAACCTGCAGATGGTAGCGGCGCTGCAGTTCCGCCGCGAATCCGCGCGCGAATCCGCTCATGCTGCTCTCGGAATCATCGACATTATACGGCAGGCCGACCACCGCGACAGCGGGTTGCCACTCGCGCATCAACGAATCGATTTCGTCCCAGCGCGGCCCGTGCACACCCGCCGGCACGGCGCGCAGCGGCGCAGCGGTGCGGCTGATGGTATCGCCGCATGCGATCCCGATGCGTTTCTGCCCGAAATCGAACGCCACAACCACCTTCGGCGCCTTGGGCGCCACGGCCTCAGGCATTGCCGCTGATCGGGCTGATGCGCGACAGCTCGACGCCCAGCAGGCGTCCTGCTGCAGCCCACCGGGATTCAAATGGAAGCTCGAAAATCAGCCCTAAGTCGACCGGCGCGTTGAGCCATGTGTTCTGCCGGATTTCCTCCTCGAGTTGGCCGCCGTCCCAGCCGGCGTAGCCCAGCGCGACAACCGCCTCCTCAGGGCCCTGTCCGCGCGCCATGGCGGCCAAAATGTCGCGTGAAGTCGTGACATGGATGGTATCCGAGACTTTCAGAGTCGAATCCCAGTCTCCGCCGGCGCGATGCACCACGAAGCCGCGGTCGGTCTGCATCGGCCCCCCGCGCAGCACCTGGCGCTCGCTTAAGGGACCCACGGCGATCTCGATTTCGAGCTGCTCGAAAATCTCCGCCATGCGCATCGGCAGCGGTTTGTTGAGGATGAGCCCGAGCGCGCCGCGCGAGCTGTGATCGCACACCAGAGTGACCGTCTGCGCAAAGTTCGGATCGCCCAAGGTCGGCATCGCGATCAGCAGCTGGTTGGTCAAGTAATCCGATTCGCTCATGTGGGGAAAGCGTCCCGTCCCAATGTTTACTTTGTCACGCCCGCGCCGCCGTCGTCGTAATAAACGCCGGAACCCTGCTCGGCCCCGCCCAGAAACTGCCATTCGTAGGCAATCCGTATTTCATCATGCGTTGCATTCAACCCGGAAGGAAACGGATCGTAGGGCGAGGCGAGCTTCAAGATCCGCAAGGCCGCCTCGTCGAGCTCGGCGTGCCCGCTGCTGCGCCGTATGACGGATTTCAACAGCTTGCCGTCGGCGCCGATGGTCACCTCGATAACCGGGGTTCCCGAAAGCTTCTGCCGGCGCACTACATCGGGAAAATTCACCGTGCCCACCCGCTCGATCTTGCGGCGCCAGCTATCCAGATATACCGCCACGTCGGATTCACGAGTGTCGGCGGCGATCCATAGCTGATCGCGCGCTGCGCCGCGCAGCCGCAGTTCGATGCCATCGTCGTTGGGCGTCAAGCCTAAGTCCGGCCTGTTTTCCAGCAACAGCGGCAGCTCGGCGGGCTGATCCGCAGCCGCAGCCGAGGCGAAGTACAGGATCCTCTGGCCCGGCGCATAGGTGGCTATCAATTCGGCGTCGCCGGCCTGCTGACCGGCCTGCGCGGCGTCCATCCCGGTGCCGCTGGGAATGCCCGGACGATCGGCCGGCATCAGCGAGGATTTGGGAATCTGGGTCCGCTCATGTTTCCGGGTGTTGCCTGAACCGCGGATGTTGTGCTCCGCCAAATACTTTGCATTGGGATTTTGCGCCACACTCGGCGCTTGATCGTTCACCAGCACGACCTCCATGGCCGGTGCCTCGCCATCGCTGGCACCGCTCCGTGGGTTGCTGAAGGAGACGCCCAGGATCACTATTCCGTGAAACAGCGCCGCCAGGAAGCATGTCGTCAGCATGCGGTCGCTGGCGGGAGGCAGCCCGGCCTGAATCCCAGTCTCGAGAATATCGGAAGTCACGCGGCGCCCCGAGTCCTCGCGATAGCGTCCACCAGCAGTGCTCCAATATCGACAGCGTGTGCCTTGTTTAGTTCGCGGATCCCGGTGGGGCTGGTGACATTGATCTCCGTGATGTAGTCGCCGATCACATCCAAGCCGACGAAGAGCATGCCCATGGCCCGCAATTTCGGACCTACGGCCGCGCACAGCCATCGTTCGCGCGCATTGATCGACCGGGTCTCGGCGCGCGCTCCGGCCGCCAGATTGCCGCGGTTGTCGTCAGGTCTAGGCACGCGCTGCAGGACGTAGGGCACCGGTTCGCCGTCCACCAGAATGATGCGGCAGTCCCCGCCACTGACGATTTCAGGCAGGTAGCGCTGTACCATCGCGTAACGCGCGCCGTTGCCCGTCAATGTCTCGAACACCACGTTGCGGTTCTTGTCGGCTTGATCCAGCACGAATATCGACCGCCCACCCATGCCATCCAAGGGTTTGCAGACGATCTTGCCGTGCTCGCGCAAGAAGTCGCTCATATCGCGCATGTCGCGCGTGATCAGAGTTGGCGCGCAGCATTGCGGAAACCAAGCCGTGTACACCTTTTCGTTGATGTCGCGCAGGCCCTGCGGACGGTTGCAGACCAGCGCTCCTTGCTCCAAGGCGCGATCCAGGATGTAGGTGGAATAGATGTACTCCATGTCGAACGGCGGGTCCTTGCGCATGAGAATCACGTCGTAGTCGCCTAGTTTGGCGACTTGCGCCGATCCGCGCGCGAACCAAGTTCCAAGATCGTCATACACCTGAAGCGGCGCGAGCCTGCCGAAGGCGACGCCGTCCCGCAGCCAAAGGTCCTTCTGCTCGGCGTAATGGAGTTCCCAGCCACGCGCCTGCGCCGCCAGCAGGATCGCCAGAGTGCTGTCCTTGGATGGCTTTATCGCTTCGAGGGGGTCCATGACCACGACCAGACGCACTCGGGAGGACATTCTCATTCCTCTGAAGCCCAGGCTTGGGCGGATTGCCGCAGTCTAGCGCATGCCGGTGTGGGCCTGCTGTCATGAGAAAACTGTGAACCACTGCACCGTTGTTTGCGGCTCATTGGCTCGAAATGGCGACCCCGTACCGTGGCTTGCGGGGCCTGGATATGTTAAAAAGGCCACTATATTCCAGCACCTACGTACGGCGTACTTTGGGTCCAAGGGCCAGTTCCATGGAGAGCATGATCAGCAACGGCAAGCCGAAACTCTCCGGACTCAAAGTTCTGGTGATCGACGACAGCAAAACGATCCGCCGAACCGCCGAAACTC
>Ga0302320_10024996_pt1 | contig 11630 bp, 8 predicted proteins | sample Bog_T0_3_FD_202130 | JGI IMG/M metagenome (GOLD analysis project Ga0302320, IMG submission 202130) | Peat permafrost microbial communities from Stordalen Mire near Abisko, Sweden - Bog_T0_3 | ecosystem: Environmental > Terrestrial > Soil > Wetlands > Peat | place: Sweden: Abisko, Stordalen Mire... | reverse complement strand
CTAATCTTCTCAGACGCCGAACGATAGGCAAACGCGCAACCGGCTTTGCCGTCCAACCCAGGAGATCACGCGGGCACGCAGGTGTCAGGCACTGGACAGACCGTGGCGCATTGCGGCTGATCGTAGTGTCCCTGGCATTCGGTGCATTTTTCGGGATCGATCACATACGTGTCCCGGTGCATGCTGATCGCCTGGTTCGGGCATTCAAACTCGCAGCCGCCGCAAGCGGTGCATTGTTCGGCGATAATTTTGTAGGCCATGTTTTTAGTCTTTCCCAAATCTTTCAAGAATACCGATACCGGCGCGCCGCACCATCATTGTCTTGCCCCGTCTGCTTCATTCCTGGGATGCGGCCGGATCGAGGTCTTCAGCCCAGCCTTGGTCCGGCTGCGGATAGCGCCGCAGCAGCCGATGCACGAGATCGACGTGTTCGGTCTCCTCCAGGACCAGCTCCGCCGCCATCGCCTTGACCTTCGGATCCCGGGCGGTCTCGACGATGGAAATGAAATACGCCAGCGCGCGCTTTTCGCCGGAAAGCGAGAGCTGCAGCGCATGCCACGGCGTCATCATGTAGTGGGCTGAGGACATATCGGCCTCCTCCGGGCTTTCGCCTCGCCCAAATCTCGCAATCTTGCGCGCGTGGCCCACAATGTCGAAATCACCCGCGAGACGCCGGATTTCCTCGCCATGAATACCTTCGGCACGGGCCAGATCGCGAAAGATCTTTACCAGTTCCGGATTGTTGTGGGTTTCCATTTGATCGGCCAGTACATGGTATCGGTCGACCGCGTCGATCTCGATCTGATAGGCAACGGCCAGCAGATCGTTGAGGCTGGCGACTTTTGGGTTGCCCGATGTCTTGCTCATAACTCGAAATCTTTCTCGAGCGCCGACAGGTCGATGTCGCTTGCGCCGGACGCGGGCTGGAATGGTGTGCGATTGCCGCGGTACAGAATGCCGATGTTGAATCCGTCGTCCGCCATCAGCCGGCGCGCGGCCTTGGCCTGATCGCTGGTCGCGGCAACCGCGGCCGGGCGCACCAGATCCTTCCACGCTTTTTCGTCGGGGCGAAAGGTCACGCAAGGACTTAGGATTTCGACGAACGAGAATCCAGGATGTCTGATCGCTGCCGCCAGCACATCGGCGGTTGCGTTGGCGTCGCCGGAGTAGCAGCGGGCGATGAAGTTCGCCCCAGAGGCGAGCGCGACCACCAGCGGATGGAACGGCGGAACCTTGGTGCCGCCCGGTGTCAACGCCGTATCGAACTCCGGCTCGGTTGTCGGCGAAGGCTGGCCCTTGGTCATGCCGTAGATGTGGTTGTCCATTACCACATAGGTCATGTCGACGTTGCGCCGGCAGGCGTGCAGGAAATGATTGCCGCCGATCGAGTAGCCATCGCCGTCGCCGCTTGCGACCACGACGGTGAGATCGGGGCGCGTCACCTTCAGGCCGGCGGCAAGCGCGAGCGAACGGCCGTGCACGCCGTGAAAGCCGTAACAATTGGTATAGGCGGGAATCCGCGACGAGCAGCCGATTCCGGATACGACGACAACCTCTTCGGGCATCAGGCCCAGTTGAGCGAAGGCGCGCGTGAACGACATCAGCACGTGATAGTCGCCGCAGCCCGGACACCATATTGGCTTGACGTCGGATTTGTAGTCGGCAGGTGTGTAGGCGGGGGGTGTAACCGCGATGTTCATCGTCATCTCCATTCCGCGATCGCGCGATGGATTTCACCGGCGGTGATCGGCAGCGGGCCGGGGCGGTGGAAAACGCGCACTGGCGCGGGCAGGTCATAGTGGGCGCGAAGGTATTTGTGGAACTGGCGGCCGTGCGTCTGCTCGACGACCAGGATACGTTTGACGCCTTCGAGAGCGGCCATCATCTGCTCCGGCCGGGCCGGCGCCAAAAGGCGCGGCGCGACAACGCGGGCGTCAATTCCGTCCGTTTTCGCGCGTCCGGCCGCTTCGCGCGCGGCGCCCGTCAGCGATCCCCAGGTGATGACGGCGAGGTCGCCGGCACCCTCGACACTCGCCCAATGGTCGCCGAAGTTGAAGTGATCGAGTTTGTCACGCCGCTTGTCGAGCTGCGCAAGATGATCGTCTGCTCCGCTGGTCGGCGTTCCTCGCTCGGAATGGGTGAGGCCATCGGCGGTGTATTGGCCGCCGCGTGTCCCAGGAATGGCCATCAATGACACGCCGTTAGCCGTCAGCGCGTGACGCTTGTAGACGCCGGAAATTTCTGTGGCGATGGCGCGCGCGCCGATGAAGGCGACGTCGGCGGGCCGTTCGAGGGCGGCACGTGACTGCCCCATGAACTGGTCGGACAGAACGATGGCTGGCGCTTGCAGAGTTTCCGCCAGATACGTCGCCCATTGCGTCGTGAACAGGCAGTCCCCGACCGATTGCGGGGCCAGAACGAGATGCGGCGCATCGCCGTGCAGGCCGAAGATGGCGATGTTCAGGTCGCCTTGCTCGGACTTGGTGGGAATGCCGGTCGATGGTCCGCCACGCATCACATCCACCACCACGACGGGGATTTCGGCAGAAGTGGCGAGGCCGAGCGCTTCGATCATAAGCGACAGTCCCGGTCCGGAAGTCGCCGTCAGTGCCGGCGTGCCGCCATAGGATGAGCCAATGATCATGTTGATGGCCGCGAGCTCGTCTTCGGCTTGCAGCAGTGTTCCGCCGATCTTGGCAAGATTCGGCGCGAGCCATTCGAGAATTTCCGTTGCCGGTGTGATCGGATAGGCCGCAGCAAAGCGAATACCGCCGCGCAGGGCGCCGAGCGCGGTCGCCTCGTTGCCCGACAGCAGCCACCTGCGGGCCGTGCTCGGCACGGGTTTGGCGAGCCGTTTGTCGAATTCGATGTCTGCTGCCGCGCCGAAGCCGGCTTTGATGCCGGCAAGGCTTGCCTCGATGGCGGCCGATCCCTTGTCGGCGAGACGCTTCTCGATCGGTACGAATACCTGTTCGATGGTAAAGCCCATTAGCCGGCTGGCGATGCCGAGCGCGATCATGTTGGGGCGCCCACCGGGAATGGCCTTGGCCATGTCCTTCATCGGGACCTCGATCACGCGGGCGCCGGATTGCTTCACCATCGGAGGCGGCTCGCCGCCGCGCGGATCGCTGATCACCAGGGTCTGCGGTCCGACCTTGATTTCAGCGCCGAAGCGATGAGCGTTGAGCCAGTCGATGCCGATCAACAGGTCGAACTGGTCTGGGAGACTTTCGACCGGATGAACCGCCAGGCGCAGCAGTCCGGCCGCCTCGCCGCCGCGGATTTGTGGACCCATGGTGCGGGTAAAAAGCCCATGCCACCCGGCGGCGCTGGCCGCTTCGAGCAGACAATCCACCGTCGTCAAAGCGCCAGCGCCACCGCTGCCGACAATTGCAATCGAAATACTCGGCAAAGCTGCCATGGTTGTTATATTTCCCCGGTCTGAGCGTGCGCTCAAGAAGCCAGCTGTGAAGAAGCGAAGTAACGACGCATCGTCGCCGACTTCAGCGCATCGCGCTGTACCCGTCTCAAAACGAACCAGAAAACTTTTTATTCGAGATCACTGGCGACCGTCTTGTTCTAAATCAAACTGGCGTTGCCCAATTTTGCGTCACGCGTCGCGACCGCAAGAATCCGACGCTCGGAGAGCGTTGCCGCAAAAGCGAATGACCTTCGATAGAGGCGCGGCTGAAGTGCCTGGTTGCTGCAATCCGGCAAGGCGCGGGATAGAAGGGCGCGTATCGCGGCACTCAGCAGATTTAGTTAGGAACGAGTGCTTGATGCCGAGGTCGCTCTCTCTCGATCAATAGCTGTGCGGCCACGGCGGCAGCGATGATACAAGGTTCCTTGCCTTTGATTTCCTGCAAGCCGATCGGGCAGACCAATCTGGCAATCTGTCTCTCGCAGAGGCCCAGTTTCAAAGCTTGACTGGTGAAGCGCGCACGTTTGGTGTCGGACCCGATCAGGCCGACAAAACCGAGGTCCGGGCGGCGCAGTGCGTCAGCGGTGATGGAATAATCGAGCGGATGAGAATGGGTCATGACCAGGACGAACGCGCCGGCGGGCGCGGTTTCGATCTGTCCCTCGGGTGCATCGGTATTTACGATCGCGACGTTGGCCGGCGCATAGTCTGGAAACTGGTCGGCGCGGGTGTCGATCCAGCGTACCGAGAACGGAAGTTGCGACAGTGCGAGAACCAGCGCGCGGCCGACATGGCCGGCGCCGAACAGCAGGACCGTGTTTCTCGCTTCGCCGAACCGTTCCGCGAACGGCTGCTTGATCGAGCCCTTGCTGACCGATGTTCTGCTACCAGATTCGTCGCCGAGGATTTCCCGCGCCATTCGGCCTTGCTCAGTCAGGCGGCTAATGGTGCCAAAAGGCCCGGTTTCTTCCGCGGCGGCTAGCTCTCGAATCCCATCGAGATCGCCGGCATCGAAGGTCTCGACCAGGATCGTCACCGATCCGCCGCAGCATTGACCAAGGTTTGGACCGAGCGGCCAGACGTGCACCGCGGCTTCGGTCGTTTCCGCCGAAAGGGCGACTTCTGCGATGGCAAGTGCTTCGTATTCGAGACGGCCGCCGCCGACCGACCCCGAAACGCTGCCGTGATGCTGGACTACCATTCGCGCGCCGACCTCGCGCGGCGCCGATCCGATGACGTCGATCACGCTTACCAATGCGGCGCGGCGATGCCGTTCGACTGATTCCCGGATTCGCCGCCACACCATCTCCATTCAAATCGCCCCGCCGTGGAGGACGTGATGCCGGTTCGCCAGGGCCGCGGCGGCGTCGAAGTCCCCGACCGCCCTGACGATCGATTCCGGCGTCGCAGGCGCATCCAGCTGCACGGGCATGCCGGGTCGAACGGAATGAATCGCGTCGGCGATCGCGGCGAACACCGAGGTCGCCAGCATCAAGGGTGGCTCTCCCACCGCCTTGGAACGGTAGATGGTCGGTTCGTGATTTTCATTATCGAATAGCGTGACGCGAAAATCCTCCGGCACGTCGGAGGCAACGGGAATCTTGTAGGTCGAGGGGGCGTGGGTGAGCAGGCGACCGTCGCTGTCATAGACGAGCTCTTCGCTCGTCAGCCAGCCCATGCCCTGCACAAAGCCGCCCTCGATCTGGCCTATGTCAATCGCCGGATTCAGCGAACGACCCACATCGTGCAAAATGTCGACACGTTCGACCTTCATCTCACCGGTCGTTACGTCCATGACGACTTCACTGCAGGCTGCGCCATAGGCATAGTACAGGAATGGCCTGCCTTTCCCCTTTGCGCGGTCCCAATGCAATTTGGGCGTCTTGTAAAAGCCAGCCGCGGAGAGGTGGATACGTGCGGCATAGGCCTTTTTTGCCAGTTCTCCGAAAGAGAGACTCTCATTTCCGATCAGGACCCGGTCGTCGCGGAACTGAATACTATCCTCGGGCACATTCCAGGTTTCCGCGGCGAAGCGCTTGAGCCGTGCCTTGATCTCACCACAGGCGATTTGCACGGCCATGCCGTTCAGGTCGCTTCCGGCGGAAGCCGCAGTAGGGGAGGTGTTCGGCACTTTGTCGGTCGATGTCGCCGTAATGCTCACGCGCTCCAGACCGATGCCGAATTCCTCGGCGGCGATTTGCGCCACCTTCTGGAACAGGCCCTGGCCCATTTCAGTGCCGCCGTGATTGAGATGCACCGAACCGTCCTGATAGACGTGAACAAGCGCCCCGGCCTGGTTGAGTGCCGCAAGAGTAAAGGAGATGCCGAATTTGAGCGGCGTGAGCGCAATCCCGCGCTTGAGCATTGGCGACGATGCATTGAATTGCCTGATGGCTTTCCTGCGGTTCCGGTAGTCGGAGGTCTGTTCCAGTTCTTCGATCAGCCGATGCGCAACGTCGTGGTCTTCCACGGTCTGGCCGTACGGCGTCTGATCACGCCCGCTGCCGTAGAGGTTGGCTTTGCGCACGTCGAGCGGATCGAGGTCGAGATGCCATGCGATGGTGTCGATGACGCGTTCGATCGCGAGTACGCCTTGCGGTCCGCCGAAGCCGCGAAACGCGGTGTTGGAGACCGTGTTGGTCTTGACGCGTTTTGAATGAATACGAAATGCCGGCAGAAAATAGGCATTGTCGGAGTGAAACATCGCGCGGTCCACGACGCCTGCGCTGAGATCGGCCGAGCATCCGCAGCGCGCGGCAAGTTGCAGGTTCAAGCCATCGATGCGCCCGGCGGTATCGAAGCCGACCGTCCAGTCGACCCGAAAATCATGCCGTTTGCCTGTCATCATCATGTCGGCGTCGCGGTCGAGACGAAGTTTGCACGGCCGGCCGGTAACACGCGCGGCGAGCGCGGCGATCACCGCCCATTGCGTCGCCTGGGTTTCCTTGCCGCCAAAACCGCCTCCCATGCGCCGTACCTGGCAAGTCACGTACGAGTCGGCCACGGCGAGAGCACGTGCCACGACGTGCTGAACCTCGGAAGGGTGCTGGGTCGAAGAATAGACCAGCATATCGTTATCCTCGCCCGGCACGGCGAGTGCGATTTGGCCTTCCAGATAGAAGTGCTCCTGACCGCCAATCCGCAAAATGCCCGACAGGCGGTGCGGCGCTCCGGCAATGACCGTGTCGGGATCGCCTCCCACGAAGGCATAATCCGGCAATACGGTTTCTCCGGAAGCCAGGCCCTGATCGATGGTTACGTTCGGCGTCTCGCGATCGACTTCGATGACCGCCAGGGTGGCGGCGCGTCGCGCGGCGTCGCGCGTGGTCGCAATGACTGCGAATACCGGCTGGCCGTGGAATTCAGCGCGTTCGGCGGCGAGGATTGGTTCGTCGTCATTGGCGGGGGAAACGTCGTTCTTGCCGGGAATATCGGCTGCGGTGACGACCGCCTGAACTCCCGGGAATGCGCGCACTTTGCCCAGATCAATTCCGACGATGCGGCCCCGCGCTATCGGTGAGCCGCCGATAGCGACGTGAAGGGTGCCATCCAGTTCCGGCATGTCGTCGATGTAGTCGGCGCCGCCTTGCACATGTTTGAACGCGCTGTCGTGCGGCAATGCCTGGTGCACGTGGCGCAAGAGCGGCTGGCCGGGTTTAATTGGCGGCATGAAAGGTGTCCCGCCGATCGATGACGCGGGTCACCCGGCTCGCTACGCCGGCGATCTCCGCGAGTGCCTTGATCAGGATGTTGCGTGCAACGATGAGTCGGTATTCCGAACTCGCGCGTAAATCGGTCAGCGGTGTGAAATCCACAGCCACATGCTCAGCCGCCGTCCGCCAGGTTCGGCTGTCGTTCAGCGCGGAACCGATAAGTTGCCGTTCGACCGCAATTGCTCGTTTCGGCGTTTCGGCCATACCGCCAAACACGATGCGCGCGGAGGTGATGCGATCGTCCTGGATACCGATACAGAAGGCACCGAGCAGGGTGCTGATATCCTCGTCAAACCGCTTGCTGATCTTGAATGCCCTGAAATGCGTCGTCGGGGACAGCCTGGGGACGATCAAGCGCCGGATGAATTCGCCGGGCTCGCGATCCTGACGACCATAGCTGATAAAATAATTTTCAAGCGGAAGTGCGCGTATCCGCTCGCCCTTGCGCAGTTCGACCGTGGCGCCCAGAGCGATGAAAAGGGGAGCAAGATCTCCGATCGGGGACGCATTGGCGATGCTTCCGCCCACGGTGCCTGCCGTTCGTACCTGCAGCGAGCCAAACCGGCGGAGGATTTCCGCGAAGTCCGCATCGATGGTCGCAAGAAACGGCGTCGCCTGCGCGAGCGTAGCCGATGCCCCGATATTCAACGCGTCGGCGGTCGCTTCGATCTGCCCGAGGCCCGCGTGGCTGATATGGATGATTTTTTCGATCGAGGCCAGCTTTTTGGTTACCCACAGTCCGACATCGGTGCCGCCGGCAACGATCATGGCGTCGGGATGTTTCTGATAGAGCGCTGCGAGCGCTTCTTCACTGGCGGGCGCTGCAAAAAAGCATGCGTCGTCGCCGACGAATACGTCGGCCCCGTCGTTCAATGTCTGAAGCGCCGCACGTGTGGCGGCCTCCCGCGCGGTGAACCGATCTGCGCGGAGACCAGCGCAGGTGTCGCGGGCTGCATCGACGATGGACCGGTACCCGGTGCACCGGCAAAGATTTCCCGCCAAGGCATCCTCGATTTCTCCACGATCGGTTCCCGGGCCGTCACCATGAAAGTGCGCGAAAAGGCTCATGACGATGCCGGGCGTGCAAAAGCCGCATTGCGATCCATGCCCCACCGCCATCGCCGCCTGCACCGGATGCAATTTCCCTTCGTGCGCGAGGTCCTCCACGGTGATGAGTTCGCCGCCGTCCAATTGGCCGAGCAGGGTGATACACGAGTTCACCGGTTCGTAAATCAGGCGACCGCCGGACTCCCTTGCGATCACCACGGTACACGCGCCGCAATCGCCCTCGGCGCAGCCCTCCTTGGTCCCGCTGGAGCGCTCCTCCAACCGCAGCCAATCGAGCACCATCGATTGCGGAGAAAACCGGTCGAGCCGGATGAGGCGGCCTCTTCTGCGAAATTGGATGCAGTTTCTTGTCATCCGTCCCCCTGACAGGCACACGAAAGAGGATACTAACAGGTGCCTGACCCAAGTTAGCACTGTTAATCGTCAAGTGCCGATCATAATACCTGTCGACCGCCGATCCAGACCCTCGCGATATTCGGCCTCGACGCGGTGTAGATGATTTTCTGCAGTACGGTTTCCCCGCGATCGAGGTCTTCCCAAAGCCGGATCGTTCCGCGTTCAGCCGCTGTGTCGACAACCATCGCGTCGAATTGATAACCAGACGAAAATTGTCCTACCGGCAGATCGAGCGCGATACCGCCGCCGGTCGTTGCGAGATAGAAGGCGTCGCGGAAATCAATCCTCGCGGCCGGATGCCCGGAGCGTTCGGTTGGTGCGAGGTCCGGGTCGACGCCGGTTTCCAGCATTCGTGCGGCCATGATTGCGCTGCGCATGCCGTCGAAAATCGACCCGCTCGGTCCCCCCGAAATATCAGACCCCAGCCCGACATGTAGCCCTTTGTCGAGCGCAGCCTTTAGCGGAAAAACCGCATTCGAGAAATAGGCGTTGGACAGCGGACAATGCGCGACGGCCGACCGGCGGGCGCAGATCACCTCCATATCGCGGGATGTGACGAAATTCGAATGCGCCAATACGGTGCGCCGGCCAAGCAATCCGAAACGGTCCAGGCTTTCGGTGTCAGTGACGCCATGGCGTGCGAGCACGTAGCCATGCTCCCAATCGCTTTCCGAACAGTGGGTCTGGACATGACAGCCGCATTGGGTTGCCAGGGCACCCAGACCCTCAAGGGTCGCATCGCTGCAGGATGGAATGAAGCGCGGCGTCACAGCCGGCTTCACCAGCGCACCGGTGTTTGCCGGATGGCGGATGATATATCCGATCAGCGCTTCGGTACCGCGAAGGGCGTCGTCCGGCGAGCCGTCACGGTAGTAGTCGGGACATTGGTCGGCATTGTCCATCGCCACCTTGCCGATCACCGCGCGCTGCCCGGCTTCGAGGCAGATATCGGCGAGAATACGCGTTGCTTCCTGATGAATCGTCGCAAAATACAGCGCCGTTGTGGTGCCATTGGCGATCAGGTCATCGACCAGCAGGCGATAGCTTCGGCTGGCAAAGGCTGCGTCGGCGTAGCGGGCCTCAAGCGGAAAGGTGTATTTTTGCAGCCAGACCTCGAGCGGGACGTCGAGGGCGCTGCCGAGCTGCGGATACTGCGGCGCGTGAACATGCAGATCGACGAAGCCCGGCAGCAAGCACGAGCCTTGCGGCAATGTCACCAGCGACCCGGCGGCCTTCTGCCGGTCCTTCTGCTCGTCGTAATTCTCTGCATCAGAGCGGAGGACAGAGAGAATCGCGCCGTCCGCTCCGATGAAGATCAGCGCATTCTGAAACGCCTCGACGCTACCGCGCTGAGTCGTATGAAAGCCTGAGGCAACGATGGCTTTGCGGAAGAGATGGTCCATGAAAGGTCCCTGTGGGTTTGTCGCAACTCCGGCATGCGCCGGTTACCATGGGGAACTGCCCCTCGTTGACACCAGCGCTGCGAACAGCCGGCCTCGCTTCGACAACCAGATGACGCCGCCCGCTCGAAACCAAGCAAATGCATATATCAAGCCAAACAGCGGTAGTCTAAAGCGAAGCGCAAGTCGCGCCGGGCCGCGCTGCATTTTGCAGGTACCTTCTTGAGCCAAATCAAATCGATCTATTCGAAGCTCGGCTAGTACTACTGAGATCGCGCGGGTACCGGCCCTATATGGTTGGGACCACGACGGGTGGCGGGGGCGAGCCCGTCTCCCAGGCATTTGGGGCCCGTCTTACAAGAGGCTGCCCTGTTGGCGGCCCCTCTTGTTAATCGCAGCGCATACCGAGGACCGTTTTCGGCACAGACAGCAAAAATATTGATCGCCAGCGACGCGAGAGTTCTACGGGCAGGCAACAGCAGCGGTGCCAAGTCTGCACGACGGTTAGCGCATAGTCCGGAGACGAGTTTTTGTCGACGGAAAAAATATGATTCAACGATTTCGGCCAGAAAGAACCTGCCCCATGACCAACGAAGTTCATCCGGTTGATCAGATACTGCCGACGCCACGTCTGCTGGCTCTTGGTCTACAGCATGTGCTGGTGCTGTACGCCGGCGCGGTCGCAGTCCCGTTGATTATCGGCCGGGCCTTGAAGCTGTCGCCCGAAGACGTTGCATTCCTGATCAGTGCTGATCTGTTCGCCTGCGGGCTGGCGACGCTGGTACAGTGTATCGGCTTTCCCGGTGTTGGCATTCGCCTCCCGGTGATGATGGGTGTTACCTTCGCCTCAGTGGGTCCCATGCTGTCGATGGCGGCGGCGCCGGATATCGGGCTTCTGGGTATCTATGGATCGGTCATCGCGGCCGGAATCTTTGGCATCGTTGCCGCGCCTTTCATCAGCCGGCTGCTGCCGCTATTTCCCCCGGTTGTGACGGGCACGATCATCATGGTGATTGGGCTTTCGCTGATGAGGGTCGGCATCAACTGGGCCGGAGGAGGAATCCCGACGCTGACCAAAATGGTCGATGGCGTCGCTGGCGCATTTCCCAATCCGGGTTACGGGCAATTGCAGGGCCTCGGCATTGCGCTGTTCGTATTGCTGGTTATCCTCGCCCTCATCAAATGGGGTCATGGCTTCGTTTCCAACATCTCGGTGCTGCTCGGCATCGTCGCAGGCGCAATACTCGCGAGCGTTCTCGGTGTCATGCATTTTGACAAGGTCGTGGCGGCGCCATGGGGCGACATCGTGATACCGCTGCGCTTCGGCATGCCGCAGTTTCATCTGGTGCCCATTATCACCATGTGCATCGTCATGATCGTGGTGATGATCGAATCGCTCGGCATGTTCCTGGCGCTGGGCGAGATCACCGGCAAGACCATAGACCGCGATGCCCTGACGCGAGGGCTGCGAGCCGACGGCGTCGGTACCCTGCTCGGTGGTCTGTTCAACACGTTTCCCTACACCTCGTTCTCGCAGAATGTCGGCCTGGTCAGCGTCACCGGTGTGCGTTCGCGCTGGGTGACCGTTGCCGGCGGCGGGATTATGCTGCTGCTGGGTCTGCTTCCAAAAAT
>Ga0302320_10024991_pt1 | contig 11631 bp, 9 predicted proteins | sample Bog_T0_3_FD_202130 | JGI IMG/M metagenome (GOLD analysis project Ga0302320, IMG submission 202130) | Peat permafrost microbial communities from Stordalen Mire near Abisko, Sweden - Bog_T0_3 | ecosystem: Environmental > Terrestrial > Soil > Wetlands > Peat | place: Sweden: Abisko, Stordalen Mire... | reverse complement strand
CGACGGAATTCTGACCACAGATCCTCGCATTTGCAAAGATGCGCGGCGCATCAAAGTGATCAGCTTCGACGAGGCGGCGGAGTTGGCATATTTCGGGGCCAAGGTTCTGCATCCGGCGACGGTCTTGCCTGCGATTCATAAAAACATTCCGGTGTATGTTTTAAACTCGCTGAATCCTTCGTGTGAAGGGACGAAGATCACGACGCGGGCTCCGCAGGGAAACAATATTTTCAAGGCGATCGCGGCCAAGAAGCACATTACGATTGTTGACGTGGCCGCGCCGAGAATGCTGCTGGCGCATGGCTTTTTGCGCGCCATCTTCGAAGCCTTCGATCGGCACAAGGTAGCGGTGGATGTAGTTTCAACTTCGGAGGTCAGTGTTTCGCTTACGGTGGATTCCAATCAGGCGATCCCGGCATTGGCAGCGGATTTGGCCAAGCTGGCGGACGTAAAATATGAAGGCCGTAAAGCAATTGTGTGTCTGGTGGGAGAACGACTGCGGGATAAACCGGGGGTGGCCGCGCTGGTGTTTGGAGAGTTGGCGGACAAGAAAATTCGCATGATCTCGCAGGGAGCTTCTGAGATCAATCTGACGTTTGTGATTGAAGAAGAGGAAGTGCCGGAGGTGATTCGGCGGTTGCATACGACCTTCTTTAAGGATTTGGATCCGGAAGTGTTTGCGGAGTGAGGAGAGTTTACAGCTTTTAAACGCAAAGGTCGCGAAGGCGGCGCAAAGATCGCTAAGAAAGGCTGGCTGCGGTACTGTAAAGGAGATGAGGATTTGAGTTACGGACTTCCATGAGATTTTTGATTCTTGGACGCGGCAAGACGGGAGCGGTGGTGGCGACGGTTGCGGGCGAGCGCGGACATCACGTGCATAGCTTAGGCGCCGCGGAAAATGCAGGTGGTGCGGCTCTTACCGCGGAGCAGTTGAAGGGGGTTGATGTGGTCATCGACTTTACTTCGCCGGGCGGCGTGATCGCCAATATTGAGAACTGCGTCAACGCCGGAAAGAATTTGGTGGTGGGGACTACCGGGTGGTACGGGGAACTGGATCGCATCAGGAAGCTGGTGGCAGACCACGCCACGGGTTTGGTGTATGGGGCCAACTTTTCCATCGGGGTGAATATTTTTATAGAAGCAGCCCGGGCAGCTGCGGACGCTTTGCAGCACAAATATTCAGGGCAGATTTTCGAACGGCACCACGTTTCCAAGAAAGATGCTCCGTCGGGAACGGCGATCGCAATCCAGCGCGCGATGCGCGAAGCCAGCGCGACGAAGGAGGAGTTGGAGATCACTTCTTTTCGCGAAGGCGACGTGGTTGGGTTGCATGAGGTGGTACTCGATTCCGCGGCAGACAGGATTTATCTTTGCCATGATGCCAAGTCTCGACGGGGGTTCGCGGAAGGCGCGGTGCGGGCGGCGGAGTGGATCGCGATGAGAAAAGGTTTCTATAACTTCACGGATGTGTGGCGGGAATTGTAGGGGGCCCGCGATTCCCACGAAGGCTGATTCGAGTTATCTTAACAACATGCAACTCCGCGGCTGTGGTACGGCGCTGGTAACCCCGTTTCATCAGGATGGATCGATTGACGATGCGGCTCTGCGGAGCCTGGTTTCCTGGCAGGTGGAATCGGGGATCGATTTTCTGGTTCCGTGCGGAACCACCGGCGAAACGCCGACACTCACGCACGACGAGTGGTTGCAGGTCATCGATACGACGATCGAAGTGGTGGCGGGGCGCGTCCCCATCCTGGCGGGCGCGACTTCGAACTCCACGCGGGATGCCGTTGCCAAGGCCCAGGAGGTTGCTTCCCGAGCGGGAGTCGATGCGGTTCTGACTGCTTCTCCTTATTACAACAAGCCTACGCAGGAAGGTCAGTATCAGCATTTCAAAGCGATTGCGGAAGCGGTCGACAAGCCGGTGATTTTATACAACGTACCGGGGCGGACCGCGGCGAACCTTGAACCGGCAACGCTGGCGCGGCTGGCGGAGATTCCGAATATCGCGGGCGTGAAAGAAGCCAGCGGGAACATGACGCAGATCGCGGAAGTTCTCAACCTAGTCCCGGAAACATTTTTGGTTTTCTCCGGCGACGACGCGGTGACTCTGCCGGTGATCGCGCTGGGGGGGGTGGGCGTGGTGTCGGTGGCATCGAATGAGATTCCGCACGAGATGGCGGCCATGACGGGCGCGGCGCTGGAAAATGATTGGACGACGGCCCGTGGCATTCATCGGAAGTATCTGGGTTTGATGCAGGCGAATTTTATTGAGTCCAGCCCGCTGCCGGTAAAAGCGGTGCTGGCCATGATGGGCAAGATTGAAGAGAATTACCGGCTGCCGCTTTTGCCCATGCGGCGGGACACGCGAGCCAAGCTGCAGAAAATTGTTGCGGAGGCTGGACTGATTGAGAAGCCGGCCGCAACGGCGGAGGCCGCGGAATTTTATATTTATGAGAATTGGGCGGCGGGGCCGCGCAAGATTGTGTTGCATCGCGGATCGTGCGGCCAGTGCAATCGGGGCAAGGGCCGTCCGGCGGGGCATGACGGCAACCACGCGCGCTGGCATGGTCCTTATGCCACCATGGTGCTGGGGCGCGAGGCGGCACAGGGGATGACCGGCGTGCTGATCCGCAGCGAGTGCAAGTGCGTGTGAATGGCAATTGCTGATTGTTGATTGCTGATTGTTGATTGAAAGAGTAAGTCTGTTCGGCTCTTCAGCACTTAGCATCAGCAATTTGGAAAGCTAATTCCCGTTCCTCACTCTGTAGTATCAACTTACTTACCGACAACTTGGCATGAATTTCGAATTGCGCCATTGACTCTCATCGCGGATGAGAGTACATTTGCCCACCGTCTGGGGTTTCTGGGGGATGAGGCGCACAAGACGGCGGGTGGGAGTCGTACTATTTCAGCTTGGCGGGCCGGATACGCTGGCTGCGATCGAGCCTTTCCTTTTTAACCTTTTCTGCGATCCCGACATTATTGACTTCCCGTTTGCCCGGCTCGGGCGTAAACCTTTAGCCAAATTAATTTCAACCACACGCGCTAGAAAAGTGCAGCATCACTACGCGAGCATCGGCGGAGGCTCGCCCATTCGGCGCTTTACCGAACAGCAGGCGGGCGCGCTGGAGGCGGAGTTAATCGCTGGCGGCTTGGATGCACGCTGCTTCGTGGCCATGCGCTACTGGCATCCATTTACCAGCGAGGCGATTGCCAAGCTGGAGGCTGAGCAGTGCGACGAGGTGGTGCTGTTGCCTTTGTATCCGCAATACTCCTCGACCACGACGGGCAGCAGTCTGAACGAATGGCAGCGGCTGTTTCGCGGCTGCATGCCGGTGTACAAGGTCGGCCACTTCTATCAGCATCCCGCGTATCTCGACGCGGTGGTTGCGAAAGTAAACGAAGCTTTGGCGCGCTTTGAGAATCAAGAGCAGCCGGAAATTGTTTTCAGCGCGCACAGCCTGCCCATGTCGATCATCGCCAAGGGCGATCCCTATCAGCGGCAGGTGGAAGATACGGTGCGGCTGTTGATGGCGCGCGGAGGCTGGCGCAATCGGCACCGGCTTTGCTATCAGAGCAAAGTGGGGGCGAGCCGCTGGCTGCAGCCTTCCCTGCATCGGACACTGCGGGATTTGGCGTCGGAAGAAGTTCGCAGCGTCTGCGTTGTGCCCGTGGCATTTGTCTCCGATCATGTGGAGACGCTGGGCGAGATCGATCACGAAGGACGCGAGGAAGCGCGAAGGCTGGGGATTACTGAGTTCGAGATGAGTTCGGGGTTGAACGACTCTCCAAAATTTATTTCCGCGTTGGGCGAACTGGTAATGCAGGCGCTTGACGAGCCGGTCCCTGACTACCATCCGATTCAGATTCGTGGAGGGCAGATAACGGCGCCGGCAGTCCTGGCGACCGCGGGAGACTAGCGGCGATTTTACAGAAACAGGAGGACACTCATGGTGGTTACGGGCGGTGATCAGCCGAACCCGAGTCCGAGTCCGGAGGTGGCGCAAACCGCACCGCGCAGCGCGGTGGATGCCACCAAGTATGTAGGTACGCCCGCGGTGGGCACCTCAAAGGCGGCAGCCTCCGCCGGACTCTCCTCCTCAGGGCCTTCGAATACAGACATCGACCGGCGGCGGCGGCGTTTGGTGTGGGTTGGGGTTACAGCATTTCTTACGGCGTGGTTTCTGGCATTTTTCAGGTTCTTCCTTCCGAGAACTCTTTTTGAACCCAATACGGTTTTCAAGATCGGATATCCTTCGGAGTTTGCGCTGGGGGTCGACACCAAATTTCAGCAGAAGTACCGCATCTGGGTGGATCGCACACCGGACCGCGTGTTTGTGATTTATGCGCGCTGCACGCATCTTGGATGCACGCCGGACTGGAAGCCGAGCGAGAACAAATTCAAGTGCCCGTGCCATGGCAGCGGATACGACAGCGAAGGGATTAATTTCGAGGGACCGGCGCCGCGGCCGATGGATCGAGCGCATGTCGAGCTTGCGCCGGACGGCCAGATCATCGTGGACACGTCGCGGCTGTACCAGTGGCCCAAGGGACAGCCCAGCAAGTTTAACGATCCGGGGGCGTTTTTGACGGGAGTGTAAGAACCATTGATTCAAATGACTCATTGATCCATTGAGTCAATCGCGATTCGGAACTCATCATGGCTGACGAAAATCATGGCTGACGAAAATCAGAACGGCAAGAACGGAAAAGTGGGAGTGGTGGAGCGGGTCGCGGCGGGCGTGAAGGAAGACATTCAGTCGATGAAGGTCGACATTCCCGCCAAAGCGAAAGAGCAGATCGAGGGGCTGAAAGATCCCACCAAAACGCAGGTCTACACCTCGATCTTCCGACACAAGCACGATGACACGCCGCGAAACCGGGCGCTGGGCGTGCTTTCGAACGTGTTTCTGCATTTGCATCCCGCCAAGATTAATCGCGACGCTGTGCGCTACAGCTATACCTGGGGGATGGGCGGAATTACGTTTTTTCTGTTCATCATTCTCACCTACACCGGTGTGCTGCTGATGTTTTATTACCACCCGAGCAAGGTGCAGGCGTTTCGCGACGTACTTTATTTGGAACACGATGTGCCGTTTGGAAAGATTCTGCGCAACATGCATCGCTGGGCGGCGCACTTGATGGTGATTGGGGTGTGGCTGCATATGTTCCGCGTTTTCTTGACCGGTTCGTACAAGAAACCGCGCGAGTTCAACTGGAACATTGGAGTGCTGCTGCTGGTGTTTACTTTGTTGCTCTCATTCACGGGTTACCTGTTGCCGGACGATCAACTGGGATTCTGGGCGGTAACGGTGGGGACGAACATGGCACGAGCCACGCCGCTGCTGGGGCATGAGGGTCCGTTCGGATCGATGCTGGGCATGACGCCTTACAACGATGTGCGGTTTGGATTGTTGGGCGGGTCGATCGTGGATGCGAATGCGCTGCTGCGATCTTACATCTGGCATTGCATCGGGATTCCGATTGTGGCGTCGGTGTTGATGATTGTGCATTTCTGGCGGGTTCGGAAAGATGGCGGGATTTCGGGTCCCGCGCCGGTGATGCTGGAGGCGGAAGCGGATAAGCCGCGGCGGGGGCCGAAGGCGGCGGGAGAGTAGTTGGTTTCGTGTGGGGACAGCCGCCCTCGGCTGTCCGCCGAGCATAGCTCGGCCGCCCTTAGCCGGCGCCAGAAAAAAAGCGGGTTCCTCACCGGGCTTTCAGCCCGGTTCGGAATGACAAGAGTTTTTTACAATTGACGCGAGAATAATTATGGACTGGCGACAACTTTGGGAAATTTGCTCGGCGCCGGATAATGTGCCGATCGTGGGGCTTATCCCGCTGCTTGCTTTTTATATTTATCTGGCATGGAAGCAGGCGCACGCCAACGATCAACTGATCGAGCAACTCGAGGGCGACGCCGCTCTGGCCAAGACGCATCATCGCAAGACGTGGCCGTTCAAAGCGGGCTGGCAGAAAGAAGTTCACGTCTGGCCGTTCTTGCTGCGCATTGAATTTCTTGCCGCCATTATTGTGACCGTCATCCTGATGGTGTGGTCGATTACGTTGAACGCGCCGCTGGAAGAGCCGGCCAATCCCAACCTCACCATGAATCCGGCGAAGGCTCCGTGGTATTTCCTGGGATTGCAGGAGATGCTGGTGTATTTCGATCCATGGATTGCGGGCGTGGTCATGCCGACCATGATCATCATCGGTTTGATGGTGATTCCCTACATCGATACCAATCCGTTGGGCAGCGGGTATTACACGTGGAAGCAGCGCAAGTTTGCCATCGGCACATTTCTGTTTGGCTTCGTCGTTTTGTGGATCGCCATGATCATCATCGGAACATTTATCAGAGGGCCTGGTTGGCAGTGGTTCTGGCCGGGGCAGACGTGGGATCACAACCGGCTGATCTATGAAGTGAACCGCGATCTGCCGGATATTTTTGGCATCACGTCGAATCTGGCGAAAGCGGTGTTTGGAGCCATCGTGGTAGGCGGCTATTACTTGCTGGGCGGCTTTATCGTGTACTCGCTGTTCCGGCGGTACATGGGAAAAGATTTCAAGCGGATGAGCCTGCTGCAATTCTCCATTACGCAATTTCTTTTACTGAGTATGGTCGCGCTGCCCTTGAAGATGGGGCTGCGGCTGTTGTGGCACATCAAGTATGTGTGGATCACGCCGTGGTTCAACGTTTGAACGGCGTTCGTTGGTCGATGGTCGTTAGTCGTTGGCCAAGATCGGCAGCGCAAAAATCCCAACATGAATTGCTAACGACCAACGACTAACGACCAACGACGGTTTTCCGGAGGAAGCGGTGCCTGAACAACCTATCCCCGAGCAGGATCCGATCACTAGCAAATCGTACGCCGCGTATTATCTCATCGCGACGGTGATTCTGATGGCGACGTTGTTCTGGGCTTTGTGGGATGAGGCCTGGGGGCAGCGTCCGTGGAAAGCGCTCCAGGAGCAGTGGAGGGATCGATACAGCGCGTTTCTGAACACCGCGCGTTCGAGGTCGGTCACGGCGGAAAAAGATGTAGAGCAGAACCCGGATTATGTGGCGCTAAAACAGAATTACGAAAAAGCGTATCAGGATTCGAAGGGCCGGGCGGATGAAGCGCGCAAGCGGCTCGACGATGCCAGCGCGCGGCTGCTGGCGGTGCAGAGCGTGTTCACGGACCGGCGCGCGTATGTGAATGCTCTGACCTATGAACTGGAGACGAGCAAGAGCGCTTCGGCAAAGGCCAGCAAACGAAAAGAAATCGATAGTTACAAGAGTCAGCTGGCGACGGTTGAGTTTCCGGACGGAAGCAAGAAGAAATTTAATTTTCAGCAACTGGAAGAAACTTACAACGAAATTCGGGACGAGCGGACGAAGCTAAGCCTGGAACTTGGTGAGGTGTTGAAGCCGGTGACCGCGGCCAGAGCCAAGATGGATGAGTACATCTCGGACCACATGGTCGACCTGACGCCGCAACAGATCGACGGATTGAAGCGGCGCGCGACGGAATGGGTTCCGGCACTGGTGCAGATCAACGTGGCGGACGCGAACATCGTGGACCGTTGCGAATCCTGCCACATGAACGCGCGCGAGCCGCTGAAAATTACTGCGGTGGCGATGACTGCGAAGGGCGAGAAGAGACCCGATGAGTATGCCGAGGCCTTGACCAGCCATCCCCAGCCAGAGTTGCTGAGCATTCACGATCCCGAAAAGTTTGGCTGTTCACCCTGCCACCAGGGGAACGGGCGCGCCACGACCAGCATGGAGAAGGCGCACGGGAATTACGAACACTGGCTGTGGCCGCTGTTTCCCAAAGAAAATTCCGAGGCGGGATGCCAGAACTGCCACGCGGCCGATATGGTGCTGGCCAGCGGCGACCTGCAGTGGCAGACGATTAATGATGGCAAGGATTTGTTCCGGCAGCGCGGATGCATGGGCTGCCACCGCTTCGAAGGCTATGACAAGGAACCGGACGATCTGAATTCGATTGGGCAGCAGATCAAGCAAATTGAAACGCAGAAGAAAGACAATCTGAAGCAGACGGCGTATCTGATGAAGCAGGCGGATGCGGCTTCCTCGAACGAGGAAGCGAACCGGCTGAATGGTCAGGCGGTTGACCTGAGAGTGGCGAACAGCAAGCTGGACGGGCGGTTGCAGCAGCTTGATTTTCAATCGCACAGCCTGATGCAGGATATGAAGAAGGTTGGGCCGAATCTGAAAGATGTGCGGCTGAAGCTTAACAAGAATTGGATTCCGGTTTGGCTGAAGAAACCGACCGACTTCCGTCCCACGACGAAGATGCCGAATTTCCGGCTGAGCGATCATCAGATCCAGGCAATTTCGGCGTACATCTGGCAGTCGGGACTTACCGATCCGCTGCCGCAACACAAGCCGGGGAACGCTGCCCACGGCAAAGAGTTATTTGAGACGCGTGGATGTTTGGCGTGCCACTCGATCGGCGAAGGCGACAACATGGTTGGCGGGGTGTTCGCCGCCAATCTGACGCGCGTGGGAGAAAAAGCGAATTACGATTATCTGGTGCGCTGGATTCATAATGCGCGCGAGCGCACGCGTCCTTACTGTCCGTACGAGAAAAAAGATATCGGTCCGGAAGATTACGCGAAGAAGGGATTGCCTTACAGGTTCGATCTCGATCACAGCCAGTGTCCGAACGATGGGCATGAACTGCAAGTGCAGAACATGACGGTGATGCCCAGCCTGCGGCTGAGTCCGGAGGATGCGGAAGACATCGCAACTTATTTGATGACGCAGAAAAAGCAGGAGCCTTCGGCGTATGCGGATGCGGCGTTCATGGACGATCCGAACTTGAAGGCGGAGGGCAAGAAGTGGGTGCGGCATTTTGGATGCTCGGGCTGTCACGAGATTGCGGGCTTCGAGGATGAAGGACGCATCGGCACCGAGCTGACTTACGAAGGCAGCAAGCCGATCGAGCGCCTTGACTTTGCATTGTTCACCGAAACCGCGCAACGCGGCGGCAAAGATGCCGAGCCGATCAAAGATAAGGAAGATCTCTCGCGCTTGCCCGACGGCCCCGCGACCGAGCCATGGTACGACCATAAAGGATTTTTCGAACACAAGCTGGCCGAGCCCAATATTTACGATCAGGGTAAGGTCAAGAGTGAGACGGAAGCGTTGCGCATGCCGAACGTGCACCTCACCAAGGATCAAGTGCGCGACCTCACGACCTTCCTGATGGGAAGCGAAGAGACTTCCCTGCCCGCGAGTTATCAATACAAGCCGGGCGATGCACGGCACGATATTCAGGAAGGATGGTGGATCGTCAAGAAATATAACTGCATGGGTTGCCACCAATTTATTCCCGGGCAGAAGACGATTCTGATGGGATTGCCGCAGTATCAGGACATTCAGGAGCAGTTGCCTCCGAAGCTTTTGACGGAGGGGGCGCGCGTCGATCCGGAGTGGTTGCGAAAGTTTTTGTCGAATCCGGCGCTGAACACAAGCGACACCAACCGCAATGGAGTGCGGCCCTATTTAAAGGTACGCATGCCGACCTTTTCATTTTCGGATAATGAGTTGCGCAAGCTGGTGCGCTTCTTCCAGGCGCTGTCGCAGCAACCGCTGCCGTATATTCCCGAGGAAGTGCCGGTGCTCACGACCAAGGAAACGGATATGGCGAGGACTTTGTTCTCAAGCAGTGCTGCGCCGTGCTTGAAATGCCACGCCACCGGCGATCCGCAGCACGACAAGATCGCGACTGCGCCGAACTTTCTTTTGGCCAAAGAACGTTTGAAGCCCGATTGGGTGGAGCGATGGATTACCGACCCACAAGCGGTCAGTCCGGGGACCTCCATGCCGTCGGGATTATTCAAGCAGCAGGATAATCAGTGGGTGTTTGCGGGGCCGACGCCGCCGTCGTTTCAGGGATATGAAGGGGATCATCGCAAGCTGCTTACGGATTACATTTTCCAATTGACTCCGGAGGAGCAGCGGAAAGTGGCGGAGTCGATGCCCCGGGCGAAGACGGCGAGCGTTAAGAAATCAGTGGGCCGCACGCAAGCGGCAGCACCTACTCCTCGTGCAGCGACTGGCGGTTCGCGGTAGAATTGCCGGTTTATGGGAGCGAGTGCAGCGGAAGATTGACGGGAATGAGTCTTTAGGAATTACCTAAGAATGGAGAAATCATGAATAAGAAAACCAATACTCGGGTGTTGACATTAACTCTTTTGGCGCTGTTTGCCCTGCTGCTTCTGGCAGCGTGCAACAAGAAAGAGAATACGGAACAGTCCAGCAACAGCATGAGCGAGCAGGAAGCCACACCGGCGCCGGCAGCCACGCCGATTGATCCGGCGACGGTGGCAACGGTGAGCGGAACGGTGAAGTTCGATGGCACAGCTCCCAAGCCTTCGAAGATCGACATGAGCCAGGATCCGGCTTGCAAAGGGACGAACGAAGCGGAGAATATCGTGGTCGATGGCGGAGACCTGGCCAATGTGTTCGTTTATGTCAAAGATGGATTAGGCAGCCGCACCTTCGATGTGCCTGCGACACCGGTGGTCCTTGACCAGAGCGGATGCAAGTATCATCCGCACGTGCTCGGGGTAATGGCGGGGCAGACGGTGCAGATCAAGAATGACGACATGACCACGCATAACATTCATCCCACGCCGAAGGACAATCGGGAGTGGAACGAATCGCAGCCGCCTTCCTCGCCTGCGCTCGAAAAGAATTTTGCGCGGGAAGAGATCATGCTGCCGGTGAAATGCAACCAGCATCCCTGGATGAAGATGTATATCAACGTGGTGAAGAATCCATTTTTCGCCGTCACCGACAAGAGCGGCAAGTACGAAATCAAGGGACTGCCGCCGGGAGACTACACCATCGCTTTCGTGCAGGAGAAGCTGGGTGAGCAGGATCAGAAGGTAACGGTCGGACCCAAGGATTCGAAAACCGTGGATCAGAGCTTTAAGGCTGCAGCGGAATAACCGGCGCAACATCGATAAACCTGAAGATCAGGGAAGCGATGCGAGATCTTATTCTCGATAAGCTTCCCTGATGTATTCTCGGGCCTTCTCGGCTGGAGGGGTGCCGGCATTTTCGGCGAGGACGGTTTGATATTTCTTCATCGCAAGGTCTCGCTTCTGCAGAAGGTCATACATTTCTCCCGCCGCGAGGTTGGCTTTCTGGAGAGTCTCGGGATCCGGATTAGGGACCTGGCTGACTAACTCATAAGCGGCGGCCGCGCCCGCATAATCCCGTTGACCACGCAGCAAATCTCCCAGGGCCCCGGCGGAAATTTCATAGTGCAGGGCGCCATATTTTCCGTCGTGGCCGTTCTGCCAGATTCTGCGATAGTCGGCTGCGGCCTCCTGAGTGTGGCCCGCGGAGCGCAGCAGGTTTGCTTCTTCCAGCGGGAACAAATAATTCCTGGGATAGCGCGAGGCCAGCTCGTGCATGTAGAAGCGGGCTTCGTCGTAGCGATGCTCGCGGCGCAGAAAGAGGGCGAACACAACTTTCCCGTCCACATTATTATCGGCGTTGCTGTTGGCGACGTCGTGAAGGAATTGCAGGCCTTTTTCTTTGGAGCCGCTCAAGCCCACCAGGGCGACCGCAACTTTAACGCTCCAGGGCAAGCTGCCCATCAC
>Ga0302320_10024988_pt1 | contig 11632 bp, 11 predicted proteins | sample Bog_T0_3_FD_202130 | JGI IMG/M metagenome (GOLD analysis project Ga0302320, IMG submission 202130) | Peat permafrost microbial communities from Stordalen Mire near Abisko, Sweden - Bog_T0_3 | ecosystem: Environmental > Terrestrial > Soil > Wetlands > Peat | place: Sweden: Abisko, Stordalen Mire... | reverse complement strand
CGATGCCGGTGCAGTCGCTGCGCAAGTTCGATCGCCGCGAGCGGCGCAGCGCGGTCATGCCGCGTCCCATCGGCGCGCTGGCGCTGGCGAGGCTCGTCATCTTCGGCGGCGCAGCGGCGCTGACCGTCTACGGCGCGCGAGAAATGTATGGCGTCGTCGCGGTCGGCGAGATCACCACGCTCGAATGGGCGCTGGTCGTGCTGTTCGTCGTCAACTTCGCCTGGATCGCGCTCGCCTTCGCCTCGAGCGTCTACGGCTTCGTCTGGCTGTTGCGCGCGCCGCCGCTCGGGTCGTTGCCGCAACGGCTGGAGGGCAAGACCGCGGTGGTGATGCCGATCTACAACGAGGCGCCGGAACGCGTCTTCGCCGCGGTGCAAGCGATGTGCGAGGACGTCCGCGCGACCGGGCTCGGCGACAACTTCGATTATTTCTTCCTCTCCGACACCACCAGTCCCAACCTCTGGATCGCCGAGGAACGCGCGCTGCTGGCGATGCGCGAGCGGCTGCCGGACGAGCGCGTCTACTACCGCCGCCGCCGCAAGAACACCGCTCGCAAGGCCGGCAACATCGCTGATTTCGTCATGCGCTGGGGCGCGGCCTATCCGCAGATGCTGGTGCTCGACGCCGACAGTCTGATGTCGGGCGCGACGATCGTCCGCCTCGCCGCGACGATGGAGGCCGACCCTGACGCCGGCATCGTCCAGAGCCTGCCGCTGATCGTCAATCGCAACACCTTCTTCGCTCGCCTGCAGCAGTTCGCCGCCCGCATCGCCGGGCCGGTCATCGCCTCCGGTCTCGCGGCGTGGATGGGGCGCGACGGCAATTATTGGGGCCACAACGCGATCATCCGCACACGCGCCTTCGCCGATCATTGCGGCATGCCCGATCTGCCCGGCAAGCCGCCGTTCGGCGGCCTCATTCTCAGCCACGACTTCGTCGAGGCGGCGCTGATCCGGCGCGCCGGCTGGGCGGTCTACATGCTGCCGAGGCTCGGCGGCTCCTACGAGGAAAGTCCGCCGTCGCTGATCGATCTGGCGGCGCGCGACCGGCGCTGGTGCCAGGGCAACCTGCAGCACGCGCGCGTGCTGCTGGCCAGCGGTCTTGCGTTTCCGTCGCGGCTGCATCTGATCAACGGCATCATGGGCTATCTCGCTTCGCCCCTGTGGATGGCGCAATTGCTGATCGGCATCGTGCTGGTGCTGCAGTCGCGATTCATCCGGCCGGAATATTTCACCGCCGAATTCTCGCTGTTCCCGACCTGGCCGCGCTTCGACTACGAGCGCGCGTTGCAGTTGTTCGAACTGACGATCGCGGTGCTGCTTGCGCCCAAGGTCTTCGGCATGATCGCCGCCGGCGTCGATCCTGAGACTCGGCGCGGCTGCGGCGGCGTCATTCGCCTGTTCCTGTCGACGGTCATCGAGATTCTCGTCTCCGCCGCGCTCGCTTCGATCATGATGGTGATCCAGTCGGGCGCGGTGCTGCAAATCCTCTCCGGCCGCGACACCGGCTGGAACCCGCAGCGGCGCGACGACGGCTCGATCCCGTTTGCCGCCATCGTGCGCCGCCACCGCTCGCACACGGCGCTCGGCGTGGTCACGCTGCTGGCGGCGGGCGTGCTGTCGCCTTCGCTGGTGGTGTGGATGTCGCCGACCATCGCCGGCCTCGTGCTGTCGATCCCGCTGTCGTGGGCGAGCGGCCAGATGTCGATCGGCGTCGGCCTGCGCCGCCTCGGACTGCTGACCACGCCCGAGGAGAGCGGCGTCCCGGCCATCCTCGCTCGCGCCAACGCGCTGTCGGCCCAGCTCGCCACGACCGGGGCCGAAGACGAAGACGCGCTCAAGGCGATCATCGCCGATCCGGCGCTGCGCAAGGCGCACGAATCCTTCCTGCCCGAGGCGGGCCGCCGCCGCCGCGGCGAAATCGACGTCGACGAGGCGGTGGCGACCGCCAAGCTCAACGACGCCCAGTCGCTCGAAGACGCCTGCGTCTGGCTGAAGCGGAAGGAACGGCTGGCGGTGCTCGGCGACCGCGCGTTGATCGCGCTGCTCGCGCGCCTGCCGGAGAAGCGCGAGCCGCTCGACGAGGCGGAAGGCGAGGCGGTGGGTCGCGTCCTCGATCAACGACCCTGAGTCGGCGCGCGGTCGAAGAGCGGAAACGCGACCAGACCGACGACGAAACCGCCGATATGGGCGATCCAGGCGATCGGCGATTCGGAAGCGCCAAGCGCCTGCGCGCCGGCGCCGAAGACGATATTCGTCGCCATCCAGATCGCGATGAAGCCGAGCGGGCGCCGCTGCCGCAACAGCCGCGCCAGAGGCGGCGCCGGCCGCAGCGGGTCGGCTTCGCCCGCCGACAGCGAATAGCCTTGCGGCGAGCCGAGCGGCCCGCCAGGCTCGAAGATGAAGCGCGTCGCGGCGGCCATCATCCCTGAATCGGCGGCCGAGGCGCCGATCAGCGGCGCGAAATCCATCTGATAGAACGCCCAATGGGTCAGCGCGCCGGCGATCGCCGTCAAGGCGAAGAAAGCGAGAAAGCGCAACGCGCCAAACCGCTGCGCGACCGGCGGTCCGAAAGCGACAAGCCACACTGAGTTGAGCAGCACATGCGTCCACGAACCGTGCAGGAACGCGTAAGTGATGAGCGTCCATGGCTGAGCGATGTCGAGGCGAGTCAAAGTGTCGATCGGGCGTGGGAGCCACAGCGCCAGCGTCAGACGCTTAGGAACAAACGCGAAGACGCGCCACACTGCGTCCTGCGTCGCCGGCGCGAGGAAATCGAAGACGGCGTAGGCGCCGATCAGTGCGACGATCAACGCGACGACGACCGGCGGAATGGCGAAGATCGGCTCGCGCCGCGGCGCCTCGAGGCCGTCGGCAGGCGGAAAATCGGACATCGGCGGCGCGCTCGGGTTGGGGGTTCAAAACGATCGTCGGCTTTGCGCGGCCCGGCGTTGCGAGCCGGGACCGCCCGTCGTTGTGAGTAGCAGAAGCGCGCCGGTCCGGCGACCGTGGCCGACTGGTGGTTCGGATTTCCCGCCCCTGGCTCCGCCCAATCGATGGAACGCCGACCGCGTCACGGTTGATGGCAGACGGCCTCGAGATTATTGCCGTCGGGATCGATCACGAAGGCGGCGTAATAGTTCGGCGCATAGTCGCGCGCTCCCGGTTGGCCATTGTCGCGTCCGCCGGCCGCCAGCGCGGCGGCATGGAACTGGTCGACGGCCGCACGCGATCTGGCGACCAGCGCCAGATGCACGGAGGAGGCGGTCTCGTTCGCGCCGAGCCACAGCGTCGGGCCGTCTTCGTCGCCGAAGCCGGCGCCGCCGTCGAATTCGGCGAGCAGGCGCCAGCCCAGGGGTTTCAGGGCCGCTTGGTAAAACTGCGTCAGCGCTGCGAAGTTGGGCGTGCGCAGTCCGATATGGTCGATCATCTCTTCATTCTCCTTCTTGTTGCAAGGGCAGGGCGCTCGCGATCCGCCTCTCGGCTAGGCGAGCGAAACCAGGGTTGAGCCGGCGCCGATCAATCCAGCCCCGGCGAGCGCGTAGCGAAGGTCGACGTTCCGCCATTCGCCCAGCAGCGCCACGCCGAGCGCAACCGCGACGAGCGCGTTGCTGTTGGTGAGCGGCGCGACGATCGACACCGGCAGCTTGAGCGCGCCGAAGCCGTAGCTCATGCAGGCGATGGCGCCCGTCCAGCTCAGGCCCATGGCGATCGCGAAGCCGATCGCGCGGGCGCCGCCGCCGCTCGCGCCCGTGACCGCGGTCGCCGCGCCGCCGACGACAGCGATCGTCACGCCGACGGCCGTCAGGTAAAGCGAGGTCGAAGCGCCCGCGCCGATGCTGAGCCGCATCAGCACGGTGCTCAGGCCGAGCAGGACCGCCGGCGCGACGCCGCCGACGACCAGCGCCCAGGCGCTCACGGCCTGGCGCCCGGGAACCACTCGACGAAGACGTCGTTGGTTCGGCCGTAGTAGAGCGCGCGCTTGCCCTTCAGGCTGACGAAGTAGCCGACGCAGCCGGCCTCGGCGATGCGATCGCAGAACGTCGTGTAGCTGATCGCGCCGCGCTGGATTGCGCGCAGCGCCGCTTCGACGGCGTCTCCGTTGAAGGCGTCGGCAGTCGTCTTCGACGTGTGACTCGCAACGGTCTCGCAGTCGCCGTTGGGCATGAAATAGGTCTTCGCCCCGACGACCAAGTCGGCGTGATAGCGCTCGACCCCAACTTCCGCCAGCGCCTTCACGACCGCCGGGAACGGCAGGCTGTTCTCGTTCGATGCCGTGGTCACCGCGCGCACGACTTCCTTCACATGAGCGTCCATGTGTCTCTCCTCTTAAAAGCTAGGTTTCGCGTTGCTCGTCCGCCGCCGGCGGAGGCCGTCTAGTCCAGTGGAACGGCCTTCAATTCCCGTCGGCGCACGATCTCTTTCATGGCCGCTTTGATCGCCTCGCGTTCCGAGGGACTCAGATGGCCAAAAAAATCTTCGTCGTTCATGTCCGCCAACGCGGCGAGTTCCGGCGTCAGCGCCCGTCCCGCCGCGGTCAGCGACAAAATCTGCGCGCGCTGATCGCCTGCGACCGCCGCGCGGGCGATCAACTTCTTGTCGAGCAGTCGGTCGGCGAGCTTCGAAATCGCGCCGCGCGTCATGCCCATGCGCTCGGCGAGGTCGGTCGGGCGCAGCGCGCCGTCGTAGAGTTCGCGCATCACCACCCACTCCGCGACGGTCACGCCGCGCGCCTGGGTCTTCAGCGAGAAGGCGTGTGAGACCTGGTTCGACACGAAGCGCAGCCAAAAGCCGACGTGGGAGTCGAGGGCGGCGATCGGTTTCGGCTTCGCGGACATGTCAGCTCCTTTGTTGCCAAGGAAACTATATCGAGTTTGTTTCCGTGTCAACAACTTTTTCGCCAATGCGCCGCGACGACGAAAAGCCCCGGGAAATGGGCTCCTCCGGGGCGATTTGGGCTCAGTTGCGCCGGCGGTCGCCGGCGAGTTCGTCGGGTCGCTCAGGTCCTGAAGCAATACGGCCGGTCGAGGTCGGCGAGCGGCCCGGGCTGGGTCGGCGTCCATCCGAGTTCGGCGCGGGTGCGCGCGCTCGAGGCGAGGAGGCCGATCGCGACGAAATGCGCGAACCAGCCGCCGAAATGCTCGGCCGCCTGCTCAGGCGATTTGCCGACGACCGGCAGGCCGAGGCGGCGGCCGATCGCCGCGGCGATACGCGCGCGGCGGCGAACAGCGCGTCGCGCCGAGCGCCGTGGCGGCCCGAGCGTCGCCGAGCCTTTCGCGGACGCGCGCAAAAAGAAAGGGAGAGCCCACCGCGGGCTCTCCCTTTTCGTTCGCCGATCCGCCTCGTGTCGCCGCCGGCGGAGGAGCGTCCGCTGCGGCGACGACTTCGGCTCGCCTGCGAAGCGCTGCGCTGGAGCTTGCGCTGCGCGTTCGCGTGTTCGTCAACGCTGGCGACTATGCGCGCTAGGCCGGCGCGGAGCAACTTCGTCCCTAGTTTATTCTTAACGCGGGCGGCCCGACTCGAAGCGAACCATGGCACGCGCCCTGCAGCCTTGTTGGCGCGCCGTCGGTTCTGTCCCGTTTTGGAACGCCGGACGGCGGGAGACCGCCATGAAGCTCGCCGCGAGCCGGGAACTGTTCGCCTATTGGAACGCGCTGCGCGGCGCGCGCAGCGCGCCTGAGCGCGACGACGTCGATCCGGGCGCGATCCGCGGCGTCCTCGCCGACACGTTCATTCTCGAATTCGACCCGGCGGCGGGATTCCCGTTGCGGGTCGTCGGCACCCGCACCAACGCCCTGTTCCTGCGCGAGCTGCGCGGCAAGCCGTTCCTCGACCTGTGGCGCGAGGCCGACCGCGCCGAGGTCGCCGAGATCGTCGTCGCGCTCGCCGACGAGGCGCAGCCGTTCCTGATCGGCGCCGCCGCCGCGCCGCTCGGCTTTCCGCAGGTCGACGTCGAGGTCCTGTTGCTGCCGCTGCGCCGCCGCGGCGACACGCACGCCCGCGCGCTCGGCTGTTGCGCGCCGCGCGGCGTTCCGCGCTGGCTCGGCCTGGTTGGCGTCGGGGCGCTGACGCTGCTGACCTTGCGCGCGCTCGGCTCGTCGGATCGCGACGACGACCCCCCCAGCGGCGAACCGTCGCACGAAGATGAATTCGCCCGTCCGCCGCGGCCGACGCGACGCGGTCATCTTTACCTGCTCGGCTCGGGCCGCTGACGCGCGAACGCCTCAATCGTAATCGTCCGTTAACTGCATTCGCATTACGATTTGTCAGTTGCGCCACGGCGTGATTTGCAACTCGTGCGCGCATGGCCGGTTGGGCGGTTCTAGCGAGATCCTGGAGTCGAGCGAGGTGAGAGCGGCCACAGCATTCGCGATCGACGCCGGACGCCACGAGCGACGGCGTCACCAGCGCGTGAAAGTGCGCCTCACCGGTCAATTCATGCGCCAGGATCGTCAGGAATTTCCTTGCGCGACGATCGACATTTCGCCTGGCGGCATCGCCTTCGAAGCGGAAGCGAGCGGCGAGATCGGCGAGCGCATCATCGCTTATCTCAACCAGGTCGGCCGCGTCGAAGGCACGGTCGCGCGTCATTTCTACGGCGGCTTCGCCATCCAGATGAAGCTGCCGCCGCTCAAGCGCGAGAAACTCGCCGATCAGCTCACCTGGCTCGCCAACCGCCAGGTTCTCGGCATGCCGGAGGATCGCCGCCATGAGCGCATCGAACCGCGCAACCGCTCGACGACGTTGACCCTGCCCGGCGGACGCCAGCATCTGGCGCGGATCGTCGACGTCTCGCGCTCGGGCGCCGCGCTCACCGTCGACGCCTTGCCGCCGATCGGCGCGCCGGTCGTCGTCGGGACGCGGCCGGCGCAGGTGGTGCGCGTGTTCAACGGCGGCCTCGCGGTGGAGTTCAACCGGCTCGTCCCGGAGGAAATGTTCGACGAGAACATCCGCCTTTAGCCGGCCCGCGCCGCCGTAAAGCGCGTTTTAAGTCCAATTGTCGATACTTTCTTACCGGCTCGGCAAAACGAACGCGCTAGCTTTGCTCGCACCTCCATCGAAGCCGAACTCGTCCCCCAGTTCCGCTTCGCGCTCGGGCCGGCCATAAGCGCCGGCCCTTTTTTTATCCGATCGGCTTCAGTCCGGCGGCGAAGCGCCGACCCTTGTCGACATAGGCCGCCGCGGCGCGAGCGAGGCCGGCGACCGCCGCTTCGTCGAGCGTGCGCTTGGCCCGCGCCGGCGCGCCGACGATCAGCGCGCCGTCGGGGAAGACCTTGCCTTCGGTGATCAGCGCGCCGACCCCCACCAGACAGCCGCGGCCGATCTTCGCTCCGTTGAGCACGACCGCGCCCATGCCGATCAGCGAACCGGCGCCGATCGTGCAGCCGTGCAGGATCGCGTTGTGGCCGATGGTGCAGTCCTCGCCGATGTCGAGCGGAAAGCCGAGGTCGGTGTGCAGCGTCGCGCCGTCCTGGACGTTGGTGCGGGCGCCCAAAGCGATGCGCTCGTTGTCGCCGCGCAAGGTCGCGCCGAACCACACGCTGCAATCGTCGCCGAGCGCGACGTCGCCGATCACGCTGGCGTTGGCGGCGATCCAATAGCGCCCGGAGGCCGGCAACAGCGGTCGGCGATCGGCGAGGGCGTAAAGGGTCATGGTCCGGCTCCGAAGCGGAAGCTAGGCTATAGCGCGGCGGCGCGGCGCGGCCTATCCCGGGAGGAGGCCGGCGAATCGCGCTTGATCGGCCGCGCCGACGGAGGCCTTATGCGCTCGAGGATCGTCGCGCTCGTCGCCTTTGTCGTCGCGCTCGCCGTCGTCGGCGCGGGCGCGCTCGTCACCCGTCGGCTCGCCGCGCCGGCCTCGCGTTTTGCAATCGTGACGGTCGGCGCCGAGCGGCTGAGGTTGGCGAGCGCCTACCTGCGCCCGAACGGCGCCGGCGCGGCGGAGCTCGTCGCCTTCTTCCCCGACTTCACGCCGGCCGGCGGCTTCTCCGACGTCGCCGCCGCGACCGATATCGACGACCGCTTCGCGCGCCTCGTCTTCATCGGGCTGAAGCCCGCCGATCCCGCGCTCGACCCCGCCGAGCGCACGGCGCGCCTCTACCAGCGCTTTCTCGACGAGAATTCGTGGAGCCATCCCGGCGGGCTGGTGGCGCGCGCCTTCGTCGACGGCAGCCCGTTCGAAGGCGACGAGTTGTTCTACGTCGCGCCGGAGGGCCGCGACTTCGCCGCGCGTTGCCGCCGTCCCGACCCGGCGCGCAAGACGCCCAACACCTGCGTCGCCGAATTCCGTCTCGGCGATCTCGACGTCGAGCTTCGCTTCGCGGCGTCGCTGCTGTCGCAATGGAGCGCGCTGAAAGAGGGCGCGCGCGGGTTGATCGAGACGGCGAAGCGCTAGCGCGCGCCGAGGGGCGGCGCGCTTCGTGACCTCAGCGGTCGCGCAGCGCCTTGTACTCGCGCTCCGTTTCGCCGGTGTAAAGCTGGCGCGGACGGCCGATTCTCTGTCCCGGATCGTCGATCATCTCTTTCCACTGGGCGATCCAGCCGACGGTGCGCGCGACCGCGAACAGCACCGTGAACATGTCGGTCGGGAAGCCCATCGCCTTGAGGGTGATGCCGGAATAGAAGTCGATGTTCGGGTAGAGCTTCTTCTCGATGAAATACTCGTCGTTGAGGGCGATGCGCTCGAGCTCCATCGCGACGTCGAGCAGGGGGTCGTCGGTGATGCCGAGCTGGTTGAGCACGTCGTGCGCCGTCTTCTGCATGATCTTGGCGCGCGGGTCGTAGTTCTTGTAGACGCGGTGGCCGAAGCCCATCAGCCGGAACGGGTCGTTCTTGTCCTTGGCCCGCGCGATGTACTTGGGAATGTTCTCGACCCTGCCGATCTCGCCGAGCATCTTCAGCGCCGCTTCGTTGGCGCCGCCGTGCGCCGGCCCCCACAGGCAGGCGATGCCGGCGGCGACGCAGGCGAACGGGTTGGCGCCGGACGAGCCAGCGAGGCGCACCGTCGAGGTCGAGGCGTTCTGCTCGTGATCGGCGTGCAGAACGAAAATCCGGTCGAGCGCGCGCGCCATGACGGGATTGACGCGGTAGTCCTCGCAGGGGACGCCGAAGCACATGCGCAGGAAGTTGGCGCTGTAGCCGAGATCGTTCTTGGGATACATGAACGGCTGGCCGATCGAATACTTGTACGCCATCGCCGCGAGCGTCGGCATCTTGGCGATCATGCGCACCGAAGCAATCTCGCGCTGGCGCGGATCGTTGATGTCGATCGAGTCGTGGTAGAAGGCCGCCAGCGCGCCGACGCAGGCCACCATCACCGCCATCGGATGCGCGTCACGACGGAAGCCGTTGAAGAACCGCGACATCTGCTCGTGGACCATGGTGTGGCGGCTGACGCGGTAATCGAACTCGGCCTTCTGCGCGGCGGTCGGCAGGTGGCCGTTGAGCAGCACGTAGCAGGACTCGAGGAAGTCGCCGTATTCGGCCAGCTGGTCGATCGGGTAGCCGCGATAGAGCAGGATGCCGGCGTCGCCGTCGATGTAGGTGATCTTCGACTCGGTGCTCGCCGTCGAAGTGAAACCCGGGTCGAAGGTGAACATCCCGGTCTGGCTGTAGAGCTTGCTGATGTCGATGACCGACGGGCCGACCGTTCCCGGCTTGACCGGCAACTCCACGCTTTTGTCGCCGATCTGAAGGCTTGCGGTGGTGTCGGTCATGCGTACTCTCCCACGGGCGCGAGGCGCCCAAAACGCGATTGTGCAGTGCAATAATTGCTACCGGAACGCGGGCGGCGCGACAAGTCAATAATTTGTCGATATTGCGGCGCCGCCGCCGCTATTGCGGGTTCTCGTAGCTGAAGGCCTGGGCGTTCTCGTCATAGGCGAACAGTTCGCCGTAGCGGCCGAGATTGATGATCGCCCTGAGCGTCCGTTCGGCGTAGTCCTCGGACATGTAGTCCTCGAGCTCCTCGCGGAAGCGGGTCGCCGGCGCGCGGTGGCTCGGCCGCTCGTCGAGCACCCGCTTGATGTGCGCGGCGATCGGAATGTTGGCGAGCAGTTGCTCGCCGAACATCCGCTTGCGCTGGTCGACGTCCATGTCGACGAAGCGCTTGCCGGCCGGCGTGAGCTTGATGTCGCCTTCGGCGAATTCGGCCAGCTTCAACAGCTGCAGCGTTTCGCCGAGCGGGAAGAGATCGTCGACCTCGAGCTGCAGCGAGTCGGCCAGATGCGGCAGGTCGGCCTGCCCGTCGTAGGGCGGGGCGGCGATCTCTTCGAGCATGCCGGCGAGCGAGTTGGTCGAGACCAGCGGCATCGCCAGGCCCAGGCCGGCGCCCGGCGCGGCGGATTCGCGGCCGGCCGGCTTGGGTTCGGGGCGCTGGGTCATCAGCGCGTAGATTCGGTCGACCAGCTGGCGAAATTCGGGATCGAGGCGGTCGCGCGGTTGGGGAAGGGGAACGGCGATGTCGGCGGCGACCCGACCGGGGTTGGAGGAGAGGACGAGGATGCGGTCGCTCATCAGCACCGCTTCTTCGATGTTGTGGGTGACCATCAGGATCGCCTTGATCGGGATCCGGCCCTCCTGCCACAGGTCGAGCAGGTCGGTGCGCAGCGTCTCGGCGGTCAGCACGTCGAGGGCCGAGAAGGGTTCGTCCATCAGCAGGATTTTCGGCTGCACGACCAGCGCGCGGGCGAAGCCGACGCGTTGCCGCATGCCGCCGGAAAGCTCCTTGGGATAGGCGGATTCGAAGCCGTCGAGGCCGATGACGTCGATCGCCTGCAGCGCGCGCTTGCGCGTCTCCTCGTTCGGCACGCCTTGCGCCCGCGGCCCGATCTCGACGTTGTCGAGCACGCTCAGCCACGGAAAGAGCGCGAAGCTCTGGAACACCATCGCGACGCCTTCGGCCGGGCCGTCGACCATCTCGCCGCTGATGCTGACATGGCCTTCGGTCGGCCGCGAAAGTCCGGAGATGATCCTCAGCAGCGTCGACTTGCCGCAGCCTGAGCGGCCAAGCAGCGAGACGATCTCGCCCTGGCGCAAAGTGAGCGAAACGTCCTGCAGCACCGGCGCGCCGGTTTCGCCGGAGCCCTTCGAATAGGTCTGACTGACGTGGCTGACGTCGAGCAGGATGGCGGAGGAGGGGTCGAGCACGAGCGCGTCTCCGGTCAGGATTGAATCACAGGCGCAACCGTCGTTCGGCGTAGCCATAGAGCCGGCGCCAGAACAGACGGTTCACCAAGGTCACGACGATCGACATCATCGCCACGCCGAGCACGATGCGGGGGAAGTCGCCCTTGTCGGTCGCCTCGGCGATATAGGCGCCGACGCCGTGCGCCGCGACCGTCTGGTCCTTCCATTTGACGAATTCGGCGACGATCGAGGCGTTCCACGATCCGCCCGAAGCGGTGATCGCGCCGGTAAGGTAATAGGGCGCGACGCCGGGCAGGATCACCTGCCGCCACCAGTCCCATCCGCGCACGCGGAAGTTGGTCGCCGCCTCGCGCAGGTCGTTGGGAAAGGCCGCCGCGCCGGCGATGGTGTTGAACACGATGTACCATTGCGTGCCGAAGACGATCAGCACGCTGAGCCAGATGTCGGGATTGAGGTTGAAGGCGAGCACCAGGCTGACCGCCGCG
>Ga0302320_10024987_pt1 | contig 11633 bp, 9 predicted proteins | sample Bog_T0_3_FD_202130 | JGI IMG/M metagenome (GOLD analysis project Ga0302320, IMG submission 202130) | Peat permafrost microbial communities from Stordalen Mire near Abisko, Sweden - Bog_T0_3 | ecosystem: Environmental > Terrestrial > Soil > Wetlands > Peat | place: Sweden: Abisko, Stordalen Mire... | reverse complement strand
CCTCCTAGCCTCGGGCTGGAGCCATCAGCAGATTCTGTCAAATTATCCGCATCTCTCCGAACAGGATATATTAGCCTGCCTGCAATACGCGGGAGAATTGCTCCATAGCGAACGAGTGTACCCTCTGGCAACCGCGTGAAATTTCTGGCTGACGAGAACTTTCCCCGCCCAGCCATTTCCGTGTTTCGGAGCCTGGGATACGATGTGGCTTCCGTCGCTGAAGACCATCGCGGATCGACGGATGAAGCAGTCGCGGAAATCTGCGATCGTGAAGCGCGGGTGCTCCTCACGTTCGATAAAGACTTTGGAGAGATGGTCTTCCGGCGCGGAATATCCGCCGGATCATCGGTGGTGCTACTTAGAATCGATCCGGACCCCGCCGCCGTGGTTGAAATCGTGCGATCTTTGTCCGACAGAGGAATTCTCACTGCCGGCGTTTTCTGCGTTGTAACGAAGGACCGCGTGCGGGTGCGGGCGCTGCACCTAAGGAAGTAAGCCCGTATCCTCCGAAAACCGAATGTGGAGGCGATTGCGCTTTCGGCGATCGACCGCAAGGAAAGCCGGGGCACGCATTTCCGCGACGATTATCCGGATAAGAGCGCGGAGGGCGCGACTTACAACCACACGATCAAGCGTGCGGCGGACGGGCATATGGAGCTGTCGCGGGAGCCGCTGCCTCCGATGACCGACGAGATGAAACAGATCATTGAGGAGATGAAGTCATGAGCGCGGTGACCTTCCAGATCTGGCGCGGCAACCGCGCTGCGGGCGCGTTCGTCGAGTACAAGACGGAAGTGACCGAGGGCATGGTGGTGCTGGATGTGATTCACAAGATCCAGGCCGAGCAGGCCAACGACATGGCGGTGCGGTGGAACTGCAAGGCGGGCAAGTGCGGGTCGTGCTCGGCGGAAATCATGCTCGGCGAAAATCATTGGCATGCCGAAGCTGATGTGCATGACGCGGATGAACACGCTGCCGCCGGACCAGCCGGTGCGCGTGGAACCGATGAAGAAGTTCCCGCTGATTCGCGATCTGGTGCCGGACGTGAGCTGGAATGATTTTGAGGCCCGCGCGCAACGGACACGGACGGTCTGCGCGCTTACGGAGTCAAGAAGACGGTTCGGAAGTTCAAGCCGCGCAAGCCGGACGCTCCGGATGGCAGCTGGCGGATGCAGCAGGAAGACGTGGACCGGGTGCAGGAGTTCCGGAAATGCATCGAGTGTTTCCTTTGCCAGGACGTTTGCCACGTGCTGCGCGATCATCACATGCATGCCGATTTCATCGGGCTGCGGTTTTTGGTTTATACGGCGGCGCTCGAGATGCATCCGCTCGATACCGAGGACCGTTTGAAGGACCTGAAGGAAAAAGACGGGATCGGGTTGTGCAACATTACGAAGTGCTGCGGCAAACTGAGACACACCAGGTTTGTCCGGAACATATTACGATTACGGACAATGCGATTATTCCTCTGAAGGAACGCGTGGTGGACGAGTTTTTCGATCCTCTGGGCGGGTTGTTTAAGATGTTCCGGTAGAGGGTGGCGGCAGATTTCGCGCGGTATTCTGGACACCGATCCGGCATGCCCGCTAAATCGGTCTTTATTTCGCATTCGACCAGGGACGACGCTCTCGTCCGGGAAATAAGATATGGCCTTGAATTACTTGGCATCCTGGTCTGGACGGACTCCGAGAATTTAACTGCAGGCCTTTTCTTAACCAAAGAAATCGAAAGCAATATTGAAAAAGCCGACGCGTTTTTGGCGTTGCTGACCCGGAACGGTCAACAATCGTCCTGGGTGCGAAAGGAAATCAAACACGCCCTGAAATCGGGGAAAGTCGTCATCCCGCTGCTGGGACGGGATGTCGAACCGGTAATGCTGGAGGGCCTGTTCCCTGACGAGCCCGTATTCATCAACCTGACCGAAAGCCCCGACGCCATTCAGAACGCGCTGCCGCAGATACTCGCGGCACTGGGGGAGGCGCTTCAGACCGGAACCATGCCCGGTGGCGAGTTGCCTCCCGGACAGATTGCCGACCTCGTCCTCGAACTCACCGACCCGGCTACCGCGGAGAACGACGGTTCGCGCCGCGCCACGGCCACTGCCCGGCTCGTCTACCTCCCGGCCGATGGCAGCCGTGCGGTGGAAGGCGGCCGCTACACGTTCACTGCACCGCTCGGTCCCATCGAAGCCGGAGAACTGGCGTGGTATCTGGAGCGCTACATTAACTGGCCCTCCGGCTATTTTGAGGAGCGCGCCAGCCACGTGGTGGAAGCCCTGCCAGAGTGGGGTCGCCGACTCTACGACAGCGTCAACGCGGCCGCCTCGAAGAACCCGCTCGACGCATGGCGCCGGAGCAGCGCACCCGAACGGCGGTTTACCGTCAAGGTGGATAAAAGGCTGGTTGAAGGCGCGCCGCCCGAAACACAAGGCGAAGCGAATGAGGCAGCGACGCTGCTCCTTGGTCTGCCGTGGGAGCTGATTCACGACGATCACGTCTACCTTTTTCAGGGCGCGCGCCCTGTGCGGGTACGGCGCAGTCTGCCGAATTCGGATGAGCAGCGCGCGCTCACGACGTTCGCGCCCATCCGCGTACTGCTTGTCAGCCCGCGCCCGGAGGACGATTCCGCCGCCTATATCGATCACCGAAGCAGCGCCCGTCCCCTGGTGGAAGCGCTCTCGCAGCTTGGCGCGCTGGCCCGCTTCAGGCTCCTCGACCCTCCTACCTTCCCCGCCCTCGAAACAGAACTGGCGCGCGCCGCCCGCGCCGGCGAACCGTACCATGTGGTCCACTTCGATGGCCATGGCGTCTACGACCGAAGGCACGGTCTCGGCAAGCTCTGCTTTGAAGACCCGGTCGACGCGATGAAGCTCGAAGACCGCCGCAGTCAGCTCATTTCGGCCGACGAGATCGCCCGGATCGTCCACGAGCACCGCATCCCGCTCTTCTTCCTGGAGGCCTGCCAGACTGCAACGACCGACATGGACCCCGGCGCTTCCGTCGCGGGACGCCTGCTCGAAAGCGGCGTGGCGTCGGTGGCGGCCATGAGCCATTCCGTGCTGGTGGAATCGGCGCGCATCTTCATTACCGAGTTTTACCGGGAACTGCTGCACGGCGGACGCGTAGGCCAGGCCATGCTGGCTGGGCAACATGCCCTGAAGGCCGACACATTTCGCAGCAAGAGTTTCGCCGGCGACGTGCGCCTGCACGACTGGTTTGTGCCGGTGCTCTTTCAGGAGGCGCAGGACCCGCAGCTCGTCTTTGGGGTGCCTGCCGGGAAGGTTGCGGAGATCATCGCGGCGCAGCAGGAAAATGCGCTGGGCGAGGTGCCGGAGCCGGGGCATGAATTTCTGGGACGCAGCCGCGATTTGTTGAAAGCCGAGCGCATGTTGGCGAATGCGAAGTACATAGTGGTGCGGGGCGCGGGCGGCGAAGGCAAGACGACGTTTGCGGCCGAACTGGCGCGCTGGCTGGTGGCGACGCGGAGGTTCCACCGCGCGGCCTTTACGTCGGTGGAGACGCTGGCGGAGCCGCGCCAGGTATTATTCTCGGTCGGCGAACAGTTGGTGCCGCACTTCGCGGGTCAGGCGGGCACGGACGATGCGCACGGGCTTCGGCTGATTGTGCGGGCGCTGGGCGAGCACCGGACTGTGATTGTAATCGACAATGTCGAATCGATACTGGCCTCGGGGCCGGACGATATTCTTAAGCTTTGCGCGAAGCTGGCCGGGACCGGCGACACGCGCGTGATCTTCACGACTCGGGAGGCTTTGCCCGAGCCCTTCGCCGGCAACGAACTGCGGATCGGACGCCTAGACCGCGATACCGCTATCCGGCTCCTTGGCAATCTGCTGCCGAATGCGCCGAAGTCTGAGCAGACCGAGGAGGAGCTGCGAAACCTGGTGGACGCGGTCGGCGGGCACGCGCGGAGCTTGGTGCTGATTGCGCGGGAGGTGGGCGCGGCGGGGGTGCGCCATGCGACCGAGAATCTGGTTCCGGTGCTGCGGGCGATTGAGGCGAAAAATCCGGGAAGCCGGGAGAATTCGCTGCTGGCCAGCGCGGAGTTGTCGCTGCGGCGATTGCCGCCGGAGATTCGTCAGGCGATTCGGCCGCTGAGTGTGTTTCAGGGCGGCGGAGGAGCCCCCGCGATCGGCGTTGCGCTGAAACTCGACAGTGAGCGGCGGCTTAACACCATCTTCCATGCGTTGATTGATGTTGGGTTGGCCGAGTATGTGGAACCGCAATATCTGCGATTCGATCCGGCGTTGCTGGGGGTTGATCTGGATGCCGACGAGCGGGAGGCCACGAAGGCAGCGTGGGCGGTGGCGATGGTCCAGGAGATCCGGATTCTGTACGAAGAACTCTCCACCGACCCGAGCCTTGCGAGCAACCTGACGCTGCTGGAACTGCCGAATTTCCTTGCCGCGCTGACGCATCTTGCCCGTACAGATGCCCCGGAAGCCGTTGTCGATGTTGCCACGAACTTGGAGCGACTGGTGGCAGACCTGGATCGTCAGAAGGCTCTTGCGAGAATTGTGGAAATCCGGACGACGGCTTCGAGGAATCTTCCCGAACGGAGTCACGCGCAGTTTTTGGCTGAATGTGCGTCGGTCGAACGCCTGTTCGACCAAGGCCGCCACTCCGAAGCCGTCCAGGCGGCTCGCGCGCTGAACTTAAAGTGTGAAGCGGCCGGCGATGCCGCGTACGTGGGAGCGGCCTACGACGGCGCACGGGCCCAGGTCACGCTCGGGCGCGCGCTCCATATGGGTGGAAGCGTAGAGGCGGCGATTCCATATTTCGAACAGGCGAGGGAGCGGTTCGTAAGGCTTGGCAATGCGGGGATGGCGGTCAAGGCCCTTGCCGGAAAGGCAAATTGCCTGCTCGCGCTCGGTCGTTACGACGAAGCGGCGGACGCATATCTGGTGACGATCAAGCTCGCGGAACGAAGGAGTGATCCGCGATCGGCTGCGGTGAGCAAGGCGAACCTGGCCACGGTCCGTCTTTCCCAAAAGGACTACGCAGAAGCGCTCCGGCTCTACTCCGAGGTTCGCGAAATATTTGAAAACATTAACGAACCAGCGACCGTCGCGACTACCTGGCACCAGATCGGCATGGTTTACCGAGCTGCGGATCAGTTCGAACCGGCCGAGCATGCTTTTCAGCGGTCGCTCACCATCCAAGTCCGGATCGGGTCGCACAGCGGCCAAGCTATGACGCTGAGCCAACTTGGCTACCTTTACTCCTCCGCAGGGCGCACGGAGGATGCTATCCGCCTGTACCGACAGGCTGTGGATATACGGGTGGAACTCGGAGATCTGATCGGAGAGGGGAGGGCCCGCAGCAACATCGCGGTCTGGCTAATCGCTCTGAACCGACTCGACGAAGCCCGACGGGAAATCGAACGCGCCATTGAGTGCACTGAAACATTCGGCCATGCCGCCGAGCGCTGGAAGACGTTAGCTGCCTTGTCGGACCTCGAACACGCCGTTGGAAATCAGCTCGCCGCGCTCGACGCCCGCAGCCGCGCAATCGCAGCCTACCTCGCCTACCGGCGGGACGGAGGCGCACCTGAAATCGACCCGACGGGATTGGCCGGGGTCGTTGAAAAAGACCCCGGCGCAGCCCGCGTCGCGCTTGCCGACCCGGAAATTCCGTACCACGTGGCCGCCGAAATCGCGCTCGCTTTCGAAAAAACATAGCTGCACGGTCCCGGTTGACGAAGTCCGGTGGATCAGTTCTCGCCGCACTGACGAAACCCCATCTTGCGGTCGCCGGTAAGGTTGCAGCGTGACCTGTGCGGGTGGTCCTGGTGGTCAAACTCCAGGCTTTGCGGAGACCTCGCACGCATCCGACGCCCTGTGAGTTTCCACGCGCACCGGTTGCTGGTGCGATACCATTTCGGCGAACACGGGTCCAGTTCGGCGCAGGCTTCGGACCTGTCGACGTTGCTTTTGAGGAATCGTTCCCGCGATCAGATCCGATGGCCGGACGATTCTTGCGCGATTTCAGCTGGGTGCGTTAACTTTGAAGGCGAAGGGCGACAGATGCAAAAAGACGTTTTACTCGAAATTCTGAAGCAAAACCAACATACGAGCCACTTCTCTTTTGACAGGATTACTCAGGACAATGCGAACTTGAGGTTGAACGATGGAACAGCATCGATCGGCTTCATTTATCGCCATATCGGTGAAACCATCAATCTGTTCGGTCAGTTCCTCGGCACACCGACAGATGTAAAAAACACAACGATCGGTCAGATCGATGCCGGTCAGCATTATGACCTCAGCCACAGCAGAGAGCTAATTGAGCGCGGATACAAAACGCTCCACGACCTGGTGGAAAACAGCTCTGAAGAAGATTGGCTGAGACCGGTCGATACTCCTTTTTTCGGCACTGTTTCGAGGATCAGATTGTTCGCTCATGCGCTGTTCCACACTTCGCATCATGCAGGCCAAATATCTTTGACGCTGGCGAAGGGCCTCGCTAATCCTCGAGTCCCTTCCCTGCCATGATCCGCTCCGCGTTCCTCTCTATCCTGGCCTCACGCGTTGCGGCCTGCTTCGCCGATGAGAAATGCAGGAGGTAGCCGCGCTGCCTGCCGGGTGTCAGGGCGTGGAAGGCCTTCTTCAGCGTGGGCGATGCCTTCAGCTTCCGCGCGAATTCGTCCGGCATTTTGAATTCCGAGGTCTTTTTCAGCTGCACTTTCAGGCCCGCCATCTCCACTTCGGCGGCCTCGCGGACGTAGTCGGCCAGCACGCGTCCCAGTTTGTTCACCTCGCTCACACGCCTGAAGCGGACCTGGCGAGCCGACTGCACGTTTTCCGTCTGTTGCACCAGGATGCGTTTGGCATCCTTCAGCAGAGCGCCCTTAGGGAAAAGCAGCGCGCAATATTCTTTAAAGCCGTGGATCAGCACGACGTTCTTACCGTTGATGGTGTAGCACGGGCAGCCCCACTTCAGTTCCTCGGTCAGGCCGCAACCGAGCAGGATGGTACGCAGCCTCTCGTAGGCTTCCTTCCACTGAGTGTCCTTTTCGAAGAACCAGTTGACCCTGGGGTTCATAGGCATCCTCGGATTTATCATAGTGCAGTCTATCGTGGCCCGGCCTTGCGGGAGTATAATCTCTGCTGTCAGCTTGTGCAGCGGGGAGGATTGGCGATGAAGAGAAGATCGTTTCTACAAACAGTGGCGGGGGCGGCGGCTATCGCGGCTGCGGCGCGTCCCGCAGTGGCGTCGCTGGCGCCTGCAAAGATCACGCGAATCCGGATCTATCATCCTCCGAATCTGAATCAGACGCTCCAGCAAAGCGATGTGGTGGTGACGGTGGAGACGGATGCCGGTATCACGGGAACGGGCGAAGGCGGAACGAAGGATCTGCTCGAGCAATGCGCAGGCACGATGATCGGGAAAGATCCATTCAAGGCTGAAGCGCTTTGGCAGGAAATGTACATGACGTGGTTCTATGCTCCAGGAAAGGAGAAGATTCACGCGCTCGGCGCGCTGGATATGGCGCTGTGGGACATCAAAGGCAAAGCTTTGCAGCTGCCGCTGCACCAGATGCTGGGGGGCGCGGCGCGGGATTACTGCGAGTCGTATCCGACTACTGGCGGCGGGGGTGGCCGCGGAGGCCCCGCTCTTAGTCTCAAAGAAAGGGCCAAAGCGACCCTGGACGCAGGGTACAGGGCGTATCGCATCGATTCGTCGGCCGGTGGACCGGTCAACAACGGTGTCTACGATCCACGCGCGCGGGTCCACAACATGGTGGAAGCGTGCAAGGAGATCCGCGAAGGCATCGGACCCGACGGGGATTTCAGCGTTGACTTCCATCAATCGTTCGATTATCCCGATGCTGTTCGCCTGTGCAAAGCCATCGAAGGTTTCGAACCGTTCCTGGTGGAAGATCCCACCCGCGAGGAACAGTTTCTGGAGGACATCCCGAGACTGCGGCAGATGACCACAGTGCCGATTGCGGCTGGCGAGGAATGGGGGCAGCGGTGGGACTTCAATAAGCTGGTGGAGAACCACGATATCGATTTCAACCGCTGCACGCTGCCCAATGTGGGCGGCATTACGGAATACCTGAAAGTTATGGCGCTTTGCGGGACGCACGTGGTGGGGATGGTGCCGCACTTCACGGGACCGATATCGACTGCCGCGCTGGTGAACTGCCTGGCTACGTTCCCGGGCGAGGTGCTGTTCGAATACAACTACGGAGAGCGGCAAATCGATTACCTGCCGGAATTCGTCGATTTCCGGAAAGGGAAGCTATATCCGAATATGCGGCCCGGGCTGGGAGTTACGCTCGATACCAAGCCGCTCAAGATGGTCAGCGAGGTGACGCAGGCAGTGCGCAGCACGCGCATTTACCGGCGGCCGGACGGATCGTTCACCCACTGGTAGAAACGTTATTTGAGTTCGATCGCGATGGCGCGCGGCGAGCCGCCGATCGCTTCTTCGGAATCGACTCGGCCCATCGGCACGAACCTCAGATCCTCCCGCGCAACGGTCTGGGTTTCTTCTTTTCCGTTGGGAGTTTTGCGCCGCAGCGTGCCGGCGGCCACATAGATCTCGAGGGAATCGCGCGCGTGAACGTGCATGGGCACCGGGTGATTCACAAGCCAGGTGTAGTCCCACATCCTGACCCGGTCGTTATCGATCGAAACAGTGGCGAAGTCCCGCGGGAAGGCGGGCGGCAGTTCAGACTTCGCCGTGGCACCGGTCGCCGCCGGTTCCTTTAGTTCGGTCATGATCGCCAGCTACTCGGGATCGTTTGGGCCGCCCACCCATTGTTCCTTATGAGTAAGGCCGCGATATTGAAAGCAGGTCCGCGGAACTCCGAAAGGACGGGAATGGCTCACTTTACCGTCAGGCGTGGTCACGTCGACGCCGCCGTAGCGGAAGTATACGGTGGCCATATCGTAAAGGTGTTTGTGACAGGGCTGCTCAACGTTTTTCTTCCATGTCATTTCCCAGGCCACGACACGATCGTTTTCGAAAAGCTTCTTTGCGCATTCCCGGGGGTACGGCGGCGGATAGTCCTCGGCCACGAGGAACCCCGTCACGCAGACGCTGAACGCCAGCAATGCAACCATGTGTGATTTCATCAGTGACCCGTACAGTGTATAAATTGAATTTCGGAGTCAGCTTGTGACGCCCGAGGGAAGAGGAAGCCTTTCATGCAACGAAAATTTCGCAGTTTTAGCAATCGCAATTTTGGTTTTATTGGCGGGGCGGTGTGTTTGCTCGCGTCGGTGATGACGCCACCAGCCCAGGCGCAGGTCTTCTCGTGGACGAAGGAGGAGATGGCGGAATACACCAAGGCCTGGACAGGCGAACGATTCGCGGACGGGCGTCCGAAAGTGCCGGACAGCTGGCTCGAACGCGCCAAAGAGATGTCGCAGGAGGAAGTGAAGATTCCTTCGGGCCGGGACGGCGGACCGCCGAACATCGCGCCTTACAGCCAGTACGACGGCAATTTCAAGGTGGTGCATCCGGAACTGAGGATGGCGGGGCGCGTGGTGACGGCGATGTACATGCCGGCGCGCGCCGATATCGACGCGATCATGTTCGGCAAATTTCGCGACAAGGGCGTGGTGCTGGACAATCAGTGGCCGATCGACCAGCTGAAGCCGGGCGATGTACTGGTGATCGATATGTACGGGAGAGTGGATGGCGGTGGGATCATCGGCGACAATCTTTTCTACTACATCATGAAAGCGACGAAGGGCGGCGGCGTGGTGATTAACGGGTCGCTGCGCGATCTGGACGGCATAAGCGAAATCAAAATGCCGGGGTACGTGCGCACGGTCACGCCGACGTGGTTCGGCGAATCGACGCTCTACGGTTACAACGTGCCGGTGCGGATGGGCAACGTAACCGTGATGCCTGGCGATATCGCGTTGGGAGACAAAGAAGGCGTTTCGTTCATACCGCCATCGCTCGCGGAGAAGATCCTCGATACGGCGGACGAGACGCACATTCACGACGAGTGGACGAAGATGAAATTCGACGAAGGGAAGTATGTTTCAACCGACATCTATTCCACTCCGAAAACGGATGCGCTGAAAAAAGAGTATCAGGAATATTTGAAAAAGAAGCTGGATGAGCTGAGGGCGTCGCGGGCGGCTGGCAAGAAGTAAGCCGGATTTTCCCGCGCGGGCGTTCTTTCATGGGATTCCCTCGTCCGCAGGCCGGACGAGGGATCAACGTTTCCGTCGCGAACGCGGATCAGAATCCGTCGGGCTTGACCCAAAAGCTGGCTTCCCAGGTCTGATTGGGGGCAATCGTTTGCAGATTCTTCACAATTCCCTTCTGGGCCAGATTGATGGCGTTAGTGATGCCGGGCATGGGCTCCACGCAGATATAATTCGCCGTCGCCAGCGGATTGGGTGCACCCCGTCCGCGTCCGCCAGCGCCGCTCCCGCCTCGCCCGCCGCCGCCGCTCCCACCACGTCCCCCAGGACCTCCACCAGGTCCTCCTGGACCCACGCCCAGCGCTCCCGGACCTGCTCCCGGTCCTCCCGGACCCCCGCCACGCGCTCCACCTTGCGGGGCATTGCTGCCCATGCCCTGGCCGGTGGGGTTGGGCGAGAAGATCACCTCGGCATAATAGGTGGGGCCAAACATGATGTCGAGCGACTGCTGTTTGCCTTTGACGATGGTGTGGGAGCGGCCCTGCGCATCGCGATCCAGATCGCCAAACAGGTCGTCCAGGTTGTAGTCCTTCAGCGTGCCCTGCCGGTTGGGGAACAATTTCTCGATCGGCTCGGTTTCTCCGCTTGGGATCTTGGCGTTCGTCAACAGATAACGCGTTTTCATGGGCACCGTGACGGTCCAGTCTTCGCGGGGCGAATCGGTGAGCTGATAGTAGGAGTGGAATCCGACGGCGACAGGCATCGGCTCGGCGCTCAGGTTGGTGACCTTCGTCTGGACCTGCAGGACGCCATCCTGCAGCCGCTGAGTAATTTCGACGGTGTGCGCGAAGGGCCACTGCTTCATCCACATCGGGTATTTCCAGACTTCGAGCTTGCTGGTTACCCACGCCCCTTTGGCGTCGGCCTTGACTTCGATAACCTGCCACTTGTCGCTTGTCGACAGGAACCCGTGGAGGGGAATCGCGCCGCGCACGTTACCGAGGTCCATATCGAAGCTGTATTTCTGGCCGTTGGCGTAGAAGGCATCTTCGTCGAGGCGATTGGCCCAGGGGCCGAGGAACGGGATGCCACTGGCGCCGCCGCCGCGCGCCTTGTAATCTTCGAGCGAAGCGTAGGGAAAACGCAATACGTTCTTGCCGTTCACCGAAAACTCGGTCACCATGTTCCCGATGGAGGGGACGACCGACACCACCATGTGGCGGGTTGTGTCTTTGAGCTGGATGATGTCGCCCGTCTGGCTGGCCTCATATTGCTTCGCTGCGGACGCGGGCAGCGCCACCGCCACAGCCATCATTACCGCAAACACCGAAATGTGTCTCATCTGCATGATCCTTTCGAAAATCAGACCCTTGTGAATCAGGCCCTTGTGACCGAAGCTACAAATTATATCGCAGGGTAGCGGGCGGCCACCACGAAAGAGATCCAAATCCCACTGAGTTATACTGGCCGGGACGATGGGGAAGCCCGCCAGGCAGCGAGA
>Ga0302320_10024986_pt1 | contig 11633 bp, 17 predicted proteins | sample Bog_T0_3_FD_202130 | JGI IMG/M metagenome (GOLD analysis project Ga0302320, IMG submission 202130) | Peat permafrost microbial communities from Stordalen Mire near Abisko, Sweden - Bog_T0_3 | ecosystem: Environmental > Terrestrial > Soil > Wetlands > Peat | place: Sweden: Abisko, Stordalen Mire... | reverse complement strand
CCTAACCAAATTTTTTCATTAATTTGATCTATCTCTGTAGTAAAGGATAGGAAGGAAAACAGTTTTGATTGGATTTTGAAATCGTTTATCACTAGGAAGCAATCATCGCAATATTTTCTATCATGATTCATCTGCTTCACTGGAACTTTTGTATTACATGAGGTACAAATTCCACATAATTCCTCCATAAAAAAGAATTTTTTTAAGTAAATTATTAAAACAGCGAACTAAGCTATTAAAGTAAAAAAAAAAAAATCATTTCCAAATAATTAAATAATTAGAAAAACCAATTTTCAAAAATTTTCAAATTTCGACGAAATACTTAAATTAAGTTTTAGAATCCATGGTAAGTTCTAGAAACAAAATTTGCAAAATTTAAAAATTTAAGATTATCATTTTCCCATCTTTTTAAAATGGCATCCAACGAAGGCATGTTCGACGGTATATTGATGCAGGTGGTTCAACAAAGTCAAGGCATTGAAGGCTTCTTCGACAACATTTTTGGTTTTCTTCGTCGCAAGACTGACTTTTTCAACAATCAAAGTTCACCCCAAAAAAAAAAACTTTTCCATTAATTTTTAAATAGAAATGGCCGAAGAAATGATTGTGAAGCATTGTCAACTCCATTTCAAGAAGTTCAGCGAAGAAAAACAGAAAGAGCAGAAAGAACAAGCGAAGAAGAAAGAAAGAGAAGAACAAAGAAAAAAGGAAAATGAAGAAAAGTCTCATCAAGAAGCCGCTAAGATCTCCTCAAAAACGAAATCTGAGGAAGACGAAATCAAAAAAAAGAAGGAAGAGGAAGAGAAGAAAAAAGCCGAAGAGTCAGCAGCTCTTGTTGAGAAAGCTGTTGACAAGCCTGCAGAAAATGGAGAAAAAAAGGAAGAAGATACAGGTCCGGCACCTATTGGTAATGGTGGAAGCACAGATAAGTACACTTGGACCCAAACTTTGGAAGAGCTCCATATGTACATTCCAGTAGATAATGAGGTCAAAGGCAAGAGCTTGAAAGTCAACTTAGAGACCAATCGATTATTTGTAATTTTCTTTTTTATTCAATCAAAAACAAATTTTTGTTTAGGTGGGTGTTGTTGGCAAAGAACCCATCATTGATGGTGAGTTCCCAGAAAAGATACATGTGGATGGGAGTCTATGGACTTTGGAAGATAGTAATAATGGGAAATATGTGCATGTGGCAATTGAGAAATGGAAAAATCAATGGCATTGGTGGGATAGCGCCATCAAAGGAGACGCAAAAATTGACACAAAGAAGATCAACCCAGAACCGTCAAATTTGTCTGATTTAGATGGAGAAACCAGAACCACTGTGGAGAAGATGATGTTCGATATGAGACAGAAACAAATGGGAAAGCCATCCAGCGATGAAATGATGAAACAGGATAAATTGAAAGATTTCATGAAGGCTCATCCAGAAATGGATTTCGGAAAGTGTAAATTCAATTAAAAGATAAACGAGGGTGTTAGAGAAAATTTGAAAAAAAAACTAATTTTTTCATAATTTAAAAAAAAATTGATATTTTTTTATTTAATATATATAATAAACACAAAAATAGAGAAAAAAAAACTATTTGTTTTTTTTAATTTTTGCTCATCATATTCGATAGCACCAATTTTTCGGATATTATGTTGTTTGTAGACATTAAAATTTCGAAAAATTTCCATATTTTTTTAAAAAAACCTTTGTATTTTTCATCCGTAAAAGTGAAACCTATGTAGTTTTTTAGAGAAAAAATTATTTTTGGGACATACCAATGTGTGCAATTGAACACAATGCCATGATGAAGCTTGAATATAAGATGAACCCTTGATTCTTTTCTTCAAAGATTTTAAATATTTTGGAGGCCTGATTTGAAGAACATAAGCTAGGAATCAAATGAAAGTCATTGCAAAATTTCAAATAACTTTTAAAATTGAGAAAGTTTTTGTCGGAAACTTTAATATCATTGATTTCATAAAGCGAAAAAATCTGGAACAACATTTTTTCAATAATTTAAAAAAATAAACTAACATGTTTCATTAGATCATCGCATTCACAAAATAAAAGTACTGTAGGATTTGAGTAAACCTTAAATTTGTCATAAAAAATCTGGATATTTTGGCCATTGCCTTCGAAAAATTTTAAGGCTTCCAATTTAAATGTGGGAAAAATTATTTCATCTATGAGTTTCTTTAACCGAGCTGGCTTCGAAAAGGTTTCATTTTCATCTGTTAGCTTGGAAAACTGATACAAAATCTCAATGAAATCTTTAAATTGACAATATTTGTTTTTCAGGATTTTTGAACAAATTATGTGAACTAGTTCCTTTGATAACTTAGGAATCTTCTCGACTAATTTGAAATCTTTTACGAACAATTCGATTTTTCTTTGATTGAGGGCTTTTTTGTTTTTGGATTCCGCAATATGCAGATTATAAATTTTTTTGAGGATATCTAATAAAAAAATGATAATGTATATTTTTTGTTTTTCTTGAGAATATATCATTTAAAATTAAAAATTATCATTATACTCTTATCAAAAATGATAATTTTTATAAGAAATAATGTAGATTAGAAAAAATTGTTTAAGAATATCGTATTTAAAAATTATAATATTCAAAAATAAATATGTAGATTATAAGGTTTTTGAGAATTTCTGATTTAAAATGATAATTTTCAAACAAAAAAAATTATTAGGAAAAATGGATTTTAAAAACAATTATAAAATGAATAAATTTACTGAAGTAGTCAATGCTTAATACTTTGAGGAACATCTCATAAATTTCAACGTCTTGTTCATTAAGTAAATGAATCTCATCGATCTCCAAATTTTCTTTCAATTTAAAATGATTTTCTTTCTATAAAAAATGCTACTTGAGTTTTTATTCCCTAGATTTGTTCGAAAATTGATTAATTCAACTCTTCGCAAAATATCAACATAAAATTTGCAAATTTCCTCTTTCTTATTTCCTACTTTATTATTAATCAATTTAATCATTTTTTGATTCAGAGAAGTGTGTAGAAATTTCCCATAATTGGAGGAATATTGTTCACTTGGTTCTGTTTTTACTCTGAAATCATCAGTTCTTATTGAAGATTTTGTGTTGCTGAGGTTCAAAACAGTGGTTTTATTCAAAGGATGTCGAAATCTTTTTGGTTTTATTGGCAAAAGCACGGAAATGGTCTTTTTGTGTTTTTCCTTTGAAAAGCTGAAGCTTTTATCTGAAAATATTTTCTTTGTGATGAAATTATGGTAATATTTTGGCTTTAGGCCAAAAGTTTTCGGTGAATATGAAATGGAAGGGTCATAAACAAATTTTTCAATTTCTTCCCTATCACTGGCAGATTTCATTTTACTTTTATGTGATTCAAGTCTATGATCATCATCTGTTGTTTCGGTCTTCGTGATTTCATCATCTTTCCTTTATAATTTATAATAAAAAGTGTTCTAAATTTTGAATGACTTACTTTTGATTAAGATGAAGGTTGATGCTTAAATCCTTTTTATTGATGTTTTTTGATGTTTGGCTCTCTATTTTGAAGAGTTTAAGGACATTTGTCTTATTATATCCGAATTTTTTGTTTTGTTCAGGCATATAGCTTTGCCTTCGAGCCATCGAATTTTTCTTTACCATCTTAATAGAAGTCACAGGACTATCAATTGAACCTCTGGGTGTGGATGAGTTTTTAGAGTCTTCACTTGAAGTTTCTTTAGGGAATTCATTCTGATTTTTAACTTTGCTATTAGATCTATTAATTTGTGTATCAAATCGATATAAAAAGTTCCGATTTTTTGATGATGATGAGCCTCTTTTTCTTAAAGGACTTTGAGTTGTCAAGGTCATTCTTTTATTGGATTGATTATCTTCTTCAGGTGCTGTGATTTTTATTTGGGGGGTATTGAAATCGCTTTTCATAATAAACTCTGAAGTAGGGAATTCCTTAGTTTCCTTTGAAGGGAACTCTTTGGATAAATCCAGGACTTCCAATTCTCCAAGAGTTCCCAGATCAGGATTTATAAGTTCTATTTTCATTTTCTGATTCGAGGTTTCTTGATCATCGAGCGTAAGTGTGATCTTGGAAACTGGATATTCATTTTCGGATTTGATTACTTTTAAGCTTCCGTTGTTATTGTCGTTTTTATTCACAGTTAAAGGTTTAGATGCAGGCACTTGAGATTTGGAAGAGTGGATTGGTGGAGGTTTATTTTTTGTTAACAGAGAATCTGAAGGTTTGGTTTTTTCTATATTTTTCTGGTCGTTTTTCTTTTTAATTTGACTCATTTGAATAGGCATTGATATTTTTCAATAAAAGGATAAAACAAAAGTATTATTCGCTTTATAAGAAAAACACAATTTTTATTATTGTTAGTTAAGGGTCATCACTTTAATCATAAAATAAAATATTTGCTTAAAAATTCAAAATTTTCAAAAAAGTTATAATTTTTTCTCTTAAATCTAAAAATGGAGCAAAAAAATAACATGATTCCAGCTAATCAAGAAAAAAAGAAAAATATAAAACGGCAAATTTTTGTTGGGCAAGGAAACAACGAGGAACTTATAAAATCTTGTTTTCTTGATGAGTAAAAAAAATAAAAAAAAATTTCTAATTTAAAATTTGCTAAAAATCCTCTTTATTAGGACAAAATGGGTCATACAAAACAATAAAGTTATATCTAATTCAGGGTTTTATTTCAAATGGGTCCAATGTCTCAAAGATATTGATTATTCCAGATTTAAAGAGGGGACTCAACTAGTATTTTTGTTTTGTTTTTCTAACAGTCTCAACTATTTCCCACAGGTGAATCACATCCAGAATATCAAGATCATAGCAAGCAAAACTGGTCTTCATCAAACTTTAACAGATTTCGAGACAAAAGAAGGAGGAAACCGAATTTCAGGCCTAAGACTCTCAGAATTTTACCCATTAACTTATTTGTTCATTTTAAATTTTTTAAAACCCATTTGATTTTATTTTATTTCTTTAAAAATAAACAGACTTGATTTGAACAACATTGATTTATCATCTGATGAGATCTCCTTCCAAAAAGCCGATGAGAATGCTATCTGGATCTATAAGCCTGCAGCTATGAATTGCGGGAAAGGAATCACACTGATCACTGATTTGCATAAGTTCAAAGAAGAATATTTCCAAGCCAGAAAAAATCACAATTTTAAAGCGCAAAACAAAAATATTGCGAGACCCAATGTCAGAAGACAATCTACAAAACAAACATTGCCTTTAATTTCCACTAAATTCGCAATTCAGCAGGGGAATGAAAAAAAGAAAGCAACCTCAACCGATGTTCATCATAGAAAAATTAGAGAGGAAACCGAGGAGAATGTGAAAGAAAACGAGAACGGAAGAAATGATAAACCATATACTTTGCTTAAACGAGGAGTTATTCAGAAATATTTGGAGAGACCTTTACTTTTAGATGGTAGAAAATTCGACTATCGGTGAAATGATCAAAATTTTAATTTATTTTAATGTTTATTAATTTTCTTAAATTTAAAAACAGTTGTTATTGCTTTGTGGTTAGCACCAAGCCTCTTTTGGTACTCTTCCATCAAGGATATCTTAGGCTATCAATGAACAAATATAATATGTGTAAATAAATAAAAAAATATTTATTTTTAGTTAGGTTTATATATATATATAATATAAATATCTTAAAACAGCCAAAATGGAAGATGAAGGCAATAGATTCACTCATTTGACAAACGCCAGTGTGCAAAAGAAACACCCTGATTTTAAGAAGGAGAAGGAAAATACCATATGGTCTTTAGAAAAATTTGAGGCATTGATTAAATTTTTGTTCTTTAATTTAATTAATTTTTCCATATTTTAAATAGAAATATATGATTGAAGAGTTCAAAGTGCAAAGAGGGAAATTTGATGAAGTATATCACAAAATAAAGCTAATATTCACCCATGTGTTTATGGCTTGTGAAAAAAAATTGGCTAGACGATCTGGCACTTTTGAATTATTGGGTTGCGATATTTTGTTTGATGAAAAATTGACACCATATTTATTGGAAATGAACTCGAATCCAGCCATCTTTACAGGTTTATTTTAAAGAAAATATTTGAAATATATAAGTTTTTGTTTTATTTTGAGATACAAAAACACAAACTGAAATTATTCCTGATGTGGTTAGAAGTGTGATTAGCCTAGTGCTCAAGTTAAATAAAAAACCAACATTGATTGTGGATATTTTGAAGAAAATTGAGTCTGAAGACTTACATGGATTTGAAGTCTTATATAACGAAGCCACTTCATATATTTATCAATAAAAATTTAATTTCGATGAAATTCCTAAAGATTTTTAAATATTACAAAAAAAAAACATTTAAAAAATAAATTATTTGTAATTTGAATTTTTTAGGATGGAAATAAATTTTTTCCTCTTTTTTAATAAAATTTTGTTTTCATACTTATTTATTCACAATAATTCTTCCACAACAAGCATTGAATATATTAAACTTATTTCAAATTTCGCTTCTATGGCTAATAAACTGGATTGAGTATATTCAAAAGGTTGAAATTTCAAAGGAATGGCTGCATAAGTTTCAGAATTGATTAATCCTGGATTGGTGATAATTTTTTTTATAAAAGCTTTGTATGTTCTGGGAATACATTTGTTGATCTACAAATATTAATGTTAAACTCGAAATTTTTTGATTTTTACTTTTCCATAATCATAATTGCCATATACAAACCCATAAACATTTTCTGAATAATTCCATATTGCTCGTCTAAATGGATCAGTATTCACATTTTGCCCCTCTAATTCTTGATTTGTCATTTTTTGGATATATTTGAATTTTTCGTCTATTAATTGAGCCAAATCAGGGAAAAATTCGTTTATAAAGCAATATGTATTATTTTGCCAAGAGCAATCCTTTTTTTTATTTTTAATATATTTTGAAGGAAATAAAAGTAAAATGTTACATAGGATTTAAGTCCTTTGAAGTGATGCCAGTCGAAATTTTCCAAAATGACTTTTTCCCCTCCTTTATTAAAAATCAAGAATCTTTCGAAAAAGTCATAAGAAGCAATAATTTTAGAAAAATCTAATGTTTTTTCAATAGCAACTTCATCATTTTTGTTTTTTTTCTTTGATTCTTCTTCAAATTCCGTTTTGCTTTCCAAATTTTCATTTACCAACAATTTTTTCTCTTCTTTCTCTGTATCCTTACTATAGTTTTTTAAGTAATTTAAAACGTTGGATTCTTGGGCACCGGTTCCTTTTTCTGGGATTGGACTGATTGTTTGGGAGGAAGCTTTAACATTAAAATTTAAAAAACTAAAATCTTCTTCTTGGAAAATTCCATTAGATATGCAAAGGCAGGAAAGCGAATGATGGAAAGTGAGGATTATTATGGCCTGAACAATTTCATTTTTCGACCAATAAAATTCTCCTTTGTAGTTTTCCTAGGAAATTATTGATTTTATGTTTTTTTTCCGAAAATTTACGCTGAAAAATTTCTCTTCTTTCAATTTCCATGGGCAAAAAGCAAGAATTAAATTGATTTCTGATAACTTTTGAAGTTTTTTGGGGCAATGATCCAAGCCCAATTGGACCCATTTTATATCTCCCCCATTTTTTATAAAATGTGTGATTAGTCGATTAAGTAAATAGTCGCATCCATAAGCTGAGACTCCCATAATTGCTATAAAAAACCTGAGGGCTATGGGTAAGGGACCATCTCCATACATTAAAATTTGGTAGAACTCTTGGAATTTTATCAAATAATCAGGAAACCATAGCAAAACCTTTTCAAGATTAGGTATTTTGCCATCATTAAATGAAAATATGTCAGATAACAAAAAGATGTATTTTTCAGGTGGTTTAGTTAAACTTATTTTAAAAGTTTTCACTTTTTTCGGAGATTCAAATTCTAAATCTTCTATGAAGGAGGAAACTTCCGGAATCTCGGAATTATCAAGATATTTGCTTACAGAAGCTTGCTTAAGCAAGCCTTTGAAAAGTTTTTTATAAAGCTCTTGGTATTTTTTAGTCGCTTCTAAGAATGGGTTTGAAAAAATATAGGATTCAAGTTTGGCTCTAATGAGATCTTGAACACTTTTGTTTAAGGTCAATATAATAGGCAAAAAAATAGAAAAATTACATTTTTTTATCCTGAAAAGACTTGAAAAAAACTTCTATTTCATGTAGGGAAAGATCTATCTTGAAGGGATTTAAACAATATTTTAAAAAGCGGCTACTTTTTCATTCATAGTGTCTAGGTCTGGAGGAAATGATTTTGGAAACATTTTTTCATCATTAAAAATTTCAAAGATTCCAGCTTTGAAAGCACATTCAGATAGAGGTTGTTCCATGATGATTTTTAATAATTTTTTTTTTTATTTTGTAACAATCAAGCAAAAATAGGTAAATTTTTAGTAAAATAAAATAAAATTTTCATCACTAAAAAAGCACCAATTACTATAAAACCACATTTCAAAATGGAGTTTTTTAGGTTTTTTTGTAAACTCCATTTTGAAATGTGGTTTTATAGTAAAAAAACGCAATGGAAAGATTTCATTTTTATATAATTATTTGATGAATTTAAATTTTTTATTCAAAAAAAAAGAAGAATTTTTTGTGAAAATGGAGCTTTCATGGCTCTGACTAATGAGATCACGTTTGAGTAAAAAATAAATGTGAGGGGAGGGTCTTTTTGGAAAATTGGGGGATTAGTAAATTTTTAATTTCACAGCGGCCAAACTTTTGTAATAAACTATTTGGTTGGAGATCTCTTTCAGAGGCCAAATCATGTTCTGCCCCAAAATTCTCGACTTCTCATTTAATAAAGCCATTATTTGAAATTAGTTTTCTTTATGTAAATTTTAATTAGTAAGAGAAAAGTTTATTTCTTTATAAATTAATTTTTTTTTAAGAAAAATGAAGTATAAAAGATGGAGCAAAACCCCTGATTCACATCAAGCTCATGGTTTTTTTATGATATTTATTTAGGATTTCTTCCATTCGATTCAACAAACTTTTTTCCTCCTTACTATTTTTCGTCCAATCTAATGATTCCTGTTCTATGTGAGTCTGTGAGTTTTTTTGTATTTTTTTTTCAATGCTCCCTTCCACTTTCATCATAACATCTTGTTCTTCCTCATAATTTTTCTTTATATTGTTTTCGAGCTTATTTTTGAATTTCTGAATAAAGCTTATGTTCTTATCTCTAAATGGAAAAAAATCCTCTTTGGTCATGAAAAGTGCCTTTAATCTTCTCTTTTGATTTTCTTTCATATTTCCAGGATTATTCCTTAAATTCATAGCTATTTTCTCTGTTTGGATCGCCATGCCTTCCTGACCAACATCTTCAACCGTCAATAAGGATTTTAAAGTATCATGATTAATTGAATTGAGACTTGTGAAGTTTTTAGTCAAAGGATAATCAGATATCAGGTTTTTAGGATTATTTTCACGCAGACCTCTAATCAATATCCCAGGTGAATGCTTAGATTTGTATTGTTTCACAAGCACCCTCATTGATTCATCAGATTTTTTAAAGGTTCTTTCTGGGAATTCCTTAGGAAAATCCATGGAAGTTTGCATAAACTTGGGTTTGGTCCTCAGAGAAATTATTTCTTTTAATTCTGAAGTAGAACATTTAACTGTTGTCGTATCCTTAAATTCAGACATACCCTGATAAAACGTTTTCAACAATTTCCGAGTGTCGCTCACTTGCTTCAGTTTGGTTTCATGCCATTTGTTCTTATTTTGAACGCGGAAAAAAAAAATCCGATGGAGCTCCTTGATTTCCTCTAGAGTTTGGAAAAATTTCTAAAAAAGTTTAAATTTTTCATAAAATTTAGTTTAAATTCAAGGAACCTGTTTAGTTATAGTGTAAATTGTGGCTTTTGAACTCACACAAATCACATTATAATTTCTTTTTTGGTTATAAATCACTTCCTCCTCACCGAAATAATCTCCCATTCTCAAGATGGCCACAGCTGTTTTCTCATTATTTTCTGTATGTTTTGGCCTAAACTGCAATTTACTCATGTTATGTGAGTTTTTTTGCATTTTCACTGTAATTTCCTTCTCTTTATTGATTTCGTTACGATTTAACTCCACCTCGCCTTTTTTTATCAGATAAACAAAATCTGCAGATTCGCCTTCATGGTAAATCTTTTCGCCAAAAAATATCCTTTTCTTTTCGAAAAGATAAGCGAACTTTGTGATTGTGTCGTTCGTTAAATTAGGGTCCAATGAATTTTTGAAAAACCTTATCATGTCCTTCAATTTCTGGTTCTGAATCTCGAAATAAATCGTTTCATAATCTACTTTTTGCAAAATACCCAAATGTGTATTCTCTAAACATAAAATAGTCGCGGCTCGAGGCTTTCTTCGTAAAAGTCCGAGCTCTCCAAAAGATTGTCCAGTTCCTAAAGTCCCAGTCATTATATATCGAAACACTTGGCCATCGAAATAATGTTTAGGGTTCGAAAGATTTTCAAGTTTTATGCCTATGGCAGCCACTTCTGTTCTCATTTGTGGAGTTATTAAAAATGTTGTTTGGTCGATTTTGTGCCTTAACATCCCCATTGATGACGCATTTAAAAATGTCATCATTCTCGTGATTTTCTGAAGACTTCTGAGAGCTGCTTTACCTCCGTTGGATTTAGGAGTTGATAGGGCAGGACTGTTATTAGAAGAAGAAATTTTGATTGTGGGGGTTGGAAGTCCCCCTGTTTTTGGACTATTCTCTTCATTATTGATTTCATTAATTTCTTGGAGTTCTTGATTTTTCTTGTTTTCGGCTTCTTTTTGGAGTTTTTTGAATTTTTGTTTCAATTTTTCTTTTTCCTTTAAAATTATATCAGAGTCCTTTGGTAAAAGAACCACTGCTGATCCTTTGAGAATCACATAAAAACAATCAGGCATATCTCCTTTGATTAATGTTTAGATTATTTAATGATAAAAAATTCATAAACCGTAATATATTGCGGCAGTGCCTTTGGGCAATAAACGATATTTCAGAAATTTGCAACATTTTGCATGTGCTGTTGAGGAGTTCACATTTTTTGTGCTCATATATTGGAAGAAATGGAGATTTTCAGTCAGTTTCATTAATATTTGAATATCATCGAGGGTCCGAGCTTCAATTGGTTTTTTTAAAAGGTCAACAATTTTCTTTTTATATTTTAAATGATTCACGATTAGTTTAGGAAAAATACGTAGAAAGATTCATCTTTGTCCAGACTCAATTGGTCTTTAGAGGCACGGACATTTTTAAGAAAAGGAGTGGTCAGAAGACTAGATTTTCTCCTTTGGGAAGATAACATAATTGACTTTCGCTGTTTCATTGTGAGATTTTTCTTGATTTTTTAAACTTTTGTAACTCTGAATATTAATTAAAATTGTCATTTTTTACTTTTGTCTTGCTCTCTGAACATGATGCATTTTTTTCTAATTTTTGACTTGTATTTTATGATTTTTTTTTTATATAATTGTCGTTTTTTCTCTTTCAATTCTAAATAGTCATTGGGCTCTAAAATAAAAAAAATTTATTTATGTACAACAAATACACTTTACAAAATCGAATTTGTAAAATAAAATAATTTTTTTCTCATTTTATGTATTCATCATCTAGTGTCCAAATTTCTTTTTAAA
>Ga0302320_10024985_pt1 | contig 11633 bp, 13 predicted proteins | sample Bog_T0_3_FD_202130 | JGI IMG/M metagenome (GOLD analysis project Ga0302320, IMG submission 202130) | Peat permafrost microbial communities from Stordalen Mire near Abisko, Sweden - Bog_T0_3 | ecosystem: Environmental > Terrestrial > Soil > Wetlands > Peat | place: Sweden: Abisko, Stordalen Mire... | reverse complement strand
GACCGTCTTGGACTTGCTCAAAACCCAACTGCCCACCCAATACGAACTGGTTGAAATCGTTGGCCGTTGGATTTGGCTGGATTTTCCCGCCCGCACCCACCGCGCCGCCGCCAATGCCCTTTGGCGTCTTGGCTTTCATTGGAATCAACGCCGTTGCGTCTGGCAGCACCCTTGCGGGGCTTGCGCTCCTTACAACGTCCATTCCGGCGACCCGCGCAGCAAATACGGTTCGCGCCCGGCTTTCACCTTCAACGCCTGAAATGACCATGAATGCAACCCCGCTTTTACCCGGCATGGAAGCACTGGTTAAACCGTTCAAGTTTCCGGCCAGTCCCTACGAATACAAGGTGACGCCCTTGCGCGAATGTCCCACGCCTGAATCGTTGCAGCTATGCGACACCCCCGACCAAGCCGCCGCCTACTGGAAATTGCACATCGCCACCCATCCCCATTTCAACCCGGAGTGTGAATGTTTGGCCGTCTTGATCTTGAACACGCGCCGCCGCATCAAAGGCCATCAGCTTGTTTCCATCGGCACGCAGGACACCCTGTTAGTTCATAGTCGTGAGGTTTTCCGGCTGGCAGTTTTGACCGCCGCCCATGCTCTCATTTTGATGCACTGTCACCCATCGGGCGAAAGCAGCCCGTCCCAAGCCGACATCAAAGTGACCCGCGATTTAATCCGCGCCGGTCAGATTTTGAAAATTGAAGTCCTCGACCACATTGTCATGGGCAGCGGAAATTTTTCATCCTTGAAAGCTCTCGGCCACTTTTACGCCTAAAGACCATGACCACCTTGATTTTGCTTGGACAACTCACACTGAAACCTTCAGTAAAAGTTTCAGTAGAACCTTCAGTAAGGGGGTATGCAATGAGTTCGTTCGGAAAGGTCAAGAGTAGTGAAAAAGCCCTTGCATTTATTGGTGAAAAATCATATATTTATGGCTGAAAAGTAACGGTAAATAGACGGTGAACTGACCGATTCCGACCTCCGCCTCCAGTTCTAACTGCGTGTGCAGCAACGACAACGGAGACGCAGGGTCCGCAACGGACATCAAAACGGACACCATATTTACTACTCCGTAAGAATTCGGTTTAACCGGCTTTAACTCGCCGCTTACTCCGTAACTCCTCGGAACCGGCTTCATTTATCATCGCGGTTGCGTGAAAACTATGAAGACACGTTACCGCTTAACCCGTCGTGGCATTCGGGGCAACAAGTTCTATTGCGTGGACACCACCACCGGCAAACGCACCAGCCTCGGCACCACCAACGAGGACGAAGCCCGACAGATCGTGGAGGCCAGGAACAACTCCGAACGCCAGCCCGTGCTCAATCTGCAAATCGCCAAAGCGTATCTGGCGGGCACTGACAACGGCATTGCCACACGCACCTGGCAGCAGGCGATTGAAAGCCTTGCCAGCACCAAGCAGGGAGCCAACCAACACCGCTGGCAAACAGCGGCCAAAGACAAGGCATTTGTGCCCTTGATGCCGAGAATCATCATCGAAACATCCGGCGAACTGCTTTTGAAAGTGCTGCAAACGGGCACGGTGTCCACGAATGTTTTTCTGCGTCGGTTGCATAATTTTTGCGTGGACATGAACTGGCTGCCGTGGCCATTGATTCCCAAACGCCAATGGCCTGCCGTGCGGTTCAAAGACAAACGCGCCATCACACTGGAGGAACACCAGAAAATCATCGCCGCCGAGGTCAACCCCGAACGGAAAACGCTTTACCAGTTGTGCTGGCACTTGGGCGGAAGTCAGGGCGATATTGCCAACTTGAAAGGCGAGGACGTGGACTGGACAAATGGCACCGTGAGTTTTTTCCGCAAAAAGACCGGCGTGCCAGTGCTGGTGCATTTGGGCGCGGAGGCGTTGAACCTGTTCAAAGACCTGCCCGCCGAAGGCGTGTTGTTTCCTTATCTTTCGAGCGTGCGGGCGAACGACCGGGCCACGGAGTTTAGATCACGTTGCCGGCAGCTTGGTATTTCCGGCGTGACGCTGCACAGCTACCGCTACGCTTGGGCGGAACGGGCTAAAACCGTTGGCTACCCGGAACGCTTCGCGCAGGAGGCTTTGGGCCACAACAGCAAGGCGGTGCATCGCGCCTACGCGAAACGGGCATTGATGAAAATTCCGTCGCTGGAAGATTACGAACGAGAGGCAACCGAGAAAATAATTTAACGATTCAACTTCCCGATACTGGCGGAGCACCAGCGGAGCCAGTATTCGGCGCATCAGTCGGTTCGGCGGGCGGTGATACATCTCGCATCGCTGTTGGTCCGGAGGCGAATTGGTAACGTCCTGAATAACCCTGCTTCAAAACCTGCGTTAATCGATGGACATATAGCTGCGCAATTTCTATGCCCGGTTTCAAAACATATTGAAGATGACTCAGGTTAACGAGTTCGAGAGTTATGCGCCCCTCAAAACCTGGGTCAATTTGTCCATCACATAAATGAACCGTCACAAATCCTCTGGCAATTGTCCCCTTCGTTTGAATAAAGCCCATGCAACCAAGCGGCATACGAATGCGCTCTAGCGAACACGCCAAGACGCAGGCGCCCGGCGAGAAATCAATAGCTCCATCTTGATTCACGGGAATGCGCTCCGTGTCGAGCGCGCTCGGAAGTGGCACCGGGCCTCTGATATTCTTATACCGAAGAAACTCGGCTCCAAGATGTAGTCCGATAGATGTTGCTTCCATTTTGACCGGGTAATTTTCCGGTCTGGAGGCGAGTCCTTCAATAATGAGTTTAGCAAGATCGTTTTCCGACACTATCATATTAGTGATGTTTCAAAGTAATCCAAACAGCAACGGCTGCACTTCCAACTGAAATAATAATTGTGACAATATTTGTGATCAAAAGAACCGCGTGTTCTTGAAAAAATGCTTTGAATTTGTTGATCTTTTCTGTTGATATCCTCGGGCCACCACGTGGAGTCGCTGACAATGTAGAACCTTCGATTTTTTGAAATATGATAGAGCAGAATTTCATTCCCTTGTTTATCGTCAAAGGCTTTTTACCCGCGTTATAGATTGCAATATCAAGTGTTCCAGAGAAAAGCGGATCGGTCTTTGTGTTCGGAACGAGGAAACCTCGCGCTGCTAAAGATCCCTTTGAGCAAAGAAGTCCAAATACATTGTTCGGAACACTTACCCGTTCGGAAGTTTGAACAATGATGCATCGCCCCGGCTTTAATTCGCATGATGCACTCATTGTTAAGGCCTCAGACGCCCCCGCTTCCATGTAGCTTTCTCCCACAGACAGATCAACGCAAACTTCCTCCTTTGGGTCTGTTGTGTCAGCGGACACCTCGATCTTGGCCGCCGAAAAATCGCGTCTTAAAATTATCATAATTTTGTTGCGTATTTTGAAGTGCTCGCTGAAAAGTAATTATACGATGGCCGATTCGTAATATCAAATCAAATCCCAGTCAGCCATCAAATTGCGCCAACCAAATTTTCCGGCAGACGATTTTTCTTAGCAGCATTTCGTTTTTGCCAATGCTGGTTTAGCGCATTCGTGACCTTTGCCAGCCACGACCGGTCTTGGACCTGCTCCAGCAGTTCCGACGCGGCAAAGAATTTCACGTTGTATGGTGACGGATTGCCCAGCGGCTTGAGCAATCGCGCGGCAACCAGAATCGGCACGTCATGCGGCTGGCAATTCAGCACCCACGCCGCCTGTTCCGCCGTCAAGCGGGCTGGCAACTGGTTCAGCAGCCGCAAAAATTGATGTTGTTCCTCTCTCATTCGAGTTTGAATTGCTTGAACACCGGATGCCGCTGGCCGAGCAGGTTGACGCCCCACCAGGTGTTTTCCTTCGTGACATACTTGGCGCAATAATCCGCCACATCATCCCGGCTGTTCACCGGCTCAATCCGCGCCCGGCCGTAGCGGTGAAACCATTTGTCCCAAATTTCCGTGCGCCTCATGTTTTTGCAGTCGCACCACAGCGCATGGACATGATACCCGTCCCGCCCCGGATTCTGCTCCAGCGCGTAGAAATACGACACGCCCCGCATTTCCGTCCGCATGAACTTCTCGTAACACCGTTGCGCGGACCAGATGGATGCTTCCCAGGCGAACGTCATGTGCGAAATCACCTGCCACGGTGCCAGGCCGTGAACCCAATCGCCCATTTCCACGTTCAACTGCGCAGCTTTCAACCGCAAATCCGGCTCAATGTTTCGTGCATTATTCATTTTTGACCTTCACTTTTCCGCGTCTGGACACACCTCTCGGACAAGGATGGGTTGCAGGCGGCGCGCGCTCCGCGCGCATCCACCTGCAATCCCTTCCCTTGGGGTCGCCATGCGTGACCACAATACGAACTACTCCAAGGGCAGCACGGAACCGGCACGAATAATCACGCCGTTCTTGGCGTCAAACGTGTTCGGTTCCATCGAATCGAACTCGATCACCAATTTCTGTCCGTCCTTGAACTGGCACGGACATTCCTTGGCGGCCTGCTCGACCGTCTGAACGCTGCGCGGACACCACACTTGAACGGTGGGTGCCTTCCCGTCGGCGCATTGAACTTCGTAAAGGTTCACGATGCCGACGACCTTTTTGGCCTTGTTGCTGACTTCCTTGTAGTGATGCGCTACAAACTTGGCGAGAACCACGCGGCGGCCTGCCAGGAAGTATTCGACTGCTTGCTGTTGTTTCATGTTTTTCCATTTGGCTTGCTACGCGACAGGGACGCCACGACCTTCGCCGCCGGACCTACCGGCGATTTGTCCTTGCTTGAAACCATTCCCGCTGGACGGGCGGGCGGAGTTTGGGCAGGAATGGCCGTCGCCGCCGGCTGGACGCCCAGGTAGCGGTTCAATTCTGCGTCAGTCACCAGCTTGTGGCGGAGACCGGGCAGCGACCGCAGATAACCGCGCTTAATCAGGCTGAGAACCGTTTTGTAGTCCTTGCCCAATAATGCCGCGACCGCCCCGGCGGTATGAATTTTTACAACGTCACTCATGCTTTTGGGCGTGGCGGCGACGTGACCAAACGGACACGCCACCACCACGCGGTTTCAGCACGGTGAGTTCAAGAAGACTTGCTTGGCAGAAAAGCACAACCCGCCCAATGGAAAATTGGCCGGGCTGGAGAGAAGACCGTCGTTGATATTTATTTTTTGTCCGAGACTTAAATCAGATTATTCGTGCGCAGTTTTGATCCGTTCGTGTTCCACGCCATCCTTAGTTGCTTTTTAATTTTTTAATAGTTTAGTTTTAATTCGCAATGCTTGGGGCGCATGTCATCGTAATCACCTTGTCGCTAATTTTTTCACAGGTGTCTCTTGTTCGTATTTTTTATGAGTCACGGCCGTGACCCTCACAAACAAGTATCAAAGAACAAACCGCACAGGTGAACTTTCGTCCACACCATTATTTTTACACCGGGAACCGGAATTTGTCTCGAAAAAAATACAGCCATCATCACTTTTCTTGAATTCGTTTCCATTTGGTTCCATTTGGAGGTAGTTGACGGAGTCGTGACCAAACTTCGCCGCCTGCATTCCGCGTCAACCTGGCCTCCGTTCCGCTTGTGTGCTCGTTCCGTCGCGTCAAAATCCACCCGGCCCCCGCGCCAGACTTTCGGCCAACGGACAGGAACCGTCAGCCAAAAGACTGGCTTGCCCCAAAACGCCCACGCGACCGAACTCCGCCACCGCTGCACTCCGCCCAGTTTGCCGCTCCATTCCGCCGGCAAAGTTTCGTCACTCCGGGGAATTGATCAGCGCGACCAAAGCGGCTGTGGATTCTCCGCTGCGTTGGCTCCGAACCCAAAGCCGCTTTCGTCACGAAGGGCTGGCGCACCCACCACGCGCCTTGCGTTGAAAAACATTCGCTCTCATCACCAGCAGCTCAATTTTGAGTTTGTGGCCTGGCATTCGATGCGGATGCTTTTAACCCGGACGCCCCACCCCTTAACTTTTCGCAAGGTTTTTTGGCCATGCACCGGCCAACATGAAATCTCATGTTGAAAAGCGTTGATGGATTCAACGCCAATCAACACCAGTGGCAGCGGCAGCACCGCGCAAAATCTTAATCGCCATCCAGCTTTGGCGCAGCCAGCGTAGTCACAGGTGGAGGCCGAAGGCACAACCTTGACGACGCGCAGCGAGCCATAAAATTAAAGGCGATTCGCGCGGCAGCGGGATGTTAAAAGGCGGCAAATGCCGGCAAGTTTTCATGTCCAAAGGCGACAAATTGCGACAAATTCATTGCCGCCTTTTGTCGCTTTTTGTCGCCCAGGTGCGGCTGCGCCATTTTGACCTCTACGACCGTAAGGGGATGGTGTCTCGCGTAAAACCTCATTCTTGGCAGTTCGTATCAACGCCTTTTCATGGTTGGCACGAACGTATGCAACCGCCCCCGTATCTGACTTGGCTCCCGATTTGCGCGTTAAGGAACTCACCGGATATAATTGCCACAAGGAAACGAACACTTTATTATCCGTCCATGCCTGCGAGTGTCGCACATGTTGAGATAATCGAAGAAGTCGCAGAAGCCCTGCAAAACGGCGATGTTTCCCGGTGTGGGCGGATCACTCCACCGCCAATCGCTCGTTTGACGGAAAAAAAGAAACTCATCCCCTTCGGCTGGTATGGCGGAAAATTTTCACATCTCGACTGGTTGCTGCCGCTGCTGCCCCATTGTCATCATTACTGCGAGCCGTTTGCAGGTTCCGGCGCGGTGCTGCTAAATCGTGACCCGTCGCCGGTGGAAACATTCAACGATCTCGACGGCGAGGTGGTAAATTTTTTCCGTGTTCTCCGGGAAGAAAAGGAACAGTTGATTGAGGCTATCGGGTTGACTCCCTTCGCGCGCGAGGAATTTGCGCTGGCTTGTGAAATCAGCCCCGACTTGTCGGCGCTTGAGCGCGCCCGACGCTTTTACGTCCGCGCCCGGCAAGTGCGCACGGGTCTGGCGCAGACAGCCACAGTTGGCCGCTGGGCGAATTGTAAAAACACCAGTCGCGCCGGCATGAGCGGTGTCATCAGCCGTTGGCTGGGTGCAGTGGAGGATTTGCCGGCGGTGGCCGAGCGGCTGCTTCGCGTGCAAATCGAAAATCGTCCAGCCGTGAACGTCATCCGCCTCTACGATTCGCCATCCACGCTTTTTTATTGCGATCCGCCTTATGTCCACTCGACGCGCGGCGACTCGAAAGCCTACGGGTTTGAAATGACCGACGCGCAGCATCGCGATCTTGCGGACGTTTTGAATTCCGTTCAAGGCATGGTGGCTTTTTCAAATTACCAAGCGAATATTGTGGACAAGCTTTATCCCGAACCGAAGTGGCACAAGACGGTTTCGCTTCCGCGCACGAACCATTCCACGAAGGACAAGCGCGTTGAGGTGCTTTGGACAAATTACAACCCGCACAAAATCAAACGCAACGGTAGGCACACACATGGAGAACTGTTCGCCACTGCTTGAGGCTTCGTTAAAGCGCGCCCAAAAGAATCTTGGCCATTCCTTTATTCACGATGAGGAGATTGACGCACGCATTATTGCGGTAGTCAATTGTCCCAGCAATCGTGCCGGGGTGCGGCTGCTCATGGCGTGCATGTTGGCGAAGCTGCATCGCCCGGAAATTGACCCACGCAAGCCCTACACGAAAATTGGCAGCAAGGATTGTTTCTCCGGTCGCAGTTATGATGAGCAATTCATCGGCGACTTCATCACGAAACACAACCTGCCCTGTAATTCGACGACGGCTTTTCTCACGCCGACGCTGCGGAACATGGATCAGACGCTGACGACCAAGGTTGTTTTGGTCGGGCGTCCGATGGCGATGTATCAGAGTGCGCTGCAACTTCTCGACGACGTTCGCGCAGGCCGGGTGTCGGCACAGGACGTTTTGAATGAGTGCATCCGGTTGCTGTTGCTCGACCGTGACGCGCGCAAAGCACGGCTCAAGACGCTCCTCTCCGGTGTTGGTCGCGTGGCGGATGCATTGCCGCTGTCATCCGAGGACACGGTGAATTTGATCGAGCAGCACTTACGCTGCAAAGGTTCAAGCCGTTTGCTGGTATTGATTGTGGCTGCTGCCTATGAAGCCGTGAAAACACGGCTCGGCGAGCGCGTGCTCAATCTCACTGGCCACAACGCCGCCGACGAGCAAACCGGCGCGATCGGGGACATTCAAATCACGATCCTTGGCGATGACAAAGTCGTGACGAGTTACGAAATGAAGAACAAGGCCGTGCAGCGAGGGGACATTGACCGCGCGCTCCAAAAAATTGCCGCGCAGGGGCGGCACGTTCAGAATTACATTTTCATCACGACTGAATCCGTGACTGACGAAATTCGTGAATATGCCCGCTCCAAGTATGACGAAACGGGCGGCGTCGAAATCGCAATTCTTGATTGCATCGGATTCTTACGGCATTTCCTGCACCTTTTTCACCGGCTGCGAAAAGATTTCCTCGACCAATACCAAACCCTCGTTCTTCACGAGCCGGACAGTGCCGTCAGCCAGGGATTGAAAGAAGCGTTTCTAGCATTGCGCCAGGCGGCGGAAAGTGCAGATTGAGATAAATTTATGAGTGAATCAGAGAAAAATAAAATTGCTGCGACGGAGAATGATGTTCTATCAACATCAACATCTGCACCGCTTGTATTCATAAGTCATGACACGCGAGATGCCGAACTCGCGGAAGCGTTCAGCAAATTACTCAAAAGCGTGAGTGCGGGGATGCTTAAGTCGTTTCGATCTTCCGACAAGAAAGGAACAGAGGGTATTGATTTCGGAGACGAGTGGTATAAGAGGTTAATGACAAAGTTGCAAAGCACCTCAGATGTGGTGTGTCTATTCTCAGAAAGAAGCCTCGACCGCCCATGGATATTGTATGAAGCAGGGGTCGCAAAAGGTAAATTGAATACCCCTGTTTTGGGAATCGCATTGGGCGTCCCACTTAGTCGCGTCAGCACCGGCCCGTTCTATCAATTCCAAAACTGCGACGACAGCGAGGCAGATTTAACGAAGCTTGTTCAGCAGCTTGCTCGACGTGTTCCAAATTTGGAACTCGATACTGACGTCGTCAAGGCACAGGTCATGGCATTTAAGGCATCCGAAGATGAAATTCTGAAGAAACTGGCCAAACGAGAAGGAAAGGGAGAGAAAGAGTCCGCTGAGGACAGTCCCGTGGCAAAACTGGTTGAAGAGATGAAAGCTTTGCCATCTCGTGTAGCCGAACGTCTTGGGGAGAATAGCGAACCTTTTCGCCGTAGAAAATTCCGCCGATTCCATCCAATGATGTTCGATGAAATGGTGCATATGACTGGCGACCCAAGCGACCCTGTGGGAATTCTCATGGCCGCTAGCATGATCAAAGACGATGTTCCTTGGCTTTATGAATTGGCCATGGAAGTGTATAGAGCGGTAAAGTCAGGCGAGCCTGCCGCCATCGAACATGAAATGCACCGACTCCAACGCTTTACTGAGTTTACGATGCGAGGGCCATTCATGGAGGAAATGGGTTTTGGAGATCGGGAAAGCCATATGTTTTTAATGGAATTTCCGCGTATGCTTGAGCGTATGCTTGAACGCTCTTTACACAAGAAAAAATCCAGCCCGCCGCCACGAAGACCGATGCTGCCGAAAGAGCCGGGTTGAAACTGGCTTCGCCTTGTCGCGGACACCAAAACGGACACCAAAGGAGTTAAAAAGGGTATAGTCGGGTTAAGCTGATTTATGTTGAATAGCTAATGAAATTGGCTATATTTGGAGCGCAACAGCGGGGTAAATTGGCCGATTCCGACCCTCGCCTGCGATTTCATTAATCTGCCAGACGATATTTTAGATATGAAATTTATTCCAGACAATTCCAGACAGGTTAAGTTCGTATTTCGTCGTTATGACTACATTTGCAAAAACCGACAGAAACACATTATTGTCCATATTATACAATACTTTTGCCGCGTTTTAGCGAAGCAATACGAACGACAAAAACCGGGTTCGATTCCCGGTAGGGTCGCCATTTCTTTTCAAACTCATTCAGTCGCTCAAAACAGATTTGATGAGCTTTTTAGCTGCCGGTTGAATGGGCGCTGGCCAGATCCAATCAGTCGTCAATCAGTCTCAACTATGTCCAACCGTTCGCGCTGCTTGCATTCCGGGCAATATAAGGAAGCGGATCGAACTCCTGAACTGTCGGCCTCAAATATGATTTTCATGTGCAAAGAAGCGCAGTTACGACAGCTCACCTTGAAGCAACGAAACTGGCTGCCGGATGCTGTTTCCAGCGGCAGTTTTTGCTTGGCGTCCTCAAAAAACCGTTTGTAAAATCGCTCGACAGCCATGATAGGCGTCCAGAGGAGCATCCGCCTTGCCAAATCAAAGCTGTCAGTTTCTGTAAAACCATCCATTTTAACATGATTCGGCGTAAAAATTGATTTTTTGAATGCAAAAAATCTTTGCATGGTTGGTTTTGCAGGTCTTCATTTCAGCGCTGGCTTGATTCAAACGCGCATCTGGCTGGCCACACGTTGCAGTTTGAGGACAATCCGCTCCAAATCTGGACAATGCCGAATCCCCTCGCCAAGCTTGCACACAGCCGCGCTTCCGTTGAACATGGGTGCCAATGGATTGGCTCGATAAAATCTCCCAATTCTGGCCGCACTTGGTCGCCGGCTTTGACCTGCTGGCGGCCGCGCTCGCCTCCTGCCACGCCCTGCTTTACAAGCGCGATTCCCGCGCCGCCACGCTTTGGATTGGCATCATCTGGCTCATGCCCGTGCTGGGGCCGGTGCTCTATCTCGTGTTCGGTGTCAACCGCATCCGCCGTCGCGCCATCCAACTCGGCGTGCATAAGACCATCAGCCGCCCCGTCCCCGACGACCTCGGCGAACCGCAGCACGACGGCGCGGAACATTTGCAAATGCTCGCCCGCGTGGTCGGCCGCGTGGTGGAACGGCCGTTGACGCCCGGCAACCAGATCCAGCCGCTGGTCAACGGTGACGAAGCGTTTCCGGCAATGCTCGCGGCGATCGAATCTGCAAAAAAATCCATTTCGCTCGCCAGCTACATTTTTGACAACGACCCGACCGGCAACCAGTTCGTTGACGCGTTAAGCCGCGCCGTCCAGCGCGGAGTCGAGGTGCGCGTCTTGATTGACGCCGCCGGCACACGCTATTCCTGGCCCCCCATCACCCATCGACTGAAGCGCGCTCGCGTCCCGTTCGCCCGCTTTTTGCCGTCGGGTCTGTTGCAACCCTGGCGCGTGGCCACCATCAATCTCCGCGACCACCGCAAAGTACTCGTCGTGGACGGCCAGACCGGATTCACCGGTGGCATGAACCTCCGGCACGGGAACGTGCTGGCCAGCCGGCCCAGAAGCCCCGTGCAGGATTTGCATTTCCACGTTCAAGGACCGGTGGTGACGCGATTACAGGAGGCTTTCGCCAACGACTGGGCGTTCACCATCGGCGAGATTCTCGACGGCGATCTCTGGTTTCCCGAATTGAAAGAATCCGGCGATGTCATCGTCCGCGTCATCACCGACGGGCCGGATGCGGACTTCGACAAACTGCGTTGGACGCTGCTCGCCGCGCTGGCCGAGGCGCAAACCTCCGTGCAGATCGTCACGCCGTATTTTTTGCCCGATCAGACCATC
>Ga0302320_10024983_pt1 | contig 11634 bp, 9 predicted proteins | sample Bog_T0_3_FD_202130 | JGI IMG/M metagenome (GOLD analysis project Ga0302320, IMG submission 202130) | Peat permafrost microbial communities from Stordalen Mire near Abisko, Sweden - Bog_T0_3 | ecosystem: Environmental > Terrestrial > Soil > Wetlands > Peat | place: Sweden: Abisko, Stordalen Mire... | reverse complement strand
AACCCTTCGCGGGCCATGGCAAAAATATTCCAGTTGGCCTTGCCGGCGGCGGGTTCCAGGTATTTGCCGGTCCGGCCGCTGACGTAAAAAATATCGCCCGTGTCATTGGTGAGCACGGCGGGCGGCGCGTAACTTTGCAGCACCAACTGATCCGCCAAAGCCTGGAGACTGGCCGGCGGGTGGGTCGCCGGCCGCGCCTCGGCAATGACCGGCGGCCCGGCGGTAAAGGACGAGGGAAAAACAATCTGCTCCGGTCGCAGCACGGATTCCGTCCGCCGGAAGAGCCGCGATTTGGCATTTAACGGGGTAAAAAGATGGGTGAAATCTCCCACCGTCTCCGCGCTGCCTTGAAACAAAATGCCGCCGGGCGTTAGGCTGTAGTGAAACAGCGGAATCAGTTTCTTCTGCACCTCGGTGGTCAGATAGATCAGCAGGTTGCGGCAGCTCAAAATGTCCAGCTTGGTGAACGGCGGGTCCATGATGAGATTCTGCGGCGCAAAGATCACCATCTCGCGAATCTCTTTGCGCACCCGGTAGCCGTGTGCTTCCCGGGTGAAGAATCGTTTCAGCCGGGCTTCCGAAATGTCGGCGGCGATGTTGTCTGAAAAGATGCCCGACCGGGCTTTTTCAATCGCGTCCCGGTCCAGGTCGGTGGCGAAGATTTGAATCGAAAACTTTCCCCGGGGCTTGACCTCTTCGAGCGCCTCTTTGAACACGATGGCCAGGGAATAGGCTTCTTCCCCCGTGGAGCAGCCTGGCACCCACGCGCGCAGCGCCCGGCCGGGCGGGCGGCTTGCGAGCAACGCGGGAATGGCCTCGGCGGACAACTGCTCCCAGGCGGCGGGGTCGCGGAAAAAATTCGTCACGCCGATCAATAATTCCTTGAAGAGCAGGTCCAGCTCCTGCGAGTTCTCCTGCAAATAGCGGACATATGCCGGCATCTTTTTGATCTGGTGGATGCCCATGCGGCGCTCGATCCGGCGATAGAGCGTGTTCCGTTTGTAAAAAGAAAAGTCGTTGCCCGTGTGGGCGCGCAGCAGGATGACCACCTTTTCCAGGGCGCTCTGCGCCTTGTCTTCCAGCACCTCTTCCGTCCGGGCGATGAGCGGGGTGCGCTCCAGATAGGCGAGGATTTTCCCCGGCAACTCTTCCGCCCGGGCCACGATGTCCGCCAGCCCGGCGTCAATCGCGCTGCCCGGCATGGAGTCGAATTTGGCCGTCGCCGGATCCTGCACCAGCACCACGCCCGCCTTTTCCTTGATGGCGCGCAGACCCATCGTGCCGTCCGAGCCCATGCCGGAAAGAATCACGCCCACGCTGTGCTCCTGCTGATCCTGCGCCAGCGAGCGGAGGAAAAAATCAATCGGCAGCCGCAGCCCGCGCGCCGCGGTCGGCTTGAGCAGGTGCAGGACGCCGTGCAGGATGGACATGTCCTTGTTCGGCGGAATCACATAGACGCAGTCCGGCCGCACCGGGGTGCGGTCCTTGACCTGGATCACCTTCATGCCCGTGGCGCGCTGGAGCAATTCGGACATGATCCCTTTGCGCGTCGGGTCGAGGTGCTGGACAATGACGAACGCCATGCCGCTGCCCGCCGGCACCCCCCCCAGGAACTGATCCAAGGCCTCGAGTCCGCCGGCGGAAGCGCCAATGCCAACGATGGGAAACGTCGCGCTCGCGGGGGCGGCGGACGATTTCGGGCGAATCGTTGGAACGGGCTTTTTTTGCGGGCTTGACGATGAAGGTTTTTTTTTCATGCGCTTATTTCCTGCACGTCATCATGGCAGCTTTGACTCCGGTTGAACAGTGCGTCATCACAATTTTTAATGGCTTGCGAGTGTGCTTTCCTGCCAGCGGTCTTCCGGCAACGCACCCGGGTTCCGCTGCTACACCATTGCACCACCCCGTTGACGGCGGTGTGGTGCTTCTCAAATCTTCGGCATGGCCAAAAAGATTTCCGGCGCGGCGGCAACGCGTTCTCCTGCGGCGGTAAGGACGCGTTTTAAGCTTGTCCCCATCTTCTGCTGCAAAAGGAAAAGTCAGGGACGACGTGGAAGTCGTTCCTACCAAGGCTGCCGCCCTTCCGCGTTGCTGGACACCCGCGCGTCTATTGCGGCGACAACCTGGAACAGCTCGCCAACCTTCCGGTAAGCATCATCGCCCTCACGGCGTTGCAGGCGGCTTATCAGGATGCCATGAACGCCGCCGCACAGGGCGGACCCAAGGACACCTCGGCGCTGAAGGACGCCCGCAACAATCTGGTCGCCGCCCTGCGCCAGATCGCGGCGTATATCCAATCGCTCAACCTCACGGAAGCCCAGGTGCTCTCGCTGGGCTTTGACGTGGTGGTCTGGAGCCGCAGCAAAATCACCATTGTCGCGGGCATCATCACGAGCCTGGACAACTCGTACAGCGGGAAACTGGGCGTCAATCTTCAGGCGCTGCCCGGAGCCAAGGCTTATCATGTGCAGTATTGCATCGGCGCGGGCGCATGGGTGGATGCGGGCATCTGGCCCAACACCAAAAACATCGTCATCACCAACCTCACGCCGGGCACGGTCTATGGCGTGCGCGTCCGTGGTGTCGGCGGTTCCGAGCAATACGGTCCCTGGAGCGCGACCGTGTCGCTGATGTGCACCTGAACTGGCAGGGTCATCGCGCCGCGATGACCGGACGGCGCAGCGCGCCGTCCCTGCCTTTGCGCTCAAATTCCCAATCAGATTTGCGCCGGCCTGGTGGCCAGACGCAAACCGGACGATGGTTGTGCGGTCAACGCATAAAAAACTTACCGTAATTGACCGCCCATCGTCCGGTCATTCCTTCTTCAGCAGGTGGCGTCGGGCCTGCGGCTCGCCCGCAGTTTGCCTGCAAGACTTCACACGGTTCCACGTCACCGGACCCGGCCACGTTCAGAATCACCTTGCGCACCCAAGCATCCCGGCCGGCATGTCATTCAACCCGCTTCCGATCCGCGTCGAGACAAGATTTCAAACCTGGAAGTGCCGGGAGTCAGCCCGGCCCGGAAACCTTTTAAAAATGTTCGGCCAGGAGAGATGATCCGGCTTGCTCCATGCAGTTCCCGGCCCGGAGCGCACTTTCAAATGAAGATAAACAAACGCCGGGCAAATTGAACGGACCCTCGCCGGCAGGTCATCGGCTTCAGATCTTACTGTGCCGGAAGCCAGGTTTCGTCCGGGTCATAAGCCGTCATGGCCCGGGCGATTTTCACGGTCTTGGGGCCGAGATTTTTTTGACAGACCTTGCCCTGCTGGTTGACGATGAAGGTCATCACGCCCGTGTTGCCCCATTCGGCCGGCCACGCAATGAGGGCAAATCCGGCAATCATGCGGCCGTTGATGATGTAATTAAATTTGCCGCCCGGCGCGTGTTTTCCCTGGCGCGTCAGGATTTTGAAATAGTAGCCGTGATAAGGCGCCTGCTCGTCGTTCAGCATTGTGGCCGTGCGATGATAACCTTCCACGCGGGCCTGTGCGACCAGCGGACCCAGCGGACTCAATTCCCCGTCCGGCGGCTTTGCGGGCCAGAACAGGCCGTCATGTTTCCCGGGCGAGCTGCGCAGAAATTGTGCGTAGGCCAGCACGCCGTCCCCCAGGCGGTCAACCCCGGCATATTCCCACTGCGCATCCACATACGCATTGCAGACATTGATGGCGCCCATTTCGTCCATCCCGATGCGCCGGGCGAGAATTTCCTGTTTGCCCGCGCCGGTGTCGAAGAACCATTGCCCGTACTGTTTCACCAGCGGAATCGGAAACGGCCACGCGTCCGCGCCGATTTCCAGCGTGAGGCTCGAATCCGAATTCGTGATCAACTCTGTTTTTTCCGTCAGGCGCTGGACAAACAGTTTGTATTCCTCGGTGGCCTGAACCACATCGGGTGACATCAAGGCGTGTCCAGCCGGACCAAAAATGGAGTGCAGGGCGTTCGTGTCATGATTCGTGGCCGCCACCACCAGGGCATTGACGGCATCCGGCGGCGATGCGAAGGCCTGTTCATCCACAGCCGACGCGCGCAGCGGTTGAGCCAACGCCAGCAGAGCCACGCCAAGAGCCGACATGAGCGATCCGTTCCAGTGCAGCCATGAAAAACGGCGGGGTTTCAGCAGCGGCAATATTTGGGTCGAAATCATTGGCTCAAAATTTTTTCTGGGAATTTGAACTGTGACCACCGCCGCCGCCGCCACCGGAGGACGGGGCCGGCCGTGAAACCGGTCCTGAATGAGAGACCGGTGGTGAATGGGTGGTGGTCTGGATGCTTTGCTGGCCGCGGTTGCTGTAATTCCTCGTATCACTCGAACTTTGGATGCCAATGAAGGCGCCGGTTGATTCCGGCCGGTTGACGGGCTGGAAATGTTCGACTGGAGCCGGGGCCGACCGAGCAACGGGCGTCGAAGGCCGGATTGCCGGCGCCTCCGGCCGGGCTGTCGGCATGTGCACGACCGGACTGACCGAATGAACATCGCGTTGCGGAATTGATACCGGCGGTCTCGCAGACGGGGCTGATCCATGCACGGCCGGGTTCCAGCCCCGGTCGTCCCGATCCCGGTTCACCCCGGCTGCGCCTGGATGATTATTTGGACGCCAGACCGTCGCGTGACCCAAATCCCGCTGGCGGGCCGGTTCATGCCACCAATTGGCCGGGCGCGGATGGTCACGGCCCCAGACTATGAGATGGTGTTGCCCCCAGTCAAAATCACAGTCCAACCACGAACCAATGGCGAAGCCGACGCCGAAGGTGACATAGGGCGAACCATACCCGCTTTGATAATAGACCACGTCCGGCTCGTAAACCGGCACATAGATCACCCCCGGGTCCGCCGGAACAATTTCAATTTCGCCGCCGTCATTGACCACCTGCTGCTGCGGCGTGGATTGCAAATTGCCAAGATTGCTTGCCGACGTGCGCAGCCTTTGGACGGAAGCCATCACGTCCTGCTGCTGGTTGGCAAAGGCCTCCCCCAGTTCCGTCGTCCACGTCAGGTTGTCATCCATCCATTTCAATACACCGGGGTAGCGGGCCAGCGCCTGGACGCTGGCGTCCCACGGCTGCTGGTCAATCTGGTTGGGGTCGCCGCCGCCGCTGACGTAACGGTCGGCCAGCACGATTTGCGTGGGCAGGGTGGACGCGGGCAAAATCTGGGCGATCAACGGGTCGGGATAAAGCGCGATCGGCCCCAGCAACTGGTCCAGCTGCTGGTAGGACAGCGGTTGATAGGCGGGCATCGGGGGCGGAACCGCCGGTTGCGCCCGCAGGGAGAGGGCCGTGGAAATGAGCACACCTAATAAAACCGCGAATTTAAAAAATAGCTTCATCCGGAAACCTGTAAAGTTTGACCACTATTTCAAATAGACGCGGTTGGTGCCAGAAAAATTCATTGCCAGCCCAAAAAGCTTTGGCCGGGCCGGCCGAGCCGGCTGACTTTCCATGCTGAACCCACCATTTGTTTTTCATCCGGGGATATGATAAACCGGAATTTCTGGCCAGGGCCATGGGGTGTTCACCCCATGGAACGCAAGATTGTCAAAGCTTAATCAAAAGGAAATGCCCGTTCCCTCAAAGCTGAATTGAAGTCACAAAAGAAGGTTAGTGGTGCCAGCCGCCGCCATGAAAACCACCACCGTGAAAACCACCACCCCAGCCGCCGCGGTAGCCTCCGCCCCAGCCGAAGGAAAACACCACCGGTGGATACCAGGCATATGATGGGTAGTAATAAGGCTGGTAATCATAGTAAGCGGTTGTCGGCACCGTTTGAACATAGGTGACCGTCGGGGCAACCGTGGCCGTCGGAACCGATACCGGGCTGGCGGTTGAAACCACGGGCTGCGATGCGGGTGTTGCCGGGGTGGCGACGGCCACCGCCGGTTTGGGCTGGTTCAACATTGTCGTGATGACGGCGTCGGAAACGCCCTGCTGCCGCAGGTAAATGATCTGGTTCGCGTCCAGCCCGTAGCTGTTCCCGGAATTTTTAACGTAGGCGATGATTGTGTCATCACCCACTTTCGCCTGCTCCAACTGCATGATTTGTGACACGCCGTAGGACAACTGCGGCGCGGCGGCGCTGGCGGCGGACGAATCCTGTGCCCGCGCCGGAGACGCCGCCCCTGCCAGACCAGCAACCGTGACAACCACCAGCATTGTTTGCAAAAAATTTGTTTTCATAAATTCACCTTTCAGTTCAACACCGCAATGTCGCGCCAGTTGCGCCAAGTGTCAATGCCGCGGATTTTGGAAACACTTGCCCGGCCGGAATTCCACGTTACACTCCTGAAATCCGGCCCGCTTGCCCGACAACAACCAAATGAGCCCAGCCCCAGCAACTTTGCGCGCCAGCCTGGACCACGAACCCGTGCCGCTGAAATTCGGCACCAGCGGGCGTCGGGGTTTGGTCGCGGACCTGACGCAATTGGAAGTTTATATCAATGCACTGGCCGAATTGGAATATCTCCAGTCGCTGTCCCGCTCGGAAGGCGGCATTGTGCGCGGGGACGAGTTTTTTTTCGCCTGTGATCTGCGCCCCAGCTCCAGCGAAACCGTGGAGGGGAAAAATTTGCGCGGCGGCCTGGCCCAGGCCGTCGCCCAGGCCATCACCGACAGCGGCATGAAACCGGTTTTTCTTGGCCTCATCCCCACACCGGCCCTGGCCAGCTGCGCTTTCAGCCGGGGCAAGGGCAGCATGATGGTCACGGGCAGCCATATTCCTTTTGACCGGAACGGCTACAAGACCAACACCGCCTGCGGCGAACTGCTCAAGCGCGACGAAACGCCGATCCAAGCTCAGGTCGAGCAAGTTCGCGCCCGGCTCTCCGCGCAGCCGGCGGCCGGATCGCAGTTCAACCCGGCCGGGATGTTTCGCGACGGCCCGCGCACATTGCCTCCGGCCTTACCCGATGCCGCCGGGGCGTATCTGCGCCGCTACTCCGATTTCTTTGCCGGGCAGACGCTGCGCGGAATGCGCCTCCTGGTTTACCAGCACTCGGCTGTGGGGCGCGACCTGCTGGTGGAACTGCTCCGCCGCTTCGGGGCGGAAGTCATCGCCGCCGGGCGCAGCGAAACCTTTGTGCCAATAGACACCGAGGCGATTGAGGCGGAACAACTCCGCACCATCGAGTCTCTCACCGTGACGGCCTGGAAAGCACACGGCCCGATTGATGCCGTGGTTTCCACCGACGGCGACAGCGACCGGCCGTTGATTCTGGGCGTTGATCCCGGGTCCGAACCTGCCGCTCCCGTTCCCTGCCGCCTGCGATTCTTCGGCGGCGATCTGGTGGGCATGATCGTGGCCGAATATCTCAAGGCGGATGCCGTGGTCGTGCCGATCAGCTGCAACGACGCCGTGGATCTCGGCCCGCTCAAGGAAGTCGTGGAACCCAAGACGCGCATCGGTTCGCCCTACGTTATTGCGGGAATGCAAAGCGCCCGCGCCCGGGGCCGCAAAACCGTCTGCGGCTGGGAAGCCAACGGCGGATTCCTGCTCGGTTCCACGCTGGAACACGCGGGTCGCACGCTCCGCGAACTGCCGACGCGTGATGCCTTTCTTCCCATTCTTGCCGTGCTCCTGCGCGCGAAGGCGGAGGCCGTCGCCGTCTCCACCTTGTTCGACCGCCTGCCCCGGCGGTTCAGCCGCGCGGCGCTGCTGAAGAATTTCCCGCGCGCCACCAGCCTGCGCCTGGTGGCAAAATTTTCGCCCGACGACGGCGGTGTCCGGGAAGTTTCGTTCGACGGCGGCCGCGTGGCCCTGCGAAATGAAGCCAGCGCTGAAATGACTTCAGCCGGCTCTCCGGCGTTCCTGAACATCCGTGTAGAACTGGAGCGCTGCTTCGGCCCGGAACTTGGCTTCGGCCGCGTCGGGCGGCTGAATTACACCGACGGGGTGCGGATTTATTTTGCGAACGGCGACGTGGCCCATGTGCGCCCTTCCGGCAACGCGGATGAACTTCGCATCTATGCCGTGGCGAATACGCAGGCACGGGCGGATGCCATCACCGAACTGGGCGTGGCCGAACCGGACGGGATTTTGCGCCGGCTGGAAAAAGCGGCCAACGCAGACGTGCGCTAAAAGATCCTCCCGGCATTCAAACGGAAACGAACGCGCGCCGGGTTCGAAAAACCGGCCTTTATTTGCCACATCCCGGAAGATGTTCCGCCAGCCGGGTGTGACGGAGAACACTGCGGTCGGACTCGGTGGCGTTTACAAATTTGAGGTTGATGTCGCGGCGCTTGAGGTTCTTCATAAACCGCAGCATCAGCTGCCGATGCCGGTGCCGCCAATGAAACCCGTGCCGCCGAGGACCGGGGCAGGCATCGAATGCCGGGTGGCTTGAGGCAGGTCTCTCACCAAAGCGTTATCGAGGTGACGACCTTTTCGTAATTCATGTAGGGATCTTTTCGCAGATGTTCACGCAGCTCATGCTCGGCCACCGCCCTTTCCAGCATTTGCTTCTGCTGATGGTAATGCGCCAGTTTTTCCTTCAGCGCCGGGCCGCCGGAGGAATCGTTCAGGGCGAACATCCGCAAATTGTCCAGTTCCCCGTCCAGCACCTTTTTTCGTTCGGCGAGCGATTGTGGGTCGGCGCTTTCCTGGCGCGCCCCGTCCATCGCCGCCTTCGCCAGTTCGTAAAATTCGTAATGGTTCGGGTCCGTCCTGCCGACATCCAACGGCAGCCGGCCATAGGTCTTGCCAACTTTAAGATAGCCGATGGTATTGTAGGTTCCGGGTTTGCTGGGCTCGGTCCCGCCCGTGCAATCAATGAAAACCAGGCCCTGGTCCGTGGTGCGAAAGGCGACGATGGCGTGACCGATCCTTTCGCCCAGGAATTCCATGGAGGCGAGCGTGCAGTGCAGCCCGGCCGACTCCGCGCTCCGGATCAGGTCATGGGCGAAATTACCGCACACATAATAATCTGGAATGTAGCGCTGTTCACTGATGTGCGTACTTTGGACGAAACGAAGCACCTCAGCCAACGTCGCATCGCGGCTGTCCGGGTTCCGGTAAGGGAGGATTTGCCGGCCGCCGCTGTGGGGATAATAGGTGAAATTTGGAATGGGCTTGGAATACCGGAGATCGGGTGGCGGCGTGCGCACGGGATTTTCGACGAGGTTCAGGAGCTTGGCAAATGCGGCGGCCGGGCTGAGGCTGGCTTTCAGTAGGGCCGATTCGGCGTAGGTCTTGTCGTTGATGGTGATGTTGGTCAGGTCGAAGGTGTAGAACTGATCCCTGGACTTAACGGTGATGCTGTCCGGGGTGACCGCCGTGACGGCTGCCCTGCCCAGAACGACCAGGGGATTTTGACAGGCGATCTGCACCATGTCGCCGGCCTTGATGTCCTGAATTGGTTCAACCGCCCCCGCAGCCAGACTGAACAAAACCATCAAAACCAAGACTGTTGATTGGATTGATCCTTTGCGCATGTTCGTTTTCTGGGTTTTCATCATAAAACCCTGCGCACGATGCAATTTTCATACCGCCGGAATGCCAGTTCCTTGAACTAGGGATTCAAGACTCCACATCGTGCCAACATTGTGCCAGCACCCGCTGAATCCGCCTTACGAGCCGCGCCTCCACGCCCAATCCGCTGCGTCGCGCACACACCCCAAACCATTTTGAAAATCCACAAACCAATTTAGCAAATAGACGCAGACCACGGCCCCGATGGCGATGCCCGGCCAGAAACGGTAGCCAAACAGCAAAATGGCCGCCAGCGCAAGGCCGGACGGGGGCCAGACCAGCGCCACCTTGCCGGACAGGAACAAGGATTTCCCGCCAAGCAGCCCGCCCAGGAAACAGAACGCCGTCAGCACAAACACACGCGTCGGCGTGGTCAGGCGGGTCTGGTTTGCGAAGCCACACCGGACTTGTTACTTTTTTGCGAGGCAAGCCCAGTGATAATTTCCCTCCCCCCAGCGGCATTGGATTCTCCGCCAAATCAAGCGTCTCGCGCGCCAGAAATCAGCGTCAGGTTGCATAAGCCAAATTTCGGACGATAGCAAATAATGCAAAGCTTTTGCCAATTAAGGGGGAGAATGGATTGAATTATCTGATTTAATGCTTACAAAACATGTTGACGTATAAATCACACCCCACGCTTAATGACAACCAAGAGCCGGCACCAGAAAAACAAACCGCGCGCTGACAAGTTGCCGGCGCTGCGGACCGCCATTGCCAATCACCCTTTTTTCCGGGGCTTGAGCGCAGCCCACCTGGATGCGCTGGCCGGCTGTGCATTGCAAACCCAATTCCCCAGCAACGCCATGATTTGCCGTCAAGGCAACATCGCCAATCGTTTTTACCTCATTGAAGATGGCTGCGTTGCCCTGGAAGCTGACCAACCCGGACACGGCACGATTCCCATCCAAACCCTGGGCGCGGGCGACGCCTTGGGTTGGTCCTGGTTGTTTCCGCCCCATGTCTGGCGTTTCAGCGCACGCACCGTCAAGCCAGCCCGTGTGATTTTTTTTAAAGACACCCGGCTACGCGCGCATTTCGCGGCGAACCCCGGGCTTGGCCACGAGCTGGTGAAACGCATTGCCCAAATGGTTGTTGAACGGCTGCAGGCCACGCAAATACAGTTGGTTCAGATTTCCAAAGTTGCGATGCGGGCGCAAATTCAGGCATTGCAACTGACGATGCCCAAGGGACATTCATTGCCAGGAGCAAAAAATTGATTCGCTCCCTCGATCAGTCGAACGCTGGAATAACAACCGCCTTAAACCGCAAGCGGTTTAAGGCGGTTGTTTATGTGGATGATGAGATGACGCATCAAAGCGACGAGGGCGACTTTCCGGCCGACTGGCGGTGCCGGCACATCCAAAAAATTTGCGCCGGAACTATTTCACCACGACCAAAACGGCCCTTCCATTCTCCGAACCGCTGACAGCCAAATCTTCTGACGGAACAACCGCTTCGTCATGCAGGGCTGGTGCACCGCCGACCCATTGATCGACGCCGCGCTGTCTCGAATTGGCTCAAATGTTACACATGAATTCTCCTACGCTTTTTGATTTGTATTTCCATTGGCCGGGGTGTAAAAAAACACTTTAAATAAGATTATCATCGAAGTAAGGAAAACTAACCCGAATACATCGTGAAAACAAAACTGCCTTCCCTGTTCATCGGACTGGCTTTGCTGGCCGGCACCCGTCCTGTGCCGGCGCAACCGGCGTTGGGAATTGTGGCGGCGAATAAGCAAGTCATTCTCTTTTGGCCCATCACCGCCTCCGGCACGAACAGCGTTTTGCAAAGCGCGACCAATCTGGATTCGCCAGATTGGGTGCCGGCCACGGATGCCTTTCCGGTTAATTTTGGCTCGAAGATTTACGTTTCGATCACCAATGTCTCTTCCGCAAGGTTCTTTCGGTTGTCACTGGTGCCTCCCACCGCCGACGGCATGGCTTTCATAGCGGCGGGGTCGTTTACCATCGGAGACACTTTAGATGGCGAGAGCGATGCCATGCCCACGAACGTCTATGTGTCGGCGTTTTACATGGATACGAACCTGGTGAGTTTGAGTCAATGGCAGGAGGTTTACAGCTACGCGACGAGCCACGGCTACAGCTTTGACAACGGCGGTTCCGGCAAGGCAACGAACCAACCGGTCGAGCTGGTGAGTTGGTTTG
>Ga0302320_10024978_pt1 | contig 11635 bp, 10 predicted proteins | sample Bog_T0_3_FD_202130 | JGI IMG/M metagenome (GOLD analysis project Ga0302320, IMG submission 202130) | Peat permafrost microbial communities from Stordalen Mire near Abisko, Sweden - Bog_T0_3 | ecosystem: Environmental > Terrestrial > Soil > Wetlands > Peat | place: Sweden: Abisko, Stordalen Mire... | reverse complement strand
TGATGGATGAGATGGCCCGGCTCAAAAAGCTGCTCAACCCGAGCGAGATTCTCTTCGTCGCCGACGCCATGACCGGCCAGGACGCCGTCAACTCCGCTGAAGACTTCCACAAGCGCCTCGGCCTCACCGGCGTCATCCTCACCAAGATGGACGGCGACGCCCGCGGCGGCGCGGCGCTGTCGATCCGCCACGTCACCGGCCAGCCCATCAAGTTCATCGGCGTGGGCGAAAAGCCGGACGCCTTCGAGCCCTTCCATCCCGACCGCATCGTGGGCCGCATCCTGGGTATGGGCGACATGATGTCGCTGATCGAAAAGGCCGAATCCACTCTCGACCGCAAGAAGTCCGAGGAATTCGCGAAGAAAGCCCTCCTCGGCGACGGCTTCACGCTCGAAGATTTCCGCGACCAGTTGCGGCAGATCAAAAAAATGGGCTCGATGGAGAGTATTTTGAAGATGCTTCCGTCGGTTGGCCCGTTCGCCGGCCTGCAGCAGGCCTCAAAAAACGTCGACGAAAAGCAGTTCACGCGCCTCGAAGCGATCATCAACTCCATGACGCCCATTGAGCGCCGTAACCACGAAATGATCTCCGGCTCGCGCCGCAAGCGCATCGCCAAAGGCAGCGGCACAGAAGTGCAGGACGTCAACAACCTGCTCCGCCAATACGCCCAGATGGCCAAGATGTTCAAGCAGATGGGCAAAGGCGGCATGGCCGCGAAAATGATGCGCGGCGGCCTCGGCGCCATGGGCATGGGCGGCAAACAACGGTTTGGGCGATAAGAGAACATCGATGGCCCTCACGATTGAAGAAATCCGAACTACTGAAGACGACGAGGCTCTTTGTGATCTGCTCTCGGCCGAGGCCCGACGGATTCTACCTGACGAGCTATTCAACGACACAGACCGTTACTATCAGTCTCTTGAATTTGTGCCCTGCGGCCTGCGGGCTATGGCAGGAATCTATCCCTTCTGCGTGAGCATGGGTATGGACGATTTGGCGTGGCACTTTACCAACCACAAGGATCCGCGCCACATTCAAGAAACTCTAGACGGGTTACGTGAGCTTGAACTCACGCAGATTGCCGACCTGTTCGAAAAGGCCACAAAAATAATGGAACCCCACCTCGCCGAGTTACAACCGGGCCGCCATCGAGAGATGAGCTTCTCAAAATGGGCCAAAGAAACCGGCATCCAGAAACAAATCGACCCGATGAACGACGTCATCTGGGATATCTGCAAGAATGCTGGTGCCTTAGGTTTGCTGAGTTATTGGGCAAAATACGCCCGCAAGTACCCCGAACGCTGCGTAGTCGCCGAGGCAAAAGCATGACCACCACCACCCTGCAAGACCAACTCGACGAAATCACCGCCAACACCCGCCACCTGGTGCAGGCTGACCGCCTTGCCGTCGGCGAGCGCGCCGTCGCCGAGCTGTTCGCCTCCCGCATTGAAGAACGCATCCTCCCCGTCGGCGCGATCGCCCCCGAGTTCGCCCTCAAGGACGCGACCGGCCGCCTGGTCCGATCCGCCGACCTGCTCGCCATCGGCCCCCTGGCCATCAAGTTTTTCCGCGGCCGCTGGTGCTCCTACTGCGTCACCGAGTTGGAGGCCTGGCGCGACCTCTATGGCACCCTCCGCGAGCGCGAAGGGCTGATGGTTGCGATAGGCCCGCAGATCGAGCGCCAAAGCGACTTCATGGCCGGCCAGCACGGCCTACCCTTCCCCGTGCTCCACGACCCCGCCTGCGCCCTCGCCGAGAAGTTCGGCCTCGTCTACACCGTCCCCGAGTACCACCAGCACTACTACCGCTCCATCCTCGTCAACATCCCCTTCGTCAACGGCGAACCAAGCTGGCGCCTGCCCATCCCCGCCACCTACGTCATCGCCCGCGACCGCCGCGTCCTCTTCGCCGAAGCCCACGCCGACTTCCGCGTCCGCCCCGAGCCGGAAGAGGCTCTCGCCGCTGCCTTCGCGCACCACGGCCGCTGAAGCGAATTCAATAAAAGTCCACAAATTCTGTCATCCTAAAGCGCAGCGACTCCCTGCGCCGTGAGCTCTTAGCGCGTTTTTCCCTTTTGGCGTAGAGTGCGGCGTGGTCCGGGAGGGCCACGCGACAGCCGGCCTGGAGGCCGGCGCTACTTGCTCCTGCGGCGATCCGGTCTTGCGGCGACCGGCGGCCTTGAACCAAGCAGGAGATCCACGCTATACCAAGGGGCAAAATGCCCTAGCGTTTCGGCGCAGCATCCGGTGAGGCCGGCGTTGTTGTTGCATTATCGTTAGCCTGCGGAGCGGCAATGCTGGGCGCTGCCGCAGGGGTGTCTTGAACTTTGAGGAAGTCCAAAAGATACCGGCTCCGCTCTGGCTCCTTCAATTTTGTTGGGTCCTTTGGCAGGCGCTCCGGGGCCAGAAGCTTCCAAGCCTCCGGCGCCTGGTGCGGATCGAAGCCCGCGTCGGCCATCAGTGCCAGCTCCATGCGTCCCCGCCCGTTCTCCCAAATGCGTCCTGTTCTTAGCTGTTCCGTCACTAGAACTCCCATGGCGACTGCACCCCCGTTGGCGCTAAGGGCCAGATCCGCCGCATCTTTTACCGAGTAGGGGCGTCCATCTTCCGCCTGCTGCTGCAACACGCCGGCCACCCCTTCAGCCAGGACTGCGGCAAGCAGGTCATCGCTCGTGAGCCGTACCACGGCGACCAGCGGCACAAGGACCAGGCCGTTGCCGCAGAAGATGGCGGACCGCCGGTAGGTGCCCTCCACTACATAGAACCGGAATGGGATCTTCGCTTGATCGTCGTCAGGCAGGTCGCGCTGATACTGCGGCACGACGCGCAGTCCAACCCGCCGGACACGCTCCTGCAGTGCGGCGTCCTGCGACAAGGGATACCACCCGCACCACCCGCCTTCGTCCTCCTCCGGGAGGTCCATCGCAGCAGTCCCGATGCCTTTGTAGGCATCGATCTTACTTCCCGGTGGAAACGTGGTCCACTGCAGATCGGTTGGTCCGGGTGTGCGCTTCGGCAGTTTAAGTCTAGCGAATTCCACCTTGGTAGCGACGATCTCTCCGGAGATGATGCGCACACCGGCAAACTCTGCCAGCTTGTTTGTGCCGACCTCATTGAGCGCCCTCAACCCATCGCGGAATCGCACCTTGGTCGTGGCGCTGACTCGGAATGTGTAGCCGTCTGCTCGATATACAGGCTCTGGTCCGGACGTGATCACTTGATCGATAACGCCCACGCCTGAAACGGTTCGATCCGATTTCTTGGTGATGGGCTCTTCCTTGGCGGACGCGGCCATCATGTTTGTACAAACGGCAAGTGCAATCGAGCAAACAACAACAAGGCGCGTCGAAGCGACAACCCGGCACATGAGAATCCTCCGGACAGAAATCAACCGAGTATAGCGCAAAGTGCTTATCAGCGCAGTGATTCTCACTCCGCCAGGCCGATACGCCTGCGTACGTCAACGAGGCCAGCTCCGCGAAGCAGGAAGACCTTGCTGCGGTTCATTTCGCCACTCATGAGGACGACCGAAGACTTGGGAAGACTAAACGTCTTTGCGAGGAAGGCAATCAGCGCTTCGTTGGCGCGGCCTTCTACCGGCGGAGCCTGCACGGCTATCTTCAACTGCGCCGCCGCGCCCTCGCCGTAGACGCCGACAATGGCCGTCTTCTTCGCTCCCGGCTGGGCGCGTACGGCCAGCGTCACGCCATCGGCCGAATCGCGCAGGTACGTCGGCGCATTCATTCCGCGGGTCCCGTATACGGCGCGCGCTTACCGAACAGCGCCGTGCCCACGCGGATGCGCGTCGCGCCCTCTTCGATCGCGAGCGCAAAGTCCCCGCTCATGCCCATCGAGAGTACATCGAGCGCTAACTTCGGATAACTTGCCGCCCACTTATCCCGCCACCTGCGCAGGCTGCGGAAGCAGGCGCGTGTGACTTCTTCCTCGACGCCCCACGGCGCAATCGTCATCAGACCCTGCGCGTGGAGGTGATGCAGATCTGGCAGCCGCTCCAGCAACTCCGCCGCTTCGGTCGACTCCGGCTCCAGCCCGGCCTTGGTTTCTTCCGGGCTGAGCTTTACCTCGATGAGCACCGGCAGCCGCTTGCCCAGCTTGCCCGCGGCCTCATTCAGCCTTTCTGCCAGCCGCAGCGAATCGAGTGAGTCGATGCTGTCAAAGAGCTCCACCGCACGCAGCGCCTTGTTCGACTGCAAATGCCCAATCAGGTGCACGAGGATCGGCGCATCGGCCGCGGCAATGCTTCCCTCGGCGCGCCACTCGGTCAGTTTTTCCGCCTTGGCCGCAAACTCCTGCACGCGATTCTCGCCAAACACACGCAGCCCCAGCTCTGCGGCTTCGACAATCGTCGCTGCCGGGTAGGTCTTCGACACGGCCATCAGCTCCACTTCGCCGCGCCCGCGCCCGGCCTTCCTGCAGGCCCCTCGAATCGCTTCTTCCAGCCGCTCCAGATTTTCAGCCAACACCGTCATCGCATCCCCGCGTCCGTCGCCGCGTGCCTGGCGGCCGCGGCCTTCTTCGTGTTTCACAAGTTCTGATCCGGCTGCTGCTTCTCCATGCGTTCCCGCGCGCCTTCCATTCGCCCGCTTACCGGCACATACGGCATCGCGCTACCCAGGCCAAAGCGCGGCATGTTGACGTAGATGCTCTCGTGCTGCCCCGGCGCCACCGTGTACGTCTCATGCCAGATGCCCACCGCGCCATTGTTGCCAATGCGCCGGTTGAACTCCGCCCACGCCGGCAAGTGCGCCGCATTGCGCGCGTGCGCATAGGCGTGCAGCTGCTCAAAGCTGCGCCAGTACTGCACCATCCCCACGCCACGCCAGTACAGGAACGGCTCCACATGCAGCAGGCCCAGCTCCGGCTGTCTCTTGAGTTCGGCAATCATGGGCCCCATCGCCGCGGCCACGCACGTCCAGCTGCGCACCGCCAGCCAGCGGTTGACGCGAAAGCCGATCAGGAAGACAACAAACGGCTCATCGCTCCGCGCCGTATAGCGACCGGGAAAGATCGTTGCCATGGCGAGTCTCTTTCTACCGTTCGATCCGACCCAAATCGTGAATTGGGGTGGGGAGCAGTGCGTCCGTGCGAGCGGATAGCGAGCGCCTGCCCACCACAGGTGTCAGGTGGTTAGTGACCGTGTTCTTCCAGGTACTTCTCCGCCTCAAGCGCCGCCATGCAGCCCGAGCCGGCCGCGGTAATCGCCTGGCGATAGCGCCGGTCCTGCACGTCGCCGCAGGCAAACACGCCCGGAATCGCAACTCCGTTGTGGGTCGTCAGGACGTTGCCGGTGGTCTTGATGTAGCCATCCTCGTCCAGATCCATCTGCCCGGCAAACATCTTGGCGTTGGGCTCATGGCCAATGCCCAGGAACAGGCCGCTGATGGGCAGCACGTCCACGTTGCCCGTCTTCAGATCCTTGAGCCGAAGCCCGCGCACGTCCTTCTCTTCCACGCCCAGCACCTCTTCCACGGTGGTGTTGGTGCGCAGCTCAATGTTGGGATGAGCGATGGCGCGGTCGAGCATGATCTTCGACGCGCGGAATGCCTCGCGCCGGTGCAGCAGCGTGACCTTGGTGGCGAAGCGGGTCAGAAACAGCGCCTCTTCCATCGCCGAGTCGCCGCCGCCCACCACCGCAATCTCCTTGCCGCGGAAGAAAAACCCGTCGCAGGTGGCGCAGCTTGAAACGCCGTGCCCGATCAGCGCCTGTTCGCTCGGCAAGCCCAGCCAGCGCGCGCTCGCGCCCGAGGCAACAATCAGCGTGCGGGTGTGAATTTCGCCGCCAGACGTATGCAGTTTGATCGGATGCGCGCCCAGTTCAATTTTGCCGAGGTGTGCCAGCTGAAACGTCGCGCCAAACCGCTCGGCCTGCTTCTTCATGTTGTCGATCAGCTCGGGTCCCTGGATGCCCTCCGGCCAGCCGGGAAAGTTTTCGACAAGCGTGGTGATGGAGAGCTGCCCGCCCGGCTCGTGGCCTTCCAGAACCAGCGGGTTCAAGCCAGCCCGGCCGGTGTAAATGGCCGCCGTGAGCCCGGCGCAACCCGAGCCCAGAATTACCGTGTCGCGAATGTCCGTCATGAATGAACTCTTTCTGTTCCCATTCTAGATGCGCCAGTTGCCGTCTTCGATGCGGCCGCGTCCGTCAGCCGAGCGGCGCAGCCAGCAGGGCGGCCCGCTCCGTTGCCAGCTTCACCACCAGCTCGCCAAACAGCGTGTTGGCCCAGGCAAACCAGGGCCGCGTAAAGTTGCTGGGGTCGTCCTTGTGGAACGACTCGTGGATAAAGCCTGTCCCCGCCGTGGTGTCCCGCAGCCAGCGCAGGCACTGGCGAATCTCTTGGTCGCTGGTCGCAGTGAGCGCGCGATACAGAATGCCCATGGGCCAGATCATGTTCAGCCCCTCGTGCGGCCCGCCAATGCCCTCAGCCGCCTTGCCGCGGAAGAAGTAGGGGTTCGCCTCGCTCAGCGCAAAGGCCCGCGTGCGGCGGTAGAGGGGGTCGTCCAGGGCGCAGCAGCCCAGGTAGGCCAGGCTCACCAGCCCCGGCGCGTTGGCGTCGTCCATCATCAGCTTGTTGCCGTAACCGTCCACTTCGTAGGCCCATATCTCGCCAAACTTCGCGTGCTGGGTCTTGCCATGTTCAGCGAGCGCGCGCTCCACATCGGCAGCCAGCACTTCCGCATCGGCGGCCAGTTTGGCGTCTCCGGCTGCGTGGCCGGCCAGCTCGGCCAGCTGGCGCAGGCTGGTCACAGCAAATAAATTGGCTGGCACAAAGAGCGGATAAATGCAGGCGTCATCGGAGGGGCGAAACATGGAGTAGATCAGCCCCACCGGTCGCGCGGGATTGCCAAAGCCGCCGAGCGGCAGCGTGTCGGTCGGCACCGGCGACTCACGCTCAAATGAGTACGGCCCCGGCCCATCCTTGCGCTGCTGAGTGCGGAAGGTGCGCACAATGGTTTCCGCCGCCTCTTTCCACGTTGCGTCAAACGGGCTTGCGTCGCCCGTAGCCCGCCAGTAGCCGTGCGCAAGGCGGATGGTGTAGCAGAGCGAATCGATCTCCCACTTGCGCTCGCCCACGCCGGGGTGGTGCTCGGTCTTATCGTGCACCGCCCAGCTCAGCGGCGCGGCGGTCGCATCGCGCATAAACGCGTTGGCATAGGGGTCGAGCAGAATCATCCGCGCCTGGCGGCGAATCACGCCCTCGATCAGCTCGCGCAGCGGCCGGTCGTCCTTGGCCAGCGGCAGATACGGAACCACCTGCGCCGAGGAATCGCGCAGCCACATGGCATCAATGTCGCCGGTCACAATGTAGGTGTCCGGCTTGCCTTCAAAGCTGCCCGGAAACACGGTCGTGTCCAGCGTATTGGGAAAGCAGTTCGCAAAGATCGCCTGGAGCGCGGGGTCGGCAATCTGCTTCTGCACACGCGGGATCAGCGCCTCAACGGCCGCGCTGGTAAAATGCCGGTCGGCCTTCGCCGGGCGCATGTGCGGCAGCTCCGCCGCCCCTGCCCGGGCCGTGCCCCAGCCCCCCTGCGCAACGGCCAACGCCGCCGCTGCTCCTTTCAACCAATCCCTTCGGCTCACCCTGCTCATGGCGCCCCCTTCTTCTCGACACGCAAGTGCTGCACGTGCAAGCCTATCGCGTTGGTCTCTATCATGTCTGGTATGGCCAACCTGACACTCATCTACGGACTACGGCTCTTGCCGGAAGGCGAAGTGACCGAAATCAAAGACGCAACCCTGAAGCTGGCCAACGGCCACCAGGCCCACGTCACCATGCACACCATCGAGGGCTCGCGCGAGGAGATTGAAACCCAGCTCAAGCGCTCGCTCGACGCCTTCTTCGACTTCTATCCGGAGATCTGAACGGGCCGCGCCTGCAATCCGCTGTCGCGCTCAAATCCGGTCGCGGCCTGGGCTGACCCCGGTGTGCGTCCCAGCTGCGGGTTCCCGCTCTCGGCTAGCGGCTGGGCCCCGATGGCGCGAAGATTCTCATCCAGAGTCGTGCAGGCTGTATCGAATCGCACCAACTTCCTCAACGCCAACTAAGAGATTTTCGCGATCCTCCACAGGGAAGGGAAGCCTCTCATGAGAACCCTTTGACCCTTCCCTCATGAGAGTTTTGCAAAGCGAGACAATTCCAATCCAACGAATGGCTCGTTTTGCGACACTGCCTCAATATAGGTCATAGATTAAGCGCTTTTTCATGAGCGAATTCGATTGTAACCAGTATTTTGCGCATTACTTAGGAATTTCCAGCCTCACAGCGCGCCGACCGATGAGACAACTGTGTTCGCGTGAGCGCCTTCTCATGGCAATTCGTGAGTATTCGTCCCGGCGAACCAGACATTTCTAATGCGAACCCCGCATTCTGGAGCGCCTCCTGTGCTGGCTTTAAATTCTCCTCAGTCGCGTCGCCCGGCGTCCCTGACTTCGGTTTTCCTGACCGCGGCCTTTCTGCTGCCCGCTGCACTCCTGCTCCCCCTGGCTCCCGCGACTGCCCACGCCGGCGGACCTAAATATGTGGCCGGCTCCAGCGTCTTCAACCCCGCCGCCATGGGCCAACCCGCCCACTGGTCCGGCGGGCAGCTCAACTACTACGTTGACCAGGGCCCGCTCAACGGCTCCGTCTCGAACCAGCAGGCAACCGCCATGGTGGACGCCGCCGCCGCGCTCTGGTCAGCCGTTCCTACCGCCGCGGTCACGCTTACGGACAAAGGCCCGCTCAATGAAGATGTCAACGGCTCGAACATCGCCGCAACCAGCGGCCAGATCACTGCCCCAGCCGATGTGACCCCCGTGGCGACCGCCTATCCGCTGGCCGTCCTCTACGACGCCGACGGCTCGGTCATCGACGCCCTCTTCGGCGCCGGGGCCAGCCAGCCCATCAGCTGCCAGAACAACGGCGTCCGCACCTGGCTGGACAACATCAACCCGGACGCATCCATCGCCCACGGCGTCATCCTGCTCAACGGCCTCTGCGCCACCACGCCCGATCTGGTGGAGATGATGAGCTTCCAGCTCGAGCGCGCCTTTGGCCGCGTGCTGGGCTTGGACTACGCGCAGGTCAACCCGTCCGGCCTGACCGATGAGCTGCCCGGCGGCACGGCTGGCTGGCCCATCATGCAGCCTCTCGGCGGCGTCTGTGGGGTCACCGGCGGGGAATGCATCCCCAACCCCAATGAGCTCCGCTATGACGACATGGCCGCGCTCAACCGCATCTATCCCGTGACAGCGCAAAACCAGGCCAGCTTTCCTGCCAAGCAGCTCACCGCCTCCCACACCGTCTCCATCCAGGGCACCATCAGCTTCCGCACCGGCATGGGCATGCAGGGGGTCAACGTGGTGGCGCGGCCGGTTGACGCCAACGGCAACCCGCTCTATCAGTACACGGTCACCTTCGTCTCGGGCGGCTACTTCAACGGCAACCACGGCAACCCCATCACCGGCTTTGTGGACGCCAACGGCCAGCCGCTCACCCAGTGGGGCTCAAGCGACCCCACGCTGCAAGGCTTCTTCGACCTGAGCGATATGCCCCTGCCTCCCGGCGTCACCAGCGCCAACTACCAGGTCACTTTTGAGGCCATCAATCCGCTGTATATCCTTGAGGACTCGGTCGGCCCGTATCTCGATGGCCAGGCCGCACCTTCCGGCACTCTCGCGCCCATCTCCGTTCACAATCTGGCGGCGGGCAGCTCAAAGACGTTAACCGTCGACGTGGACAACTCGGCCATCGGCGGCAGCGATGACGCCATCGGCACCCAGGCCTCGCCGCGCATGCTGGCGGCCAGCGGCACGTGGGCCGGCCGGCTCAGCCAGATCGGCCAGACCGACTGGTTCACCTTTCCCGTCCGCGGCGGCCGCACCTTTACCGTGGTCACGCAAGCCCTCAACGCCGCCGGCATGCCCACCGAAACCAAGGCCATGCCCTCGATCGGCATCTGGGATGCATTCGACCCCGTCGGAGCACCCGCCATTGGCGCAGCGCCTGGCATGAACGGTCTGGCCAGCGGCGAGACCTGGCTGCGCGTCACCACCCTGGGCGACGACCTGGTCCGCGTCGGCATTGCCGACCAGCGCGGCGATGGCCGCCCCGACTATCCCTACAGCGGTTGGGTGCTCTACGCCGACACCATCGAGCCACAGCGCGTGCCCGCCGGCGGCGGCGGCTTCGTGATCCATGGCATGGGCTTCCGCCTGGCAGACACGGTGCTGGTCGGCGGTCAGCCGGCTCTCGTCACCAGCATCTCGCCCAATGAGATTACCGCCATCGCTCCGCCCGCTGCCAGCGGCGTCACCGGCTCGGTTGACGTGGAGGTGGACGACCAGCCTGCCTACTACGCGGCGGCCATCGTGACCGGCGGCATCAGTTACGACTCGGGCAATGGCGACGCGCTCAACCTGCTCACCGCGCCCATGAACACCGTCCCCACCGGCGTGCCCATGCCCTTCACCGTCACCGCCCTGGGCGCCGATCTGGTCCCCGCCGGCGGCGTCACGGTTATCTATACGGTCACCAGCGGAACGGCAAAGCTCGCCTGTGGCCAGCCCGTCTGCTCGGTCACCGCCACCGGGGATGGCCGCGCTACCATGAACCTCACCGCCGTTGATTCGACCTGGTCCATTGTCACCGCATCGCTCACCAACGGCGCCAGCCTGCAGGCCCAGTTTGTCGGCGGCGCACCGCCCGTCCTCGCCGCACTCACTCCCCGGCTCTCGCTTGCCGCCGGCGCTACGGTTACCTGGACGGTCCAGGCGCTGGTTCTCAACGGCAGCGCACCGGCCGCGGGGCAGGGAGTCACCTGGCAATCGACGGCCACCGGCTTCGCGGGCCAGAACGCGGGCCAGAACGCAAACGTGGCCCTCACCAACGCTGCCGGTATCGCCACCCAGCAGCTCACCGTCGGCCCGCTCGCTGAAGGTCAGCTGGTCACCATCAACGCCTGCTTGAACGGCACCAGCCAGTGCGTCGTCTTTTCGGCCATCGGCGCCCGGCCGGAGTACGCCACACTTGAAGCCGTCTCCGGCACCAACCAGAGCCTTGCCGCCTCCGCAACCCCCGCGCAGATCACCCTGCGTCTGCTCGACATGGACGGCAATCCCATGGCCGCAGGCTCGGTCACGCTTTACCAGGCTCTCTACGCCTGGCAGCCGCCCTGCGGCGCGCACAGCGTCTGCCCGCCCTCCACGCTGCTGGCCACGCAGACGGCAATCGCCACCTCGGCCCTGGACGGAACCATCACCTTCACCCCGGCCAACCTGCCCGGCGTGCCCACCGATCTTGAAGCCCTGGCCGCCTCCGGCAACACGGCTACCCTCAACATTTCCCTCGAGCAGCACCCCTAGAGGACTCAAGCAGGTTAATCCCCCATTTGTAACCATCCGGCTCACCCTGTAAACGGTTGTGCACAGGTGAAATTCAGAGGCTCACCGGCAAACCACAGTAAATCAATGGCTTCCGCCATGTCCCGAAATGGCCCATTACTTGCTGGAAAACATGGGCATCTCGTCTATTGGCAGCCAATTGACGGTTGAGACTGCGTTGTCTGGAGCTGGAAAGCGACCAGGCTGACATTCCAGGGGGAGATATGGCGGACCCGTCCAATGGAACCAGGGCCGGTAA
>Ga0302320_10024977_pt1 | contig 11635 bp, 5 predicted proteins | sample Bog_T0_3_FD_202130 | JGI IMG/M metagenome (GOLD analysis project Ga0302320, IMG submission 202130) | Peat permafrost microbial communities from Stordalen Mire near Abisko, Sweden - Bog_T0_3 | ecosystem: Environmental > Terrestrial > Soil > Wetlands > Peat | place: Sweden: Abisko, Stordalen Mire... | reverse complement strand
AGTGATTGCGATATCTCTTGTCAGACATGCAACGGTCAATTTTCCAATAATTGCACAAGTTGTCTAGCAGGAACAGTCTTTTTGAATGGTCTTTGCACAAACTTTTGCCCCTCAAATACTTATCTCAATATTGCGAATAATTATTGCTTAATCTGTGATCAATCTTGCCAAACTTGTTCAGGACCGCTTCCAGATGATTGTATGAATTGTTCAGATGGAAGCTATTTTTATGAAGGAAAGTGCATTTCCTCTTGTTCTAATGGCACAGTTTTAAATGTTTCTAATAATTCATGTGTTACTTGTTCCAGTTCATGTTTTGCCTGTTTTGGATATTCAGAAAATGAATGTTCTGCTTGTTTTTCTGGTCAATTCCTTTTCAATTCGGAATGCCTTTCTATTTGCCCTTTAGATTATTATAGTGATCCAGTTCAAAATGAATGTCTTTTATGTGATAGATCTTGCTTTAATTGTTCAGGATCAGGTGCCAATAATTGTTTATCTTGTGCAGATGGGTTTATGTCAAAAAATGCATCCTGCATTCTTATTGCATGTACTTCTGATGAATATTTAGATGAAACAAAATTGTCATGTGAACAATGTGATTTTTCATGTAACACCTGCAACGGTCCTAATTCGAACGATTGCCTATCTTGTTTTGACAATTATGTGTTGATGTCATCTAATAATGAATGTAATGAACCTGTAAATGTTTCTGTTTCTATTATTGAAACCAAAAATCCATTAGACTTTGAATTGAATTTTTACAATACAAGTAAATTATTGAGCAATGTTTTTTTTGATAACCTCAATACATCGGTAGCAATTGCGATTTCCAATTTTCCCGAAACGTTATATAGTTATTCTTTGATCCAAATAAATCAAACCAATTTCCTACTTAACAATACATTTCTTGATAATGTTTATTTGGACACTTCTTATTTAACCATAAAATTCAACAACACAATTGATAATACTATTGTTTTATTGAATCAATCAATTTCAATTTTGCTTCAGCCTTTTGACCTTTGTCAGGAAGTAGACACATATTATGAAAACGGGACTTGTTACCCAAAAACAATTATTGATTACTCTTGGATGTCAACAGGAGAATTCAATGAAATTTTATTGTTATTTTCGGAAACGAATTCAGATCCTAACTGTTTGAATCCAATTCTTATTGATGCCATAAAATCAAATGCTTTATATATAGTGAAAACAAGTCTTTCTGGAAATGTGAATTTCAATTATACCTTTCAAATCAACACAGATTCAGTAGTGATTGTTTTCAATTTTAATGACTCACTATTTATAAAGCAGGATTTCGCTTTGAAACAAAATGAAACACAGTTATATCAAATCCAGAATTCCAATAAAATATCCCTTGTGAAAAAGATTATTTATTTCACAATTTTAAATGATTATTCATTGGCAAATCAAAAAACTCTCATAGAAAATGCTAAATCAACATCTCAAACAGCCGAATTAGTAACAACCATTCTCTTATATTTATCCTATGGTCTCAACTCAAAGTCAACATTTGCAATTAAAGGAATGTTGCTGACAACATTGTTTCAACTATTGAAATTTGTTGAAATCATGTATCCATTGAACACACAGGTCATTTTTACAAATATAACAAAAACCACATATTTTATTAAAAACGACCCATATCCAATAAACCCAATCGAATTAATTTTAGCTGGATTGCCCCAAATTTTTATTTACTATAACACATCATTAATCGTTTTAAATAATCTCTTGGATGAATATATTTTAGTTGGAATTTTATGGGGGGTAGCACTTTTATTATTATTTCTTCAGTTCTTCAAGTTTAGATGCAGAAAATTTTTTCTTTTTTTAAAATCTCTATTTGTTTGGAATATTGTCATTTCAATGTCTTTATCAAAATATGTCACCACGGCTTATTTCACATTTGTTGCTTTGCGTTTTGGTTTCTTTTATTCCAAATTTAATACATTTATATCAATGATTGGACTTTTTTATTTGCTAATTCTTCCAATTCATTTTTTCAAAGCAATTTATTTGATGCAAAAACATGAACAAACTACAATTTTAACCATAGGTAGTCCTGTGGAATCCTATTCAAATAAATCCCAAGTCACGACATCAAGGGGGAAATCGAAATTTAGTTTAAAAAGAGATAATACACCAAGCCCTCCTTTTCAAACTTTAAACATAGTTGCTATAAAAGTTCAAAAATGGGAAGATTTTAATGAATACAAGACCCCAACTTTGACAAATGTAAAAAACTTATCCCACAATTTTCCAATTACATTGGATACCCAGCAAAATATAAGTTTTAAAAAAAAACCAATGCCATGGGAAAATATTGAAGAATTGCTTCATACTCCTTATTTGCCAGCTGAAAAAAAGGATGATAATTTAAGTTCTGGTAAAAATCAGGAATTTGCTCCTCTTTCAATAGATCAACCAAATATTAACTTTAGGAAATCCATACCTTGGGAAAATATTGCAGAATATCACACTCCATGTTTGCCACATGAAAAAAAGGATCACTTTCTTGATAATCTAGATAGTCCACTAGGAGAAACGAGAAGTTTTTCTTCATATGATTCCAAAACTAAAATTTATCCTGTTTCACCTAAACAGAATATGGAAAACTATAATAATATAACCAATGACAATAAAAAGTTGATAGGATCACAACAAATCTGTTTGCGATTTTTTCAGTCGATTTATTCTTTCCTTTACAAAATCCAAGATAGAGAAAACTATAAAACCAAATATTTTTTCTTGACTAAGGATTTTAAATCAGATAAAACTTCAAGATTTCAGATAATTGTTGATTTAGCAAGATTTTTTATCATTTCCATGATTGTTGTGGTGTTATATGGATATGCCTTCCTGCAAATGACTATAATTTTGATGATTAATTTCTTGTATTTTGTCAATATGGTTTCATTTAAACCTTTCAGAAGCAAAATTGATCTGTATTTCATCATATTTAATGAAATTAACTTGAATTCTGCTTTTTGTGTCGCCTTCATTTTGGCTTTATGGGATATCCAGGAAAATGACTATATTTCTTGGAGAATAAATATGGGGTGGATTTTGGTCTTTGCTTATATTTTCTTGATGTTTTCTCTTATTATTAACTCATTAATAAGAATATTTTTAGTGTTGAGATATCTTCTGATAATTATTTGTTGTAAGAATAAGAAATAATTGTTTAATGGTGTTTTTGATTGAACTATATAAAAAAACCCAAAATAAAATCTTAAAACAAATTATTATTTTCTTCAAAAAAAGGTCAATTTTTTTATTATCATTCAAAAAAAATCATCTCTTTTATTTTTTAGGAATATAATTTTCCAATTGTTTTACAAATCCACCATTCGGAAAGATAACATGTCTCTTCGATTTGACAAAATCAAAAGCTTCTCCAAATTTCATATTGTTTTTTTTCATAAAGTATGAAATAACAATGCTGGCTGATCGCGAAACACCAGCAGCGCAATGGACAAACACCTTTTCGCTTTTTTCCATGAAATCATAAGCTTCTTCAAAATATTGCGCGATATTTTCTGTGGGAAAATCATCAACTTGAAATTGCTTATATTCAAAGTCATTTGGATGAAAAATGTCAAGACAGGATCCAACAACCAATATATGAGTAATTCCTAATTTTTTGAGGTTATCTTTATCTCGTTGGGCATCCTCATTGCCAAGATAGATCTTTTCTGAAATTTTATCTATTTCTGGGAAAAAAATGCTTCTATCGTCTTTATATTGTTGAAAATCATTTGTGTTGATCCCCCAACAATTTAAGCAAATAGGCACTCCTAATGAGAGATTCAATTTTATTTTGGGCAGGTTGCACAAAAAGCAGATGGTGGTCGGTTCATTGAGATTTTCCGAAACTAAACAGGCATCATTCTGATCGTTTTGGATCATAACAGAAATTTTAAAATTTAGTTTGAATAAAAAAGAAATATTTTTCGGGGGTTTATATATAGAAAAAATTCAAATTGCTTTTCTCTTTTATTTGATTTGCCTTTCGATTCTGAAAAAACTCATCAGAATCCTATTTTTCTTTTGTTTTTAGAAATTATTTTGGTCTAAGAAGATAGACAAAAAGTTGGATTTATATAAATCCACTCAATAAAATAAAATTTCAATTCTTATAATAGAAACAATCTTTTGCGCTTCCAGAGCCTTTACTTTAAAATGGCATGTTTATTTAATTGCTTCAGAAGCAATAAGGCCATCTGTGGTTTCCGCAAGACCACTGATTGCAAATTCCACAAATATACCTTCTCCGAACTTGAAGATGAATTCCAAACCTCATTTACTCAAGGTCTATCATCACAAGCTGCTGCCAATCATCTACACCAAGACGGTCCCAACAAAATCACCCCTCCCAACAACAACAGATTCTTGAAGACTCTCAGCTATTTCTTCACAGGTTTCTGCGCCATTCTTTGGTTGGCAGGCATCGTCTGTATTTTGGCTTGGAAGCCGATAGGCAATCCTCCAGACCCCACAAATTTGGGTTTAGGTATCCTTTTGTTCGCAGTGGTTTTTGTTCAAGCGGGCTTCTCTGCATTCCAAGACTGGACCTCTTCAAGAGTGATGAGCTCGATCAAAAAAATGATGCCTCAAGCAGCACATGTGATCCGAGATGGTGAGGATAAATCGATTCCAGCTGAAGAATTGGTCCTCGGTGATGTGGTGTATCTGACCTATGGGAAGAAAGTACCTGCAGATGTCCGGATTATCGAATCAAATGATTTGAAATTCGACAAATCAATGTTGACAGGGGAAAGTGAGCCTGTGGATGGAACAGTCCAATGTAATGAGAAGGTCTTTCATGAAGCTAAGAACATCGCCTTCATGACCTCATTGATCACTAATGGATCAGGTAAGGGGGTGGTGGTTTTGAAGGGTGATGACACCTTGATTGGTAATATAACAAGAATGACAACAAGAACGAAGAATGAAAGAACCTCTCTACAAAAGGACATATCCAGGTTTGTTTGGCAGATTGCAGGACTGGCCGCTATCACAGCTACAGCAGTAATTGTGGTATGGGCAGCAGTTCTCAATGTCAAATACAAAGGATTTTTGGATGTGTCTGGGATGCTTGTGAATGTGATTTCAGTGGCAGTGGCCTTCATTCCTGAAGGTCTGCCTGTTTCTGTTACTTTGGTGCTTTTGATCATGGCTAAAAGAATGGCCAAAAATAAGATCCTTGTGAAGAATCTGACCACCTTGGAAACTTTGAGTGCAGTCAATGTAATTTGCTCTGATAAAACAGGGACACTCACAAAAAACATCATGCAAGTCACCACTATCCTGGCAGGCCTTGAAAGCATCGATGAACCCTTAACAGATGTCTCCAAACTTTCTGACCGAGAAGACATTTCTATTGATTTCAAAAATAACATAGATAAAGATTTTTTACTTAACAAATCGAAAAACTCACAGGTGGCAATGGAGCCCAAAAACCGAACTGTGAAGCATACTGATCTTTGGCTCTCCGAAAAACAACGAACCCCAGCAGCCAACCAGCTTTTAGCTTCAAGTTTGCTTTGCAACAACGCAAAATTCGATGCCAATACTAAGACGTTGCAGGGAGATGCGACTGATAAGGCCTTAATGGAATTTGCCATGCAAAACATTCTCGGGAATGTCAAGGAAAACTACCAAATTCTTACGGAAATCCCTTTCAATAGCAGAAACAAATGGATGATGAAATTAGTGAAGCCCATCAACACTGAGCAACATAGCCAATTTTTCGGAGAAGAGATCATGGAAAATGATGGCAATGTGCTTCTAATGAAGGGAGCGCCTGAAATTCTTTTCAAGAAATGCAAATTTTTCATTTCGAAAAGTGGCGAAAGACAACCGATCAACTCTGAAACAGAGAAATTGATCCTTGATACACAGACTAAATGGAGTCTACAGGGCCAAAGGGTGCTAATTTTCATCAAGAGACGTGTACCAGCACAGGAGGAATTGGAATTTAAGAACCTACAACTCTTAGATATGGAGAAGAAAATAGCAGAAATCAATGATTTTGATTTTGTGGGCATGATCGGGATCCTCGACCCACCCAGAGAAGACATTTATGATGTAATGCAACAATGCAAAGTAGCTGGAATCAAAGTGTTCATGGTGACAGGAGATTTTTCTTTGACAGCATCTGCGATTGCAAGAAAATGCGGCATTTTCTCCACAACACAACCAAATTTATTGGAGACTGTGAGAAAAATGGAGGAAATGGTACCAGAAAAGTTTAAATCGATGGATTTGAACTCAATCAAAGGGTCGATGTTAGAACATGCAGGAGGGTTGACACATTTGGAAGGTGAGCCCAGCCAAAATTCTCTTATCCCAATATCGCCTGGGTTGCCCCAAAACAGACAGAAGAAAAAAAAACATCAGATGGGAGAATTGAACTCGTTGTTACTCAATGGCTCAGATTTGGATTACCTCAGTCCTGAAGATTGGATGTTTGTGACGAAATATGATGAAATAGTCTTTGCAAGGACGTCTCCAGAACAGAAACTGAAGGTTGTGACTGAGTTTCAAAAGTATGGGAACATTGTAGCTGTGACTGGAGATGGTGTGAATGATGCCCCTTCCCTGAAGAAGGCAAACATTGGGATTGCTATGGGAAGCGGTAGTGATGTTGCGATGGAGGCTGCTGAATTGGTACTACTGGATAGCAACTTCAGTTCAATATTGGTGGCGATAAAAAATGGCCGTTTAATCTTCCAGAATTTAAGAAAAGTTATAATTTATTTGTTGCCAGCTGGATCCTTTGCTGAGATCATCCCTGTGTTGATCAACACCTTCCTGGGAGTGCCCCAAACCATGTCCTCCTTCCAAATGATAATTGTTTGCATTCTAACAGATGTGTTTCCTTCTTTGGCTATGATGATGGAACGAGCAGTAAAAAATTTTTTTTTTTTAATAGACTTTTTACTATCCCGATTAATTATATGTTATATAGGAAAAAGACCTCATGAAGCAAGCTCCAAGATCAAAAGATGAACATATTGTGAATTTTAAATTGATGTTACATGCCTATGCCTTCATTGGAATTATGGAGTCCTTCATTGCACATGTGATGTTTTTCGTTTACATGCAATATTACGAAGGCTTCTATCCATCTGATTTGATTTTGAGTTTTAGCAATTGGACTGACGGGTACATGGGTCGATCCCAAGATCAACTTAATAATGCTGTTTCCAATGCACAAAGCGTGTATTTTGTGACTCTCATTTTTATGCAATTGTTCGGAAACAGTTTGGCGACAAGAACCAATAGATTATCGTTTTTTGAGGTTTTACCATGGAAGAAACAAAGCAGAAACCTTTGGATTTTTGTAGCTCAAATAGCTTCTTTGATATGTATGTTCTTTGTCCTGGCTTTGCCAGCTTGTCAAAATATCTTTAAGACGAGATTACCAAGGGTTGAGTTCTATTTTATTGGGTTGGGGTTCGCTATGGTGATATTTTTCATGGATGAAATGAGGAAGTTGATGGTGAGAAGGAAGGTCGGGTTTTTTAAGAAGCTGGCTTGGTAAGAAAATAATATAATTAAATAATTATTTTTTTTTTTTTTTTTAAATTGGGGCGCGACCCCAATGAGCACGCTATATAATTTGTTTTTTAAAAAAGATGAAATAATTATTTATCGTTTTAAAACGAAAGATAAAAAATCAATTAAATATAAATGCAAAAACAAAAATTAAATTTATTTTTCTCCTAAATTTTATGAATTTTTATTTTTCTAAGCAGCTTACCTCTTTTAAAATAAAGAGGTTATAAACCTCCTCTTCTTCCTCTTCCTCTTCCTCTATCTCCTCTTCCTCTATCTCCTCTTCCTCTATCAGCTCTTCCTCTTTCTCCTCTTCCTCTATCTCCTCTTCCTCCTCTATCTCCTCTTATCAAACGGCCAATTCCTCTTCCCCTTCTTCCTCTCCCACTTGTAGATGCTCCGAGGATATTAGTCACAGTCGTATCCTTATCTTTTTTCTTGAAGAAGTTCTTCGAGTCTATTGATAAAAACTTTTTATTAAAAAATCTATAAAAAGTCCCTTACAAAGGAATGTGCCACTGCCTCCCTTATAAATCCTAAAAGGTTGACCACCAATGGATGCCTTCTTCTTACTAGCTACATTCAAGGCTCTATTTACACTTGTGGCATGTGCGAACTCCACAAAGAAAAACAAATTTTCTGTTTTCGTTTTATTCGACCATTTTGGTCCCTTCCTCTTTCTGATTTGAATGACAATTCCTTTTATAATTTTAATGAATCAATTTGAAAAAAAGGGATAAAACTACCGCATTTCTGCTCATCCTCCAAAAATCTCTTCATTTCCAGAACTGAACAAGTGGCTGGTTGGATCCAGATCGTTCTTTCAAGTCTTTCATTCTCAATGAATTCAAACTTATCAAATGAATCGATATGGATCTTCAGTCCCAAATCATCATATTTTTTCTTCAGAGAGTACAACTCATATTCATTGAGATCATTGTTCTTAATAAACAGATGGGAAAGGTTAGGCTTAGTGCTTCCTTCCGAATAAAGGCTAGAGAAGAAATCATTGAATCCTTCATCATTGATGAAATTGTATCTCAATCCTAAGGTCTTCAATGCAGTGGCTTTGTTCTTGTTTATCCCTTTGCTTAATGCCATCAGACCTTCGTTTCGAAGCCTATTATGACCGAAATCTATCCATTCCAATGAACAATTATTGCTTAATGTCTGGCCGAAAGCACGGGCACCATCAACATCGATGTTATTTGCGAAAATGTTCAACACTTTGAGAGATTTATTTTTCATTAGGGCCTCTGCCAAGGATTGAGCTCCCGAGACACCTATTTTGTTGTTGCTTATATCAAAGATTTCAATGCAATTATTGATTTCAAATAAGGTGCTGATTGCCTTGCAACCTTCTTTGAGAAGATGGTTGTTGGAAAGATTCAAAACCCGGATTTTGCTTGCAAATAAATTCCCTTTGAAAAAATTGTGAAATTTGAAATTTTAATAAAAATTGTTTAATAAAAAGTCAATATTTTTATAATAGATCTCTTAAAAAAAAGAAATAAATCAATACTTGAAGGATCAAAAGCCAAAATCAGCAAATCGGCATCATTTTTCACAAACCCACAATTATTCAACTGGGCGCTTTCCATCCTAGAACTTCTAGCCAACAACTTGCATAACTCTGGGTCATCAGGATTGAACCTTTTTCTAATTAAAATTCATAATTACATCAAAACAACCACTAATTTCTTACTTCCAAGAGGCTAAAGTAAAACTGCTCTTCAGATTTCCTCCATTGGCAAAGTTCAACACTCTCAAATTGTTGAAATAAATCTTTTGGAAATCAGTCCCTGACATCTTCCCAACCTTATTGTAATCCCCATACCATTCCTCATGATCTGCCTCACTGACATTCATGCTACTGGCTAGATTAGATACCCCCTGATAGCTCTTGATAGCTCCTTCAATGTTTAACACTTCCAAAACACCTCCTTTCTTAGCATTGAAGGCAATTGCTTTCCCCAACATATTAAGCAAGTTGTCTGTAAAGACTCCTGAACATGATAGATCTAATTTTCGAAGGGTTTTGATTTCTCCTAGAGAAATGAAGAATTCTTTGCTCAGATTTTGGTTCAAATCAATCGAATTCGACATTATGATGACTTCTAAACTGCCTGAGATTCTCAACAATTTATATAAACTTTCAACCACTTGAGGGAATCCACCTGTATAAACCCCCCCTCTTATGTTAAGATATTGAAGTTTAGGAGAAAATGCCAGGTTATATAATATGGATGACATGCCTTGGAACCCTACGTTAGCGTTATTACTGAGGTTCAATCTGGTTAGTTGTTTGGCTCTCATCAACCCATCGGCTAGCGATTTAGCTTGTGAACTGTTCAATCCAGCATCTGAAAGGTCTAGCTCATATAAATTCTTTTGTATGGTGATGAAGTTACTGATATACTTAGATCCAAGATCTGACGAAAGTACACAATTTTTGGTGCACGAAAGGGAAGAAAGCTCACTCATTTGAAGTATTGGATACCATAACTTCTCATAGAACTCATTAGTCAATGTCGTATCATTTCTGAAATTATGATAGATCAATTTGGTTAGTCTTCCACCTGCATTCTTGAAATTATGAAACCCTTTCAAGAGACATTTCGTGGCCTTCAGGGTGAGGAAGTTCGCTGAATAGTCTTGCAAACCCATAATATGAAGGACCTTAAGCTTGGTTAATTTGGTGAGGAGTCCAGTGAGATAATGATAGTCTGATTTGAGATTTTTAATGCTGATGATGGGGATGACAAGTTCCTCCAAAAAATCAACTGAAGTTTCTAATTTGAGGTAGAAATTTGGGAAATCTGGGAAATGATCCATATTAGCTAAATGGTCCTCCAGATCAAGTTTGATAAACAAATGCTGCCATGTGAAATGCTTAGCTTTGGAATAATCAACATCTTCACCTTTATCTTGACTGAACTCATCTTTCTTCAGATAATTTTTCTTCATCTCCTCAATGAGATCCTCAGGCTTTTCTCTATTTTCTTTCAAAGCCTTATGTTGGATCAGGCTGAGCTCAAATGGTGTTATATCTGGTCTAAGATCAGCAATTTGTTTCAAATAACAGTTTCTCTTGAGAACTGCAGCTCGCCATTCCGACTCAGGGATGTTTTCCTTGAATTTCTTGGCTTTCTCATCGATGAAGTCCTCGAGTTTCGGCAGCTTCGATTTGAGCAGACGCATTTGTTCCTCCTTCGATGGCAAGGTCATCACGTCATCCACTGTTCCATGATATTTCTTCTTCTTGGAGTTGGCAATCGCTTGTTTCAATTTGCCCATGAGCACTTCGTTGTCGACTTTGCCCATTCCCATATATGAGAAGAAATCTTTGTAATTGTCTAATTTCAGAATTTGGAAGCATTGCTTCTGGATGGCATCTTCCTGGGCATTTTTCAATTTGCCTAGATTCTCTTCATATTCCAACAAGAGCTCCTTATTGTTCTTTTTACCCTTGATTTCTCTGATCAACATGACACTCAAAGCAAAGATCTGATAGCTCGTGCTTTGGATTTTGAAAGTATATTTGGATCTTTGTTCACCGAAATTCTTCTCGAATTGATCTTCACCGAGTTCTGGCACCTGTTGCAATAGCCAAAAGACTTGACGATCCAATTGTTCATTGAAATACGGCTCTATAAGGTCATCAATTTTGAATTTATTGGACACCAGCAAAAGACAAGGCAATATCCCCAGATTAGGGGTTGCATCTTTGAGTCTTTTGTTTTCATCCTTAATGAATTCTGTCAATCGGGCCTCAATGAGCTCATAGACCTCAGGGTTGTTTTCCAAGAACAAGAGGAAAAATGCATGGATATGACACCAAAGTCTGATCAATCTAATGGAACAATGCATCTTCTCATCCATCATTAAGAAAGCCAAAGTCAACATAATCTTGGGAAAGATATCCATGATCATTGCTGCCTTGAATCTCTTTGTATTGTTGTTATATAACATACTTATAGCTTTTTTGCCGAGATGAAGGGTCCTTTCTCGATCAGACCCGAAGTATAATGGCAGCCAATTGGTG
>Ga0302320_10024976_pt1 | contig 11635 bp, 9 predicted proteins | sample Bog_T0_3_FD_202130 | JGI IMG/M metagenome (GOLD analysis project Ga0302320, IMG submission 202130) | Peat permafrost microbial communities from Stordalen Mire near Abisko, Sweden - Bog_T0_3 | ecosystem: Environmental > Terrestrial > Soil > Wetlands > Peat | place: Sweden: Abisko, Stordalen Mire... | reverse complement strand
CTGCCGTCATTTCGAGCGACAGCGAAGCAATCCAGACTAGGCCTCCGCCGCAAACCCTAAGTCTGGATTGCTTCGCTTTGCTCGCAATGATGGTGTGGACGGCCCCACCCTAACGGCATCAAGTGCCAAGACGTGGTCGCTGGAGCGCCACCAACGGGGAGACCGTCCGTGAGAGAGTTTATCAGAATCGGCGTCGATTTGGCCAAGAATGTCTTTCAACTTCATGGGGTCGAGCGGGTGGGCGGATCGCCGTTTCAGCGCAAGTTGACCCGGGCCAAGTTCCGAGCGTTCTTTGCTCAGTTGAGGCCTTGTCGCGTGGGCATGGAGGCTTGCGGATCGGCGCATTATTGGGCGCGCGTCCTGAGAGCGATGGGGCACGAGGTCGTTCTGATCGCGCCCGCCTACGCCAAACCCTACGTCAAGCGCGGCAAGAACGACGCGGCCGACGCGGCGGCGATCTGCGAGGCGATGTCGCGGCCCGAGATGCGCTTCGTGCCAATCAAGAGCGTCGACCAGCAGGCCGTGTTGATGTTGCACAAGACCCGGGATCTGCTGGTCAAGCAGCGAACCATGACCGTCAACGCGTTGCGCGGCCATCTCCAGGAGTTCGGCCTGATCGCGGCCAAGGGCATCCATCGGGTCCAGGAACTGGTCGCCCTCGCGCTGGCGGACGAAGGTCTTCCCGAAGAGGCCAAGCAAGCCGCCGCTCTGTTGGCCTGGCAGAGCGAGCAACTCAATATGAAGATCGACGGGTTGGAGAAGACAATCGCCGCAGCCAGCGCGAAGCATCCGATGAGCCGCTTGCTGCAAGAAATTCCCGCCATCGGACCGCTGATCGCCTCGGCGATGGCGGCGAGCCTTCCCGATCCCAGCGTCTTCAAATCGGGGCGCGACTTCGCCGCGTCGCTGGGCTTGACGCCGAGCCAGCATTCCAGCGGCGGAAAGGAAAAGCTCGGAGCGATCACCAAGAGGGGCAATCGATACTTGCGTAAGATGCTCGTCGTCGGCTGCACCTCGGTGCTGCGCGTGGCCCACAAACGCAAAGGCGCCCTGGCCGAATGGATCGTGGCGCTGAAGGCCAAGAAGCCCGAGCGCGTGGCCGCGGTGGCTCTGGCCAACAAACTGGCCCGCATATGTTGGGCAGTCCTATCGACCGGCGAGGCCTTCCGCGAAGAGCTTTACGCCAGAGCCTGAAGCCGAATCCAAAGACAGAACTTAGCCAGGAGCCGATCAACCCTTCAACGTTTGGCAAGCGCACCGACGTGATGATCCAAAACGGTCGCCACCGAAAGCCGAGGACAACCCGCCAGCCGTCACGAACCTCGAGTTCGCCGCGATGATAGGGACCGAGGCCGTCGGAAATCATCAGGGCCAGCGGTCAAGGCCGCACACAAAGGCCGGACATATGACCGCAGCCGACCAAGCCGATCAAAACGTCAAAATCGCTCTTGCCAATCGGGGCCGTCCACATATGACGGCGCAAACGACTCGAGTTGACGACATCGCGCGTAAACGCGCTCGGAGGAGTGCGATGAACCGATCGAACTTGACGCGACGCTCGGTCGTCGCTGGCGGCGTAGCGGCGACGGCGGCCTCCAGTCTCGCCCGCCCCGCTTGCGCGCAGGTCGCAGCGAAGACCTTCGTGCTCGTCGCCGGCGCGGCGGGCGGCGGCTGGCAATGGCGGCGGGTCGCCGACCGGCTCGAGCGGCAGGGTTGCAAGGTGTTCGCGCCGACGCTGACCGGGCTCGGCGAACGCTCGCATCTGTTGAGCAAGGACGTCGGCCTCGAAACCCACGTGACCGACATCGTCAACGTCGTTCGCTGGGAAGGCCCAGAGCGTATCTGCCTGGTCGCCCATTCCTACGCCGGCTGGCCGTGCGGCGCGGCGCTCGACCGGATCGGCGACGCGGTCGCGTCGGTCGTCTGGCTCGATGCGTTCAGGCCGCAGGACGGCTGCGCGCTGATCGACCTCGTCGCCGCTTCGGCGCGCCAAGCGTATGGAGAAGCGGCGGCGCACGGCGAGCTCAGCATGCCGCTATCGCCGAGACTATCGAGCGCCGTCGTCAATCCGCGCGACGAAGCGCTGCTCCGAGCGAAGCTGACGCCGCAGCCGATCGCCACCTACATGCAGACGCTCAATTACCGCGGCGGCCTCGAGAGGATCGCCAAGAAGACCTACGTCCGCCTGCCGGACTTCCCCAATCCGTCGTTCGACAGGGCCTACGCCGCCTGCAAGGGCGACACGTCGTGGTCGACCGCCGAACTCGCCGATTGCGGCCACTACGCCATGTTCGACGCGCCGGAGCGGCTGGCGGCGCTGCTGCTACGCGCGGCGTGAGGGCGGCGGCTCGGCGTCCGCCTCGCGCCGCGCCACCGCCAGCGCGGCGGCGCGCTCGAGATGAGCCCGCGCGGCCGCGGCGGCCGCTTCCGCGTCGCCCTCGACGATCGCCTTGGCGATGGCGCGGTGTTCGCTGACCGAAGCGCGCATGACTTCGGCCGTCAGCGCGTCGCCGACCTGGGCCATGATCAGCGGCAGGCGCAGGCGCGCCGACAGTTCCTGCAGATGCGCGTTGCCGGCGAGCCGCAGCACCGAGAGATGGAAGGCGGCGTTCTCGTCGAGATAGCTCTCCATCCGCCGCGGCGCGTCGGCGAAGATCGGCGCGATCTCTTCGACGAAGCGCGCGCGCGCCGCCTCGTCCGGCGACAGCGCGGCGAGGCGCGCGGCGAGCGCCTCCATCTCGACCCGGATCTGGAACAATTCGCCGATGTCGCGCGGCGACAGGCGGCGCACCACCGCGCCGCGGTGCGGCGCATGTTCGATCAGCCCCTCGGCGGCGAGGCGGCGCAACGCCTCGCGCACCGGCCCGCGGCTCACCGAGAAGCGCTTGGTCAGCGCGCTCTCGATCAGCCGTTCGCCCGGCTGCAGCCGATGGGCGAGGATGTCGCAACGCAGGCCGTCGACGATATGGGCGACCGTCGCGCCGTGCGGCGGCGCGTCCTGCGCGTCGCCGCGCCGCGGCTTCCCTATCGGCGCCGTCCGGTCCATGACCTCCCCATGCGCGCGGGCGCGCCGCCTCACCATGCCGCCAAACGGCGTCGCCGAGAAGAGCGCGGGGCAAGGCGGCTTGACGCGCAACGCAGCCTTGATATTGTCCTACAATCTTAAAGGAAAGCCTGGCGGGGTCAATTCGCCGGCTTTTCGCGCGCGAGGCGGATCAACCGCCGCGTGAGACGAGAGAGGACGTCCATGCTGATCGGCAAGCGCGGCGCTGCGTCGACGTCGATCTCGACCGCCGCGGCAGACCACATCACGGTGCGCGGCCGCGACCTCTGCGCCGAACTGATGGGCGCGACGAACTTCACCGACTTCTTCTTCCTGCTGGCGGCCGGCCGCGCGCCGACCGCCGACCAGAGCTTCTTCCTCGACCTCGCGCTGGTCGCGCTCGCCGAACACGGGCTGACGCCGAGCGTGCAGGCGGCGCGGATGACCTACGCCGCCGACCCGGCTGCGCTGCAGGGCGCGGTCGCCGCGGGCGTGCTCGGCTGCGGCACGGTGATCCTCGGCGCGTCGCGCGAGGCGCGCGCGCTGCTGGAGCAGGTCTTCAAGCGCATCGACGGCGGTGCGACGCCCGACGAAGCGGCGGAGGCGATCGCGCGCGAACATCGCGCGGCGAAGAAGCCGCTCGCCGGTTTCGGCCACCCGCTGCACAAGCCGGTCGACCCGCGCGCCGAGCGGATGATCGCGCTGGCGCGCGAGCGCGGGACCGCCGGGCGCGGCGTCGACGCGGCGACCCGGCTCGCCGCCGCGGCGGCGCGGGTGTGGGATAAGCCGCTGCCGATGAACGTTTCGATGGCGATCGCCGCCACGCTCGCCGACGCCGACGTTCCCGCCGCGATCATCCGCGGCGTGCCGATCCTCGCCCGCGCCGCCGGCCTGATCGCCCATCTCGCCGAGGAGGCGGAGACGCCGATCGGCTTCTACATGGCCTCGCAGGCCGAGGAGGCGATCGCCTACGCCGGGCCAGAGGCGGGAGCGGCGGAGCCATGAGCCTGGTCGAGCCCGACATCGAGGCGGCGCCGTGGGAGGGCCAGGGGGCGACCGACGACGGCCCCTACCGGCGCCAGATCGCCTTTCTCTTCGCGCGCTCGCGCTTCTACCGCGACAAGCTCGCCGCAGCCGGCTTCAACTCGGCCGCCGAGGTCGGCGGCGTGGCCGGGATCGCCCGGCTGCCGTTCACCGAGAAGGATGAACTGCGCGCTTCGCGCAGCGCCGACGAGCCGATCGGGACCCATTGCACGGCGACGCGCGACGAGATCGTCCGCATCTATTCGACCAGCGGCACCACCGGGACGCCGAGCTACATCCCGCTCACCGCCGCCGACGTCGAGGTGTGGGTGCGCACCTCGGCGCGCAGCTACGGCGCCTCCGGCGTGAAACGCGGCGACCGCATCGTCTCGACCTACAACGCCGGGCCGTTCGTCGCCGGCGCGGCGCTCGACGCCTTCGCGCGGCTCGGCCTCTGCCACATCCCGGTGGGAACCGGCAACACCGACCGGCTGGTCCTCGCGGTCGAGAAGCTGAAGCCGAACGTCGTCGCGCTGACGCCGTCCTACGCGCTCCACCTCGCCGAATGGGCGGCCAAGCGCGGCGTCGACCTCGCCCAGAGCAGCGTCGAGCGGCTGATGGTCGCCGGCGAGCCCGGCGGCGGCGAGCCGGCGATGCGCGCCCGGCTGGAGGCGGCGTGGGGCGCTTCCGTCACCGAGGCGATGGGCATCGGCGACATTTCGCCCTCGCTGTGGGGCGAGTGCGAGGCCAAGGCCGGCATGCACTTCTCCGGCCGCGGCTTCGTCCATTTCGAGCTGGTCGACCCGGCGAACGGCGCGCCGGTTCCCTTCGCCGACGGCGCCGAGGGCGAGCTCGTTCTCACCCATCTCGTCAACCGCTCGGCGCCGCTGCTGCGCTTCCGCACCCGCGACCACGTGCGGCTCGGCTTCGGCCGCTGCGCCTGCGGCCGGACGGCGCCGCGCGTGCGCTGCATCGGCCGCACCGACGACATGCTGATCGTGCGCGGCGTCAACCTGTTTCCGACCGCGCTGCGCGAGATCGTCAACGAATTCGCCCCGGCGACGACCGGCGTGGTGATGATCAAGCCGAAGGCGCCGGGCGTGCGCCAGGACCCGCCGCTGCCGGTCCTGGTCGAGGCGGCCGATCCCTCCCGAGCGGAACTCGCCGAGCGCATCCGCGAGCGGGTGCGCGAAGCGCTGCTGGTGACGACCGAGATCGCGCTCGTCGCGGCCGGCGGGCTGCCGCGCAGCGAATACAAGTCCAAGCTGGTCGAACGTCCGTAGGAGAAACGTCCATGCAGAAGCTACAGACCCAGGGCGTCCACCACATCACCTTGGTCGGCGCCGACCGGCAGACCTCGATCGACTTCTGGGAAGGCCTGCTCGGCATGCCGTTCGTGTTCGAACAGCCCAACCTCGACAACGCGCTCGAGAGCCACATCTACTTCGATCCCGGCGACGGGCGGCTGATCACCGTCTTCACCCGCGAGGACCGCAAGCCCGATCCGCGCCGCACGCCGACCGATCCCGGCTGCGTCCACCACATCGCCTTCAATGTCTCGCGCGCCGTGTTCATGCAGGCGGTCGCGCGGCTCGACGCGCGCGGGATCAAGCATACGGGCGTGCGCGACCGCAAGATCTTCGACGCGATCTATTTCGAGGATCCGCTCGGGCTGCTGATCGAGCTTTCCTGCTGGAAGTTCGACCCGCCGTTCGGCTTCACCTATTCCGACGTGCTGTTCGAGGCCCACAAGCTGCGCGTCGCCGCTGGCGAACGCGCGATCGGCGAGGTCCATCTCGCCGACGCGATCGAAAAGCTGGTTTTGCGGTCGCGGCCGAGCCTGTCCGACGTCCGCAGCGCGAAAGACCCCTACCGCCGCTGACCGAAGCGGCGCGAACCATTCAACAGGAGGAAACGTATGGCCGCGATCAAGCTGCATATGCTCAAGCCGAGCGTCAACAACATGAGCGTGCGCGTGTTCCTGCGCGCCGGGAAGCTCGATTTCTCGGAGGACGACGCGTGGGGCAAGACGCGCAGCGACGACTTCCTCGCGATGAACCCCGCTCACCTGACGCCGATGATCGAATCGCCGGAACTGCCGAAGGGCGTGATGTGGGAGAGCTGCGCGATCATGCAGTATCTCGCCGGCAAGCACGGCCTCGACAGGCTTTATCCGAAGTCGTTGGAAGCGCGCGCGATGGTCGACAGCGCGATGTTCTATATCATCGGCACGCTTTATCCTTACGTCGCCCGCGCGACCTATCCGGCGCTCGGCTTCCCGCAATACGCCGGCGAAGTCGGCGCGAGCGACGCCGATCCCGCCGCCAAGGCCGCGGCGCAGAAGGCGGCGATGGCGGCGGTCGCCGAGCCGCTCGAGGTGTTTCCTAAATTCTATCTGAACGGCAAGCCGTTCATCGGCGGCGCCGAACCTTCGATCGCCGACATCCGCCTCGCCGCGACGCTCGAGTTCCTCGCCGTCGTCGACTATCCGCTGCCGGCCTGGGCGAAGGCGTTCACGAGCGCGATCGAGGCGAAGCTCGGCTCGGCCTATGCCGAGCCCGCCGCCGACGTACGCGGCTACGTCGCCCATGTGAAGTCGCAGAAGCATTAACGTCGACGACACGCATTGGCGGGGCGGCGCGAAGGCCGCTCCGCCCCTGCGACATTGCGCCACAGGCTTGCCCCAACCCGGCCCCGATCGGCGCTGCCCGTTCGCCCCAACGTGAGCCTCGATGGACGCCGAGGCGCGGGTGAACGCGGTCGCCGCGCCTTTGTCGCGCGCGCTCGATTGCAGCGCCAGACTCGCGTCGCGCACCGCAGATTCAGGCGCTTAGAGCGATTCCAAAAGGGGTCGGCCGGCGGTCGACTCCAACCTCGGCGACCGATTGCGACGTCCAGCGCAGTCGTGACTTTTCCAATTTTTACGAACGGCCGCGAGGCTCGGCTGAACGAAACGGAACGGCGGTCGCCCTACGCCGTCCCCGTACGCCGAAGGGCGTCGTTAACCCGACGTTTAGTCATTCAACAGAGTTGTAACGGTCGAAGGCGTCAATTGTGACGCTGGCCGCGCGAAGGAAGCTATTTCCGATGACGACCTCCGCAGAAACCTCTCGCCATCACCGCTTCCTCGGTTCGATTCGCGCGCGCCTCATGGGCGTTATCGCGCTGTTGGGCGCCGCGCTCGTCGCCATGGTCGCCACGCTGACGTGGATCGACGCGCGCGATATCTACGCCGGCCGCCAGGACGAGCTGCGAACCGTCATCGACGTCGCCGAAAAAGTCGTTCAACAGCAATATGACGAATTCAAGAAAGGAACGATCTCCGAGGCGGAGGCGCAACAACGCGCCAAGGCCGCGATCCGTGCGATGCGGTACAACGAGGACGACTATTTCTTCGTTCAGGACAAGAACCTCATCACCATTGTCCACGGTACGCGACCGGACCAGGAAGGTTTGGACGGCAGCAAACAGCAAGACCACGATGGCAAGTATTTCTTCGTGGAAATGCATAAGATCGCCACGGAAAACGGCCAAGGGTTCGTTGACTATCAGTACGCCAAGCCGGGGGCGCCGCTCGACCAGCCGTCGCCGAAACTGTCCTACGTCAAGCTGTTCACGCCCTGGCAGTGGACGCTGGGCACCGGCATGTACGTCGACGATGTCGACGCGACAATCCGCGCCAGAGCGCTCTGGACGGGGGCAATCGCGCTGGCCTTCCTGATCTTGATCGGCGGCTTTGCGGGCCTCGTGATGTTCCGCCTGTCGAATCGGCTCGACGGCTTGAGCACGGCGATGGCCTCGCTGGCGGCGGGCGAAAGCGACGTCGCGCTGCCCGCAACCGCCGGCAAGGACGAGGTCGCCGACATGGCTCGGGCCGTTCAGGTCTTCAAGGACAACGCGATCGAACGCGCCCGGCTGGAGGCGGAGGCGCTCGCCAATCGCAGCCAGACCGAAATCGAGCGTGAACGCGCCGCAGCGGAGCGGGCCAAGGCCGCCGAGGAGCAGGCCGAGGTCGTGCGCCGTCTGGGCGGCGGACTGAAGAATCTGGCGAGCGGCGACTTGACCGTCCGACTGGGCGAGGGCTTCTCGTCGACCTACGCGCAGATCCGCGACGATTTCAACGAGGCGATCGAGAAGCTGAAGACCACCATTCTGACGGTCGTCGAAGGCGCGGACGCGATCGAAACGGGCGCGAAGGAGATTTCCTCGGCCTCCGACGATCTGGCGCGGCGCACCGAACAGCAGGCGGCGAGTCTCGAGCAGACCGCGGCGACGCTCACCGAAATCACCGAGGCGGTGAAGAAGTCCGCCGAAGGCACCAGCCATGCGCGGCAGGTGGTGACCAGCGCCGACGCGGACGCCAAGCAGAGCGCCGGCGTGGTGCGTCAGGCGGTCGATGCGATGAGCGCGATCGCCAAGTCCTCGCAGCAGATCAGCCAGATCATCGGCGTGATCGACGAGATCGCCTTCCAGACCAATCTGCTCGCCCTCAATGCTGGCGTCGAGGCGGCGCGCGCCGGCGACGCGGGTCGCGGATTCGCGGTCGTCGCCTCGGAAGTTCGGGCGCTCGCGCAACGCTCGGCGCAAGCCGCAAAGGAGATCAAGGCGTTGATCTCCGACTCGGCCGGCCAGGTTGACGTCGGCGTCAAGCTGGTGGCCGAAACCGGCCGCTCTCTCGAGCGCATCATGGCGCAGGTCACCGACATCAACGCCGTCGTGGGCGACATCGCGGCCGGGGCGCACGAACAATCGACGGCGCTGCAGGAAATCAACGGCGCGATCGAGCAAATGAACCTGGTGACGCAGCAGAACGCCGCGATGGTCGAGCAATCGACCGCCGCCGGCCATTCGCTGTCGCAGGAATCCTCGAAGATGGCGGAACTGGTCGGTCAGTTCCAGCTCGGGCGGCCGGCGAGCGAGGAGACGCTGCGCCGCGAATTGAAGGAGGCCGCGCCGCACGCCTTCCGGCAACCCGACAACGCGCCGCGCGCTGCGGCCCCTTCGAAGGCGGCGCGCCCGGCGCTCGCCGCACGCCCGGCCCCGACGCGGACCAAGGCGGCGAGCGGCGCGTCGGCCGGCGATTGGACGGAATTCTGAGGCGGCCGGGCCAAGTCATTCGCGAACGCGATCGAGGCGAACCTCGCCGGCGCTTCTTGCGAGCGCGCGCCGGCGGGTGCGGTTGGATTGCCGCCATGAGGCGGGGGAAACCAGCCGACGCGCTTTCACTTGCGCGCCTCTCCTGCGCGCGCGAGGGCAAGCGCTTCTAAGCGTCGTCCTCACGCAGGAACCCCCCGGACTGCCGCCGCCACAGGCTCGCATACAGCCCGTCGCGCTCGAGCAGCTCGCGGTGGTTTCCCGTCTCGACGATCTGCCCGCGGTCGAGCACGATCAGGCGGTCCATTGCGGCGATGGTGGAGAGGCGGTGGGCGATAGCGATCACCGTCTTGCCTTCCATCAGCGAATAGAGACTCTCCTGGATCGCCGCCTCGACTTCCGAGTCGAGCGCCGAAGTCGCCTCGTCGAGCACCAGGATCGGCGCGTTCTTCAGCAGCACGCGCGCGATGGCGATGCGCTGACGCTGGCCGCCGGAGAGCTTGACGCCGCGCTCGCCCACCAGAGTCTCGTAGCCGCTCCGCCCTTCGCCGTCCGCCAGACCCATGATGAAGTCTTGCGCGTGGGCGCGCCTGGCGGCGGCGACCATCGCCTCGCGCGAAGCGTCGGGACGTCCGTAGAGAATATTGTCGGCGACCGAGCGGTGCAGCAGCGAAGTGTCCTGCGTCACCATGCCGACCTGCCGCCGCAAACTGTCCTGCGTCACCTTTGCGACGTCCTGGCCGTCGATCAGAATGCGTCCGCTCTCGACGTCGTAGAAGCGCAGCAGCAGATTGACCAGCGTCGACTTGCCCGCCCCCGAGCGGCCGACCAGCCCGACCTTTTCGCCCGGCGCGATCGTGAACGACAGATCGTCGATCACGCCGCCCTTCTTGCCGTAGTGGAAGTGCACCTTCTCGAAGCGGATTTCGCCCTTGTCGGCCTCGAGTTCGGTCGCGCCGTCGGCGTCGACCAGCGTCTGCGGCCGGGCGATCGTGCGCATGCCCTCCTGCACCTGGCCGACATTGTCGAAGACGCCGATCGCGGTCCACATCACCCAGCCCGACATGGTGGTGATGCGGATGGCGAGACCAGCGGCGATGGCGATCTGCCCCAGCGACGTGAGGCCCAATGTCCAAAGCCAGATCGAGACCGCGCCGGTCGCGACGACAAGCGCGCCGTTGCTCGACGAGACGCAGAGATTCATCAGCGTGATGAGCCGCGTCTGGCTGTGAAAGTCCTTGGTGTGCGCGTCCAGCGCCTCGCGCGCGTGCTCGTCCTCCCGATCGAGATGGGCGAACAGCTTCACCGCCTGGATGTTGGTGTAGCTGTCGACGATGCGCCCGGTCAGCACGGCGCGGCGATGCGCCAGAATCTCGGAGCGCCTGCGGATGCGCGGCACGAAAGCGGCGAGGGTCGCGACATAGACGACGATCCAGCCGGCCAGCGGCAGGGTCAGGCGCCAGTCGGCCTCGGCGAGGATCGCCAGCGCGCTCGCCGAGAAGACGGTCACGAACCACAGCGCGTCGATCACCTGCACCGTCGAATCGCGCAGCGAAGCGGCCGACTGGACGATGTTCGAGGCGATGCGGCCGGCGAAATCGTTGGCGAAATAGGTCAACGACTGCCGCAGCACGTAGCGATGCGTCTGCCAGCGGATGAGATTGGTCATGCCGGGCGCGATCGTCTGCTGCACCAGCAGATCGTGGGCGAACTGCGCGAGCGGCCGCAGCAACAGGATGACGAGGCCCATGACCAGGAACGTGCGTCCGTCGTCGCGCAGAATGCGCTCCGGATTCGTCTGGCGCAGCAGGTCGACGATCTCGCCGACAAAGCGCAGGATCGCGACCTCGATCAGCGAGGTGACGAGCCCGCTCGCCATCAGCGCGGCGAGAAACGGCCACGTCTGGCGGCAATAGCGCCAGTAGTAGCCGAGCAGAGAAGCGGGCGGCTGCGACGGGTCATGCGCGCGAAAGACGTCGATCAGCGATTCGAATCTGCGAAACATGGTCTTGCGAGTCCGGACGGCCGCGCCGGGCGGGGCGCGACGTTGCGGCGATGGGGAAGAACGCCGGCCAAGCGGCCGACGCGGGGTTCTGGGATTCGGGGAAGCGCCGGAGAGCGGACCCTCGGCGAAAGGCGAAACTAGCGGCGGAGCCCGGGCAGGCTGCGCGCTGGCGACCGCGCCAACCCCGAAGCCGGAATCGCGAGCGCGCGTCCCGTGTTCGTCATGCGCGCCTCCTTTCCGGATTGGGGCCGATCAGGCGCCCGCAGCCGATGCGAGCCCGCAAGGGATAGCGCATTCCAGGCGCGCGGCGAAACCCACAGACACGTGAACGCGGGATTTTTCCCTCGCTGTGGCGTTGCAGCGACACCGGCCCGCGATTCCGCCGCCGCGAGGCGCGGCGCGGCTCGGCGCCCCAAGCGAAGCCGCACGAAGCCCAGGCTCGTCCGGGCCAACCCGCCCGTCGGGGAGGA
>Ga0302320_10024973_pt1 | contig 11636 bp, 22 predicted proteins | sample Bog_T0_3_FD_202130 | JGI IMG/M metagenome (GOLD analysis project Ga0302320, IMG submission 202130) | Peat permafrost microbial communities from Stordalen Mire near Abisko, Sweden - Bog_T0_3 | ecosystem: Environmental > Terrestrial > Soil > Wetlands > Peat | place: Sweden: Abisko, Stordalen Mire... | reverse complement strand
GGCCTCGCCGAGAATGGCGTGTTCAACGGAACCGTGCGGTGCCTACCTGAGCGTCTCGATCAGCCGTTGCGCTGGAAAAAGCCACGTCGGATATTTGTCGATTCGATGAGCGACCTGTTCCATCCGGCGGTGCCGGACGAGTTCCGCCTCGACGTGTGGCAGGTCATGGCGGCTGCTTCTCAGCACTCCTATCAAATCCTCACCAAGCGACCGCAGGCCATGGCCTCGTTCTGTCGGCGTCTGGCATGGGTGATGCCGCCACTCACCAATGTCGCGACCGGCGAGCCGTACCTTGAGAAGGTTGACCCCATCACTGTCCTGGGATGGTTGGACGGGAAGACTTGGGAGGATTTCGTGGAGGACCCGCTGCCGGGAATCTGGCTCGGCGCAAGCATTGAGAGTGACGCTTACACCTTCCGGGCCGATCACTTGCGGCTGACGCCTGCCGCCGTCCGCTTCCTCTCTCTCGAGCCTTTACTTGGTCCCCTCCCCTCGCTCGACCTCACCGGCATCAATTGGTGCATTGTTGGGTGCGAGTCGGGACCCGGAGCGCGGCCGATGGATCTCGCCTGGGTCTACGAGCTTCGGGACAAGGCCCGGGAGGCTGGCTGCGCCTTTTTCGTGAAGCAACTCAGCTTTGGCGAACCGGGCGTCTACCACGACATTATCGACTTCCCGCTCGGCCTGCGCATTCGGGAATACCCGGCATGAGCGAGGAGGAGTGTCCCCACGGACTAGACCGGCGCTGGTGTTCCGTTTGCCTCCATGGGGCCACTCCTCGGGCGCAGGGACCTTCAGCCGTTGGGCGCTGGTTTCGGGCGGTTTACGATGGGGAGTGTCGTGCCTGTGGTCTGCCCATTTACATCGGCCAGCAGATAGTTCGCATGACCGACGACACCTACCAGCACGCGGTCTGTGCGAAATGAGGCTCGTCATCACGATGGAGGACCTGGTGGCCCTCAGGCGTGACGTTTGGGGCGAGCCGTACCTCGCCGTGCTCAGCGAGCGCATGACGTGGCACACGGAGGACGACGAAGGGGTGCCCGGTATCACGCACGAGGTCCGCAGCTAGGCGCTAGACTATGGTTCCTACCGAAAGGAGCCCCCGATGGGTGACGTCGGAAAGGCCAGACAATCACTTGAGAGGCGGCAGCGAGACTGCCGAGGGTGTGGGCGCGTAGTCGCCATCGTGAACGCATTCGATATCCAGACAGGCCTGCGGCGCACGTTGGTCATTGAGCCCGAGGGTGACGAAGACGGTTGGCTCGTCTTGACGGACGAGGGAGCGATGATGGACTCCGATTATCTGATTGAGGGGGGCACGCGGTACAACCGCCATGTATGTCCCAATAGAGCCAAGGTGAGAGCATGAAGGTCGAAGGCTGGATTTCCTCCGGCGAGGCCGAGGGCAAGCCCGAGAGCGTCGGCTGGCTGGGTGGTTGGTTTGATGACGGGGACCGGTGGGCGGACTATCTGGGCCACTTCGGCGACGACGTGCACCCCTACCTGGAAGCCATCAAGGACGACGTTCTAGCATCCGGGCGGTTCATCAACGGAGGTCAGCACCAGGCTGGTGCCCGTGGCGTGCCTCTGTTCGAGGACGGGACTGTAGGCATGTTCTCGTTCCGCGCCTGGGGCGACCTCATGGCTGCGATTGCCACCGTCAAGGACGGCAAGGACCATCACTACATGGAGTTCTACTACTGATGGGCGCCGGGTGGTTCCGGTCGTGAAACAGGGAGGCCCGCTCAAGAGGACGGCGATGAAGCCTCGTAAGAAGGGGCTTCCCCGTGAGTCGGCCAAGCGTCGCGCCACCTTCCCCGATCGACAGAAGGCGATGGAGATGGTCAGGGCCAGGGACAAGGTCTGTCAGTTCTGGCCGCGGTACTACGCCTGGTGCGCGTTGCATCCGAACGAGCACTTTCCAGCCCCTGTCCACCCCTGCTTCGGGGAGCTTCACGGTCATGAGCCGCGCAAGCTCTCGCACTACCCCGAGGATTACACCGACCCAGAGCGTATCGTCCTGCTTTGCGACTATCACAACGGAGGCTGGGTCGAGGATTACCCGATTGAGCGAAAGCTGCTCGGACTATGAATACCCACGAATGGGAGGACTAATGCAACTGACCATCAACGAGGACCGCACGGTGACCGTCGAGGGTGCCGAGCCGGATGAGGAGTTCTCCCTCGAACTCATTGAGGGGGCCGACCCTCGGTTCCTATCTCTGGCGATACTGCGTAGCAGCGGACCGTTGCGCGTGGGTCTGAGGCTCCGCGGCAACAATGGCACCTGGGAGTACGAACTACGTGAGCGCGACCGGCTGCGGATGACGGTGCATTGTTGGCTGACGGGCTACTACCCCGAGGAGGTCACCAATGCCAAGGTCGCGCCTCTGGGCACCAAGTACCACGTCACCAAGGTTGACGGCTCGCCACTGCACGAGGACGAGCCGTGCTTTGTACTGCGAGCGCAGGACTGGTGCTCGGTCCAGACCATCGAGGACTACGAGGAGGCGTGTCGCGAGTCAGATTGCTCCGAGGAGCACATCGCTGCCGTCCATCGCGTACGCCAGCAGTTCTGTGACTGGCAGGCAGAGAACATCGACAAGGTGAAGCGGCCGGACTGATGGTCGCTGTCCTGGTGCTAGCGGGCGTGGTCGCTGTGTTCGGAATTGGCATCCTGTTGAATGCCCGATTGAAGAGGGGCAGGTGGTGGCCGTGAGCTTCAACGCAGCTCGCCGTCTCAGCCGAACCATGCGCAAGGATGGGAACGTCCACGGAGTGAAATCACGTCGCAGCTGGGGCCTCGTGAAGCGAGGGCCGGGTGTCACGCAGAGGGCCAGCAACCAACCGGCGAGGAAGAAGAAGAAGTGATGAGCATCTCTACGGCCACAAGGTCCGTGGTGGCGCCGTGATGTACTCGCGATTGGTGAAGAAGGCTGGCTCTGCATGACGACTCAATGCGAGCATCAGAACTTGCACCCACTGCTTCGTTCGTCGCCACCCTCACCCGGCGTCTGGACTTACTGCAACGACTGTGGGGCACGGGTCGAGGTCACGCAGGGAATGGAGGACAGGTGGCTTGCTTTTTACGAGGATTGTGTCGCTCGTGGCGTGCCGTACCAGGGTGTTTTCGGAGTCAACGATCCTGACGGCACGATGGGGCCGATGGCATGATGTCCTTTAGGAGGTGGCGTATGAAACGCTGGTGGAGGCAGCTCCGAGCGGACATAGGGACTGACGGCATAGTGGGTATGGTTGCACTCCTCGCCTCCATCGGGCTCGGTTTGGCAGGTGACCCGGCGTGGCTCGGGCTGTTGCTCGGCCTCGCTGCCTGCATCATCTTCGCGCGCCGCATCTGGAAGGGCTGGCCCCGCACCGCGAGAGTAGTGGCCATCTCAGACAGTGCCGGGTACATCTGGACGCAGCAGTCCGTGGACAGCGAGAGGGACATTTGGTACGGCTACGGCGGTGGCCCACCACTGCAAATCGTTATCACTTACGGGAAGGGGAAGAAGTGATGCGATGGCTGAAGCAGCTGTTCTGTAGGCACGACTGGACCTTCGAGTACCCCATCAACGCGAAGCTGAAGGGGCATTGGGTCTGCACAAAATGCAGGAGGAGGCGGGCATGAGCAGTTTCAGCTTCGTCGTGCTCGGCGAGCCCGCCCCTCAGGGGAGCAAGCGCGGGTTTCTCAACAAGTACACGGGCAAGGTCGTCATCACCGAGCAGGTGAAGCGCACGCGTCCCTGGCGCCAAGAGGTGCTCACCGCTGCCCCGACCATTTCGGCACCCCTCGACGGGCCGCTCATCGTGAAGATGGTGTTCACCCTGCCGCGCCCCAAGAGTGCTCGCAAAATCGACTTCGCCCCGTGCAAGACGCCGGACCTCTCAAAATTGGCGCGGGCCGTGGAAGACAGCATGAAGGATGCCGGCCTGTTCGTAGATGACGCCCGGATTGTGGAGTACGTGCGCCTCTCGAAAGTATGGTTCGGTTTCGACCCCGACGCCCTGCCAACCCCAGGTGTCGTCGTGGCCTGCGCAGAGATTGGCACGAGCGGCTCTGCTAACTCTGCCACCCTCGTATCGAATCTGTACTCGACCAGTCTGGCTTTGGCAATGCAACGAATTCGAGGACTACCCGAAAAGGAGACAGAGCTATGAAAACCAAACCATCGCAAGCAAAGGCGAACGTGCGTCGCCTGAGAGAGACCACCAACGCCCGAGTCTGGGCCGAGGAGTTCGCCAAGGTATGCCCCCTGCGAGGTCCTCTCGGCTGGCACGCCCGTGTAACGGCAGTCGACGGGAGACTCGTCTATGACGGCCCCGCGCCGGTCCCGAGCGAGCTCATCCGCGGGGAGGTGTTCACCTTCGATATGACACCGCCGGTCGGAGAGGCTGACCGTCTCGAGGGAGGCATGGGTGAGAACGGCTGGTTCGCTGCTGCTTCCGTGAAGAGGAGCCCGAGGAAGGTGCGCAGGGTCTCCCTTCGCGTGGTGGAGGAGAAGAATGACCGCATCCACGCGCTCGAGGCCATCATCACCCACAAGCGCCACCGCATCGCCGAGCTCGAAGAAATCAGGCGCTTCGAGAAGGGGACCGAGCGCGGGCTGGTCAAGGCGTTGCAGGATATCTACGCCCCCCAAGTGGTGATGGTGGACGCGCCGACGCCGGGAGAAGGCTTTGCCATGGCGCTGCAGCAGGTACAAAGGATCGCCGGGGACGCTCTCGTCGAGTACACGCGCCGCCTCGGACCGCGGCCCAAGGAGGATGAAGAGAGGGTCGCGGCCGTGCACTGGGACACCGTAGGACCTAGCAACCCTTACGAGATGTTCAAGTGCACCGGCTGGGTCGACATCAATGGCAAGCACCACAAATGCCCCACTCCGCCGTCGCCTTTCCACCACAGCCACGTTCTGGCCTGATGGAACAGTTCGCACCCCGGCTACTCTCGTGGGCCTCCGACCTCGAGCCCGAGGCGACGAAATGACCTATGAGTACGTTAAGCCAGAACCTTACGAGGCATCGCAGTTCCTGCCCCATATCGTCATCTGTGACATTGACGGGACTGTTGCTCGCAACAACGGCCACCGGGGATTCTTCGACTACGACAAGGTGGCGGACGACACTCCCATCGAACCCATAATCGCTCTGCTACATCGGATCGTGCCGGATCGAACCCTCGTGAATAGCATCCATCGGCCTCTCGTGTTCGTCAGTGGACGCCAGGTAACTTGTAGGGACCAGACCGAGCAGTGGCTCTGGGAGAAGGCTGGCTTTTGGAAGCCCTGGGTTCTGATGCGCAAGGAGAATGACCACCGACCGGACTGGATCATTAAGCGTGAGCTGTTCGACGCTCATATCCGGGGCCACTTCTACGTGGACTACGTTCTCGACGATCGCGACCAGGTGGTGCGGCTGTGGCGCGACCTCGGGTTGACGTGCCTCCAAGTCGCTGACGGCAATTTCTGATGGACCACCGCATGAGGCTGTACCCCGATTGGCTGATGCTCGGCTACAGGATGGACGCGTCTCGCTACGCTGTCATGGCCTCATCCGACCTGGGAGCGGCCGAACTAGAGGCTGAATTCGTTCAGCAGATACTCCCCGGTGATTTGCTGACCCATACCTTCCCCGAGACGCGGTTCCACATCCGGGCCGATGCGCGTTCGTATGTGATTGCCTACGGGGAGAGCTATGCCTCGGCCCTATTCAATTTGGAAAGGGCCTGGTCCCCACCGCAGCCCGAGCCGGACCCGAACGCGAGGGTCGAGTTGGGGCCGGAGCCAATCGAACTGATGATGCCGCCGAGACGGCCACTGGAGAGCAATGAACATAACTGAAGCAGTAGACATGATCTCCGAAGTAGTAGCGGATAGTGCTGCCGAGGTTATGATTTCTCGTGTTGAACGTTGCCGTTTGGGAAGACGTTTGCACACATTGAGCCCGAGCCCTCTCCTTGAACGCCTTAGCATCCTGGGGGTGGAGGAACACTGGCATGGGGACGGCACCTACGAGTCGCCCTGCTGGACTCACCAGAAACCTCCCGGGAAGCCCCCGGCTTTAGCCGTGGGGAGGAACGGGAGACACTGGTTTACCACCCGTACTATCCGGATGGTAAGCTTAGATGTATGCGGACGGCGTACAAGTGCAGGGCCTACCCGGACCCCGGGCAGGCTGTGGTGCTTGCGCGGACGTTCGGCTGCGTTCGTGTGGTGTGGAATAGGACTCTCGCTGACCGGCATGCCCGGTATCAGGCTGAAGGCAAGAGCACCTCGTACCGGGAATCGGACGCGGCGCTGACCGCGATGAAGAAGCTCCCTGAACTGGAATGGCTGGCCGAGGTGTCGTCGGTGCCGTTGCAGCAGACGCTGCGGCACCAGCATGCGGCGTTCCAGTCGTTCTTCGCCAAGCGTGCCCGGTACCCAAGGTTCAAGTCGTGGCGCGGTAAGCAGTCCGCGACGTACACCCGGTCGGCGTTCCGCTGGCGTGACGGGCAACTGACCCTCGCGAAGACCAGTAACCCGCTGCGGTTCGTGTGGTCATGGCCGGGAATCGACGTGACCACACTCGACCCGTCTACCGTGACCGTGACCCGTGACCCGGACGGGCGCTGGTTCGTCGTCCTGCACGCCGACACCGCCAGCCCGCCCCCGCTCCCGGCAACCGGGCGGAACACTGGCGTGGACCTCGGCCTCAAAGACTTCGCGGTCCTGTCCACAGGCGAGCACATCCCCCACCCGAAAAACATGGAACGCCGCGAACAGCGCCTCAAGCGATACCAGCGCAGGCTCGCCCGCTGCCAGCGAGGGTCGGCGAACCGGCAGAAAGCCAAGGCGAAGGTGGCCCGGCAGCACGCCCGCGTCGCTGACGCACGCCGGGACTTCCTCCACAAGGCCAGCACCGATCTAGTCCGCCGGTTCGACGGCATCGCGGTCGAGGACCTGAACGTGTCCGGGATGGTCCGCAACCGGAAGCTGGCCAAGGCTATCAGCCAGACCGGATGGGCCGAGTTCCGCGCCTTCCTCGCCTACAAGGCTGAACGGTACGGCCGTGAGATCGCCGTCGCGGACCGCTGGTACCCCTCTAGCAAAACCTGCTCCGCGTGCGGCTACCTGCTCGCGAGCCTTTCCCTGAGCACCCGGCAATGGGTGTGCCCAGGGTGCGGCGTCCTGCATCAGCGGGACGAGAACGCCGCGAAGAACATCGAACGTGCCGCCGGGCTGGCGGTCAATGCCTGTGGAGGCACTGTAAGACGAGCCGGGGCAACCCGGGCGCGCGTGCCAGCGAAACAGGAAACCCAACCCGTGAGGGAAGGAATCCCCTGCCTTTAGGCATGGGGAGGAAGTCAAGCTCACCCATTCGAGGACAAGAAGCACGAGCACGCAGGGACGCCAGAGGAGCGCGCCGCGCAAGATGCGGCCCGAGCAGATTGGGAGTGATGCCATGACAGAGACCCCGGCAATCAGGCACCCGGAAATCAAGGTCAAGTTGGTAGGCACGGATGGCAACGCGTTCGCTGTGCTCGGCAAGATCAGCGCAGCACTCAAGAAGGCGGGCGTTCCCAAGGACGAGCGTGACGAGTTCTTCAACGAGGCTATGAGCGGTGACTACAACCACCTGATCGGCACGGCGATGCAATGGGTGGACGTGGCGTGACAATCAAAGGTGTGGGTCGTCGAGGAAGCCATCGAGCCGGAACGGGAGAACCGATGAGCACTCCTGTCGTTCTGCCACCCATCGACTTCGACACCCCTACGCGCGACCCGATGGTGCCGGTCCGACGCCTTGGCGAAGGAGGATGGCCCGCTCCCTTCACGCCCGAGTCGTACAAAGCATGGGCCGAGCGTCGGCGCTGGTGGCAGAGGAAGGGCAAGCCTTGAGCCTGTTCGACCCCGGCCTGCGGCCCGAGCACCCTGCCAAGTTCTCGAGGTCGGTGCTAGCGGCGCTCTCTCATGCGCTGAGCGAGGAGGTGCTCGGCCGCCCCTATTACGAGGTCTACCCGCCGGTGTTCGGTGACCAGACCTTAGGGGGCTTGCGCGTGCTCGATCCTTTTGCCGGTACGGGGCTCATACACGTCCTCCAGGATTATTCGTACACGTCGCCCTTTCAGACCTGGGGCGTAGAACTCGAGCCCGAGTGGGCGGCGTACCACCCGAGGACCATTGTCGGGGACGCGCGGGAGTTGCCCTTTCCTGACGCGACGTTCGATGTCATCGCGACAAGTTGCGTCTATGGGAACCGAATGTCGGACCATCACAACGCCCGCGACGACTCGGTGCGTCACACCTACCGCCACATGCTCGGGCGCGAGTTGAGTCCGGGCAACGCTGGCGAACTTCAGTGGGGCGAGCAGTATCGAAAATTCCATACGACCGTCTGGCGGGAATGCTGGCGTGTATTGCGGCCCGGTGGGCTCATCCTCATGAATATCAAAGACCACGTCAGGGCTGGGCGTGTCATCGAGGTTGCCGCGTGGCACCAGACCGAGCTCGAGCGTAACTTCACCATCGAGACGGTCGAGCACGTCGACACACCTGGATTTCGTCGTGGCGCGAATCGCGATACGCGAGTCGAGGGCGAGGTCATCATCCACGGGCGCAAGCCCCTAGCTGTGCTATAAGCTACGCTAAGAGGCAACAGAAAGAGAGTCCCGATGCCAGCAGAGTTCAGTCCTTCCAAATACCCACCCTTCGACGGCCACCCGGTGACACTGGCCGGCGCCAAGATGACCGGCCAGAATCCAGTTCTCAGGCGAGCCGCTCACGTCGAGGGGCCGTATCTACAGGTAGGTGACGTCATCACCGTCGCCATCCGCTGCGAGGTCCTCGCCATCGACCACCGGCCGATCAATAACAACGAGGGCGAGCTGCACCGAGTGGCCCAGTTGGTCGCCAAGGAGGCCACCCTGCACGCTGGGGACGAGGCCGACGACGCCATCAACGCCACCCTGGCGCGCTACCAGGCCCAGCACGACGCGCCGCCCGAACCCCCTGCGAGCGAGCAGCCGAGCTTCCCTGAGCTAGAGAGTGGCGACGCCGAATGACCGCTGTCCCGGTCAGCGGCATCACAGTCATCGGCCCCAGCGGGGGCTACGGCTTCGGTAGCGGCGAGGCGCGCAATCATCCGTCGGCCACGTCGTGGCGCATCAGCAAGAAGAAGAAGGACCTGGTGCTCTTTGACGCTGACCACCGCGAGGTGGCGCGCTACAAGCAGGGACGTTGGCACGAGGTCTGGCGCGTCATCACCGGCGAGCCCAAGCTGATACTCGACGAGCCGCGCATTGTCGCTCCTGGAGGCACAATGATCCCCACACCATTCGGAGGTGGCGGCGGTGTCAGCTAACTACGACATCCCGATCGAGAAGGAACGCGCGGGCGTGCTGCGCGGGCTGAAGCTGCTCAAGGACGAGCTGACCCTCCAGGCCGAGGCGCGGCAGGTGTTGAGCGACAGGCGGGACGAGCTCATTCTTCGGGGGCGCGACCTGGGGATTAGCACCTACGCTATGGCCAAGTCCATCGGTCAGACTGCGCAAAGTTTGCGATTTCGATTTGAAATTCTGGACAAGCCGAAGCCCCCGTTGGACAATCCGAAGCCGAAGGAGTAAGCTAGCCCTCTCACCAGGGCTCGGGTCAGGCCGGGTGGGGAGCGGTGCGGTAAGCCTTGCTCTGGTCAGGTGAGGTCCGGTGAGGTGTGGGCGCGGCGGCATCCGTTCGCGCAAGAGCCCCCGAGGGAAATCCCTCTGGGGCTCTCTCGCGTAACTACACTGGTTCCATGACCCTACAACCAGGTGAAGAGCAGCACATCGGACAGAAGCCACCGCCCCTCCCCGGTCTCACGCCCTACACCCGCAAGTCCGAGCTCCAGAACGCCGAGACCTCCGCTTGGGGTCGCGCGACACCGCTCGGAAGGCGAGTCCACACCGGAGGGGTGAGCTAGGATAGGAGCACCTTAGAAATGAGGGAGCCCCCGCCATCGACTACGGGGGCTCAACCTCTAGCGACCTATGAAGGAGGCCGGCATGACCAGTGTAGCAAAGGATCTTTCAGCCCTGGACTCATGGGTGGACCATCCGCTCGCGGCTCTGGTTCCCCCTATGTCACCAGAGGAGTTCGACGCTCTGAGTGCTGACATTCTCGCCAACGGCTTGTTCGAGCCGATCGTCCTCTACGAAGGCAAGATCCTTGACGGGCGTCACCGTTATCAGGCGTGCGTCGACACAGGCACCGAACCGAGGTTCAGGGAATATGAGGGGGAGGACCCGGCTGGCTATGTCATCTCGTCGAACGTACACCGTCGTCACCTCAGCGCTTCACAAAAGGCAGTCGTCGCTCTAGACCTGGAGCGGGTGTACGCAGTACAGGCCCGGGATCGGCAAGGTGCGAGGACCGATCTGACTTCTTCCCAATCGTGGGAAAAGGTTGAGCCAGTCCACGCAGCAGAGAAGGCGGCGGAGTCCATAGGCGTCTCGAAGGGCTACGTTTCCGACGCGAAGCTGATAGAGCGCGACGGCCCCGATCTGCTCCCACAAGTGTCGCTCGGGCTACTGACCATCCCGGAGGCAAAGCGGGAGATTCGGCAACGTGAGAAGGCCATCCGAGTGGCGGAGATCGCCCGCCAGGAGCCAGCGCCTATCCAATCCGTCGGACCGTTCCCGGTGCTCTACGCGGACCCTCCGTGGCGCTACGAGGACGCCGAGCCGACCCGTGCCGTGGAAAACAACTACCCGACGATGAGCCTTGACGAGATCAAGAGGCTCGACGTTCCCGCTTGTGACGACGCCGTCCTGTTCCTGTGGGCCACGAGTCCGAAGCTAGAGGAGGCTCTTGAGGTCCTGAAGGCCTGGGGCTTTCAGTACCGGACGTGCATGGTGTGGGTGAAGGACAAAATCGGAATGGGTTACTACGCCCGCCAGCGCCACGAGCTGTTGCTCATTGGCAAGCGTGGGAACCTTCCCGTGCCCGACCCCGAGGACCGCCCCGACTCGGTTGTCATGGCGCCACGCGCCGGGCATTCCGAGAAGCCCGAAGTGTTCTATGAGGTCATCGAGCGTATGTACCCGACATGTGAGCGGGTCGAACTCTTCGCCCGTCATCCGCGTGACGGCTGGGCCGCGTGGGGGAACCAGGCATGATCCACGACTTTGATTCTGACCTCGCCCAATCACAAGCCCGCGGTGCGGACGATGACATTTGGTTCGCTCGTTATCACCGTCTGTTCGTGGGGGAAAGGGAACTTGTCAGCGTGAGGTTCGAAACGGACCGCGACCGCCAGCTTCAGGGTGTGGATCGGGTACTCACGTTCGCCGATGGCGGCACTGAGACCGTCGATGAGAAGGAGCGCCTGACGGATTACGGCGACGTGGCTCTTGAGGTTTGGTCTTCCTTCGAGCGGAGACGACCCGGCTGGATCAAGGGCACGAAGGTTTGTGACTGGATCGCTTGGGTGGTGCTTCCCAAGCGAAGGATCTGGTTACTTGACTATGTCCAGCTCTGCCAGCTCTACGAGGTTCGCAAACGCGCGTGGGCAGACGCGGGCTACCGAAGGATTGAAAGTCGGAACGTGGGTTACACGACGGTGAGTGTTTGCGTCCCCCGACCCGAGATTCTCTCTGCTGTCGACCACAAGGCAGGAGG
>Ga0302320_10024972_pt1 | contig 11637 bp, 8 predicted proteins | sample Bog_T0_3_FD_202130 | JGI IMG/M metagenome (GOLD analysis project Ga0302320, IMG submission 202130) | Peat permafrost microbial communities from Stordalen Mire near Abisko, Sweden - Bog_T0_3 | ecosystem: Environmental > Terrestrial > Soil > Wetlands > Peat | place: Sweden: Abisko, Stordalen Mire... | reverse complement strand
TTTTTGAAACTCCGCTCGGCGGGTTTATTGCACAGGCATACCCACAAACCCCTCAATTTCGACGATGCCCGTTTTCTGGGTAATCTCCGGTTAGTCGATAGCCTCGATCGGAGACGCCTCGGCATCTGACCTGCGCATAAGAGGAAGAACTGATCGGAAGCGTTTCGATAAGGGCCTTCCTACGGGCCATCGTCAGACGTCGGCGAGTGACTCGGCGATTTTGCACCGACAGAGAATTCCTCTTGATCTCAACTGGAATCTCGCCTATTCGTTCCGCAGCGCCTGCACCGGATCGAGACTGGCCGCTCGCCAGGCGGGGACAAGGCAAGCCGCAGTGGCGACGAGCAGGAGCAGACCCGCAACGCTTGTGAACACTGCCGGATCGAACGGCTGCGTTTCGTACAGAATGGAGCGAATGAGATGTACGGAAGCGGCGCTGGATATGAGGCCGATGATGAGACCCGCGAGCGCAGGGCGCATTCCATCCACTAGCACCTTGCGCAGGACATGCTCGCGGCGCGCGCCGAGCGCGATTCGGATGCCGAACTCGGCGGTGCGCTGGGCAACCAGGTAAGCCAGCACGCCGTAGAGCCCCGCGGCAGCCAGCACCAGCGCGATCACTGCAAACCCCATCACCAGGATCGAGTCGAATTCCGAATCCGCCGTGGATTTACCAATTGCCTCGCGCAGTGTCATCACGCCCCACACCGGCAGGTCCGGATCGAGTTGAGCCACGATCTTCTCGACAGGCACCGCCAGCGATTCCACATCGTGCGGCGCTCGAATTACAACCGTGGCGAAGTTGTACCCGCTTCCGTAAATCGGCCAGTAGAGGGTGGGTAGCGCCGGTTGGGCAATGTTCCATCGCACGTCGCCCACTACGCCGATCACCTCCCAGACACCGTTGCCGCCAATGTCCTTGATGTGCTTGCCAATGGGATCTTCGCCGGGAAAGTACTGCTGCGCGGCGCCGCGGCTGATCAAGACCACATTGGCGCGCTCCAGGCGCTCCTCTTGCCGGAAGACGCGCCCTTTGAGTAGCGGGAGTCCGATAGCTGAAAAGTACCCCGGCTCCGTCCCGCGCAACATGAAATCCAATCCCTGCCCCTGCGCCAGGGGTGGGTGCTCCGCGATGCTGAAGAGATTGTCGCCGTTCCAGCCCTCGCCGGGGGCGGCGCTCACCAGTCCCGCGCCCGATACACCCGGCAGAGCCCGGACCCCCGCGATCAACTGCTCGAAGAATGCAACCCTCTTGCGGGGTTCGCTGTAGCGGGCATCGGGCAGGCCAAGCCGCAGGGTAAGGGCATTATCGACCGGCACGCCGATATCGGCCGAACGCAACCGCTCGAAGCTCTTCAGCAGCAATCCCGCGCCTACCAGCAGCACCACCGTCAGGCCTACTTCGATGGCCAGCAGCACGCGCCGCAGCCTGGCCCGCGTTGTCCCGCCGCTGTGCGATCGCGATCCCTCCTGCAACCCGGCCAGCAAATTCTTCGTCCCTGCGCTGAATGCGGAGATCAGTCCCGAAGACAGCGCGCACAGCACAATGATGCCTATCGTAAACGCGGCCACCACGCCGTCTATCCGGATTGCCTCCACGCGGTTCATGTCATGGCGCATATGGATAAGCCAGGCGAGCGCGCCCCAAGCCAGCAGCATCCCCAGCGCACCGCCCGCCGCCGACAACAGCAGGCTCTCAATCAGCCTCTCCCGCATCAGGCGCAGCTGTCCTCCACCCAGGGCCGCGCGAATCGCCAACTCCTTATTGCGAGAGGCCGCTCGGGCAACGATCAGGCCGGCAACATTCATGCACGCTATCAGCAGCACGCAGCCGGTCGCCGCGAGCAGTGCATAGAGCGGCGTTTTGTAGTCTTGCACGGCATCGTCCAGCATGGTTCTGCCGATCGCGCTGGGATGCACCGCAGGTTCCGGATGAGCCGCCTTGATCTGCTTCTGCAGCGCGGCCAGCTGCGACTCGAGTGCGGCCAGAGACACGCCCGGAGCCAGCCTTGCCACCACCTGGAACTCATGGTCGCCATACGTCTGCAGGAGCAACGCCGGCGCTTCATGCCTCACGGGCGTCCACACCTGCACGGTGTTGCCCCCAAAGGATCCTGAATAAACAAAGGAGGGCGGCAGCACGCCGATGATCGTGTACGGCTTCGCATCCAGCATGATCGTCTTGCCCACAATGGCGGGGTCGGCCCCATAGCGGCGCTTCCAAAAGCTCGCGGAGAGTACTGCCGTGGCCGTTGCGCCGGGCCGATCGTCATCCGCAGTAAAGCCCCGCCCCAGGGCTGGCTGCACACCCAGCACAGACAGGAAGTTTCCCGTGCACCAGGCCGCATCGACCTGTTCTGGCAGCTTGCCGGCCTCGCTGGAAACCATGTACCCCTGGAACGGTGACACCATCGCCATTTGCGCTACGGATTGTGTGGCCCGCTGCCAGTCCCAAAAGCTGCCCGCATCCACCGGCAGCCATGGCGTGTGATGAGGTCGATCGGGTTCGTACTCATACATGAGCACCAACCGGCCTGAGTCGCGAAACGGAAGGGGCTTGAGCAGAACGCTGCGGACAACGGTGAAGAGCGCCACGTTGGCGCCAATTCCAAGCGCGATCACGACAACCGCGGCGATGGTGAATCCCGGCGCCCGGCTGAGGGTGCGTAACCCATAGCGGAGATCTCGGGCAAGAGATTCCATCCAGTTCCAGGACCAGACAGCACGCGTTTGCTCGCGAATCAGGCCAGGATTTCCGAAAGCGCGTTTAGCCGCATAACGCGCCTCCTCGGGCGACAGGCCATTCTCCCGGTGCTCTTCTTCTTCGAGTTCAAGATCGGACCGAAGCTCGCGTTCGAGATCGGCATCTCTCTTTCCCTTCCGCCACCATCCCATATCAGCTCTCCTCCGCAGTCGGCCACATCACGCGCGCCACGGCTTCAGTCATCTGCCTCCACCGTGACTCTTCAGCTACGAGTTGCTTCCTGCCTTTTTCCGACAATCGGTAGTATTTGAACTCCCGGTTGCGGTCTGGAGAGGTTTCCCATTTGGAAACCACCCACCCGCGTGTCTCCAGGCGATGCAACGCCGGATAGAGCGAGCCGTGCTGCATTTGCAGGAAGTCGTTGGTCGTTCGCTGAATGTGCTTGCCGATCTGGTGTCCGTGAGCGGCCCCATAGTTGAGCGTCCGCAGAATGAGCATGTCGAGCGTGCCCTGCAAAACGCTCATGCTCTGCTGTGTCTCTTTTGTCATAGAAGACATTCGACCCTCAAATAAGAACTGATGGTAGACAATCGACCTCCGATTGTCAAGATGAGATTGGAAGCCGTTCTCGAATGGCGACTTAAGTCCAATGCGCGTTTCCAGCAAGACACGGCCTGCTGTTGGGAGCTCCATGTGGATGGTCAAACAATCCTGACAGAATCCTGCCAGTTGCCTGTTGGCGAAGCCCGTGAGGCCCAAAACCTAGTTCTGTCCCGTTAGCCGGTAATTCAAGATGATCGCTCGATCCGTTGGTTCCGAGCGAGCAGCGATCCAGGAGCAATCCGTAAATTGCAATGCGCCACATTCCGAGAAGGCGGTTTCGCGGCCTCAACACGAATTGCAACTTCTGGTCTTATGCTCGATGAGCGGCTCCCAATCAGTCGGGGGCCGAGGAGATCGCGGCGATGGGCCGCGGCTGGGGCCTGGCGCCTTTGATCATGAGCCACAGCATGATTGCGCCTTCTCCGAGGAGGGCAGGGGAAACCACTCGGGTCACGCGATCGACAAAGTTCGGAGCCAGAAGGCCGGTGAAGGCGATGGTCACATAGGCGCAGCCGTTGATCATCAGCGCGACGCCGATCAGGCGGGGAAGAAAAACCGACCTGAATACCAGGATGCCAAAGGGGAACAGCCACAGGCCCGCGAAAACTTCGTTGATCACATAGCCATACTCGTGGATACGGAGAAACAGGGTCACGAGCGCAGCCTGTTGCGGCGGATCGAATGCCGACAGGAAGTTGTCGCCACGCGCGAGCAGCAGCGCGGCAAGGTCGTTCAACGCGTTGAGAGAATCGATCACGAGAGGCATGCATCCGCCGAGGAGGACCATGAGAATGCCGAGGCTGCGGTCTACTCCTTTGAGCACACGATAAAGCGCGAGCGCGACGACAAGGCAGGACAGGCCGGCGAGAAGGTCGCACACGATACCCAGCCGGAAGAGCGACTCGTGAGTGGCGATGCTGTGCGCCGTCGCGGCCCCGTTGTTGCGCACAATCAGCGCTCCCTCGACATAAATCGGGCGGAACACCGAGAAGCCAAGAAGCAGATAGAGGAATCCGGCGACTCTGCCAGGGTTGCTGCTCGAAGTCATGCTCCTCCTCAATGCCTGATGGAATGGTTCTCTCGATAAAGGATGGCGAGGAAATCTTACCGCACGAACGATTGCGCGTCACCTGGAAACGGACTGGAGTCCTGCCCTTCCTCGGATCAAGCCTCGAAAGGGAGCCATTTTTCGGAAACGAAGCGCTACGCCGCATTGTTCTCTGGATCAATTGCAAGAATTGCGATCAAACCGTCGCGATGAACAAAATTATGAAAATGAAAAAGGCGATACACTGCGATACTGTCATTAGAGCGAAACCAGAGTAACCGCGTCCCGTTGAGTTTTGTACAGGGTCGGCCACTCCCTGTCGGTCGCGTCGACTTGAAGGCTGCGGTTTCGGGATACATCGACTCTGGTTTCGCTTTAGCTGTGCAAGACCACGGCAAGAAGCACCACCGCGGCGAAGTCATTCAGGTGCTTCGAGCGGCACAATGTGGTAGCTTTATCACGCTAACGTCAAATCTCCTTTCCCCCGAGGATTCAATGGCGCTCGATAGAACTCTGCCTGGAATTCAAAGCCTCAAGCACGTCGTCGTCCTGATGATGGAAAACCGCTCCTTCGATCACATGCTCGGCGCGCTCAAAGCCACCAACCCGAACATCGATGGCCTTTCCGGCACTGAGTCCAATCCCGATACCACTGGCGCAAACATCACCGTCCAGCCGCTTGCTGCGTACCAGAGTCAACTCGACCCCGACCCCAATCATCATTTCGCCGCTGTCAACCTGCAGATATTCAACAGCACCCAGCACGGGCCGCCGCTTCCCGCCACCATGCAGGGCTTCATCGCCAGCTACTTCAATCAGCAGCAGAACGTGGCCCACTCTCAGGAGATCCTTTACTATTTCACTCCCGACAAACTGCCCGTTCTGACCACGCTGGCCAACCAATATGCCGTTTTCAATCGATGGTTCGCATCCATCCCCGGCCCCACCATTTGCAACCGCGCTTTTGCGCACTACGGCACCTCTTTCGGGCAAGTCAGCATGGACGTCTTCTACGAAGGCAAGGATATTCAGGCCATCTATCCCCGCTTGCTCGCCGCGGGACACACCTGCAAGCTTTTCTATTACGACGAAGCCAGTTCCACGATGGAGGTCGTCAATCTGCTCCAGAATGAGTCGGCGATCTTCGGCACATTCAACGACTTCCTCAACGCCTGCAAGCAAAATGCATTACCCGACTACTGCTTCATCGAGCCCAACTACACTGACCATCCTGCGCCCGACGGCAGCGGCGAAGCCATCGCCTGCGACCAGCATCCGGATCACGACGTCCGCGCCGGCGAGCAGTTTATCGCCCAGGTCTACAACGCGATCCGCCTCAACCCCGCTCTCTGGCCCAACACCGCAATGCTGCTCGTCTATGACGAACATGGCGGCATCTACGACCACGTGCCGCCGCCCGCATGCACACCCGACTCGCCCTTCGTTGCTCAGCCTGCCGATACCGGTACCCTCGACCCGTTCGCGTTCGATCGCCTTGGCGTCCGCGTTCCCGCGATTCTCATCTCTCCCTGGGTCGCGGCCGGCACAGTCATCAATGAGACGTTCGATCATGCCAGCATTCCCGCCACCGTCACCGAGTTCCTGCAGCTGCCTGCCGCCAATCGCTCCGCCCGCGAACTTGCAGCCAACACTTTCCTCGGTAACCTCACCCTCACCGCCATGCGTACCGACGACGAGTGCCCCAGCTTCGTCGTTCAGCCCGCCGGCTCTTAAGCAGGAGGTTGTTCAATGGATCCCGTTCCCGTTCCCGCGCCGCCGCGCTCTGCGTACAACCCCAACCGCCGCGTCTCGGACCTGCTCTACAACCAGCTCAAGCACTTTCAGCACGTCGAGTTGAAGCGCGGCGACCTTGGCATCGATGCGGAGATCGCCCGCAATATCCACACCGAAGGCGGCGCGGCCAAGTACATTGCGGCCGTCACCACTGCCCTGCGCGGCAAAGCGCCGTCAACGTCCGCTCCACCCGCAGGCCTCGCCGTCATCACCCGGGCGAAACTCTCGAAGAAGCCCCCGGCAGGAACGACGCTTGCCATCGCCGCCTCTGCAGCGAAGACAACTGCGGCTTCAAGAAAGCGTCCGGCGAAGAAGGCCGCCGAAAAGCCAGACATGGGGAAGAAATGAGGTCCCGTCCGCTCGTACTCCTGGCCTGTCTCCTCACAGCACACGCTACGCTCGCCGAGACCTGCGACCAGATAGGCCACGCGCCGGGCCAGGAAGGCCGCGTTCAATCCGATTTCTGCCGCGAGTGGCTCGAGCTTCATCCTTGCCGGCAACAGCTCTCCAAGCCCTGCTCTACCTTCACCGCCGGCCATCTCGTGGACATCGGCCAGACATTGGTAACCGGTCAGCCAATCCACATCGCGCTCGGCAGTCTCTCTCCGCAAAATGGCTTTGGCGCCGGCCTTGCCTTTGTCGAGCACAAGGACTTCAAGAGCGAGCGCCGCCTGACTTTTGACGCCGATGCCGTCGCCACCACGAACCTCTCCTGGCGCGCCGGTTCGTACCTCACCACCTACAAGCTGCCCCAGTCGAAGGAAACCATCGGCGTCGTCATGGGCACTCCCAAATCGCCAATGAAGAGGCCCTCGGTCCAGATCGCGCCTGTCTTTACCCTCTATGCAGAAGCCACCTCGCTCAATCGTCTTTACTACTATGGCTTGGGTCCTGACACGCTGCCCGCGGGTCAAGCTGCGTTCGGCCTCACCCAAGCCATCGCGGGAGCGGGAGCTACGCTCCCGCTGAATCGCGGCGGCATCTCTTTCACTGCCGAGTTCAACGGGCGCGTTCCGCAACTCCGACCGGATACGAACGAGCCGGCGCCCACCGTTGCCGCGCTCTACACGGAAGCAACCGCGCCCGGCCTAACCCGCTCCGCGGCATTCCTCCAGCCCGGAGTAGGAATCCAAATCCAGCCCAGCCTCTTTAAAGACCACCTTCGCCTTCACTATCTCGCCAACTTCCAGGACTTCACTGCCCTCGGCGCTCCGTATAGCTTCCGCCGCTGGACTGCCGATATTGGCCATGAGTTCCCCCTCGCCCGCCGGGTCTTCCTCACCGCCGCAAGCCCGCAAAATGGCCCCGACTCGTGTGGCTCGGTTGGCAGCGCCTGTCCGCATATTTCGACCACCATCAACAACGAGGGCTCGGTCAGTCTCCGCCTGCTCATGACCGGCTCCGCCGCCAGCGCCGGCAGCGCCGTTCCCTTTTACTTCGATCCCACTTCCGGCGGCTCTGACCTCGATGGGAACCCCATTCTCGCCAGCTATCCTGACTACCGGTTCCACGCCCCGAATCTAATTCTGCTCCGCGGCGCCGTCGAGCACGCGCTTCCCAAGATCCCCCTCGGCGTCTACTTCTCCGCCGACGCCGCCAAGAGTCCACTCGCCCGGAGCGAGATCGACTTCACCAACCTTCGCACCAGCTATTCTGCAGGCCTCACCGTTCACGCAGGAGCTCTGCCCGTTGTCTATCTCCTTTTTGCCTGGGGGGGTAACGAGGGAACACACACGATCTTCTCGATCAGCAATACGCTGCTGGGCGCTTCACCGCGTCCTTCGTTGTTCTAGAGCATTTTTCTGGTAGGTGTAGAGTGGCTTTGAAAGGGCACGGCTTTAGCCGTACCGCAAGAGCCATTAAAATCAGCGGGGCTTTAGCCCCTGAGGGAACGGTTCTCCCTCTACACCATCGGGAAAAATGTTCTAAGGCGAGACCAGGGGGTTACCTTGTCCCGTCTAGTTTTCACTCGATATTTGCAGCCCGCGCCACGGACAAGATTCCCGGCCGCCTGGTCCGGCCGTGACCTACTGGACGGTCAGGGTGATTGGAACCGTTGCCGCCGTCGATCCGGAAATGCCGGTTACGGTAATCATGTAGGTTCCCGCCGTGGTGCCGGGATTGCTAGGAACTCCGCTGCCGCCACCACCGTTGCTGCTGCCACTGCCACATGCGAAGACACCGCCGGCCAGAGTTACCAGGAGCACCAGCATTCCGAGCGCAGTCCGCAAATTGCGCCGCCGCCCCGGAATGCCGAACAACAGGACGCAGGCCACAATTGCGCCGCCCGCCGACGGCCAGAACAGCTTCAACGGCTTGTTGAGGGCTGTGGCCGCGGTTGTGTTCACCATGAGCGCGACCGTTTGCGACGCTGTCCCGCTGATCGTGATCGAAGCCGGCTGAAGACTGCACGCCGCGGGATCGCTGGCGGCCACGGGAGTGATGGAGCAGCTCAGGTTGACGGGGCCGGTAAAGCCATTGAATGGAGCTACGGTGATCGTGGAGCTGTTTCCGATGGTGGCGCCCGGCAAAAGAGTGAGCGACGCGCCCGCGACGGAGAAATACGGCGGAGCCGTGGTGGTGAACGAGTCGATTGATCCGCTGGTTGTGCCGGCGCTGTTCTGGGCCACGGCCTGGAAGTAAAATGTTGTACCCGCGCTCAGCCCCGAGATGCTCGCGTTGACCGGGGCCGAGGCGGCTGTGGATCCGAGATCCACAGAGGGCGTCTGGCTGGCTCCGCTAAGCGTATTGCTGGTGCCGTAAAGGAACCAGTAGTGAGTATCGGTGCCGTTGGGATTGATCATTCCCGCCAGCGTGGCCGAGTTCGCCGTAATCGCGCCGGCCGCTCCGGTGGCCGCTGCAGGCGCCGGTGCGGCTGTAACGATGACGGAGCTCGAACCCGTCGAGTTGGTGTAAATGGCGGACCCGGCAAGGTCCGGCGTGTACAGGGCCTCAATGCTATCTGTCCCGGCGGTCAGCGAACCGGCAGGAATGCCGATCGTCGCGCTGCCGCTTGATAGCGTGGCAGGCGCAGAGCCAAAGCTGCCGATGGTCAGAGCTACCGTCCCGGTGGCCGTCGAGTTACTGGTTCCTCCGCCCACAGCAACAGTCACTGTCAACGGCTGCGCCGTGGAAATGGTGGATGCGGAGGGGGTCACCGTCATCGTCGTCGGGTTGACTCCCGTGCCCGTGAGGGCAATGGTTTGCGGGGATCCTGTAGCGTTGTCAGCGATGGTAACGGCCGCAGTCAGCGGACCCACGGCCGCCGGCGTGAAGTGCCCATAGATCAGGCAGCTGGCCGCGGCAGGCAGAGTCGATCCGCAGGTGTTCTGGAACTCGAATGAAGAAGCGTCGGCGCCGGTAACACGAATGCTTGTTATCGACATAACCGCACCGCCGGTATTGGTCAAGGTCACCTGATCCAACGAGTTCGTCGACCCAACCTGCTGGTAGCCGAACGATATGCTGGGGGCCGAAAGCGATGCCACGGGAGGAAAGCCACCGCTTAGCTGAATGCTTTGATTGGCATAGACCGGAGAGGCCGCGTTCAGGTTGTTGTCTGTGAGCATCAGCGTGCCGGAGATGCTCCCGGCCGAAGCAGGCTTGAAGCTGACGGGCAACAGGCAGGATGCGCCCGCGGCAAGAATGCCCGGGGCAGACGAGCCAGACATCACTAGAGGACAGGCCGAGGCTCCGCTGCTATCGAGTGTGAAGCTCGCCGAGATGTTCGGATCGTTGCCGGTACTCGGAATCGGGAATGTCAACGGCCCGTTGCCGATGTTCTCGACCTGCACCGGCTGTGGACTATCGCTGCTGATTGACCCGACAGAGGTGACGGCAAAGCTTAATGCGGGGGGCTGCGAGCTCTGCACCTCCACAACGCGGTTGTTGTTGGAATCGGCGATATACAAATCGCCCGCGGCGTCCAGCGCAATGTTGATGGGGGCATCCAAACCCTGGCCTTGCGTCGTGGTGTTGATGACAACCGGCGCGCCGCCGCCGGCCGGTACCTCCACCACGCGGTTGTTGCCGGCGTCCGCGATGAACAGATCGCCCGCGGCGTCCACCGCCACGCCGTAGGGTTGATTCAAACCCACGCCATCCACCGTGGGATCGATGGCAATGGGCGCGCCGCCGCCGGCCGGCACCTCGACGATGCGGTTGTTGAATTTATCCCCGATGAAAATATCCCCAGCGCTGTCCAATGCCAGGGTGACGGGAAAATCGAATGCCTTCCCGTTGACCGTGGGGTCGATGGCCGTAAGCGCGCCACCGTTGGCCGGAACCTCCACCACGATGCCCACGTCGACATTCGCAACGAACAGATCGCCGGCTGAGTCGACCGCCAGGCCGCATGGATAGTCCAGCGCCTCTCCATTCACCGTGGGGTCGAAGGCGGTGGGCGCGCCATTGCCGGCCGGAACCTCCGCTACCTGGTTGCCCTCCAGTTCCGTGATGTACAGATTGCCCGCGCCATCCACCACCACGCCCGCCGGATCAATCAACCCTTCCCCATACTGCCCAAACACCGCCGGGTCGAAGGCAGTGGCCGCGCCGCCGTTTGCCGGAACCACCACCACGCGGTCGTTTTCATAGTCCGCGATATACAGATTCCCCGCTCCATCCAAAGCCACGCCAGAGGGCCGGCCCAGGTTTTCTCCATCTACGATGGGGTTGATAACAATCGGCGTTTTCAGGCCATACGCTATCTGCGGCCCCAAGCCCACGCCAGCGACGAAGCTGGTTGCGATCACAACTCCCGATCCATCCTTCAGCAACGCCGCCCCATAGCGCGCCCCGGCATACGCCGGTTTGAAAGAGACCTCCACGGTGCAGGTTTGGCCGGCACTATAGCTGGCTCCGGCAGCGCAGGTTCCTTTACCGGCGTTGGTAAAGTCCAGCCCCGTCGCTCCCTGCGTCACCACGGAAATCGAGCCCAGCGTCATTGCGCTCGGGATGGTGAGGGTGACCGTGGATGCAGCGCTCGTGCCCACCTTGACCGATCCGAAGTTCGTCTGCGCCGTGGCCGTTGCCGAGGCGACCGTCAGGCATGCAAGGGCGAGGAGAACCGGTAATTGAGAGAGCTTACCCATTGCGCGAGTTCTCCATTGATGTCTTGCTCTGCCCGTGGACTGCGACGAGCCTTCTAGCCCCGCCCACGCCGAGACGGTTAAAGCGAATCCAGAATAACTCTACCCGAAACCACAGCTTTCTAGTCGACGCGACCGACAGCGAGCGGCGACCTGGCACAGAATTCTTCAGGGCAAACCAACTCTGGATTCGCTCTGGGGGAGAGAAGAAGCGATCGGAGTTGGCCGAGCAGTTTAACGTGCATGCCAGCCGGATCGCGCAGTGGAAGAGCCAGTTGCTGGAGGGCGGCTTCGATTCCGCCAGGAAGAATCTCTTGCCGGCCCCAACAATTTCCCGCGCCCTAGTAAGAAGGTGGCTTGAATCGGTTAACACGAGATCGCGCAGTTCTAACCGCAGG
>Ga0302320_10024971_pt1 | contig 11637 bp, 12 predicted proteins | sample Bog_T0_3_FD_202130 | JGI IMG/M metagenome (GOLD analysis project Ga0302320, IMG submission 202130) | Peat permafrost microbial communities from Stordalen Mire near Abisko, Sweden - Bog_T0_3 | ecosystem: Environmental > Terrestrial > Soil > Wetlands > Peat | place: Sweden: Abisko, Stordalen Mire... | reverse complement strand
TGGCTGGAGAAATGTCGTCGCTGTTGTTCGGCCATATCGGTCCTCTGGTTGCGGCCCGATTATATAACTCATACCAGCCGTTTTTCCAATTCCAGGAGAGGCAGCACAAATTGAATCGCGTCTGCAATCATTTCTTTCCCTAATTTGAATTTCGATTCTTAAAACGCATAATCATCCAAGCTGCTGCCAAAATAGTAAGCAAAATCAGGACAGTCATTGATGGTAAAACATAAATCTCAACATGATCCACTCTCGGCGGAAGAGTGATCGTGACTGACCCATCAGAATTGGTGACGACTTTTCCCATTTCTGACATAATTTGAATCTGAATTTAGGCGTTTAACAATCACTTTATTGTCGGGCTGAGTTTGGTGGCGTGAGGGATCGAACTTCATGCGGCCCGCCCCCCTTATGATGATGAGGAGCCGCGGCATAATTCCGATTCATAACCAGTTCATTCTTTGAGGTTGTGGCGTTGGAGTCCGATGCACTTCTTGTTTTCGTCAACGGTCAGAACAAACGACCCGTGAATTCCTTCAAGCGTGACAAACTGTTGGAGTAGGGAAGCGGGAAATTGAACGGTCTGGCCATTCACACACTGCGCTATCACATGACGAGCCGCTCCACGGTAGTAATCCAGGTATGCTTCTGACGAGATATGAAGTGTAAAGGTGTACCGGTTCATGAACTCAAGTAAACCTAGAATAGCGCAGAAATCCAAGGCGTAATAGGTAGGAGTGGACGTCAAAATCTGGTATTGTGTCTTTGTGCACTTCGATCCCACAGGTTTTTCAGCGACACAGAATCATGCGTTTTTAGATCTCTTGATTTTGGCGATGTATGCGGACGGACACCTTTCGTCCCCCGAAGATGACGAATTGCAGAATTTATTAGTGGTAATGGGATTTACAGAGGAAGCTGCCCGCCGACGTGAGTTTGACCAAGCAGTGACCAGAATCAGCCCAAGCATTCAATCCATCCCAAGAGCCAAAGAACTCGCTTTGGGGCTGGCCGATGAATTCACCGTTCGACCACAGCAAAAGCAGGTTTATGCAGCGGTTGAACAGATCATGAAATTTGACAACCACATTAGTACTTGGGAAAACACATTGCTGATGGAGCTGCGGATGAAATTTAGATTGTGAGAATGGGAGTGGCTGGCGCGGACGTATTTACCACAGGCTAACTCAGACATTTCATTTATCTCTGACTGCAACCCTTAACTTAACACACCTCCGCCGCAGCCAGTTTTTATGTCGTCCGGTTTGAGTGACGGCAAGTTGGTCGAAAACGCTTCAATGACCCAATTTCACCTTTGTCCCGAATGCTTAAGGCGATTAAACTCGTTTAATTCAAGTTCGTGGCGCAGGATTAACTATGATAAAAGCCAAATCGCCCCGCCGCTGCAGCCAACCACTACTGGAAACAGGTCAACTCTGGCATATGGCCGAAGCGAATCTTGTTGTGTGCATGGTGGGTAAACTCCTGGTGCATTACAAATTAGGCAAGCCAAATGCCGTCCGTGTCGCCAATTCCTGCAGCGGGATAAAAACAATCCAGAAATATCTCAAAGATAAAAAGGCCATCCTGGTTTTAGCGGAGTGAGATTGCTTATTTCTTTGCGCCACTTGCAATCCAGGCAAACGGGCTATCTCCGACCCAAGACCGGGCGTTTGAGGAGGCATCGGAATAAGCTGAGGGGCTCGGTCACGCGCAATCCGCAGCCGTAAAGCAGGCGCACAGCCAGGCTTTTGGCGAAGGCTGCATCGCTCTGGATGGTCTTGAGCAACAGCCGGGTTTCCGCTGGCGTCGGTGCGTGGCGGATCTGAGCTGGCCGTCTGGCCCGCAGCGCTTGGACGTTTTTCAATTCCGTTCCTAGGGCCTCTTTGTAGAAAAAGACCATCGCATTAAAAGCTTAATTTTGGGTGGTGGAGGCGACAGCTTTTTTTAGCTAAATCGGTCAAAAACCGTTCAAGTTTATGTTCACTTGGCAAATGGAGCGGCAGCGCTTTGAGGAAGTCGCAATATCGCCGGAGCCAGGCACAGTAAGTGCGTTCCGTCTCGAGCGCAAAATGTTTGCGTCGAATCACTTACGTAAGTCGCCGCACTGCTTCATCGGCATTCATTTAGCAATGTAATATACGAACAATCTGTTGTATATTAATTGCTAAAGAGACGCGGATGCATAATCTCCTTGACATAAACGTTGCAATATCCGCGCCCCTTAGCCAATCGTTGCAACGAACGGCGCGGCAGGTATTGGAGGTTCAATGCCAGTGGGCCGTCGTTGAACCTAATTATTAGACTCCTTACGCTTATGGAAAGAGTAGCATTTATCACGGCTGAGACTGGCGACGATCTAGTGTTGTCATTTGCGGTTCAATGTCACGACGATGCGTCTGAGATTGGAAGTCTAATTCTAATGAGGACGCCGAAGTATGAGTTTATTTTGGAGGAGTATGAGCGAGGTGTGAGCGTATCGTTCGGGCAGTTTGAAGAGGACGACCTCCTTCAAAAGATAAGTTACTCCGCAGAGGAGGGCGTCGTTTGCATTCAAACAACATCGCGAAAGTATGAACTGGATGTGCACAAAATTGACCCGGATGATCTAAAGAAGATGCGCAAACTTTTGAAGAAGATGAATTATGATCAATCGTTTCAGACATCCGGAGTCTAACAAGTCGCCAACCGCCGTTGCCGCTGCGGTTGCAATCCACGCCGCGAGTCGGCGGTGGCTCAGCTCGGCGTTAGGCCACTTCGCAATGACCACTATTGTGCGCGTCATTTGTTTTATGTTTCTGTTGTCGGCGTTTCCCTTTCGCGCTGCGGCGGAAGATTTCACCAATGCCATTCGCGCATTCCTGCAACAGCGCGTCGAGGTTGAAAAGCGGGACGTTGGCATGGTCATCGGAATTGTGGACGAACAAGGCGTCCGCATTGTCGGTTGCGGAAAATTGAATGACAAAACTAATCGAGAAGTTGACGGCGACACCCTGTTCGAGATTGGTTCCGTCTCAAAAACATTCACCGCGCTGCTGTTGCAAGACATGATTGAGCGCGGCGATATGAAGCTGGATGATCCGGTGGCCAAGTATCTGCCCGCGTGGGTCAAAATGCCGACCCGCAACGGCAAGGAAATCACCCTGCGCCAACTGGTGATCCATACTTCCGGGCTGCCAGAAAACCCGGACAACCTCGGCCCGACTTGGGCTGATTATACCACCGACCAGCTATATGCCTTTTTATCCAGCTACAAATTAACCAATGACCCCGGAGCGCATTACCAGTATTCAAACCTTGGAGCGTCAATATTGGGACATGTCATCGCGTTGAAAGCGGGCACGAATTACGAATCGCTGGTAGTGAATCGGATTTGTCGGCCATTGGAAATGAACAGCACGCGGTTCACGCTGACACCCGAACTGAAAGCTCGGTTCACCCCCGGACACAATCAATTCGGAGACGCGTTTTGGAATGAATCCCGTTCTCCGATTTTTTTCCCTCAAGGCGGGCTGCGCTCAACGGCCAACGACCTGCTGAAATATGTCTCGGCTTATCTTGGCCTGACCCCAACCAGCCTGACACCGCTTTTTGAAAAGGCGCATGAGTTTCACGTTCAATCTGGAATTCCCACCCAAAACCTTGGTTCGTGGGTTGTCCAAACTGATCCACAGGGAAGAAAATTCGTCTTCCATGCCGGAGATACGGCTGGCTACAGCACGTTTGTCGGTTTCGACGAAGCGAGGCATCGCGGCGTGGTGATTTTGTGTTCTACTTCTGACCCTGAAGACGTTGATGGTATTTTTGCGCTTTTGGTGGAAAATGAATGGCAGTCAGACCAGCGGCCCGAGGAGACAAGCATCAGCGGCAGTATTTGTGATTCGTTTGTTGGGCAATACCAACGCTCACCACATTCTACTTCCGCGCTTGGCATTGAGATTCGCCGCGAAGGAAGCCATATCTTTGCCCAAACCACCGGATCAAGGCCTTTGGCGATTCGTGCGCTATTGCCTCCCATCGAGGGTGAATTATTGCCAGAATCGGAAACCTGCCTCTTTGGAAGGTTGAGCGGCAGACCGATTACTTTTTCACGAGACGCGAAGGACAAAGTTACCGGCCTGACCATTCAATTTGGTGGTAAAACATTTTATTATGAGAAGATTTCAGAGCATTGATGTCTTTTTCATCTTTTATGTTTTGTAAATTCGACAAGTGGCCTCCTATGAGGGTTCATGAGTCAAGCGCGTAGTTGGATTTTTTGTTGGGGGCGGCGGCGCGAGCCGCAGCGGAGCGCAGGCGGGTCGCCCGCGCAGCGGTGGGATGGCCTGCCGCCGGTCCGCCCCTTCTTTTCTAGGTGAACGGTTTCATTTTTTCTTAAAGGGTTTTCAGGTTGTCTTCGGTCAGCGTCTCCGTCCGCTTTGAGTTGCCGTTGCCGGCAAGCTCAGCCTCCTATCCGTGCGTCAACGCAACGGTTGAGCGCCTTAAAATGTAGGCGATCGTTTTGGGCGGACGGAGCGGGCCGGCTCATTCTAACTCCCGGATCAACGCTCGTTGATCCAAGGCCAAGTGCGAGCGCGGCGCCGCCCCGAAAAGTCAGTTCATCTTTTTATCGGTTCAGGGTTGGGGGTCAGCCGGTCATCAGCAGGCCCAGTTTTTCCGGCGGGGTCTGGCCCGTGCGCAGCCGCCACCAGTCCACCCCGAAGCCGCGCGCCAGCGCCACCACCATCTGCTTCTTCCGCCCGCCCGGCGTCTTGGGGTCGATGATCTGGGCGCGCCACTTCCGGCACCCGCGATACGCCGGCTGATGTTTCAACAGCCGCCACGCCAGTTCGCCCAGCGCCCAGCGGAAACGGGGATTGCCGCACTTGGTGATGTGCCCGTGCTGCTGCCGTTGCCCGGAACTGTTTTCACTCGGACACAGGCCCAGGTAACTGCTCACCTGCCGCCGGTTCTTAAACCGCCCCCAATCGCCCACCTCCCGCTCCATCACCTGCTGGCTCAACCGGCCCAACCCTTTGGGCAGCGGCCCGGTGCTGGCGGCTTCAATCGTTTCCCCTTGCACGCGCACTTGCTCATGCAGCGCGGCACAGGCTGCTTGCACCGGCTTTAAGAGTTCCCGCAGCCAGGCCGGCACTTCCAGCCGGGGCCAGTTCCGGACCCCGTACCATTTGCCCTTCAGGGAATGGCCGTATTGCATCGCCACGCCCCGGCCCCGCTGGGCGATGAGTTTCAAGTCCCGCTTGAGGCTTTGCCGCAGCCGGCTCTCGCTGCGCTGCCGCTCCTGGACTTCCGTCGGCACCCGGACGAGGGCCAGGGCGTGGGGGTGGCCCGCCAGATACCGGTCCAGCGCCGTGAGCATGGCCAGCGCGTCGGTGTGGTCGGTCTTCACCCCTTGTGCTGGTCGTCCCAGTTGCGCGGGCGGATGACATGGTTGGTCACCCCCAGCGCGGTGAGCTGCCGGTGCAGGCCGTAGCCAAAGGGGCCGGCCTCGTAGCATGACACGATCCGCCAGCCTTGCGCGATCTGCTTTTGCACCCAAACCAGCAGCCCGGACGGCGTGAAACGCTGCGGCGGCTTGGGGCTGCTGCCGTCATACTGCATGGCCACGACGTGCTGTCGCAGATGCACGTCCAAGGCCAGCTTGAGCAGGCGGGGGGTGGGTGGGTGATTTACCGGTTGCGCTGCGGCAACCGCCGGTGTAGAAACGACGTTGTGATAGTTCATACGGGCAGAGAGTTTATCAGAGCGCTGCCGCGCCCGCTCTCTGCCCCCATGTTTTCTAACCATTCCCCGGAGCCGTCGCTGATCGACGCTGCCAGTCCGCATCCGCGGTTCACATCGGGAATCCGGCGCGGCTCAGGTCATGAGCGTTAGGCGACGTTTATCATGCGCATTATTTCTACCATCATCAGTCTGGTTCTTATGCTCGGATTTTCCGTTTGTGAGGCAACCGCACAAACGAGCACCAACACCCCGGTGCGGCTCACACCGGCGATGTTCACCGATTACGAATACACCCTCATTTCAGATAAGGATTATCTGTATTACCTCTTCCTGGAAGGCGGCAGGGTAGAAGAAACCTTTGGAAACAAAGTGAAAAATGGCGGAATCGTCGCTTTGGGTGAGGGTTGGAAGATAGAACATGGCAACACATTGGTTTTCACCGGAGTGCCAGACATACCCCGTCCAGACGGCACCGGTGCCTTCCAGAACCCGGTGAGGCATACTTTACAGTTCAAATCCTTCGGTCAAAAAATTGTTGTCACGATGGATGGCGATAAATACAAGCGATCAAAATTCAAACTCCCCAATTGACTTGATGCAAATGTCGCCTAACCCCTATTAAGCCCGAAGTGTCAATTGGAAAAAGGAGTTAGCGCAGAAAAGTGTTTCTTTTCCGTTTAGCGACCAACCAACGCGGCTTTCCGGCTTAATTTCGCTTGGCAGCACGGACATGGCGTCCGGCTAGACACCTATACGGACTCTATCGAGCGAGCCGGAGTCCCGCCCGAAGGCCGAATTGATGATGAAGCGGGGATCGTCGAGATCGGCCTTGCCACCCATGCGATCGAGGTCGGTCTTCCCGGCGCGCATTTCGTCCTGGCAACAAATCCTGCAAGTTGGTCACCAGCACCGACTGAGTCTGGGATATGCACTTGCCGGCGGCTTGCACGCCCAAGGCAGCCATGGCGGGGTTAGAACGTAAATACTGGCCCAGCAGATGCCGGTTTTCCCCTACGATCCGTCATTATTCATGGTTTTTCCTGCACTTAAAGCGAGCTGCAATAGTAAAACCGTTTTACTTTGAACCGGCACGATGTCAAATTTTGCCAGTAGATAAACAGAATTGCCAAATTCTCGGTTGGCAGATCAAAATCTGATGACAGGGATTCGTGTGCCAGCTTCCCATCACACGTCACAGGGGCCTTTTTCCCATATGGTGTCGTTCGCGACTGGGTATGGGAAACTATATATCAGAAATGGTGCGCGCTGCAGGTTTCGAACCTGCGACCCCTACCGTGTGAAGGTAATGCTCTACCACTGAGCTAAGCGCGCAAAAAACAGAGGCATCCGAAGGGAAGCCTGATTTGACCCGGCGAATCCGGAAGCCATCAAGGGCGGCCACACTTCGGCTCAAGTCAACATTTGGATTATACGCCGCGCACGAAAAGCGCGGCAAGTAATTTCGGTGGCGGATCCACCGTTTCCAGTCTGGACGCGGCGCTCCGCAAACCGGATTTCGCTTCAATGCGCAGGCAATTCTTTCAGCAACGCCTGCGCCAGTAATTCATACTGCGGCAGCGAGTTGTACACTTGGGCCGAAAAGCGCAGTACGCGTTGAGGCGGCGCGGGCCACGAGATGATCGGCACTTCAATTCCGTATTTTTCGCGCAAAACATCCTGCAACGGATACTCATTGAACGGCAATTGCGGCCGTGCGTGCTCCGGTGCCGGGGATATTGGAATCGCCGCCAGGGAACCGATGAATTCTTCCGGGCAGGGCTCGGAAATTTTTAAGGCGGCGCAAACCAGGTTGCGGGCCGCCAGGGTCAGGGCGCGGTTGCGTCGCATCACTTCCGGCCAGCCACCACCTACCTTCGAGGCCATGAACCGCAATGAGTCCGGCACGCAGAGCCAGGCCGACGGATCACCCGTCCCCGTCCAGCCAAATTCGAGGAGAAAGCGCGATCGATCCCGCCGGGCGGAATTCGCACCGTGGCTGATGGCCAACGGGCGGATCAGGGCTTGTTTTTCACGCTGTACGCAAAGAAAGGCCGCACCCTTGGGTGCACACAACCATTTGTGACAATTGCCTGTGTAGTAAGTGGCACCAATCTGTTTTAAGTCCAGGGGCACCATGCCGGGCGCATGGGCTCCGTCGATCAATGTTTCAACGCCACGCTGGTTCAATTCACCTACCAGACGAGCGATCGGCTGCACGACGCCGGTCTGGCTGGTCACGTGGTCGAGCAGGGCCAGTTTGGTCCGGGCGGTGACGCAATCCAGGATGGGACTTACTAATTGGTCCTCGTTACGAAAGGGAAACGGGATTTTGGCGACGACCACTTTTGCACCCGAGCGTTCGGCGGCAAAATTGAGGGCGTTGTGCGAGGCGTTGTATTCCTGGTCGGTGACCAGCAATTCATCTTCTGGTTGGAACTTTAGAGAGCGCAGGACCGTGTTCACCCCCGTGGTGGTGTTGGGAATGAAAACAAGATCGTCCGCCTCCGCGCCAACAAAATGCGCCAGGGTGAAGCGGGCGGAATCCAGGTGGGCCTCCAGTTCGCGGACCAGGAACTGGACCGGCTGGCGCTCGATGCGACGTCGCCACGCCGTTTGGGCTTCCAGTACGCGCTCGGGGCAGGCGCCAAAGGAACCGTGGTTAAGAAAGACAAGGCGCGGGTCGAGCAACCAGTTCTGCGGATCGCAGGCGGGCATTTGCAAAGGACTTTGGGAGGAATGGTGCGTGGCAGCGTTCATTTTCCTGACCGTAGCTTAGGGCGCATCGCCGGGAATGGCAATGCGTCCCGTCCTTACACCCGGGGCAACGGAGCCGATTTGGCCCGGCGGCGCTGCAGTTTAGCATTGGCTCGCGGCGGGATTATGGGATGCTTTCAAGCCAGTGGCATGAGTATTCTTGAAGTCAAAAATCTAAAAGTTTATTTTCCGGTCAAACAGGGATTGTTCAGCCGCGAGCGGGAGTTCGTCAAGGCGGTGGACGGGGTCAGCTTCAGCATCGCCGCCGGTGAAACGCTCGGGCTGGTGGGCGAAAGCGGTTGCGGTAAATCCACCCTGGGGCGGGCCATCATGCGTCTGGTGGAACCCACGGCCGGTGAAATTTTTCTGGATGGCGAAAATATCACCACGATGGGCGGCTCGGCGTTACGGGTGCGCCGGCGCCGGTTTCAGATGATTTTCCAGGATCCTTTTGGTTCACTGAATCCACGCATGACGGTGGAACAGATCGTTGGCGAAGCGCTCGATATCCACAAGTTAACGGACAGCAAATCCGCCCGGCAGAAGCGGATTGCTGAATTATTGAAGGATGTCGGCCTTGATCCAGTGTACGCGCAGCGTTATCCCCATGAGTTTTCCGGCGGTCAGCGGCAGCGCATTGGAATCGCGCGCGCCCTGGCAGTGGAACCGGAATTGATCATTTGTGATGAACCGGTCAGCGCCCTGGATGTTTCGGTGCAGGCGCAAATCATCAACCTGCTTCGCGATCTGCAACAGCAGCGCGGCATTGCTTACTTATTCGTGGCACACGATTTGGCGGTGGTGGAGCACATCAGCCATCGCGTGATGGTCATGTACCTTGGAAAAATCGTGGAAACTGCGGATGCGAAAACCATTATTCGCGACCCCCAACATCCCTACACTCAGGCGCTCATCTCAGCCGTGCCGGAAGTCGATCCGGATTCCAAGAAGCAGCGGGTGGTTTTGCCGGGGGACGTGCCGTCACCGATTCATCCGCCGGCCGGCTGTCCGTTCCATCCCCGTTGTCCGATTGCGGAGGCTAAATGCCAGACGGAGGTGCCGGCTTTTGTGGACACGGGTAAAAATCACTTTGCCGCCTGCCATTTCGCCGGCAAAAAAATCACCGCCGCCGCGGCTTAAATCCAACCAAGAGGATCAAGGATTCGTATCGTCCGTCGATTGGGTTGGCGTGCCCCCGATTGTGAAATCATGCTGACCGCTGGCGTGACCGGCCTTGATGAATATGCGGTAGTCAAGGTTGGTATCCAAGATCCCGGGCTCTCCCCCTGCCACGGCGGGATGCATCCCGCGAATGTCCTGGCCGTAAATGAATTCGCGGACGGGTGCAGATTTGGAATCGGACACCAGATGCCAGACGGGCAGCGTCTCCGGATTTTTTTCGAATTCTGCCAACGGAACCACTTTTACCTCCGTAAGACGAATGTCCCGCGGATCAAGACCAAAAATCACGACGCGCTCGGGGTCGGTTGCGCGCCGCCGAGCATGGACTTCGCGGACAGTGTGAAAGATATGGATGTGCCTGGGTTTGAGCCAGTCCGTGAAACAAACCACATAGACGGCGGCGAGCGCGACCAGAATAAACACTGGCATCCAATTCTTTTTTTGCATAAGATATGTTGTAACGTGCCGTCAGGGTGGCGCGTCCATTAACCTGTGCAGACGCGCTGGGAGTAACTTTGGTTATGAGAATAAACATGCAAATTCAAATTCGCAAACCCGTCCGCGAAATTTTTTTTTCCGCCGGCGCCGCCTTTACCTTGATCGAGTTGCTGGTGGTCATTGCGATTATTGCCATTCTGGCGGCCATGTTGTTGCCGGCGTTAAGCCGCGCGAAGGAAGCCGGCAAGAGCATCTCCTGTCTGAATAACCTTAAGCAGATCAGCCTTGCATCGCAAATGTACGTGGATGACAACCATGGCTATTATCCGCCGAGATCGGATACGAATCGTTGGCCTGACGTGATGTATGATAATTACGGGCATAACCTCAAGTTGCTGCTTTGTCCCGATGAAGTCGGCACCCCCCTGACGGATACCAATAGTCCGGATGTCGCCGATCGGTCCCCGCGCAGTTATTTTATCAATGGCTGGAATGATTTTTTCCAGAATCCAACCACCGATCCTTCAGGCTTGAATAACGGCGACAGCATGAAGCAATCGGCCATCCAATATTCAAGCGATACTTATTTGTTTGGCGAGAAGACCGCGTCGCACGAGGATTTTTACATGGACTTGAATGAAGGAACCGCCGGAAATGATTTTGAGGGCATCCTCGATCAAAGCGCCCATGGCGGATCGTCAGCAGACCGGGCGGCCGGCTCCGGATCGGGAGGCGCGAATTATGCCATCACTGACGGCAGCGCCATATTTATTAAATTCCCACACGCGCTCGAACCTTTGAACCGCTGGGCTATCAACGATGTGAACCGGCTCAGCTATGCGGCCAGTTATTGACCGGCTTGTCAATGGCGTGTCGACGGGTTCCTTGTCCGGAGCTCTCTTTTTGGCTTGAGCCTCGTCGTTTCCGATAAATTTGACATTGCAATTCCGTTCCTGCATGGCATGATTTCCAAACCCAATCGTCGGGGCGTAGCGTAGGCTGGCTAGCGCGCTTGGTTCGGGTCCAAGAGGTCGTGAGTTCGAATCTCACCGCCCCGACCATTATTTACAAGGGTTTTGCGAGATTTGCTTGAAATCCTAACAGAATCCTAACACAATAGGGGCATGAAGACTGCCCCTGCAAAAATTCCAGAGTGGCCGAAAATCATCCGTAACGGATCGGTCATCCTCAAAATCTACCGGGTCGAAAACAAAGGCCGGGAAAGTTTCACCCTCTCCTATCACGCCGCCGGCAAGCGCGTGCTCAAAATGTTCGCCAGCCTCGATGAGGCCGTTGCCGAAGGCAAAGCCAAAGCCACCACACTTGCCAACGGCGAACTGGACGCCCTGCACCTGCGCGCCGAGGACGCGCGGGTTTATGTCTATTGCGCTCAAATGGCAAAGTCCACCGGCATGCCGCTGGATCTGCTGGTGAAAGATGCCGTCGAGGCAGTGAAGATTGTGGACGGCAAGGTGTCGCTGTTGGAAATGGCCAAGGAATTTAAGCGGCGAAAAATGCACGAGCTGCCCGACAAAATGC
>Ga0302320_10024965_pt1 | contig 11639 bp, 2 predicted proteins | sample Bog_T0_3_FD_202130 | JGI IMG/M metagenome (GOLD analysis project Ga0302320, IMG submission 202130) | Peat permafrost microbial communities from Stordalen Mire near Abisko, Sweden - Bog_T0_3 | ecosystem: Environmental > Terrestrial > Soil > Wetlands > Peat | place: Sweden: Abisko, Stordalen Mire... | reverse complement strand
CATGAGCCCGACCTTGCCGGTGATGAAATTGGTTTCGTTCTTGGCGGTCACCACCATTTTGGCCATTTCGATGATGCGCTGCTCGAGTTTGGAGACGGCATCGTCGTCGCCCACCGTGCCGGTGGCCTCGATGCCGAGGGTGCGCGGGGCGTCTTAGAGGCGGAGGCAAACCTGCTTGACCGTTTCCTTTTCCAGTTGCTCGAAGAAAACGCGGCCGCGCTGGATGATAAGGTCGTGGTCCTCCCTGGTGAAGTTGGTTTTCTTGTTGTCAAGGCCGACGAAGGTCTGGTAGTTGGTCGAGTCAAGTAGTTTTTCAAGGCGGGCGGTGAGATTGGAGGCATTCAGGCGGTGGACCACCGGCACGTCCTTGGGTTCGTCCTTCAATTCGAGCTTGAGGTCGAGGGGAAGGAAGGAAAAAAGCGCGCGATCCACCCCGCTCAGATTCGTAAGCTGGGTGTTGAGATAGTTCCAATGCGCTTGATAGCGCTCCTTCAGATTGAGGTCGCCGACGAAATCGAACTGGTTTTCGATGCGGAGGGAACGCGTGTCCTTTTTGAACCACGAGAGCATGTCGGCAAACTGATAGGAAATCGTGCGGGCATAGCTGACCGGACTCAAGTTGACCTGCGCCAGCGGCACCCGGTCGTTGGTGTTGCGCGGGGTGCGGGCGCGAATGTAGGTTTCGATGATCGCGTTGGGGAGCATTTCAATGGTCTTGGCGGTGTCGGCGTAAGCGCTGACCACCGGGTCGGGACCGTAGTCAAAACGGCGGACGTCGCCGTAGCGGCCGACGTCATCATCAGTGGCGAAGAACATTTTCTTGTCGCGCGCGTCGGTGCTGTCGAAGTAGCCCCAGGCGATGGCGGCGCGGTCGTGCGGCAACGCTTCCTTGACGGTGCGCATGCGCCAGCCGATGAAGACGGCGCTTTGAAAGATGTTGTAATCCATCACCGAATTGGCGGTGAGCTTGTTGGTGTAGGCGTAGGTGTTGGTCACCTGGCCGGTGACATAGGCCTTGAACCACGCATCCAAATCTTTGCGGGTGAGGGTGCCGGCGAGGCTGCCGGCGAAATTATGGCGCAGGCCGAGGACATGGCCGACTTCATGGGCGACGACTTCGCGGACGTAGTCCTGCGATGCCCGCAGCACCGCCTCGTCGGTCAAGGCGTCGTTGGTGAGAACCTCCTGCAGGCCGTGGGCCATTTGCTGGGCAAATTCCTGCTGGTCCATTTCGCAGGCCGGGCCGGAGCCAAAGAAAGGCATGGTGACGCGCAATCCGGCGGGATTCTTTTTGTCGTCCTTCTTGGTCTCGCCCATTTCTTCCAGCGCGCGGAGCAACTCGCGGGCGTCGGCCACGCCGTAAAAGGCGAAAACGCTGGTGATGTAGGCCTGGCCGTGATCGGACTCGCCGCTGACGGGGTCAAGCAGGGCGTCGGCGTAGGCGAAGCCGGCGTTGTCCCACGGCACCCATTGAATGATGTTGTACTTGGCGTTGGGCGCGGTCACGCCGTCCGGGGCCTTGGCGGCCTGCACGATCGGTTTGCCGAAGGCCATGTTCCAATAGAGGATGCCGTCTTTCACCGCGTCCACATAATTGGATGGCGTGTTGGCGGAGTAATAGAAGGTGACCGGATGGCTGATGTCGAAGCGGGCGATGCGGGTGGAGATGCGGCCCGTGCCTTGTTCGATTCGCCCTTCCGTCTCAAAGAAGCGGGCATATTTGCCGTCCGCGATGCTCGGTTCCTTGCCTTCGAAAGCGCCGGCCTTGTAAGGCGAAATGAAATAGCGCGCCTCGTAACGGGCCTCGATGTCGGATTCGCTCTGGCGGCTGCGCAATTGCACGCTTTGGCGGATGATGACGCGGCCCTCTTCCTCGCGCATTTCGAAGACCCGGCTTTCGGGCACTTCCAGGACGCGGTCGCGTTCGTCGAGCGTGAAGGAGTCGACTTCGGTCCAGGTCTGGGTGAAGACGCGGCGCATGCCCTTGTTGAAATCAATCACCACGCGATCGGCATTGCTGCTGACGATGGAAAAGGTGGCGAGCAACCGGCGCGCCGGCAAATCCTCGGTGACGACGAGGCCGCGGGTGGATTCATACATGTCCACGCCGTCGGGGAACAATTCAAAGCGGATGATCTTGCCGGCCAAACCGGTGCTGGTGGCGGCGCGGGTTTGGGGGATGAGCGAGGCGGCGAAAAGGTAGTCCATCCCGAAACCGCCGCGGGGGATGGCGAGTTGGTTGCCATCGGCTACCTGCAATTGGGGCGCGATCTTGTTGGTGTCCGCCGCGGCGGGGACCTTTTGCGGAGCGGCGCAAAACAAGAGGGTGATGAACAAGGCAACCGCGATCCCAATGGATCGAGGCATGAGGCGAGGAAAATGATTCATTGTAACCTGGTTGCAGGATGGCAAAGGGGACGCTGGCGGGCAAGGGAAAAGCTCGGGCGGAAAAAACGGGGTGCGAGGTAAATCTCCGCGGTAGGTTTATCCCCCCTCTCCAACTCCCCCCGCGAGCCACGATCAACCGCAAACGGACGCTTTCGTCTGCGGTTAGCTTCTCCATGGACCGGCTAAGTTCTTCTTACCGCAGTAATTCCTGAATCTCCTCCCACGTCAGGTTGGCCGCAAATTCCTCCTCCCCTCCCACCGTGGCGCGGATGATCTCGCGTTTGCGGGTTTGCAACGTGAGGATCTTCTCCTCCACCGTGTCCCGCGCAATCAGCTTGTAGCTGGTGACCACCCGCGACTGCCCAATCCGGTGCGCCCGGCCCGTCGCCTGGTCTTCCACCGCCGGGTTCCACCACGGATCGAAATGGATGACCGTGTCCGCGCCGGTCAAGTTCAAACCGGTCCCGCCCGCTTTCAGGCTGATGAGAAACACCGGGATGGCGCTGCTCTGAAATTTTTCCACCACCGCGCCGCGATCCGTGGTGGAGCCGTCCAGATAACAATAGTCAATACCATTCTCCGCCAGTTTTTCCTTCAGCAACGCCAGCATGGTGACGAACTGGCTGAAGACCAAGACGCGGTGGCCACCGTCCAGCGCTTCCTCCAACAGCTCCGCAAACAGATCCAGCTTTCCGGAGGCGCCGGCCGGGTTGACACCTTCGAGTTTGAGCAGCCGCAAGTCGCAGCACACCTGCCGCAGCCGCAGCAAGGCGCTCAATACCACCATCCGGCTCTTCGCCTTTCCCGCCTCTCCTTCCACCGCCAGCACCTCTTTCCGGGTCGCTTCCATCACCTGCTGATAGACGCCCCGCTGGTCCGGGGTCAGTTCGCAAAACGACACCTGCTCCAGCTTCGCCGGCAAATCCGCCGCCACTTCCTTTTTCAGCCGCCGCAACAGAAACGGCCGCAATCTCCGGCCGAGCCGCGCCTGGGCGGCGGTGTCTTTGGCCGTCATCAGCGGCAGCTCATAGCGCTCGCGAAAAGCCTGCGCCGTCCCAAGATAGCCGGGCATGAGAAAGTCGAAGATGGACCAGAGATCGAGCACCGAATTCTCCATCGGCGTGCCGGTCAGCACGAGACGATGCCGCGAGCGCACGGCTTTGACTGCCTGCGCGTTTTGGGTTTGGCGATTCTTGATGTGCTGGGCCTCGTCCAGCACCACGGTGTCGAATTCCTGCGCGCGATAAAGTTCCGCATCCCGGCGAATCAATGCGTAACTTGTCAACACAATATCCGCTGACGCGATTTGTTCAAACCGGGCGTGGCGGTCCGGCCCGTGCAAGGCCAGCACCGTCAATTCCGGTGTGAATTTTTTTGCCTCGGCCAGCCAGTTGAAGACGAGACTGGTTGGGCAGATAACCAAATGCGGAAGACGCATCGTCACCTGCGCCACGCCGGTTTCACCCTCTCTCCCCGCCGGGCGGGGTGAGAGCCGGAGAGAGGGGTCCCCTTCGATCCGCAAACTTCGAAGAAACGCCAGCGTCTGCAAAGTTTTCCCCAGCCCCATCTCATCCGCCAATATGCCGCCGAAGCCGTTCTCCCGCAAAAAACGCAGCCACGCCACGCCCTGCTTCTGATACGGGCGAAGCACATTTTCCAAATCACCCAGCGGCGGGCACTCTAATTTCGTCTCCCCGGCCTGCCGCGCCGCGCGCTCGCGCCAGGCCGCTGGTGCCTGCACGCGCCAATCCTGATGCTGGCGCAAGGTTGCTTCCACAAAACCGGCCTGGGCGCTGTTGATGCGGTAGCCTTGTTCGTGCTGCTGCGGAGCGCAGTCCAGCAAAACCTCCTGCAACTCCTCCACCGCGCCGGTGTCGAGCACGGCCCATTTGCCGTTTTTCAAGCGGGTATGGCTTTGGCCGGAAAGCAGGAGCCTTTGAATGTCCGCCGGCGCAAAGGTTTCGCCGCTGCCGGAAGCGTAAACCACGCCGAGATCGAACCACTGCACGCCGGAGCTGATGCGAAATTGCGGCTGGATGCGCTCGATGTTCTGGGCCGCGCTCCGTTCCAGCCGTTCTTCCAAAGTCACCTCCCATTCCCGTTGCAACTTGGGAAATTCGCGGGCGAAGAAATTCAGCACGGCGTTCTGTCCGTTTAATTGCAGCCGCCCTTGCGCGTCCGGCCCGGCAAAACCCTGGCGTTGCAACCGGGCCAGCGCCGCGTTTTCCGCCGTGAAATCCCGGGTGGAATAGCGCCGTGGTGAGGCCGGGTCGGGAAGCCAGATGCCCTCGGACGGGGCGGTCATTCCCGGCGTCATAATGCGCGGGCCGTAAGCGCATTGCAGGAGCGCCGAAAGCTGGGCCAGCCCGCCCATGAGCTCGAGCACGAATCGCGGCGCCTGCGGTTCGAGTGTGAAGTCTTGCGGCTGGAAATTTGCCTCGACCCCACCGGCTTGCAACTGCGGCCACGCGATATTCAAAAACTCCGGAACTTGCTGGCGTCCGACCCGCACCGGCGCGCGCAGCGCCTCCTTCAACGTCGCCGGCAGCCCCAAAGGTTGCAGCGACGCCTCCCGCCAAACCCAGTCCCCGATCATCACGGGCGGAGCCATCTTCTGTTTCAGGGCCACCACGATTTCGCCGTTTTCTTCCAGCGTGGCGCGCAGCGGAAGTTGCATTGGAGTTCGGCTCACGTTTACCGGACGCGATTTGCCGAGCGTAATATTCGGGTGATCGGCCAGGACCGGCAGCAGCGACGCGAACTCCTTCGTTTTCAATTGGAGAAGAGCAGGTGTTCCGCCCGCCATCTCTTCGATTCGGTCAATAATCGCATTGTCGGATGCCGGAAAAGCATAAGCGCGGTCTTTCGGCAGAGCGTCCAATGGACAACGTCCGCCGCTCCACTTCGCCTCCAAAACCAGCATGAATTTGCCGCGCGCGGCCGCCTGTTCGAAATTGGGCGGCAGGATGATGAACAGTTCGGCCGGATCGCCAGAAGCATCGCGCATCAAGGTGGGGCGCACACCCGGCTTGCGGGTTTCAGTCGCGGCCTGCTTTCCCACCGGAGTCTTCGGCTCCGTAGCGGCAGGCGCCGCTTGACACTTCAACCAATGCAACCCGACGGCCACTCCGTGCGCGCAGATTTTTCCCCACTCCCGCGCTTCGCGGCAGGTGCAGAGATTTTCGATATCGGTCTGGCTCTTGATGACCATCGAGGCGCGATAGGAGGCCTCGCCGTCCTGCACCACCCCGCGCAGCAACGGCGGTGCCCAGTGCGAACTGAGCACGCGATCCTGCTCCAGGTAAAAGCGCGCCCGTTTCATCACATCCCACCCCGCGGCTTCGCGGAGCAAACTCTCGGTAAGCTGCATCAGTGAATTGTCGCCAACTTCCGCCATCCGTCAAATGGAAGCGCGCGCGGAAGATGCAGTGGGCAGCGGCGATTATTTCTTCGGGCGCGAACAGCCTTGGCGGCGAGAGCTTGTGTCGGTGCAGGAAGCCCGCGGATAAGGCTGTCCGCGTTCCTGAGTGTCACCGCCCCGCATCTCCATCCGAGCCGTCGTTTTCAGGCGCGAGGCCTGAGCGGCATTATGGGCAAGGATTCGAGTGGCAGTTGCCCGATCCGCTGTTCCCGCAATAGCTGATGTAGCAGGTATTGTTGCCCGAGCCGGTGCAACTGGTCTTGCAGTTCTCCGGCGTGCCGGCGTGGTCGGTCGAAACGTAATGCGAGCCGTTGTTGCAAGGCACACTGTGGCAGGACTTCACGCCGAGATTGCTGTATTGGGTGCAATCCGTGTTGTAGGTGGAGGTGCCAAATTGCCAACTGCAATTCACGTTGGCCGTGTCGCAACTAAAAACACCGGTCCAGGTGATGGACTGGCAGTGGCCCAAGGTCGCGCTCGGGGCCACGCCGCAGCCCGCGAGGAAGATTTCATTATCGCCGCAACTGGGAACGGTCGAGCACCACTTCGCCCCATCGAAGCAGTTCGTGGCGGAAGTCGCACGGGAACTGAAACAGATCTGGCTGTCGGGCACCGGATAGGTGTAGCTATGGCCGCCTTCGCAATTAAACGTAATGGTGGCATTCCTGCAATACAAGTTGGCATCGCAATTCGGCGTGCAGCTCAGGCGCGCGTTGCACCACTGATAATAATTGGTGGCGAACGAGCCCGGGTAGCAGGTGATCGAATTGGTCACCGGGACGGTGGTAATGGTCGCCACCGTGCTGGAGTAGTTGGTCACGTTCGGACCGATCGGCGGATTGTCGATGGCCCAAGCGGTGTTGGTCAACTTGCCCAAGTCATCCGCATCAACCGTGTAGGACTTGGTGAAGGTGTAGCCTTGACCGGGAGCGACCGAGTTTTGGTTGAAGATCTGGCCACCCAGCAGCGGATCCATCACCGTCAATTGCACGCAGCTATTGCCGGTATTGGTAACGGCGAAGCTATAGGTGATCGTATTGCCACAAGCCGCATTGGTGGGGCCGGTTTTGACAAACGTCAGACCGGTCTGGGTGCCGGTATAGGCGAAGTCCAGGTTGGTGACAATCTGGCATTGGCTGTTGATCGTAACTGTCGCCTGGTTGGCGGTTCCGCAGTTTGGATAGCTGAACGTGTAACCGGTGGGCGGAGTGACTACAACCGTATAGGTTCCCGTGCCCGGATTGACGAAGGTGTAGTCGCCGTTGGTGTCGGTCACGGTCGTGGCCAGGGTGGCGCCGCTCGAATTCTTGAGGGTGACGGTGACATTGCTCAAGCCACTCTCGCTGGAGAAGTCAGGAGCCGGGTTCCAATTACAGCCGTTCCAACCCCAATAATTCCAGCCGCAGTTATTGTTGCCACCCCAATTGTTCCAGCCCCAGTTGTTCCAACCGCCGCAGTTGTTGGGCGTTCCGCAACCCAGGTTGTTGCAGTCATTCACCACCGTGCCGGAAATAGACGGGCCAGGCGCGGTCGTGATGGTAATCGTTTGTGCGCAGTAGTTGCTCATGCCCTCGGCATCCACCGCCGTCCACGTGCGGGTGATGACATAGCTTCCGGTGCAAGCGCCAGCCGCCACGGAATCGCAGTAGGTGAGGTGCGCGCTGCCCGTGCAGGCGTTGGTGGCCACGGTGGCCGTGCCGCTGACGGAAGGCGGCGGGATGTAAACCGGGCTCAGATGGGTCCGGCACCACGAGCTGACCTGGCAGCCTTCGAAGCATTGATTCAAATTGCTGCACAGACCGCAGAGGTAGGTGGAAGTGCAACCGGAAGGAGCACCGCCGCCGCCGAGGACGCAATTGGCCGTGTGGCAAATGTCGCGAACCTTCTGGCCGTTGCAAGGCGAGGTCGGATCATTGAGAACCAAGTCACCGCACGGCCCACCGAAGCCGGAGCAGGCGCCGGCGTCACCGAAGTCACAATTCAATTGCAGGGCCAGAACCTGGGCGCAGAACGTGCCGGCATTGCAGGAGGACGGGTTGGTAACACACGAGTTGAGCGACCCGGCAGAACCGTTGAAGTTCAGGCATTGGCGAACGGCATTGCAAGTGTTGAACGTGTAGCAATACCCGTTGATCAAACCAACCCGCACGCAGCCATTGGAGTAAACGTGGGAGAAGCAGTTGGTCAGCACGCTGCCGGGGTTATACCCATTGCAAGGCACCCACCAATTATCGTTCGGATTGCCATAATTCCAGGAGGCACACCAGCTCGGCGCGGAATTGTGGTCGCAGGAACTGCCCCACCAGTGGCTGCAATCGTCGCCGCTATATTGGTTTTGGCAGAAATTCCAGCAATTGGTTCCGGGATTGTTACCGGTGCAGGAGGTCCACCAGTTGGTCCAGGAAATCGTGCAATTGTAGCCGTGATTTTGCTGATCCCAGGTGGTCCACCAAGTCGGGGTGGTGTTGGAACCGTTGCACGAACTGTTCCAATCGGACGGAGTGAACGTGCAATAGATCGGGGTGAAGTTGGTGGCGATGGTCACGTTCGGCGGGCAGGTGACGATCGGGCCGCTGTCGGACGACCAGGTGTAAACCACCGTGGCAGTCGAGTGGTTGTTGCAGGCGTCGGTTGCGGTAATGGTGAACGTGCGCGTGGTGGCACAGCCGGCGACGACATCCACGTTGGTCACCGTATAGGACGACGTTCCGCAGGCGTCGGTAACGTGAACCATGTTGGAGATGCTGGTGATGGTCGGCAGGCTGGTCGGGTTGCTGCCGAGGCTGCCACCGGTCGGGACACCGGAGATCGCCGGGGCCGTTGTATCCGCCGTCCAAGTGTAAGCCACCGTCGCGGTCGTATGGTTGCCACAGGCGTCAGTCGCGATAATCGTAAAGGTCCGGGTCGTCACGCAGCCGGTGATGGAATCGGCGCTGGTTACCGCAACGGTCGGCGTGCTGCAGTTATCGGTGGCATGGACCAAGGCCGTGATGCTCGCCACCGTCGGAGGGGTCGCCGGGTTGCAGCCCAAGGCCAAACCGGTCGTTGGCACTCCGGTAATTACCGGCGCCGTCGTGTCAACTGTCCAGGTGTTGGTCGTGTATGCGGTCACCACGCTCCCGCAAAGGTTGCTCGCGGTAATCGTGTAAACGCGGGTATGCACGCAGCCGCTGGCGGTGTCTGCCGAAGTGCCGCTTACAGTGCTGCTGCTGCAGCCGGTCGAAGCGACGCTGACCGCGTCGAGCAATACATTCCCCGACGACGCAACAACGCTGATATACTGGTAGGTCGGGTAGCTGGGGATGGGGAAGGCGGTGTCATCGCTCACTCCGTTACTCACCAGCAGCGTGCCCAAAGTGCCGAGGGTGTGAGAACCATAGATATTATATCCCTCGCCATTCTGAACGCTTCCGATGGCCATGGTGGCGCTCGGCGCTCCGCTGGCAATCACTTGCGTCAGATCAATCTGGATGAAATTCGAAGTGCCGATTTCGCTGTCCGCCGTCCCATTGAGGCCAAGCCCGTTTTCATCACCGCCGCCGAGCTTGCCATACAGCGCAATGGCTGTTCCATTGGTCTTGAAGCCGTAGGCCGTAATCGTCAAACCGTTCTGCGTAAAGGCCTGCGAGACCCCCAGCGTGCCGGGATAATTCGTGAAAGCCCAACTCGAGGTTATGGACGATCCCGCGCTGGCCAGCGCCGCCACCTGCGCCGCCGTCGGAATGGTCGCCGGATTGCAGCCCAGATTGGCCGCCGCAGGCACGCCCGTGAGGGTCAACGTTCCGGAAGCCGTGCTCCAAACATAGACCGCAGTCGCACTGGCAACATTGCCGCACGCATCGCTCGCCGTGATCGTGAACGTCCGCGTCGTCGAGCAACCATTCGTGACATCCACGTGGGTCACGCTAATCGTCGGCGTGCCGCAGTTGTCCGTCGCGCTCACCATCGACCTGACCGATGCATCGGTCGGCGTTGTCGCTGGATTGCAGCCCAGCGAACCACCCGCCGGCACTCCTGAGAGCACCGGGGCCGTCGTATCCGTGGTCCAAGTATAAGCCACGGTCGCGGAAGCATGATTGCCGCAAGTATCGGTCGCTGTGATGCTGAAGGTGCGAGTGGTGACACAACCCGTCGTCGAATCCGCGCTCGTGACAGCAATCGTTGGGGTCCCGCCGCAGTTATCGGTCGCATGAACCAATGCGGTAATGCTCGCCACGGTCGGGATCGCCGTCGGATTGCAGCCCAATGCCAAGCCGGTCGTGGGAACTCCCGTAATTACCGGGGCAGTGGTATCGCTGGTCCAAGTGTAAGCCACGGTAGCAGAAGCGTGGTTGCCGCAGGTGTCGGTCGCCGTAATGGTGAAGGTGCGAGTGGTCACACAGCCGGTGGTGGAATCGGCACTCGTTACGACGATTGTCGGCGCGCCGCCGCAGTTATCGGTTGCGTGAGTGAGAGCGGTGACACTCGCCACCGTCGGCAACGTCGTCGGATTGCAACCCAAGGCCAAACCGGTGGTAGGAACTCCCGTAATGACCGGGGCGGTCGTATCAGTAGTCCAAGTATAAGCCACCGTCGTGGAAGCATGGTTCCCGCAGGTGTCAGTCGCGGTAATCGTGAAGGTGCGGGTAGTCACACAACCCGTGGTCGAATCGGCGCAGGTGACACCGATCGTCGGGGTGCCACCACAGTTGTCAGTGGCGTGAATCAGCGCGCTTACGCTCGCCACCGTCGGGAACGTGGTCGGATTGCAGCCCAAACCCAGGCCGGTCGTCGGCACCCCCGTGATCACCGGGGCCGTGGTGTCCGTCGTCCAGGTATCCACGACCGGTGCGCTGGCATGGTTGCCGCAGGTGTCGGTGGCGGTAACCGTGAACGTGCGAGTCGTGACACATCCAACGGTGCTGTCACTGTGATTCACCACAATCATCGTCGAGCTGGAGCAACTTCCGGTTGCGCTGCTGAGAGCCTTGACGTCGCTGTCGCCGCGCTCGCTGGCAGGATTGCAGCCGTAACTAATGCCGTTCGGGACAGTAAGAGAAGGAGGCGTCGTGTTGACCGTCCAAGTGTAAACCACCGTTGCCGTCCCGCTGTTGTTGCAACTGTCGGTCGCGGTAATCGTATAGGTCCGCGTCACGCCGCAGGAATTCGGCACATCCACATGCGTCACGCTCAGGCCGGTCAACGTCGCCGCGCAGAGCAGGTTCACCGTCACGCCGTTGGTTGCCTCGTTGTCCGTCGGCAATGAGGTCGGATTGCAGCCCAAGTTGTAGCCAACGGGCACGTTCGCCAAGACCAGCGGAGCCGAGTTCAACGTCCAGGTGTAAACCACCGTCGCTGTCCCGCTGTTGTTGCAACTGTCGGTCGCGGTAATCGTGTAGGTCCGCGTCACCCCGCAGGAATTAGGAACATCCACGTGCGTCACGCTCAAGCCGGTCAAGGTCGCCGCGCAGAGCAGGTTCACCGTCACGCTGTTCGTGGCCTCGTTGTCAGTCGGCAGCGAGGTCGGGTTGCAGCCCAGGTTATAGCCAACCGGGACATTCGCCAAGACCAGCGGAGCCGAGTTCAACGTCCAGGTGTAAACCACCGTCGCTGTCCCGCTGTTGTTGCAACTGTCGGTCGCCGTAATTGTGTAGGTCCGTGTCACGCCGCAGGAGTTCGGGACATCCACATGCGTCACGCTCAAGCCGGTCAAGGTCGCCGCGCAGAGCAGGTTCACCGTCACGCCGTTAGTGGCCTCGTTGTCAGTCGGCAGCGAGGTCGGGTTGCAGCCCAGGTTATAGCCAACCGGGACATTCGCCAAGACCAGCGGAGCCGAGTTCAACGTCCAGGT